>Ga0335081_10002058_pt1 | contig 31757 bp, 28 predicted proteins | sample Lox_Sample_35_FD_206713 | JGI IMG/M metagenome (GOLD analysis project Ga0335081, IMG submission 206713) | Soil microbial communities from Loxahatchee National Wildlife Refuge, Florida, United States - Lox_Sample_3.5 | ecosystem: Environmental > Terrestrial > Soil > Wetlands | place: USA...
TTCAGCACTGGCGTTGAGTGACGCCTCCGACCAGTCCTGCTTGCCGTCGCGCATGTCGTAGTTGGCAAGGCTGTCCTTTAGACGCTTGAGAAAGAGAGGCTTTGTCCACTCCGCAATAGCAAACGGTCTTTGCTGGTTCCAAAGATCACGAAGGTCATCAACGCCTTCCAACGCATTATTATTCAAACGAACATTCGTTTGTTCGGGGCGACCGACCCAATCAATCCGCGGCGGTTCCGACCCGACAAACTGACCGACGTGCGTGAGCGGAACTGTTTCGGCAATGGCTCCAAACAGCGAGCCCTTGTCTGGACTTAGCACGCGGTGAGTGGCAAATTCGATGACAATGCAAAGTACGTTGTCGTTGAGCAACAGATTCTGGAAAGGTTTCAGTTCCGAAACAATCCACGCAAGGACGAACGGATCCGAACGCACGCCAGCAAAAACGCGAAAATCTCCGTCGGGCGTGGTGGCTCCTTTTTCATCGTTAACGAGAAAGCTAAGTGTCTGGCCGCCGGGCAAGGTGCATATGCCCCGTTGAATTGGCTGTTGGCTAGTCGCATCCCGTTCCAGTGTTCCAAAGCGAAAGCTGAAACGAATCTCTGGCTCACCGGTCTCAAACTTTGTTGAATCGCCGATGCCGGCGAGCCTGGCGCGGCGAACAACTATTGAATGAGTTATCGCATTTGAGAACACTGCGTTCGGGCCACAAGTCGGGAAGACGTTCGCAGCCAACACGGTTCGGGTCGGATTCTCCAGGCTCGTAAACGCGAACAGATCGGTGAGATCAGCGGAAGGGTCGCCGATTTGCCTCGGCCCATCGATATGATCGGACATAGCCAAACTCCATTTCGAACGCCGAAGGCAGGCTTGAAATAGTCGTGCCTTCGGCCGTCTGTATTATGGCTTCTGCGGAATGTTGGCCTCGGGCGGCCCACCGAAAGGCGTCACTCGGCCCGGCTCCTCGGGAATGGATTTTAAATATTCGATCAGCGCCCAACGTTGATCGTCAGTCAGAAGCGGCCCAACCACACCGTTGCCGCGCGGACCATCCTGAAAAGAGTGACCTTTGTTTGAGTTGCCAAGCAACGTTGTATCCATCAGGAACGTTCCCGATGTCGCCGTCGTATCAATGCCAACCTTTACCGGATCAAAGTCGCCGCCAAGCCAAAACTTCTTCGTCCGCTCGGCGGCCGGGATCAGCATTTCGTAGAGGTTTGGCACGGAGCCATTGTGCAGAAAGGGTGCTGTCGCCCAGACCCCGTCGCGAGGCGCTGCTTTCCAGACCCCTTCTGGCCCACGCTTCACCGGCAATCCACGATAGCCATGCAGGCTCGCGAGCCGCGATTCCGGTAGCTTGAGTTCTGCGATTGCCCTTTCACGGAGTTCCGCTTGAAGCAAAACAAGGAAAGCGTCAGTCGGCAATAATTCCTTGTTTTTGAATTCTCCAGGCAAGTATCCTCTGAGCTGGCCGGTGATTGCGAACGGTCGCAACGCCTCGGACTGGGCCCGATCGGTGCCTACGTAGGTTTGTGGCACGAGCCCGACCAGTATGAATCGCTTCCCATATTGGTTTGGCTCGGTCCATCGATATGGCCAAGCGTTGTGACAGCTTGCGCAGTAATCCATGAACAACGCCTGACCCACTTTCGCTTTGGCCCGATCGATCTTGCCAAACACATTTTCCGGCCAGCTCGGCGGCGCCAAACGCTCCAATTGGTCTTCCACTCGCTTAAGTTCGGGAATGGCGGCGGCCGACTGGAAGAGCCCTTCGGCAGGCGATCTTGAACTCAGGTCGATGGGTAGATAAACCCCCATTGTTTCTCCGAGATTGCGGGCGATGGGGTCTTGAGCAAACGCGGCCCATTGCGTCCACTCTCCTTGAGGGGCATTCCACAGGAACGGGGGTTTGACTGGCGCGATGCCGGTCGACCAATTTTCGGGAATGTCTGTGAGCGTTGCCGTCACGCGATCGGCGATCATTGTGAGAGCGTCAACCCGTCCAGGGCCCCATGGGTGCGGCGTCACTGAAGTGCGGGTCGCGTACTCATGCACCCGGGCGGCCTCACTCTCGAGTCGCTTGCGGAATCGGCTCTTGGCATCCGGAGTCGTTGCCTTGACCCGCGTCGCTAGACGATCAAACTTCGCCGTGTCGCCGAGGGTTGCCTGTAAGGCGGCGTCGAGCCCCCGAATGAGCGCCTGCATATCGAACGAACGGGCATTGCCGCCATCAATACGAATGTGCTTGCCTTTGTACGTCAATTCTCCTTCATGGCAGGCCGCACAAGTCGGACCGACGTAGTCTCCTATCGGCCAACCTTTTATCGGCTTCGAGACTGTTGTCTTGCTGAGGCCGATCGGCAATGCGTCTGGATTCATCGCATTTGCCGCCTCAGGGATCATACCGTAGCGCAATAAGTTCGCGTTGGACCGAAAGAGCTCCTGGCTGTCGGCAACTTCCATGTTCACGAAAATATCGTAGGAGAGTACGGCTGAGCCTTGCGAGAAGTGGTAGTACCACTCGCGGTCGTCCTGCGACCAAGCTTGATTGAGATAGATTGTGTTATCGCTTGTCGACTGTGCCCTCGCCGGAGACGGCTGCAAGAAAACGAATGGTAACGCAAGACTAAGTGGATAAGACAGCAAGATCATAATCCACGTAGTGCTAGACCGGTGCATTGCTTACCTCCTACCCCACTAGCGCGTGCTATCTACGCCGAGGATTGCATCTGCTACGCTCTTCCGAGAAAAATTATGCCGAATTGCTCAGTCTTCTTAGGCTGAACCAGTTGACCGAACTCGCCTAATTCAGATTGTACGCGGCTGACCCATGAGCGGGGCCTTCACCGGAGCGGCTACCCCGTAGATGACAGTGAACCCGGAGCCGCCGCCCCAGGTCGAGATCGCGTGGGAGACGTTGCCGTAGACAGCCGCCTCTGGGCTGTTCCAATTGTTTGCAGCCCAGACATTGCCTGCCGGATCGATCGCGACATCTGTAAGCATTTGGATGGTCCCGCCGGTGAATACATGCACGACATCGCCGGTTTTCGTGCCTTGTGGATGGCCCTTCGGCTCGGCGCCAGCCATTAGTACGACGCCACGTCCCCAGAAATTGGCGACCCAGACGTTATCATCACCGTCGACGGAAATACCCCAAGGTACGTTGACGCCGCCCGCGCCAGTGAAGCCCATCGGCGCGGGCTGTGTGCCATCCGGGCGGATCATGTTGACCACTCCGGTTTTCCTTCCGGCCAAGGCCTTCAGCATGTGCTCGCCTGCGAGCTGGAACTGTCGCATGATCGATACGCCGTCGGGAATTTTTGGGGGTGGAACGTCCAGCGACAGGTTGCTCGCCACCCACAGGTTACCCCTCGAATCCAATGCGATGCCGCGCACCGCTATGCCAGCACGGAATGATTGGACCTTGGAGGGATCGTCCGCTGGAAACCGCACGACGGTGTCCGACTGAGCGTTGCTAACCCACACGCGATTCTGCGCATCGATGGCAACGCCAAAGGGCGACTTCAGTCCCTCCACCTGCACGAGGTGGCCGTCCTTCACCCGGCCGCCCGGGAAGTGCAGCATCTGATTTTTAGTAGCGTCGGCAATCCAGACATCGCCGTTCGCGGCGACACCGACACCCTGCAGTCCGCCCACTTTCCCAGCCATGGGAAAGTCGCTCTCGTTGCCGATCGAGTGGCCTTCGAAATCGAACAAGCCAATTTTGCCATTGAAGCTGGTGACCCAAACCTTATCGAGCGTAATACCGGTGCCCCATCCGACGCCGTCAACGCCCATCCCGGTAAAGCCGGTCACTGCAGGTGACAGTGCAGTCCCGTTCGGGGAGAACTTGACCGTACCGCCACCAATATTGTCCGTCACGCCGGACTGCGAACCAGGCATCCAATTCACGCCACTCCAGAGATTGCCGTCGGCATCGAACATGAACTTGCCAGGGGCGCACAGCCCACCGCCTGCGAAGCTGAGCATGAGCGCGAAGTCAGGGGGGCGTAAGCGAGATAGGGTAGAAAAGGCGCCTTGCGCCGGCTGCCATCGCTCGGCTGCGGGTAGACTTCATCGAACAAAGAATAGAGCGCGCCTGCGTTGATCCAGGGCGCGCGAGCGATGGCGGCAATTGCTTCAACTGTGTTTTTCGGCGTCGTACCGCCCACCGGGGTGGCGGCTTTGAGGAAGCGTTCGCGCCAATCGTTGTTAGCCACCGTTGTGAAGGCGGCGAGCAGGGAGCCAAGGGTGTTTAGGTTCGCAAGCGTCGTGTTTTGAGTAATGTTGATTGGGTCTAAAAGAACTTTTCCCCACCCGCCGGTCACAGGATCCACCAGATTAGGCACATTTCCTGCCGCGATCCGTAGTCCAAGGGGACTGCCTGAGATCGACTCTCCATTGATGAAGCGGGACGTAGTGAACGCCGAGGCCACGGTAGTGAGTTCGTTGATCACGATTTTGCTGGGCGGATTGCTGCCCAAAACAGCCAGCAATGCGCTTGCGGAGTCATCCCCCCTCGATCCGCGGCCGCTGGCTTGGCCGCCCTTCGCGACCACATAAAGGACGGCACCTTTGCTGTCAGCGCTGAGCGCGAAGCCACCATCTGTGTCAGTTCGTGCTTGAGCTAACTGCCTCGGCGCGTCCTCATCAGCGGCCCATAACGTGACCGTAGAGCCCACAACCGGCGCTCCACCCATCGTAACGTTGCCTTCGATGCTGGCTGTGCCAGATGACGGTGTGATTTGCGCTCGAGCCTGTTCAACAGAAGTGACCGAGCCAAACGCCGACGCGGTTGCGAGCGCGCTCGTCGCAAGCAGGATCTTTCGGCGGTCTACGGAATGACTGCTTGCACTGTACGATTCGGCGTTCATGCTAAATCCCCTGCTGTCGAGATCGGGAGCGCCAAATACCGCGCGCGGACAGCTTGCTCCCTTGCGTCCAAACAACCACGGTAAATAAGCTCAGTCCAGATTCGGAAGCAAGAAACCACACGCCACGGTGGCGGGCGTTGTTGCTGAATTCTGAGGACATAATGCTCACCACGCTATTGGACTTTGATCCAATGTCCGGTGATTTCGAAATGATCCAAATTTAAATGAAGAATGCCCAGTGGGCCGTTGGATGATTGCAAGACCCAGGCCCACGTAGATGATGCCGTCGACAAGGGTGTGTCGTGAAAAATCTCATTCTCGGAAGCACGGCATTTTTGGCTCTTGTCGCAGGCATCCCCGCCGACGCGGCCGACGTGGCGGTAAAACCACCTCCTCCTGCTTCGGCGCCGCCGCCCTACAACTGGTCTGGCCTCTACGTTGGCGCGAACTTCGGCGGAGCGTGGTCGAACGGAAGCCTGAATATTCCGGGCAACAATTTTTATGGTAGCGTCACAGAGTTCACCGGCGGTGGCCAAGTCGGGTACAATTTTCAGGTGGGCCACTTGGTGCTTGGCGTTGAGGGAGATTTCGACGGCGCGACTTTCAGCCATCCAACGCTTTTGGGTCCGACACTTGGGTCGGTAAGCCAGCATTGGATCGCCACGGCTGCGGGCCGCCTAGGCGTTGCAGAGGGCCGCTGGCTCGTCTACGGCAAGCTCGGCGGCGGCTGGGTGCACAGTAGCGACATCCTCAATTTCGGCGGCCAGAGTTTAAACGGCTCCAACACGAGCGGCGGTTGGGTAGCTGGAGCAGGTCTTGAGTACGGCTTCAAGCCGCATTGGACCGTTAGACTTGAATACGACTACCTTTCGCTCACCGGCTGGACGTCGCCCACAGTTCCCGCAATCGCGTTGAGCCATAACATTCAAATGGTCACGGCGGGCATCAGCTACAAGTTCGAGAACGGCGCCTCTGATGTGGCCTCGACGGCGAGCACCAGCGGAGAGCCTTCCGAGGACCTGGCGAAGCAATCGCAGAACCCCATTGCCGACCTCGTCAGCCTTCCATTCCAGAGCAATACGAACTTCAACGCAGCACCGTTCGGCCGGGCGCAGGAAGTTTTTAATATCCAGCCAGTCGTGCCGATGCACATCAGTGACGATTGGAACATGATCTCGCGTACGATCGTCCCGATAGTGAGCCAGCCCGACCCAACACGCGACGGCAACACGAATGGCATTGGGGATATCACCCAATCGTTGTTCCTCTCACCGGTGCACCCGGGCGCGCTGATTTGGGGTGCCGGCCCGGTGTTTACGGTTCCATCTGCCACCGATCCGATTCTCGGTACGGGAAAAGTATTGCTGGGCCCTACCGCCGTCCTGTTGACGACGCCAGGCCATTGGGTGATGGGGGTACTGTTAAACAATCAGTGGTCGGTTGGCGGTAACCCATTGCGGCCATCTGTGAATAGCTTTCTCGCTCAGCCTTTTCTCAACTACAACATGGCGCACGGCTGGTATTTGACCACGTCACCAGTCATTACCGCCAACTGGCTCGCAGCACCAGGTCAGCAGTGGGTCGTTCCGATTGGTGGCGGCATTGGTCGCATATTCAGAATAGGGGAACAGCCGGTCAGTGCGAACATCGCCGGCTACTACAACGTGATAAGTCCCACCGGCGCACCCAATTGGCAATTGCGCGCTCAACTTTCCCTGCTTTTCCCTGAGAAATAGAAAAAGCGATGCAGCCGCGACATGTTTGATTGATGCTCTCCTGTCTGCCTTCCAGAGCGATCTCAATGTCCACTTTGATCCTATGCGAAGGTTTTAGTTTGACGCGAGGCCAATGGGTAACAGCCCAAACCGGAATATCCCTTCGGTTTTCATGGAGGTACCGATGAACTCGAACGACCCAGCATCCGGCATCAGTCGCCGTTCATTGACGCAAGGTTTGGCGTCCATTGCGGCATTGTCTTCTCTGACCTCACCCGCTGCCGCCCAACAGCGAAAACCCAACGTAGTTTTCATTCTCGCGGATAACGTTGGTTATGGCGATTTAGGTCCATACGGTGGCGGCGAGCTGCGTGGCGCGCCGACGCCTCGCATCGACCAGTTGGCCCGCGAGGGATTGCGGCTGACGCAGTTCCTGGTCGAACCAGCCTGCACGCCGTCGCGCGCTGCGCTGATGACGGGGCGTTACTCGATCCGGGAGGGACTGTCGCTCATTCTCATCCCAGGCGGGCCGAACACGCTCTCGGCACATTCGTTCACGATGGGCGAGTTGTTCAAAGGCGCAGGCTACGCCACGGCTATCTTCGGCAAGTGGCATCTGGGCAAAGACCAGCAAAGCCTGCCGACGGCGCACGGGTTCGACGAGTACTACGGCATTCCTCCCGAGCTGACGTGGGATTCGGCAACGTATGTCGACAAAATCGAGCTCACACATAGCCTCTCCGCGCCGCGCGATGTGCTGCTGGCCCGCGGGCCCCAGATTGTCGAGGCGACGGCCGGCGGCGAGTTGCGCAATGTCAAGCCCTTCACACCGGAGGTGAGAGCCGAAATCGACAACGAGCTGGTGGCCAAGTCGATCGATTTCATGAGGCGGCAGACCGCGGCCGGGAAGCCCTTCTTCCTCTACCTGCCGTTCTCAATGGGGCACATACCCAATCTGCCGTCCAGCCAATTCAAGGGCAAATCTCGCATCGGCAACTACGGCGACAAGCTGATGGAGGGCGACTATCACGTCGGACAGATTCTCGACGCGCTAAAGCAGCTCGGCGTGGATGACAACACGCTGCTCGTATTCGCGTCCGACAATGGCCCATCTGGAGAAGCCTTTCGGGAATACGGCAACGAGGAAACGCCGGACATGGGCAGTCCGGGTCCGTTCCGCGGCGAGCTTGGCGAAGTCACCGAAGGCTCGATCCGAACCTTCTGCTTCATTCGTTGGCCGGGCCACATCAAGCCGAATACGACCTCCTACGCGATGTTCTCGATGATGGACTTCTTTCCAACCTTCGCCAGCATCATTGGGGCCAAAGTGCCCAACGACCGTCCCATCGACGGCGTCGATCAAACCGACGTGCTGCTCGGAAAGACTGAGACCGGGAAGCGCACCAGCTTACTGAGCTTTATCGGCGGTGACCTGGTAGCCGCGCGATGGAAGCAATGGCGCGTGTACTTCACCGACGTCTATCCGACCGGTATCGGCCCGCAGCGCCAGCCTGGTCCCGGGTCGGCAAGCGCTCCGATGGCCGGTTACCCGAAGGTCTTCAACATCGAGATGGACCCCCACGAAGATCTCAACATCTTCGGAGCCTATCCGATCGCTACCGAACCCGCGATCAAGACGGTCGAGGAGTATCTGGCGTCGGTCAAAAAATATCCCAATCCGCCCGCGCCGAACGTTACCCAATTTAGCAGTACCGGCGGTGGTGGCTAATCAACCTTCTCAGCCTCTGTTAGCGGCTTATTTTGCGCGCGTTCAGCTTCCTCAACTCCATGCGTTCGTTCCGATTGTAGGAGGCGTCACATTCATCAAGGAACTCGTCACCGCCAGCCTACTATTTGCGCAATTTGCGATTGTTGGCACCACCGCTTTAGGCAGGGCGTCTAAATTCCTCCTGGCGCTGCCTGCGGAGGAAGTGCGGAAGGCGGACCTGAAATTGGACAGTTTCGGACTTAGCGCTTTTCGGCAGGTGTTGACATCGGAATCTCCCAAGGAAGTCTATCAACGTCCCTAAGTGACCGGATTTGGTTCGACAAAAATACGACGGCTCGTAGCCCGTCCGTGTAATACGGATCGCCCGTAAGGTTTGTTCGTGGCGCGGATGGAGAAGCAGCACCTACGCCCGTTACGAAGCCATAGCGCTCAACGAATCCTGACAGCAACAGATCCTGCAAAAGATAGTTTCGGTCAAAATCGACGTCGGGGGCTATCTTGTGAGTCGTCAAATTCCAGGTCTGATAGGTAAGCCGGACCCCGATGTCTCGGCTTACCTGACCGATCCACACCCTACGTCCATCAAATGTATATGGTGTGAGCCAAAACCGTGCATGGACGCGCTCGTTTATCGTTGATCTAGCCTTTTGTAAAACGAAGTCCTCAGAGCGACCATAGACATAAAGCGGGCTGACTGGCGAAGTAAGAAACGCCTCTCGGAATAAGAATGCACGCGCAGTCTGTATCGCGCTCGCCACGTTGAGTGTTCTGGCCAGATGCCAACCTCGGGCAATAAAAGGGACGATCGGGTCCTGCTGGCTCTCTATAACGACGAGGTTAAGCGGATCGCCATCGCGAGAACCGCCAGCGTTTGTCGTGCAACAGGGTTGCTTGGTAAATAGTGATAGCAAAGTATCGAGTTGGAGGTCTTCGATATCCTTGCCGGGGTACAGCGCGTTGAGCTTGACTTTTGAGCCAACGAACGAGGGACCGGGAATTGGCAACGCGAAATCGAATGCTTCGTAGCGATTTTTCCCCGCAATCACGATGTGGGCATACTTAACGCCGTTGTCGAGAACACCGTAGACAAAACCCGTCGTAGTCGAATGAGGTGGCAAGGTGCTGGCCATCTGACGTCGAAGAAAATACGAGTCGCGTGCTCGATTGGCCCCAAAAGATAGCAAGCCATGGAATCTGTAAGAGACCTCGAAGGGCGAGTAATAATCTCGGTCCATTGAAATCGGCAGGAAAACGAGTTGATCGTCTGTGTCATTCTGAATCGATAACCAGACTGGCTGAATGTTATATTTCGCAAGATCTTCGCCGAAGCTGCGCTGACTCTCGCTTGCGCCGAGTACGCTGATGCCTACCTTGATTCCGGGGACCGATTTCTGCTGAGCACGCTCTACGAAACCTAGGTCACCACTTGGGTCTGGATTGAATTGGAATGAATTAAGAAAGCTCGCAGTAGCACCCAACATTCCGAGCACAAGAGCAACAGCACCGAGTTTGTGTAGCCTAGACCGCTTCATTTTGGTATCGCGCCTTAATAGATATCATCAAATGTAGATTCTCTACCACCTGGTACGAACGAAACTACAGCAGGCTTTTGCAACCGGCGAGTTGGTGATCACCAGCGCCTGCAGGCGGCGCTGAAGTGTTCGGCCAAACTGTTGGCCGATGAGACTGCGGCACCGGTGCTTAATCAGTCGCAGCGCACTCATGGCTCGGTTCTGTTACTAAAATGTCGAACTCGACCGAATCAATCGCTTCTTCGGCTTTTTTCAATTCGCGCGGAAAGGCAGCGGCGGCTTATGCTCGCTGCTGCTTGCTGCTGCTTGCCCTGACAACCGTGACGCTTGCAGCGAGCGCCACCGCCTCGCTTAACCAACGAACTAATGCGGAAGGTAAGGCCAACGGCCGCGGCCTCATTCTACCGGCTTCGCGACGTCGACCTTCTTCCACGTGCTGTCAGGATTGAACGACGTCATGTCTTCGGCGATCTTCGCTGTCTCATGACCGAGATCCTTCTGGAACACCAAACCCGCGTAATTGACAATGAACGTCATCACACCCGAGTTCCGGTATTGCGCCGGATAGGCTACAAGCGCGAAACCGCCAATCATCTTACCGTCGACGATGTAGTCAGCTGGGCCACCCACCGCCGCCGGCCCTTGCTTTGTCAGAATCTTGTAATAGTAGCCGTGATACGGTGAACGGCCTTGCCCCGCCTGATAACCCTGCCGTGAGGCTTCGGCGAACAAGGGGCCGAGCGGGCTCTCCTCTTCGCCTTGTGCGGTCGGCCAATAGAGACCGTTTTTCTTACCGGTCTCGCTGATGAAGCGCTGTGCATAGACGCCAGTGCCGGCGCCGGTGCGATCCTTGCTGGCATAGTCGTTCTGAGCGTCCACGTAGGCGAGGCAGGTTTGGATCGTACCGAGCTCGTTGCGGCCAATCCGCCGATAAAGGATTTCCCGCCGACCCGCTTCGGTATCAAACGACCACGTGCCGTTCCTGTTGCGAACGAGCGGGATCGGGAATGGATAATCGTTGTCGCCGATTATCAGTGTCGCCTTGCTCTCACCTTGCATCGATATCTCATGCTTGGCCTCATATGAGTCGACGAAGCGCTTACGCACCGCCTCGTCGGATACTTTGTCGCCGGAGGAGATGATGTCTTCTCCCCCACGCCCGAGCACCACCAGCGCGGCCTTTTCATCTCCGCTCTTCGCAGTGGCAACGAGTGCATCGACGGCTTCCTGCGGCGTTTTATAATCTTGCTGTGCTAACACCGCGGATGAGCTGACGATCGACGCCAGCGCTATGATGAGGATCGCTGATGTCAGTGAGATCAGCCTTACAAAAAAATTGCTCATGACAACCTCGGCTGTGCCTGCTGCGTCAGTGCGTGACCAATGTCACGGAGGGTATGCGAGCGCCCGATTCAATCCATGCATCATAAGTCTCAAACTTCAAACCGAGCTTGTCATAGTAGACCCGCAAATAGCCGTCTGAGCCGCGGACGACGGCATCGGGTCTGATTGTTTGTACCTCCTGAGCCATGACCCCGACATACGCTGTGTGCCCACCGTTGTAGACGAAGCGATAGAAGCCCAGTCCGGCGGGCAGATATCCGAGCAGAGTGATGTCGTGTTTGAGCCTGAGGTCGGATCGCCGGCCTCCGCCACCACCGCCGCGAGGACCTCCGCCACCACCGCCGCGAGGACCTCCGCCACCACCACCGCCGCGCATGCCTCCGCCACCGCCGCCGCCCAATCGTGCGCCACCTCCGCCGCCACCTCCGAGACTGGCTCGGCCGCGCGCGGCTTGGGTACTGGCCACTCGTCCAGAAGTGATATTACCGAGCGCACCTTGACCTCGACCTCCACCGCCCCCGACGATAGGACGATTGCCGCCACCGCTCACATTTGGGCGATTTCCACCGCCGCCAACGCTAGGACGGTTACCACCACCCCCAACATTTGGTCTGTTGCCGCCACCAACATTACCGCCACCCCCAACGTTTGGCCGGTTGCCACCACCCAGGCTTGGGGCATTGCCGCCGCCGACGTTAGGCCGATTACCGCCTCCTAAACTGGGGGCGTTGCCGCCGCCGATATTCGGACGATTACCTGCGCCACCACCAGGTTGCAGCACTTGGTTGCCAGTGCGGCCGCGGAAGTCCATCCGGTTTTGTGCGCCGCCGCCGATGTTGTTGCGGTTACCGCCAAATCTGTTTGCGACGTCGGGATTGTTATAACGCACCCCTTGCCGATGAATGGGATTGTGCACCCAGTTATTACCGTTGCCTCGATTAATATTGTTGATGTTGATGTTGACGTTGCGGTTGATGTTAATGTTGTTGTTGCCCCAGTTAAAGCCGCCGCCCCAATACCCACCGCTCGCCCATCGGCCGAGCGCATAGCCGGCGCCGAATGCCAATCCAGTCGCGATCACACCCGCCGCGATGTATCCCGGCGCTGGCCAGTAATACGGCGGATAGGCTGGATACGGCCACGATCCATAAACGACCGCAGGATTGTAATACGGAACATAGACCGTATCGGGCTGCGCCGGCGCGATCACGATGACCTGCTTGCCGTTCTGCTGCTGCGTCGACACGCTCTGTTGCTTGTTTGAAGCCAGCTTGTTGTTGGCTTGAGCTTTGGTGCGCAGTCGCTGGATGGCATCCATCACATCTGGTTGCTGCGCCAGCACAGCGTCACCTAGTTGCTGCGTCCAGGACAGCTGCTGACTCATCATGTCAAGCACATCCGGTGTGGCGATCAACGATTTCACGCTGTCATCCCAGCTCTGCTGATCCACGGCCGCTTTCAAGGCATCACCCTTGAGATTCTTGTTGGCTTGCGCCCAGCGATCGGCCTCGACTACTTCGAGCGGATAGGTCGACGCCATAAGGATTTCTGACAACAGCGCATCCGGATAGAGCGCTATCGGAGCAACTATGGCATCTAGTTGAGCATCTGAAAGTGACTGCGATGGACTTGCAGCCGCGAGAGCCGACGTATTCGGAGACTGCGGCGCCTGCGCCAAGAGTGCCTCCGACGGCGACAAAGCGATCGCAATCGCAAAAATTGATGTTGCAATCCTATTCATGTCCGCCATCCTCCTACGCCGTAGAATGCTCTTTGCGTCGCGTTCGGCCACATTGCAACGCTTTACAGTAAAGTCTGAGGCTATCATCCCCGTGAACCTCAGTACTGGTTCGACCTTATCCTCCAGCGAAGAGCAAGGTTTCGGGCTTTCGCAATTTCGATCTGAGACATTTTGGAGCCAACGAGATCACGAGCCTCAATGGCATCTTGTCGATCCTCGTTGTCGGAATTTGGAAATTGCGCTACGGCCAAGCTAAACCACATATAGGCTTGCACATAGTCGCGAGTCACACCTTGGCCGTCATGATACATGAGACCAAGCCTGTATTGAGCGACGGCAACGCCTTGATCGGCGGCGAGGCGGTACCACCTCGCTGCCTCTCCATAGTCGGGCAACATCCCTCGGCCTTGGTCATACATGAGCCCGAGGTTGAACTGAGCGTTGCCATTACCCTGGGCAGCAGCTTGGCGATGCCATTTCAGCGCCTCAGCATAATCCTGCCTAACCCCATCACCGTTGTTGTACATGACGCCGAGATTGTACTGCGCGTCGGCATCACCTCGATCAGCCAGCGGTCGCCACAGCCGTAGGGCTGTCCCATAGTTTCCGCTTTGCGCCGCGGCCAACCCGTCTTCGAAAGGTCCCGCAATAGCCAAGTCAGCCAGCGTTGCCGCGGCGAGCAGTGCTATAATCAGCATGATTATTGGCCGCGCAGAGCGCCACTTCATGGCTTTCCCCTTTTGACGTGATCAATCCTGCCGGACGATGACCTTAGTCCCGACCGGCACCCGGCTATAAAGATCGATGACGTCGTCGTTGACCAGCCGGAAGCAGCCTGAAGACACAGCTTGTCCAATCGTCTCCGGCGCATTCGTGCCGTGAATGCGATACACGGTGTTGCCGAGATACATCGCCCGAGCGCCGAGCGGATTGCCCGGACCACCGGCCATGAAGCGTGGCAGGTAGGGTTGGCGGTCAATCATTTCCGGTGGTGGACGCCAGTCCGGCCACTCGGCTTTGCGTGTGATGGTTAGAAGCCCTTGCCAGGTGAAACCGTCGCGGCCAACGCCGATGCCGTAGCGCAGGGCGTGCGTCGAGTCCTGAATGAGATAAAGGTGCCGCTCCTGGGTGTCGATAATTATGGTGCCGGGCGGCTCCAGCGACCTGTAGAACACCATCTGTTTTTTGAATTCCTCAGGCAGGTTGGCGTCAGAATTGCCATGATCGATGCCGGGATCAACATCCGGCGCTGTTGTCGGGTACTGAGCAGAAATCGAATACTGAGGCGCAGCTGGATACTGAGGCTTCGTCTGGTACTGGGGTGGCGCCGAGTACTGAGCCGGTGCTGAGGACTGAGGCGATTGCGAATAGGTTGGCGCAGAGGACTGATAAGTCGCCGGAGGTTGCGGCGGAAACGACTGCGCCACCGCAGGCATCTGGAGCAAACATAACATTGCTGTCGGTAGGCCGAGGGCTCCTACAAAGCTCCCCACTTTTAACGTCATAGCCAGCAACCTTTTCAAAGTGTTAGGAAGTAAGGCCGGGCCGGAGCATCGTTTCGAAGCTCCAGTCCAATCCCAAAAATATCTGCACATCCGACGTCGCCTCGCTCGTATGCGTCTAGGAAGCGATGGACCATCTGCCGTCCCCAAATTCCTAACTCGGCTTAGCCACCACCTCGTAGATTACGCTGCTGCCACTGTAGAACGGCCGATAGTATGCAGCACCGAAATGAAAGTATGTGACATTTTCGATATTTTCTGTCACCGCTCCGTTCGGCAGAGTTGCCACAGTCGAGCCGATTGGGGGCGGAATAACCTGATAGCCGCCCTGCACCGGTGCATAGAAAGCGCCGCCACAGTCAAGATTAGGACTACCGTCAACATAGAAGACAGAACAGGAAGGAGGTGGCTTGGTTATGACCGCACCCTGCGGTGGCGGTACGATTACGTAATGGCCACTCTGCATCATATAGTAGACACCATTGGCATACCAATACGGTGCACCCGCCACCGAAAGCGCCGCCGCCGCAGCTGGCAATGCTGCGAAAGTGGCGCCCACTGCTATGCCGGCGCCGAGACCTAGCCCAGCATAGTATCCACCCCAGTGCCCGCCCCAGTCATTCCAGTTGTTCTCGTGGTTGTATTGTAAATTGTTGACCTCGTTGATTCGGTTTTGTTGCAGCGAATTGGCTTCGTTTAGACGATTTTGTTGCAGTGAGCGTGTGTCGCCGTCAAATTCTGGGTGACTCGACTGAAACGCATTGGCATGATCGGCAAAATTTCCGCTTTGGTGGATACTGCCGAACCCAGCGCCGCCGAAGCCAGTATCGCGCGAGCGATCGAATCCACCGCCGTCGCCGAATCGACTGCCGCCCAAGCCGCCAAATCTATCACCACCAAATCCGCCGCCATGAAAGCCACCGAATCCACCCCCGCGGAAGCCGCCATATCCACCGCCGCGAAAGCTCCCACCAAACCGTGCTGCCACTTGCTCATTTGCCACCACCAGCAAAAGGATGACAAACGCCCCGGCAAGCAGAGAAGTGCTGAATCCTTTGGTGCCGCTGAATAGCATGAGCAACCTCCCTCTGCTTGCACGCCTTACTTAGACGCCGCCTCCGCGGTCGCAGGCGCGAACGGAATTGCCTGAGATCCTGCCGGCAGGTCCGGTGTGAACGTTGACGCGGCAATCCGGGGCGCAAAATCCCAATCCGTGAAAACCGCGCTGAACTGAGGAAATGATGGATTGTTCTTGTAGGTAATAATCAGCTTACATGGTGCGCGTTGGGGACCAGTATCAATCCAGATTTGCCAGTCAATATGCTTTTCGACGAATGCGAGAGCGCTGCAAGTCCGGCCGTTTATTTCTGCGTCTCCGGTCGTAAAACCATACTGAACGTTACCGCGCATGGCCCTGTAGGGATCGGTGTACAAAAAATCGACGAGCGGCGGTGTAAAGCCAAATCGCGTAATCAGTTTGTCAAGCATCCCATCGATATTGGGTGGCGCGGTGTCGGAACCATAAAATTCGGTGTCCGGGTCGTATAGCGTCACTTGTTTGCCGTCGTACCAGAATTGCCGTCCGCCGAGATCGCTGCTCCATTCGACATACACACCATTAGGCCTTTGCAGCGCTACGTCCTGCGCGGCCATGAATTGCAGTTTCTGGCCGGAGGGCAGCACATGGTCGAAGGTAATATTGGCGTGGAAGGTGAATTGCTCGGCAGAACCTATGTAATCAGCCATTCCCTTCAAAAGTCGATCCGCTGCCGCGCCAATGTTGGGCGCCGGAATAGTGATTGCTACAGTCGTCGTTGCCGACGCAGCCGGATAAGAAGCCTTAGTCTGTGCCGATGCGTGCCAGCTCAACCCGAATGCTGCCGTCGAAATTAACACGCCCGTAACAGGAACAATCATGCGCATCGGTTCGGTCCTCCGAGTTGGTTCAAAAGATATCTCGTATCGATCGTGCGGTGTCGCTCCGTCGTGGTCGATGACAGCGTGTTGCGCCGGGTGAAACTTGACCGGCCGCTTTCACAGACTGCCCCAGTCGCGTGATCGCCAACATGGTCCTTTGGTCCAATAGGTAGTCAGCTGCGAACGGCGCAATTTTTGACCTAACAGAAACGCTTATAGCGGCGACAATTCAACGGGTCGATTTGCCGATGCCAGGAAAAATCGGTAGCCGCGGCTCGCGGTAATACTTTTACCTGGTAACGGTTCGCATCGCGGCGGCCGGAGCGGACTTCAGTAATCGAGAAGATCGCCGGGAGTAATCGACTCGTTCCTTGAGTTCATTTCCTCAATTGGTATATCCGCTGAGGAAGTCGCTCCGGGAAGTCCTGTGGCCGGCGGTCCCTCGCCATTTCAAGATAAGTAACGAGGTCGGTGTAACGGGGATATTGAGCTGATGCTTCGTCACCGATCAGGCGCCCAATAATGAATCACATCCGATTCTGCAGACTCAAGAACTTCTCGGATCGGCTCTTAGAACTTGTAATTGATGCCCAAACGCAGGAGATTTTCGGTCAACCCGACGCTAAGATTGAATGGCGTGCCTACGGGGCAAACTGCTTGATTGACTGTCGCTGGACAGGTTCCGCTTAGTGCTCCATTACCCAGATTGACGTAAAGATATTCAAACTTGGCGCTCCAATTGTCGGCGAAGGCCCATTCGCCGCCGACGCCGGCGGTCCATCCGGCTTGTGTCCGTGTGGTGGTGACCCCATTCAGAGCTGTCTGTACATTGGCAAAGGCGCCACCAGCCGTGACGTAGAACAGGACGCGATCTGCCGCCCAGCCCGCTCGCCCGCGTACCGTGCTCAACCAATTGTTGCCCGTCTGACAATTGCCGGAGACGTTGCAGACCGTGCTCGTGGTACCGGTGTTGATGCTGGAATAGTCCCAGTCGCCCGCGACACCAAAGACGAATTGGCCAGTCTGGAAGTTTGCGCCAAGGGTACCGCCAACGAAGCCGCCATTATCGTTGGCATTCGCCGAGAAGACTCCAGTCGCCGTATTCGCGGTCCATTTGCCGTTGCCCCAACCCCAACCACCATTAATGCCGAGGTAAATGCCGGCCCAGTTGTATACGGGGGGAGCGACAGGAACGTATGCAGCCGGAGCTTGTGGCGGAGGCGGCGCCGGAGGAAGATCCGCCGCGCGCGCGCAAGTTCCCGACGCCAAAACCGTTAATACTGTGCCGAGCGCGGCACACTGTTTGATGCTAATCATCACTGTTCCTCACCTTCGCGCTTTTGAAATTCCAGCTCACATGCCGAAGCGCCAATTAAGGCCGGCGCGGATCATGTTCTCTTTCAGTGTATTGAGAGCACCCGCGCCGACCCACATGTATTCAAGCTTGGTACTCAGGTTCGGTGTGATGCCGTATTCGACACCGGCGCCCGCTGATAGGCCGAGATGCAGATTCGATGGCGATGAACATGGCGGATCGTTAAACGCACCATCGCCGCAAATGAAGCCAACAGCACCCGTCAGCGTCGACGTCTCATTGGTGATAGCCACACCGCCTGTGCCGTAGAACAGCCAGTTGTCCGCCGCATAGCCGACACGGGCCCGCAGCGTGCTGATCGAAGAAATGTTCGATGACAACGTTGCGGTGCCGCGCTGGGCGCCGTTGAAAAGGATGTTGCCATGACCTGACCCGCTGGTATTCGTCCAGTCGATATCGCCCTCAAGGCCGAGAACGGTATGGCCGCTTTGGACCTGCGCGCCGAGTGTAAGCCCGCCCAAAAAGCCATTGGCGTTGAAATCGAACGCGGTGAAGCCGCTGGAATAAAGGCTCATGGGCGTCACCTGGCCGAAGCCGTAACCGCCGTTGACACCGATATAGATGCCCGTCCAATTGTATATCTTAGCCGCCACCGCGACCGGTGCGTTGTAAGCGGGCGCGGGCGGCAAATCGGCCGCCGATGCTGATTCACAAGCTAAGGCGGCTACTACCGCGCACGCAATTGAAAGCGCTCGTCGGCGCATGACCCATCCCCTATCGCCACTCGTAACGAGTCTTTCAGGGGAAGGTCAGCCGCGCCTATTGGACCGTGGTCCAATACGTGGATCGGTTCCTCGCGTAGAGGTTAGGATTTTTCTCAACTGCCGATAATAACAGGATTTGGTAACTTGCACTCGATTGATACGGACCCGTCATCTTCACCCAGGTCCGATTTGGTCCTACAGTACGGTTGAGCTAGCCACGCTAGAATTACCAGTGGTGTGTGGGGCAAAAAGTGGACGCGCCCGTTGCAGCAATTTCAGTGACACGGCTGCCGGCAACCCTGCAGCAGCGTCGCACTGTCATTGCGATCGCGGCATTGCTGATTCTGGCGTTTGCAATCGCCGCGCCCTTTGGCGCCAATAAGCTGCCCCAGTTCGTCAGTTTCAATCCTGTAGTGCAATCGATAGTTTTCGTTACCGACCTTGTCACCGCGATCTTTCTATTCACGGAGTATCAGGTAACTACGTCCCGCGCCGTTTTGGCCCTCGCAATCGGCTATCTCTATACGTCTCTCATCGTCATTCCGTACACGCTAGCGTTTCCAGGCTCGTTTACCGGTCTGCTCAACGCCGGTCCTCAGTCCAGTGCTTGGCTCTATTATTTCTGGATTGACGGGATACCGTCCGGCGCGATCGCTTATTCGCTGCTGGCCATCACAGATCGTAGGACCAGCCCTAGGCGGGGGGCAGCGCGCTCTGCGATCATCTGGAGCGTGTTGCTCGTCGTGGCTTTGGTAAGCGGCATTGCCTGGCTCTGCACCAACGGAATTTGGCTGCTCCCGATCATGATGGAAGGCAACCACTACAACTATATCGTCACCGAACTTTGCACTCCTTTATCCATATTGATCGCCATCATTGCTTTTGGGTTGCTCTGGTCGGTTCGACAATCCATTCTCGATTATTGGCTTATGCTTGTTATGCTTTCTCTGGTTTTGAACCACATAATCGCCGACTTCTTGGGAGGTGAACGCTACAGCCTTGGCTTTTATGCGTCACGCGGATTTACAATGGTCACTTCCACGCTCGTTCTGATACTTCTAATGCAGCAGATGACAAACTTGCATTTGCGGCTTGCTGATGCAAACAGGATGCTGGAACGCGAGCGAAACAACAAACTCATGAATTTGCAAACAGCGATTGCCGCGATTTCTCATGAGATTAGACAGCCACTTGCGGCTATAACGGCAAACGGTGGCGCGGCATTGGCACTTCTACAAACGGTGCCGCCCGGCCTTGAAGAGGCATGTTCTGCTCTGACCGACGTGGTCAGTGACGGCCACCGAACCGGCGAGGTGCTAAAAGGCATCGGCACCTTATTTGCCAAGTCCAGCCAAGATCATGATGAAGAGCCTATTGATATTAACGAGACGGTCCATGAGGCGTTACGGCTTTCGCGCCGGGAATTAGATGACCACGGTGTTATGATGCGTTTTGAATCGGCAGGCGAAGTGCCGCTTGTCATGGGCAATCGAGCTCAGTTGCGGGAGGTGCTGATTAACTTGGTTCACAATTCTGTCGAAGCAATGCAGAACGTAGCGGATGGGGTTCGATCAATAGTGGTTACAACGGGGCGTTATAATGACGATGAGATTTTCGTTGCGGTAAGAGATGCTGGGCCGGGGATCAATCCGAAACGACTAGACGGCATTTTTGATCCATTCAAGACGACTAAGAGACAAGGAATGGGATTAGGGCTGGCCATTTGCCGGGCAATTGTGGAACGCCATGGTGGAAAGCTGTCTGCATTCTCGGACGGGGAAAATGGCGCGCTTTTCCAATTCGTCCTCCCCGTCAAAAATATCCAGCATAGCGGGTAGTGTCGAGATGGATAATTGCGGTCCAGTCGGGGATTGCCTCGTCCTAAGGTGAGCATAAGTGCCATGTTCACAGTTTATTTGGTCGACGACGATGTCCGAGTACTGAAAGCCCTGTCGCGGCTGCTGCGGGCCAACGGGTATGAGAGCAGATCGTTCACGGATCCCCGGGCGTTTCTTGATAGCCACGATCCGGAGGTGCCGGGCTGTGCGGTTCTCGATCTGTCGATGCCGGGTCTTGATGGCATTACTTTGCAACAAGCTCTCAGTGTGGCCGGCAGACAGCTGCCCATCGTCTTTCTTACTGGGCAAGCAGATGTACCGGCAAGCGTGCAAGCCATGAAGGCCGGCGCCATAGATTTTCTCATCAAGCCGGTCAATCAGAACGATTTACTCGAAGCGCTCCATCGGGCCGAAGAGGTTGATGGCCGAGATCGCCGCGCACAGGCCGAACTCGCCGCCATCAATGCCAGGATCGCCACGCTGACACCGCGCGAACGCGAAGTGCTCACGCAAGTCGTGGCCGGCCGGCTCAACAAGCAGATTGCCGGCGATCTAGGAACAGTGGAGAAGACCATCAAAGTTCACCGGGGACGAATGATGGAAAAGCTTGGCGTACGCACGGTCGCCGATCTCGTTCGGTTGGCACAAAAGGCTGGCGTTTCCTCGGGAACGACACCATAGATTGACGACGTACCTCATTGGCCTTTGGGTCAACTCGACGGGGCACTCACAATGCTCGATATAGGTGTCTATGCCACAAACTCCTTATGTGATTGCCATTGTCGACGATGACCCGTCGGTGTTGAAGGCCTTGGCGCGCCTTTTAGGCACCCGGTCCTTCGTTGCCAGGACGTTTCAGTCTGCGAAGCAGTTTCTTGCCTCTTTGACTGAAGGCCGGCCCGATTATCTGATCCTCGACTTGCAGATGCCCGAGATGAATGGCTTTGAGCTCCAACAAAATCTCAACAAGCGCGGTATTCGCATTCCGACGATTATCATTACGGCGAATGACGACGCGGGAACGCGCGAGCGATGCAAGTCCGCTGGTGCGATAGCATATCTACCGAAACCGGTACATGACGCCTCCCTATTCGCTGCAATCGAAATGGCTAGGTCCTCTCTCTAAAATAATCGCCGATTTGTTGGGCTGGCAGGCCACTCGTCGGTACGGCAATCCTCAGACAACCATTTTGGCCTAACTCCGGGCTGGACCGCGTGGCCGACATTGAATCTTCTGTCTCCTAGTATCACTCGGCGACGTGGGGCTTGCAAACCTTGAGCTGAGGCTCGTCGTCGGGCGGACTTCCTCAAAGGCCAATAGCTATCGAGACGCCTACGGCACAACATGACAGCGTCATGCCGCAATATACGATGATGACTTTTGTCGTGCGAATGGCCCCGAAACGCACGGCTAGGCCTATCGGCCTACGCGACCACCCCGACACCTCCCCGCTCGCGACCAAAGACTGATGGCCGGAAATCTTATCGGCGCCGTAACGGCGCCGAAATCTTGCTGCGGGGCAAACTAGCTGGCAAGCATCTATTTCCCCAAAGGCCAATATGCGCACCTACGCCCACGGGAGAGAATGGATGGCTCAGGATGGGGAAGTTGATGAAACGGGTATCAGCACCGGGGCTAGTCACATCCACAACTACCGCCGCATTAATCCTCGCTGTTTCGTTTTTCTGGCCTGGAAATGCGGCTTTCGCTGATGAAGGTGGCGTGAGCTTCTGGCTGCCCGGCCTATTTGGTAGCCTCGCTGCGGCACCCCAGCAGCCGGGCTGGTCGCTCATGACTACATATTACAACACCACCGTATCGGCGGGCGGCAATGTCGGCTTCGCGCGCGAGGCCGAGATCGGCAAGGTCCCCGTCAACTTTTCCGGCACGCTGGGCGGCACTCTCAACTCAAACGCCAATTTGGCACTCGTCAATCCGACCTACGTGTTCGCAACGCCATTGTTCGGCGGGCAGGCAGCTGTCGGATTGATGGGAATATATGGAGGTATGGATACGACGTTGAATGCGACGCTGAACGGCACGATCACGCCTCCCGGACTTCCGATCACACGTTCCGACAGCTTCAATAGCGGCTTGATGGGTTTTGGGGATTTGTATCCGCAGTTCACCCTGCGCTGGAACGCAGGCGTGAATAATTTCATGACCTACGTGACGGGCGATCTACCGCTGGGCGCCTACGACTCGGCGCGGCTTTCAAACATCGGGATCGGTCACGGCGCCGTCGACGCCGGCGGCGGCTACACGTATTTCAACCCCGCGACCGGGCACGAATTTTCCGTGGTGACCGGTTTCACCTACAATCTCGAAAACCCAGCGACAAATTATCAGAACGGAGTCGATTGGCACACGGACTGGGGCCTGTCGCAGTTCATGTCCAAGCAATTCTCGTTCGGCGCCGTCGGCTATTTCTACAAGGAGGTCGGTTGCGATAGCGGGTCAGGCGATCGGGTCGGTTGTTTCCAGTCTCAGGTGATCGGCGTCGGTCCGCAGATGACCTTCCTGTTTCCGGTGGGAACGATGCAGGGGTACCTCAATTTTAAGGCCTATGGGGAATTTGACAATGTTAATCGGCCCGATGGCTGGAATGCCTGGGTGACATTTATGGTGTCACCGGCAGCACCCCGCTCGTAGCGGTCGCTTGGCGCTGATCGCGAAATAGCTGATGAAAATACTGTTAACGATTTTACTTGCTGTTCTGCTGATCATACCGGAGCTGCACGCGCAGCAGGCGGGAGAGGCACCTCCCTATTGCGCTCAATACGCAGACGGTACGTCGCTCGATTGTGAATTTTCCAGTCTGCAAATGTGCGAGCAATCCGTAACCGGCGTGGGCGGCGTTTGCATCGACAATCCATCGGGACCCGGAGCGGCGTCCACGACGCCATCCGCGTTCGGCATCGGTCATCCGACGGTTCTCATGCAGGTTCCGCCGCCGCCGATAGTCCAGAGCGGATGGAAATCGCAGGGCACGGCGCAAATGCAGAGCCTTTCCAGCGATCTAGCGATCAATGGCGGAAATGGGCCGGCGACCTTGGGAGCCATCAATTTTAGCGGATCCGGCTCGACGTGCATCGGGCTGCTCTTCCGCACTTTATGCCAAGGATCCTGACATGAAGGCTCGCTGGGGCGCGGCTGCCGCCATCGCAATTATTGCTACAATTCTTTGCGATGACGTCGCGTCCACGCAGCCTGCCGCTACAAGAAACATCGGACAATATAGTTGCAAAGACGTCATGCGTGAACACGGCGACAATCGTGACGTCGCGATCGCATTCCTCCACGGATTTATTCTGGGCAAGTCCGGAGGCTCGACGTTCAATCTCGATACCCTGCACAAACAGACGACGGATTTCATCGAATACTGCCCCGATCATCCGGGCGAGCCGGCGATCGAAGCAATGTCTAAGATAAAGGGCTAGATGCGGAGTGCGGTTGCATATCCAAGTGAGTCGGACAGTGAGATATCAAGAGACGAGATTATGTTTGATTTCAGCAAGCTCATGAGATTCATCGCGATAGCCGCGACGACGGTGACGATGCTAGTCGGCGCGCCGGCGCAATCTCAGGCCCAAGGTGGCAGAGTGAGTCTGCACATCGTAAAGGCCGGTTTCATCGTCGGTCTCGGCGGCGGCAGTGGTACTTTGACATATGAGGGCCGGACCTACCGGCTGAGCGTGGGCGGTATCGGCGTTGGCAGCCTTGGCCTTGCCGCGGTCGATCTTGTTGGTACCGCCTCCCATCTGCGCCGGCCGGGCGACATCGCCGGCACCTACGGCGCGGCGGGCGCCGGTGCGGCCTTCGTTGGCGGCGCTCAGGTAGCAACGCTGCAGAATGAAAGAGGCGTCGTTCTTCAGTTGCATGGGGTGCAGGCCGGCTTTCAGGTGTCGCTCGGCCTTGGGGGCATGACTATCTCACTAAGGTGACCCGCTACTTCGCTGGTACGGCCTGGAACCGCCCCCGGTTGGCACATCGCTGGCAGCGCGATCTCCGGCTCTTGGGGAACAGCCGCCTGCTAGTCCCAAAGCGCTTGGTGCCAGTGCCCGGGCAACGATCGCGGGAAGCAAAAAGGCTGATGCCGATGCGGAAGTTCCACATCTTGCAGGAGCGATATAGCGATCCGCTGTTGACGGCGCTGACCGTCATGTTGACCATCCTTCTGTTCGTAGTGGGTCCAATGCAGGCGATGGGCATTGCCGCGGCCCACGATTTCGGCATTGCGTTCGGCTTGGTGCTGGTCGTTGCCGTCTTCGTCGTGTCAGGCAGTACGATCGCCCTCGCAGCGGTGCTGGTGGCCGTCGGCTGTATTGCCGCGGCGACCATCGCGCGCCTCAACCATCCCTCCGAAACAGATATTTTGCTGGATGCTACCGCCTGGCTTATCGCAGGCGTGACGCTGATCGTCGTGGTCGCGCGCGCAGTCTTCGCGCCCGGCCAGATCAATTTCCATCGGGTAATCGGAGCGGTCCTGCTCTATCTCAGCATCGGTCTCGTTTTTGTGGCGCTGTTTTGCTTCGTTGCGGTGTTCGAGCCGAAAGCTTTCACCGGCATTGGTCCGCTGCGAGACAATCTCTCAGTTGCAAGTAATCTGATTTATTTCAGTTTCGTGACGCTGACATCCGTCGGTTACGGTGACATCACTCCTTTGCATCCCTATGCGCGCGGCCTCTCCAACGTGGAGGCAATCATTGGTCAGCTCTATCCGGCAACATTGCTGGCCCGGCTTGTAACCCTGGAGCTCGAGGATCGACACCAAATAGGACGTAGATGACCTTCGTCAGGAATGCTTTTGCCCAGCTATGGAGAACGCAAGACGGATCGAAGCATCAATAATCTGGCATCAGCCGCCGTACCTTGGCGCAGGGTTTGGGGTCGATCGTGGCGTTGCCTTTTGACCGAGCGTGCTGCTGCGCGGCAGCAGAAGTCCAACGTGGTCTTTATTCTTTCGGATAGCGTCGGGGTAGGCCGTCGGGAGGGTTGGAGCAGCGCACCGGCCTGCGCAGCCGATGCAAACAGCATAGCTAACACGAAGCTTAGCGGTCGCTGCGCGGATCTCCGGGATGGTGATCCATTTCAAACCATAACCCGCGGGAATCCGCCTCCCACGTCACCCTCATGGCATGGTACTCTAGGGTAGGCTCGAAGGCATGTAGGCTTGAAGGTGGCAAATGACTGAGGCCCCCTCAGAGATATCGCGGCACGCACACGCGTATATTCGGCAAAGAATCATTCGAATAAGTCGTGATGGGCTGGTTGCGTGGTTACGCAGCATCGGGATCGCTGCCGCGGTCGGTGTGGCTTATTTCCTGGCGGCAGAGCTAAGCAACAGTTTTTTGATCACGCCCGAGACGGTCATCTTCTGGCCCGCCGCGGGTATTTCCTCGGGCCTCCTGATCTCGCTCTGGTCCATTGGGCGGTGGCCTGTCCTGGCTGGCGTGATTGTTGCCACCGCCGCCGCCAATCTTTTGCGGCATTTTGGCGTCGCGACCACCGCCGTCTGGGTCATAGGCAACACCGCTGAACCGCTCATCATCGCTGCACTGATGCAGCATTACTTCGGGGCGCATTTCAAAATCGATCGGCTTTATTGCGTCCTTGGGCTGTTTGCGGCGGCGGTCGCCGGTACTGCCGTCGCGTCCACATGGTGGACGTTCGTATACTACTGGCTGGTCGGCAGTCTGAACGAACCGGCGGCCACTTGGTTGCACTGGATAGTGTCTGACTTTTGCGGCATCGTTTCGGTCGCACCGCTAGTGATCGGACTCGCCGCAGCGCTGCAGCAACCTCCGTCGTGGCGGGAAGTTATCGAAGGCGTCGCGCCACTCGCCGTGCTTGGGGTGATGACCGGAGTTATCGTTTTGCTGCCGCCGGCCCCTTGGCAGACTGTGCTCCCTGCCGCGCTGGTATTTCCAATGTTGTTATGGCTTGCCGCCCGATCTCAGCCGGTTTTGGCTGCGGCTGGTGCATCCGTCGTTTCCATTTCGGTTGCTTTGACCGCGATCTACGGGCTTGGTCATTTTGGCGACGCCAGTCTTTCGATCGATGCCAGAGTCCTGCAGACCGAGGCGATTATTTTGGTCGTGGCGATCGGCACAACCGTTCTCGCCGCTCTGTTCGCTGAGCGAAGGGAAAGCGAGGCACGCCTGGCTCAGTCAAACATGCTGCTTGAGCGCGAAAGGGACAACCGGCTCTCGAGCATCGACACGATCACGGCCTCAATTGTTCACGAAGTAAGGCAGCCACTTGCTGCGATTGCGGCTAACGGTAGTGCGGCCCGTACCCTTCTGGAGGGCACGTCTCCTAATGTTGCAGAGGCCCGTGCGGCGCTCGATGATATGATTGACGATAGTCGTCGCATCGGCAGCGCTCTCGAAAGTGCCCGCACCTTGTTCCAGCGATTCGATCAGGAACACGATCTAATCGACCTCAATAGCATCGCTCTCAGTGTGTTACACTCGATGGATGGCGAATTGCGAAGGCAAGAGGTCAAAGCGCAAACTATCCTGACGCCCAAGATGCCGTCGATCCGCGGCAATCGCAATCAATTGCATCAGGTCATGCTCAACCTAATTCACAACGCGGTGGAGGCGATGGTCGAAACCACGGGCCGCACCAGGACCCTGAAGATACGGACGCAGCTCCACGGCCCCAACGCCGTCGCGCTTTCAGTCGAGGATTCGGGATCAGGCATCGGGTCGGAACAGCTGAGCAATATTTTTGAGGTGTACGTGACGACCAAACCTCAGGGGATGGGCCTAGGACTGGCGATTTGCCGGACAATCATAGAAAGCCACGGGGGCCAGCTCACCGTGTCGTCTGACGGCAAGAACGGCGCGACCTTCAAAGTCGTCTTACCGATCGAACCATCGAACGAGGCGACCGTCGGGCGCGCGGGATAGTGGCCAATGCGCCCTGGCGGATGGTGTGCGCCGCCCCGACGTCCATTTCGATGCCGGACCGGCATCAACGATATCTGATTGACGGCTAGCGAAAGTTTAGCGGAACGGTCCTCCGCCTTCTGTCCTTGAAACCACTCCGGTTTCAGCCACCGGCACCATTTGACCTATACAGGTAGCCACGAACAAAGTGGGTGCGAGGGCAGCCGACCCTTGCTGAACTTGTTAAGAAATGCGTCTTTCCTATTCAGTCGGTCGCTCAGGCCGCCAAACCTCTGAGCTGGCCATCTACCCCATTCCCAAAAGATGATAGATCTGGCGACTATACCGGCCGAATGCTTCAGTCGTTTTTACGTCGAGCGTTCGCGGCTCCGGTAACGTGACCTCGAGATCAGCGGCCAGCCGCGCCGGTCCAGCCGTCAGTACAATTACCCGTTTTCCGAGAAATACAGCTTCCGCAATTCCATGCGTTACAAAGACAATGGTTTTCCCGCTTTGCTTCCAAATGTTCAGAAGCTCCAAATTCATCTTCTCTCGGGTGAGGGCGTCCAATGCGCCGAATGGCTCATCCATCAGAATTAACTTGGGATCGTGAACGAGCGCACGTGCGATGGCAACGCGTTGCTGCATACCGCCAGAAAGCTCATAGGGGTATTTATCTTCGGAACCTGGCAGCCCGACCATGGCCAAGAGATCCAATGCCCGTTCTCGCGTTTGCTTTAGGGGCAGCCCTAAGATCTCACCCGGGAGCATCACGTTTTGCAGCACACGGCGCCATTTCAGCAAAAGCGGCTGCTGAAACACCATGCCGATATCGCGGGACTCATCGAACGGATGCATCACCGAACCAATTTGAATCTTGCCCGAATCGTAGGTTTGTAATCCGGCGAGGATTTTCAGCAGCGTCGTTTTCCCACAACCTGACGGACCGACCAACGCGACCAGTTCACCGGCGCCAACATCGAAGCTAGCGTCCGAAATCGCAACGAATGCTTGATCGGCCTTGCCATACGCCTTTCGGAGACGCTCAATATGAATAAATGGCTCCATCACGGTGGCCTCATTGCACACGTGCATCACGTACGACCACCAGCCGCTCCAGACCGATCACAAGGCTATAAAGAATCACACCTATGAGGGTAATGAGTATAACGGCCATGAACATCGCAGCGGTATCGAGCGTCACCTGAACCTGCAGCATTAGATAACCGAGCCCGCGCGACGACCCTAAAAATTCGCCGACAACGGCGCCGGCAACTGCCAATATTGCTCCGACCTTCATGCCAGAGAAAATGTAGGGCAGTGCACTTGGCAACTGGATCTTTGCAAATGTCTGCCATTTTGATGCCCGGAGTGATCGTACTAAATCGAGAAGTTCTGGTTCAACCTCGTGAAAGCCACGCGCCGTATTAAGCAAGATCGGAAAGAAACTGATCGAGAACGCGATTATCGTGTTTGGAAATATTCCATAAGAAAACCAGACGATGAACAGCGGGCCGAGGGCCACTTTCGGAATCATGTTGAGACTAACGAGCAACGGCATCGTCGCGGCTTCTGCTGTTCGCGACCACGAAAAGCAAATGGCAATGGTAACGCCGACGACAACCGCCAATATATAGCCGCCGAAGATCTCACTGGCCGTAACCAGCGAGTTGTCGAGCCATGCATAATTTTTTCCGGCCAAGGTGGCCATAGTCGCGGTCGGCGACGGCAGTACGAATGACGGCACATGACCGTATTTCACGAAGAGATACCAGACGCCGATGACCGCGGCGTGCGCTAAAATGCCCGGCAGGTATCGTCGTGTCGCATCGACGGCGCGGCTACGCTCGATCTTCTGTTCCCGGTCGTTCATGACAGCCAGCGCTCTCGGTTCCCCATGACGAAGTCGTCGTCGCCGAGCTCCGGATAGAGGCGCATCACGCGATCGATTTGCTCGGCTTGACCCCGACTCAGCCCCTCATTCGGGTCTAAGCACCAAATGCCCTCGAACAGGCCCTGACGGCGCAGAACTTCGTGACAGCCCGCGATGCAGCCGTGAAAGCCGTTCGCAACGTCAAAGAATGCTGCGTTGCAATCCGTGATCTTCGCATGGAGCGCGAGAAGGTCGGCACTGATCACCCCTGCATCGGCCGCATGCCGTATTCGCGCAAATGTCTCGACCGCCCCCTTGGTCCATACGCTCCAATGTCCCAGGAGACCGCCACGGATACGCACGGCCGTGTCCTCGCTGTCGCGCCGAACCACAAAGGGCGCTAACAGATCGAGCACGATACTGTCGTCATTGCCAGTGTAGAGAGCCACGCGATTTTCGGCGTTCGCCTCAACAACGCCGCGGATTACGTCGAGGGTCTTATATCTGTCGAATGGCGCAATCTTGATCGCGACAACTTGCTCGATCTCTGCAAAACGACGCCAAAAATCTCTCGACAAACGGATGCCGCCGACCGCAGTTTGCAAATAGAAGCCGACGAGGGGTATTTGCGCGGCAATGGCCCGACAATGCGCGATCAGGTCGTCTTCGCTTGCACCCTTCATTGCGGCCAGACTGAGAAGACCGGCGTGGTAGCCCAAGTCACAGGCAATCGCAGCCTCGCGTTCCGCCTGGGCCGTGCGGCCGACGAGACCTGCAATCAGAATAAGAGATCTAGTTGTCCAACTGCTTACCGTATCGGCCGCAAGCCGCAATACATTCTCGTATAGTCCGCATTCGCGGATAGCGAATTGCGTGGAATGGACGCCGACAGCAAGTCCACCAGCCCCAGCGTCGATGTAATAGCGGCTTAGCGCCCGCTGCCGACGCTCGTCAAGCTTGCGATCGGAATCTAAAGCAAGAAGGTGGGCCGGGATAACCGTGCCCTGTCGAAGCGTATCTAGAATACTCTTCGGCCATCGCTGCCAGGTCAGCGGCATCGTCGCACCCGCGGTAGCCGAAACGCTCGGCCCTCTCCTTTGACCGCACTCTCATTTAGTCGGCGCGATAGCGTATTCATGGGCGCAAATATCCCAGTACTACATTATGCACATGCTGGAGGTGTCGCCGACGCGCCGAGACCGAACCGAAATCGCGCCCAAAGATTGTCGAGAGCGTGTGCACGTTGGAGAAATAAAAGAATCCAAGAGCGGCGACCGTGATGTAAAGCTCGGCCGGATCGACTCCCTCGCGGAATACCCCTGCCCGATTCCCCCGCGCCAGCAGATCAGCAATGACTTCAAGCAGCGAGCTATGCATCTGTCGGACTTTGCGTGATTGGCGCAAATACTTTGCGCGATGCAAATTCTCACTGATCAACAACGCTATAAATTCGGGATGGCGGTGGACATAGTCGATCGTGAACTCAACCAAGCGGCGCATGCCCCGGACCGGTGACAGTCGGCTGACGTCCAGCTCACGTTCCTCATTGCGAATCTGAAGATAGGCGTGCTCAAGAACTGCGAGCCACAAATCCTCCTTGCCGCCGAAGTAATGGTACAACATGCGTTTGCTGACCAGCGCCCGCGCGGCGATTTCATCCACCCGCCCGCCCGCAAGTCCCTTGGCAGCAAATTCAGCCACCGCAGCAGCAAGAATGCGACGCCGCGTCGTATCGGGATCGCGACGGCGCAGCCCGGGCGCAACGCGCTTGGCGCGCGAGTTGACAGCCACCATAGCGGACTTTATCGTTTGCAGTAACTAGATGGTTACAAGTACCGCAATCTATCACTGACTGCAATGGCGAGCGACGGCGGCATTACCTGTGCATCTGAAAAAGCTGGGCTGAGCAGAAGAGCCGTTGCACATCAACGGGGAGTATCATCATGAAGATGAAAATGTTCGTGGTCGTGCTTTTGAGTTTCGTCTTCAGCGGCGCGGCACGGGCCGATGAGAGTGTCAGCTTTATCCTCAATTGGATCGCCGGGGGCGATCATGCACCATATTATTACGCTCAGAAAGTGGGCTGGTACAAAAATGCCGGAATCGATCTCACTATACTGCAGGGCAAGGGCTCGATGGTCGCCGCGCAAGCCGCCGGCGCTGGCGTCAACACCTTCGGTCTTGCTGATATGACCAATGTGTTAGTAGCCCTTGGCAAGGGTGCTGACGAAACCGCAGTGATGGATATTTACGCGAACTATCCCGGTGGGTTCTATTGGCTAAAGAGCTCCGGGATAAAGTCGCTCAAGGATCTGGCCGGCAAGAAGGTGGGGAACCCTCCGGGAGATGCAGCGCGTGCACTGTGGCCGGCACTTGCCAAGGCCAATGGCATGGATCCGAACTCAATCACGTGGGTCAATGTCGGCCCCGGCGCCAAATTGGCTGCACTCAAGTCTCACGCCGTGGATGCCATCACTAATTTTTATAACGAACATCATACCGCCAAAGCTGAGCTTGGTAGTGACATGGGCTATCTCGCCTGGAAGGATGCAGGCGTGAATCCCTATGGTAATGCCATCGTCGTCAACGGCGCCTTTCTCAAGGCCCATCGCCAGACGGTGGCGGCATTCGTCAAGGTAACGCAGAAAGCCTTCGCGGCTTGTGTGGCCGATGCGAAGCCCTGCATCCAAGCCTTGGTCGAAGCCAATTCCGGACT
>Ga0335081_10002059_pt1 | contig 31753 bp, 36 predicted proteins | sample Lox_Sample_35_FD_206713 | JGI IMG/M metagenome (GOLD analysis project Ga0335081, IMG submission 206713) | Soil microbial communities from Loxahatchee National Wildlife Refuge, Florida, United States - Lox_Sample_3.5 | ecosystem: Environmental > Terrestrial > Soil > Wetlands | place: USA...
CGTGCACCCCGTACTCGCTTTGCTCGTCGGGGCGAGCGGCCGGACGGGGCTTACTCGGAGACTCGCGTCTCCGAAGTAGGCGATCCAGTCAAGCTGGACGAACGGTGTTCGCTGGAAGCTCGCTCGCCCGACGCCCCAAGATTCGCAGTGCAATTTGCAAAGTGTGGCGCGATAATATTCAGGAGTCTTGTCAATCCGCCCCGCCGGCAACGCACACCGTTGGGCAGGCTATAATTATATTGAGAGCAGCTACACCACTGTTTCATTCAGGATAATCCGCCAAACCAGAGATTCACGATGGAAATTTTGGAAGATCTGACCATCACTTTGTTCGTGATATGGTGTGTTAGTGAGATCGTAATCCGTCTAATCAGTCTTAGAAATCGATCAAAAAGCTTGTCTGAAGAGGCAGACCGGTTCAGTGCCTTCATTATCTGGTTATGTACCATACCTCCAATTTTTTTTGCAATACTCATCCGTGAGGGTCTGATCTTTGTAAACGGGTTTGGCAATCTCTCTGCTCTGTTTCCATTACTAGGTTACTTGGGCTGCGCAGTGCTTGCCTTTGGTATAAGTTTTAGGGTAGTAGCAGTTGCCACTCTGAACAGGCAGTTTACGAGTGAGGTATCGATTCTTGATAAACAGGAATTAGTGGAAAAAGGAATCTACGGGAAAATACGACACCCTGCGTATCTTGGATTTTTGGTGTCGCTATTTGGGATGGGGCTGATTTCAGGGAATTGGGTCAGTCTGGCGCTGTTGGTGGTGTTGCCACTTACAGCAATTTTGTATCGCATTCATGTTGAGGAAAGAGTCTTATTGCATCACTTTGGGACTGCGTATCAAGAATATGAAAGGCGAACAAAGAGACTTTTTCCGGGAATCTGGTAGTCTTGCTAAGCCGTATATCACTACCAACTGCACAGCGACAAACGCGAACTGATGCCTGCCCCACAAAGCGTGCACCCCGTACTCGCTTTGCTCGTCGGGGCGAGCGGCCGGACGGGGCTTACTCGGAGACTATTGGAGCTACTTAGCTCCAAATCGGCTGATGGCGGCTTGTAACCGCCTCAGCCAGTCACGTCTCCGAAGTAGGCAATCCAGTCAAGCTGGACGAACGGTGTTCGCTGGAAGCTCACTCGCCCGACGCCCCAAGATTCACAGCGCGTTTTGCCACGTTTGGCGAGATAATGTGTGGGAGTCTTGTCAATCCGCCCCGCCGATATCCTAAAGGGTGCTTCGCGAACGCCAACCGTTGGCCGAAGGGAACGTACAGGGAACTAACGAATGATATTACCAAAGAAACGCGATCCTCGATTCATCACTGTGCGTCGTGGCGGTGTCCTTCAAGACTCCGATCATTACCTGCTTGCATTATGGGCAGCTGATTGTGCACAGCATGTGCTGCACCTATTTGAGGAAATGCAGCCCGATGACAAGCGGCCGCGTCAAGCTATCGAAGCGGCGCGCGCCTGGACGCGAGGTGAGATTACCATGTCCCAATCTCGAACAGCGGGCGGTCACGCGATGGCGGCGGCAAGGAATCTGAACGGAGCGGCTCGTCATGCTGCGTATGCTGCCGGCCAGGCGGCGGTAGTCGCCCATGTGGCAGCTCATGAGTTGGGCGCAGCGGCCTACGCCATCAAAGCCGTACGCGCGGCGGCGATGAATGGTCAATCCAAAGAAGCGGGTCGTTTGGAGTGCACATGGCAACGTGCACAACTTCCGCGCGAAATCCGCGATCTCGTGCTGGACGATCAGAAGTTGCGCAATGGAATCTGTTGGTCCGTATTCGACGGCTAATCCTCCCATCCAAAGCGCGGCTTCCACTCACAGCGTGTACCGGGACAGCCCCACGATTCGCGGCGCGTTTTGCCAGGTTCGATACGATACTATTCAGAAGCCTTGTCATTCCGTCCCGTCGGCACCCTGCACAGCGCAGGGCATGCGCAAGCCGTTGGGCGGCCCCATCACGATAGGAGGTCTCACGTCATGCAACCCCTTCGGTATTCCATCAATGTCACGCTGGAGGGGTGTGTCGACCATCGTGTGATACCCGCGCATGCGGACTTGCATCGTCACGCGGTCGAGAACCTCTCGCAGGCCGACGCCCTTCTCTTTGGCCGGGTAACCCATGAGATGATGGAGACAGCCTGGCGGCCGTCGGCGCCGATAGCCGCCGGGCCTGATTGGATGGAACCGTTCGCCCGGACGATCGACGCGGCCAAGAAGTATGTTGTGTCGAGCACCCTGGACCGGGTCGATTGGAATGCGGAGCTCGGCGCGGCGATCTGGGGAAGGCCGTTCAGCAACTCAAGCGGGAGTCGGGTAGGGGGCTCTTTGTGGGAGGCGTGAAGCTCCCGATGGCTTTGGCGGAGCTGGGATTGATTGATGAGTACGAGTTTGTGGTGCAGCCGGTGCTCGTGGGGCATGGGCCGATGTTGTTTGCGGGGCTGCCGTAGCGAATCGACTTGAAGCTCGTCAGCCGGCTGGAGTTTGCCTCAGGGGCGGTGGCGCTGCGGTATCAACCGAGAAGGTAGCAGAAGGGCCCCGTGGCTACGAAGCAGGGGACCGCCCAATCTACGCGTGCAGACATGCCGCCGAACGGGCACCTTGCTGAAAAGTTTTCATCAAGGGCCGGCGAGAAGGAATTACTAACGAAATTCTAAGACTCTGACTCTTGCTTTGTCTGGTGAAATATAGTATTATTTTGGACGGCAAGCGCTAGGGTGCCCCCCTCACCCTGGCGCTTGCCATTTAATTCTGTGCTGGGAATGAGGAAATTTCGGGAAAGGCATTTGTTCAATCTGCAAAATTCCGATCACTGCTGGAATTTGGTCATCCGATGGTGAAAGCTCGGTGGATTGACATTGCGGTTGATGATCACATCAACCAATGCTCCGCGGCCCGCTTGCTGCAAGAACGCTTGCGCGGACTCACTGATCCGGTCGGGATACGAAGTGGATGCTCGCCCAGATCATAAAAACAGACAAAATGATATAGAGGCCGACCAGGGGAATCCACGGGAGCGGCAAACTGACGGAGAGATTCGATCCGAGCGGCATGGTCGCCATGATCGCGTTTTGCGATTGAGTCAGCATTGACTCACTGATACCCGCTGCCAGCAGCGGGTTGGTGGAGGCCAATATCCAGACGATCACGATGAGGGTCTTCTGACAGGGTAGATCGTTGGCGGCGGAGCGGGCATCGCACAAGTTGGGATTCATGAAAATCAAGACGAATGCCACGACCAATAGGATCACGGACAGCACAATGACCACATAGGCCCCCACGGTCGAGCCTAGGGTCCGCCTCATGAAGCTTGAGAAAAAGAGCCCCAGTGAGCAGAAAAACAGGGCGCACACAATCATCATCAAACTCGAGATCAGGATCTCAGCGAGCCCCACCCCGCCCAGTAGAAAGGCAATGCTCTCAATGGGCATCGCCGCCACGATCAAAAGGATCAGGTACAGCAGTGCGGCACCCAGTTTGCCAAGTACGAAAGAACGCGCGCTGAGTGTGGTGGTGCGAAGCAGGTCGAACGTTCGCCGTTCCCGCTCCGAACTGACGGCTCCCGAGGTCAGCGCAGGACCGATCAAAGCTGCCAGCAATAGTTCCAGAATAACCACGGTGCCAAAGATCGCCTTTCCCACAGTTTGCCGAAAATTCGGATCCGAGGCGGGATTTGACGTGGATGCCAGCGTTACCTGATAGACGATGAACACGATCAAGCTGATGACGATCAAATAAACGGTTAGAACGGCAAACGCTTGAGAGGTACGCATCCAGCTCCGGATTTCCTTCAGGATGACTGGATTATTGAACCTCTGCAAGGTCCGCTTCCATGCCATACGTTTTTCGATCGTTTTCTCGAGCGAGCCCGGCACCCTAAGCATGTAAGTAAACTACCTCGTTTCAAACATGGCCTATGACACGATCCCCTGCGTCGACTGCATGAACACGTCCTCCAAAGTCTGCGCGACCTCGCCAAAGTGGACGATCGGCAGGCCCTTCTCCAGCAGGCGGACGAGCATTTGATTCAAGGCCGCCTCGTTACCTTGAAATTCCACTTCGAATATGATCCGGTCCGCCCCGGCCTCTTCCTTTTTCAAGCGGATGTGGGACACAGCCGGAACGGACGCCAGTAACTGCTGGCTGTCTGAAGCATTGGCACCTTGCATCAGCTCGATCCGCACGAAGCGATGGGGCGCGGCTTGCCGGTTCAATTGATCCAGCGTGCCGCAGGCCACCAGCCTGCCTTGCTCGAGGATGCCGACTCGCGAGCATAATTCGGCGACATCTGCCAGAACATGGCTCGAGAAGATAATGGTCTTTCCGCGTTTGGCGATCGCGATGAGCAGCTGGCGAATTTCCACTCGCGCTCGCGGATCGAGCCCCGAGGCGGGTTCGTCAAGGACCAAGACCTGCGGATCGTGCATCAACACGCGGGCCAGCGCCAGTCGCTGCTGCAAACCCCGCGACAGCGTATCCACCATGTCCTCCCGTCGATGCGAGATGCTCACCAACTCCAGCAATTCTCCAATCAAACGCCGGCGTTGTTCGGATGCGATTCCGTAACAAGCTCCAAAAAAATCCAGATACTCTGCCACCGTCAAATTTCCATATAATCCAAAAACGTCGGGAATGAATCCGATCACCGCTCGTACGGCGCGCGGCTCGCGTGCAACGGAAAAACCGCTGACTTTGATCTCGCCGTGATCGGGCCGCAGCAAGGTGACCAGCATCAGCAGGGTCGTTGTCTTGCCGGCGCCGTTGGGACCGACCAGCCCGAAGATTTCTCCCTGTCCAACGGTCAGGTCGAGTTGATCCACGGCCCGGCGGCGGCCAAATTGTTTGCTCAAGCTGCGTATCTCAACAATGTCGCTCATGGTTCCACCTGAAGCGTGATATCCGTAGGCGAGATTTGGATACAGCTGCTGGCATTATCATCGATTCGCAACCGGACCTCGCCGCTGGGTGCCACAAAACTTGCCGGGTTGGGAACGTCGTTCCAGCCCCAGCTCAGATCCGCGATGGTTTGCCAATCACCGGTCTGCACGTTCCACAAGGAAGCCGTGAGGCTGTCGATCGCGGCAGGGGATACGGCCTCAATGTTCACTCCCAGGCTCCGGATGGTGCTGAATTTGATGGGCAGGGCAGGCCGGAACTTCAACGTGTAGCTGCCGGCCTGACACTGGTCCAGGCCATCGTAAGGAGAGTATTCGGGATTGGAGCTTTCCCAGACCATGGCCTCGGTGGGGATGTCCCAGGGCGTGGATCCATACTGCACCGACGGCGTAAGTTCGGCAATGTAGAGGGTTGTGTCGAGGCTGTCAAAGGCTTTCCCTTGCAAACTCACCGGGAGCAAACTTTGATCCAGCCAGCCCATCAGGTAAACGCCGAAATTTCCCCGGTTGACTCCATTTCCCTCCGGGCTGAGCACCGAATCCAGGAGATCCTCCTGGCGGATCTCTTCCGGGGTCAACTCTCTGTCATTGGTGACGTCGTCAAGGTTTAGAATATCGGAGGAAGTCAGGGAATAGAATTCTGGACCGCCTTGCCGGGGGGCCAATGGAATCTCGATGGCGCTTGAGCTGCCGGGTGCCAGCTCGCCCAGTCGTCTCCAGCCGCCCGGCGTGACCAGCACGGCATTATGGAAGGTGGCCGTGCTGGCATTGGTGATCTTGCCTTGAAGGATGGGAATTCCGCTTTGGATTTCCAGGACCAAGTTCTGTGACAGGGGCAGGGCTGCCACGTCGCCCTGCGCCGCTACAATTCGTAGACCGCCGATTTCCACCGGCAGGTCCGCCATCTGCGTCCCTTCGGCCCATTGTAGTGTCGAGCCGCTCTCGAGTTGGGCGGTCGAGTTGGAATATTCAGGGCTGCCCGAGTATGGATACAAAAAGAAGCCACCCTTTGCCAGCAGCGTGTACCTGGCGCGGGAAGGCGAATACAGGCCGATCAATGATTTGACCTCAGCCGAACCTTCCCCATCCCACGCCTGCACCACCGAGACGCGATTCAGCACCGGGCGTGTGCCAAGATAGACGGTGCGAAGGCCATAGGCAATTCCGCTGAAAATAATGGCGATCATTGGGATGGATAACCAGGCGAGGGTCCGCCGCTTCAAGCGCTTGAGGATCAGGAAATTCACCGGCCCGATCACAAGGATGTACAGGCCCAACCAGCCGATGACCGCCAGTGCAGGCGGGACATTCAAATTCGACAAGGTCGAGGCCGCTCCATTGGAGAACGGTATGTCCCAGCGGCTTGAGTTCCACGGGGGCCGCGGCGGGCGTGTTGCCAGCAGGCTGCCAAACATCTTCTTGGAATCCGGCCAATTACGGAGAGGCGGAGCGGCCAGGTCCGCGGCCAGGTAGATGACTTCGCCGAAACCGAACGGCCTTTGGATGATCACCGGAATCCCGTCCTGGGCGACGATCGCCTGGGCCGAAGATCGAAGCGGGCCGGTGTTTAATAACGCCTCGCCGGTCGGTGCACTGGCGGTTTGAAAGTAGCTCTGCAGGGAGAGCAGGTCCGAGACCGGCTCCGTCGAGGTCGTATCCAGCGGCAGGAACTTCTGAAGCCCGCTGTTCGTAGCTTGCCAGTTTGGTCCACCGGCGATGATGAGCCGGCCTCCATTGACAAGCCACAGCTCCATGGCATGTTGCTGCTCACTGGTAAGCGCCTGCGTATCGATATTCGAAACGATCAGCGAGTCGAGAGAACCCCAGCCCTCGGGCCGGTCCGGCAGGTCCGCCAACTGCAGGGGGATGAATTGGGCAAACCCTTCATTAACCTGCAGATCTTTGAGCAAGCTTAAGGAGGCGGGATCATCGCTGAGCAGGCCGACGAGGCTATTATCCGCCGGCAAATTGCAGAAGAGGGTGAAATTCTTATTAAGGACCGTCTGGTTGGTTGGGCGGAGCGTCACGACCGCATGGATCACGGAACTCTGCGGCAGCAAATATAAAAACACATCTTTTTGCGAAGCAGAGGGCACCTTGACATCCGCGCCATCGGATACTTCGCCGGAGCTGTCGTTGTCGTAGGTGACCTGAACATGGGCCGTGATCGCGGGCCCCGAATTCGCAAGCGTAATGCGCAGAGGGACCCACCTACTTAGATTGCTGCAGACCCCGCCCCAACCGGGGTGCAACGTCAGCGCCACTTCGGATTGAGTTTGGAGCACGGCCCCGCTCGGGCGGCATGCCGCCGCGAGCAACAGGAGTAAGAGGATGGTTCGCCCTCTCAGGATCCTTGAAATCGCAGAACGCCTCAATTCCGTCAAACGGTTCTCCCTCCGCAAAACGACCCATTGGATAATATCACACAATGAATCCGCCTGTGCCGGCAGGTTTGCCGCCCGTTGCCATGCCATACGTTTGGTCGGGCCCCCGTCCGTGCGCAAGCCGCCAACGAATCCCACGGCAGACCCGATTATGGTTACAATCCGGGCAAGATCATTGGTTGAGGAACCCTGGATCATGATGGAACATAGCCCCCCCGTCAGCCTGGCTTTGGATGAACTCGGTGTCCCGCATACGGTCTTTCGTCACCCCGGCCAAGTCAACTCATTGGAGCAGGCCGCACAGGAACGGCACCAGCACGTGGAGCAGGTGGTTCGCAGTATTTTGTTTCGGTTATCGGCAGACGAGTATTTAATGGTGCTGGCGGCGGGACCCGGACAAATCTCATGGAAGGCCCTGCGAAGGTATCTCGGCCAATCGCGGCTGACGCTGGCACGCGAAGAAGAAGTATGGGCGGTTACGGGCTACCGCATTGGGACGGTGGCGCCGTTCGGCATGCCCCGCCCGATCCGAATATTGATCGAGGAACGTGTATTGAAGGAGGATGAAATCTCCATTGGCTCGGGGATGCGCAATGTGGGAGTGATCTTGAAGAGCGCAGATCTACGCCGCGCCTTGAGCAACGCAGAGGTTGTTTCGTTGGCGGCGGAATGAGCGGATCAGGCGGTCCCGATCGTCAATAGATCCGGGGCCAGGACGGACGCCGGATAGGAATCGGCTGCTTGACGCGCGGCCAGCTTGCCATCCAGGAAGACCGCCCGCAGATTTTTTTTATCCGCCAGACGTTTTAGATCGTCGAGCGGATTTTCGTTGCAGATCAACAGGTCCGCCGACTTGCCTTCTTCAATGGAGCCAATCTGCCCGTCCCAGCCGAGCGCTTTGGCGGCGCCCAGCGTGGCTGAGACCAAGGCGTCCATCGGCTGCATGCCGGCCTGCCCCATCCAATAGATTTCCAGACCGTTCTCGCCGTGGAAATTCAACGGCGTGCCGGCGTCGCTTCCCATCGCAATGGGAAGGCCGGCTTGATACGCAAGGCGCAGGGATTGGACGGCCGCCTCCTGCGTCTCGATCGTTTTCTCCACGATCCAGGGCGGGATCTTCGAGCGGTCGCCCCGGATCACATCCCAGCCCGGCTTGAGCGTTGGAACCAGGTACGTGCCGCGCTTTTTCATTTCATCGATCACATCCGGGCCCTGATACAGGAATGTGCCATGTTCAATCGAATGCACACCGGCCTGCACGGCTTTGCGGATTCCGTCGATGCCGTGGGCGTGAGCGGCCACGCCTTTGCCGAATTTCGCCGCTTCCTCCACCGCCACCCGGATCTCCTCTTCATTGAAATGGGTTGCGCCCGGCAGACCATCTTCCACCAGCACCGCGCCGGTCACGCCCAGCTTGATCAGGTCCGCCCCATTCTTGATTTGTTCACGCGCGGCTTGGCGGACGGCTTCGACACCGTCCGCAATGCGGTACATGCCCTCATACCGCTCTGCGCCGGATTCGCTGATGGAGATAAACCTTCCCGCCAGCATCATGCGTGCCGCGCTGAAGTCGTGCCGTCGCACGGCCCGCCGCACCGCAAATTCCAGTTCATTCCACCCGCCCAGGTCACGGACGGTGGTAATGCCTGCCGCAAGATTCTTGCGCGCGTTTTGCAGAATCCGGAGGGCCATGGAGCCGCTGTCGGTTTTGAACTGGCTGTCCGCTTCTCCACCCCCGGCGAGATGCACGTGCGCATCGATCAAGCCAGGCAGCAGGTATTTGCCGCTGAAATCGAGGCCGATGATATCTTCATCATACGAAGCCAGCCAGCGTTTGGCCCCTCCGGCGTAGATGATCTTCCCATCCTGCACCGCGACGGTTGCGTTCGGCCTGGGCTCACGTCCCGTGCCGTCCATCAGGACAACGTTCTGAATCAGGATGATCGAGCTCATGAGGAAAAGTATAGCGGGTATTAATGAAACAATCAATGACTTGACGGAAAACTTATCGCAGGGTAATCTTTAAAAATATGATGCTGCCTGAACTTCTCTATAATGCCAAAGCCACGCTCGGGGAGGGCCCCGCCTGGGATGCGAAGACCCAAACCTTGTACTGGGTGGACGTGCTGGAGAAACGCGTCTACGCCGGATCGAAACTGTTTATTCAGCTGGATGATTACGTTGGGTGCCTGGCCCCGCGCAAGGACGGCGGGCTGGTGATTGCCCAGCGCTTTGGATTCTGGAATTTTGAGCCGGATACCAATAAATTGATCACGCTGGCCTCCCCGAAAGGGGAGCCGTCCAACAACCGCTTCAACGACGGCAAATGTGATCCGCGCGGACGCTTCGTCGCCGGAACGATGGATCACAATGAAGAGGAAGCCAGCGGTTCGCTCTATTCGCTTTCGGTGGATGGACGCGTCAAACGCCTGCTCAAGGATGTCCGCATTTCGAACGGGATCGCCTGGTCGCCCGATTACAAGACCATGTATTTCATTGATACGCCCACCAAAGAAGTGAAAGCGTTTGAGTACGATGTCGAGACCGGGCAGATCGCCAATCCGCGTGTGATCATCCGTTTCGCGGACACCTTCGGTTTTCCCGATGGCATGACCTCCGACCTGGATGGCAATCTTTGGATCGCGATGTGGAGCGGCGCGCGCGTCTGTCAATGGACGCCCAAGGGGGAATTGCTCGAACAATTTGGCGTTCCGGCGCTGCAGGTCACCTCCTGCGTTTTTGGCGGGCCTGAAATGGATGAGTTGTTCATCACCTCCGCCCGCATCGGCATGGACGCGGCGGCGCTCAGAAAATATCCGCAATCCGGCGGCGTATTCAGCATGAAGACCAATGTTAAAGGAATGCCGACGTTTGAGTTTGGAAATTAGCCTTCGGGCCGAAGAAAAAAATCTCCCGGCCGGGAGATTTTTTATGATCCATCACTTCGCGATTTTTTCCGAGAGGGCCGGGGGCGATGTCGGAATTCCTTTTTGCATCTGCTCTTCCTGCACGGTGCGGATGCCATTCTGAATTTGGTTGAGCGTCTTCTCCATCTGCTCCTGCAAGTTCAGGAGCGTTTCCACAATGTAATTATCCGCGTCGCGCCGGGTGGCTTCGGCATCGGCGCGGGCCTGACTGAGGATCTGTTCTGCGCGGCGCTGGGCCTCCAGCACAATATTATCCTTCATGGCCAATTGTTCGGCTTTTTCGCGCGCCAGGGCGATCGTGCGATCCGCCTCCTCCTGGGCCTGCGCCAAAAAGCGGTCGCGCTGACCGAGGATCTGCTGCGCCTTCTTCACTTCATCCGGGATCACAATCCGCATCTGGTCGATGATTTCCAACATGCGGTCCTCGTCAATCACAACATTGTGCGTAAAGGGAACAGCCTTGGCATCGTTGAACAGTTCTTCCAGACGATCGATCAGTTGCAGAATGTCCATAGATTCCTCGCCTCACTTGGCGGTGTGTCTTATTATATATCAATCTCGCAGGGCATTGGGAGGGGAATGCAGTTCACCCAAGGTCAGGATCTTTCGCTTCAGCGCGGATTCCACGTAGGGCGGCACCATGCTGGACACATCGCCGCCCAGGGAGGCGATCTCGCGCACCGTGCTGGAGGAGAGAAAGGTGTGCTGTTCGGCTGTGATCAGCGCGACGGTTTCAATGTCCGTGGCCAGGCGCTGATTGGCCAATGCCATCCTGAATTCGAATTCAAAATCGGAGAAGACGCGCAGTCCGCGCACAATGACTTGCGCGCCGATCTTCCGGCAAAAATCCATGGTCAGCCCGCTGTAACCCGTCACCTTGATCTTGGGGTTTTTCTGGAAGGCCTCCCTGACCAGGTCCATGCGCTCGTCCGGCGAGAACATCAAGGACTTGAGCGGCCGATCATAGACCGCCATGACGACCTCATCGAACAGACGCGCGGCGCGTTCGGCAATGTCAATGTGGCCGTAGTGGATTGGATCGAACGTGCCGGGGAAAAGCGCTTTGACCATCCTTGTCTCCAACGAGCGAAATTAGTAATGAATATTTACCAGCGTGCCGACCGAGGCCCAATTATAGAGCCATTCCGCATCCGGGATGCTGAGGTTGACGCAGCCATGACTCATCGGCGTGCCGAAGTTGTGGTGCCAGTAGGTTCCGTGCAGGCCATAGCCCTCATAGAAGTACATGGTGTAGGGAACGTTGGGCAGATAATACCCGGGTCCGGTCATATCGGTGGAAAGCAGTTTGACGTAAATGTGATACTGTCCGGTCACGGTCGGATACTGCCAGGTGCCGGTCGACACCAGGAAGGAATTGGCCACGGCATTCCCTTGATAGGCATAGACCATTTGCTGCGTGAGGTTCACATCGATCCAGCGCACGCCTGTGCTGGCGACTTGAGGCTGGGTCTGCCCTTCCGAGGTGGATTCGGGGGTCGGCAGGGGCACGTTGGTCGGGCTCTGACCTGTCGGTGTGTCGGCCACGATCGACATCGAGATCGAGCCGGAATAGGTCGGCGTAGGCATCGGCGCGGCTTCGGTATTCTGCTGGGCCGGCGCCAGGGTGTTGACGGGCAGCTGCGTACTTTGGGGGGGAACGGGCGTGGCGGTCGGCAGCTGCGGCGGGAGGAGTGTTTGGGTGGGCAGGATGACCGGCATCTCAGTCGGCGGGAGGGTCGGCTGGAGCAGGAGCTGTGGAGTTGCTTGAGACACGGCCAGCGATAAAGGTGTGTAGGTCGGCTTTGGGATCTCGGCCTGTGCCCACACGGGCGGGTGCGCTTCCGGTTGTGCGGCAGGATTCAGCAGGGCCCCCAGCAGCGGTGATGAATAGGCGGACCAGGCTGCTGCGGCACATATCAGGCAGCCGACTCCGACCAGCACGGCGGCCAGCAGCGGGCCGCGTTTGGACGCCGGCTTGCTCCCGCTTCTTTGCGGGCTTGGAGCTGGCGCGGCTGCCTCTGGAACCGATCCTCCCTGGGGGCTTTTGTCGTCGGCGGACGATGACCGCAGTCTTTGCATCGCCCAGTCCATGCCTCGGCGCGCCCGTTCACTTTGCGGGTTGATCTTCAGGGCGGTCTTGATGTATTCCAGGCTAGCGCGTGGACTGGCGACCGCCGCCAGGATCAGCCAGGGATCCTCCATTTGAGGCGCAAGCGCCGCGGCATGTTCCGCCCACTGGCGTGCTTCTGTGCGATTGCCGTTCCGAAGGGCTTCGCGTGCCTTTTCAACCGATAAACGCGCATCATTAAAGCGAGTGTTCATGGTGTATCAGTGGGTATGGGTGTTGGTTCGATGTTCTCGTTATTCACAAAACAAAGGATGCCGTTAACGACCCCCTCCGCCACCAGGTCGGTATGCTGGGTGAGGATCTCCTGATCCAGATTCAGGAAGCCTGTTTCGATAATTGCGGCCACCGTGTTCGGATCGATTTCACTGAAGGCATGATAGCTGGTCATGTCCGGCGTGATGCTGTTGGCATGAAAGGGCAAGCCGGTCGCGCGGTGATAGCGGTCTATCAGGCAGGCCAGCAAGCGGCTGGCGCGGTTGGTGTCGCGTGTGTTCAGGGCCGCGGCCACCTTGAAACCGGTCGCCTCGGGGTTGATGTATTGGCAGGAGTCGTTGTGGATGGAAACGACCGCCACGGCCCGATAGCCGTTCAGGCGCGTATCGAACTCGTTCAGCAGGTCCACTTGATAACCGAGCTTGGTCAGCTTCTGCACGACGAGGGTGGCAATCTTGAAGTTGACATCCGCCTCGGTCAGCGTGACGTTGCCGTTGGCGTCGGTGCAGACCGCGCCCGAGTCGTTGCCTCGGTGTCCGGAAACGATCCCGATCCGCAAAGCGGGTTCCACCGGGTTGACCGGATTGCTGGGCGCCTGGGGGGTCAGCAATAAAGCCAGCTTGTCTGAAAGCGATATCGGCGAGAAACTGGTAGGCGAGAGCGATGTGAAGAGCGTCGCCAGCAGGATCGCGACTCCCAGCGTGGGCACGATGGCATTGATTGATCGGTGTTGGCGCGGCGTTCTCCGTGACAGGCGCCGCCGGGAAGGAGTTTCCATCATGATTGGCATGATGGTACTAGTTTGTCTGATAAAAGACAAGGGCATTTTTTACCGATTTTCCATCTTGACTTCACCCCTTCTCGAAAGTATGATGACAAACTATGACGACCCACGCAGCGCCCGAACAAGTGCGGCTGGCCATGCGCCTCTGGGCTTCGGGCGTAACCATTGTTACTTCGGTGTATGGCAACGAACGGCATGGGATGACGGTCAGTTCCTTCACCTCCATTTCGCTCGATCCGCCCCTGCTCATGGCGGCCCTACAGAAAACAACGCGCACGTCCAAGCTGATCTTGCGTGCCCGGGCCTTTGGCGTAACCATACTTTCTGCCGGCCAAGATGAGATCTCCGAACGCTTTGCCGGTCGCAACGATCATATCGAGGACCGGCTGGAAGGCCTTGAAATAGAAACATTGAGCACCGGAGCACCTTTTCTCAAGGGCGGACTGGCTTATTTCGATTGCCGCCTGTACCAAACGATGGACGCGGGCACCAGCCTGATTTTTGTCGGGGAGGTCGTGGCGGCGAAGCGGTTTAAGGGCCGGCCGCTCCTGTACCATGATCGCGGGTATGCGCGAATTGCCTGACCTTTAAGCCTCTGTCTTGGCCCGGCCGTGCCGAGGCGGCGGGAGGAAGTATGGATGATCAATTGAATCCGGAAGAAAAGCAGACGCTGCTGCACATTGCGCGCCAGTCGCTTGAACTGGCCGTGCGCGGCCAGAAACTTCCGCCATTGGACGAGTCCGCATGGGGCCCGTGCCTGCGCCAGGCGGGCGCTTCGTTTGTGACCCTGACGGTGCACGGCGAGCTGCGCGGCTGCATCGGCGCCTTGGAACCCTATCAGCCGCTGGCGATGGATGTGCGGGAACACGCCGTGGCGGCAGGGCTGGAGGATCCGCGCTTCCCGCCTGTTCAGCCGCCGGAACTGGAGCAGATCGAGATCGAAGTTTCCCGCCTGACGGTTCCAAAGCGGCTCGAATACAAAGATGCCGAGGACCTGCTCGCCAAGCTCCATCCCAATCTGGATGGCGTCATCCTGCACGACGGCTGGCGTCGCGCTACATTTCTGCCGCAGGTCTGGGAGAAGATCCCCGATAAAGCAGAGTTCCTGGCCGAGTTGTGCTACAAGATGGGCGCCGCGCCGAACACCTGGAGACAAAAACACCTGGAGGTCTTGATCTACCAGGTGGAAGAATTCCATGAGTAGCCATCCCCTGTGAGGATTGTCCTCCTGGAGCCCTGATCTTATTCCCGAATTTTTTTCTTGACAGACTCTTGACTTGACAGTCTCTTGATCTGTCTTACAATTTAACTGTTTCAATTCGTGGTGTGGCAACGGAAATGGTTTCAGTGGCTTTTCCATTTGGCAGTCAAGTCAAGAGCGATCGGCGCCGGTCTTCAACCCTATATACGGAAAGATCGGCGCTTTTTCTTTTTAATCCATCTCTTTTCCCAGGAGGCCGTCAGGGGATAACTTCCCGACCAGAGCTCAGGTAAGAAAGCTGTTTTCACTTTCCCTTCAAACCATATCTTCAAGGAGATGCGAATGAACAATATCGATACGGGCGCGACGGCCCTGGTGCTGGTCAGCGCCGCGCTGGTGATGCTGATGACCCCCGGCCTGGCCTTCTTTTACGGTGGTCTGGTGCGCCGCAAGAACGTCTTGACCATCATGATGCAGAGCTTCATTTCCATGGGCATCGTCACCATCATCTGGGTCTTCGGCGGATTCAGTTTGGCGTTCGGCAAAGACATGGGCGGGATCATCGGCAACCCGGCCCAATACTTTGCCCTGCAGGGCGTGATTAACGATGTAAAGCTAATTCCAGGCTCAACACAGAACATCCCCCTGTTGGCGTTTTTTGTTTTTCAGGAAATGTTCGCGATCATCACTCCGGCCCTGATCACCGGCGCGTTCGCGGACCGCGTCAGCTTCAAGAGCTATCTCATCTTCCTGGTTTTGTGGAGTTATCTGGTGTATATCCCATTCGCTCATTGGGTCTGGGGCGGCGGCTTTTTACAGCTCATGCACTTTCAGGATTTCGCCGGCGGTATGGTCGTCCACGCCAGCGCCGGTTTTGCCGCCCTGGCCTCGGTTCTATTTGTTGGCAAACGTACGCTGAGGAAAGGCGAGAAGCCTCTGCCACATAACATCACCTATGTTGCGCTCGGTGCGGCGCTCTTGTGGTTCGGCTGGTTCGGCTTCAACGGCGGGAGCGCCCTGGGATCGAATGGATTGGCAGCGGTGGCCTGGGTGAATACCGATGTTGCCGCCTCGTTCGCCATGATCACATGGATGATCCTTGATTGGATTCGCCTCGGAAAACCCAGCATGGTCGGCGCGCTGACCGGCTCCGTAGCGGGACTGGCAACGGTCACACCCGCCGCGGGCTTTGTCCAGCCCTGGTCGGCGGCCGTGATCGGCATCGTCTGCTGTTTTGTCTGCTACGGCGCCATCATGCTGCGCGCACGATGGAATTTGGATGATGCTTTGGATGTCTGGGGGGTTCACGGCGTGGGCGGATTCATCGGCCTGCTGTTCCTTGGCGTCTTTGCCAGCGCTTCCGTCAACCAGGTGGGTGGATGGCTCGAAGGCAATTTGAACCAGTTCCTGGTCCAGTTGCTGGGGGCCGTGATCGCCATTGTCTACTCGTTCGTGGTGACCTACGTCCTCTTGTGGCTGATCAATCTGGTCACTCCGGTGCGTGTGCCGGAGCAGGTTGAAACCAAAGGTCTCGACAAGGGGATCTTTGGTGAGGACGCGTATGTAGAGTAAGTTGAGGACCATTTCGATGTCCCGTTTGGATCGCCCCCCGACGGGACATTTTTTTTGCGGAGTGCCGCCGTCATGCGCCCTGCCTCCATTACTCACATGGCGATACCAAAGTCGCTTGACGGAATAGAAAAAGCAGATCCTTCTCGGTAGAATTGCGAGTGGAGGCAAGCAATTAACCGAGGAGGATCTGAAATGAATTGTAGCACGAAGGAAAAGCAGGCAGGCAGTATCAAGCGGGAGATCCATGGCGATGGTGTGGAGTACGATCGAGGCAGTGTGTTTGAACGGTTCGGTCAATTGACGGATATTCGAAAAGCGCGCGGGAAGCGCTATAGCTTGGAGACCATGTTGACCATTGTGGTGACGGCAAAGTTGTGTGGTTGCGATCGACCCATGGAAATTGCGGAGTGGGCCAGAAATCATCAAGAACAAATTATCAAGTTATTGCCATTGAAGCGACCCAAGCTGCCTCACTATAATACGTATCGTCGGATCCCAGCCTATGTGGTTTAGGAAGAAGAAATTGCGAGGATGGTGGGAGCCTACAATCCAAGTGGAGAACACGGCGAAGTGTATGCGATGGTAGGGCAAGAACCTGCCACTTTGGATGGGAAGGCGCCGCGCGGAGTGCGCAAGAAGGAGGAAGATGGATCGGAGTATTTATTGAGTGTCTATGACGTGGAGCAAGGCAAAGTGCTGTCGCAGGTGGCGGTGGGACGCAAGGAAAACGAGATCACGAAGGCTCCGGAAGCCTTGAAAATGGTGGAAATCTCTCAAAAAGTGGTCACGGGGGACGCCAGGCACACTCAAAAAGCCCTCTCCGCTCAAATTATCAGCCAAGGTGGTGATTACGTTTTTCCGGTCAAAGAAAATCAACTCCGGCTATATCAAAACATTCAGCAACTCTTTGCTCCTGAATATCCAAAGCCAGGCTTCGGAAAAATCCAGATGGATTTTCTCACCGCTCAAAAAGTCAACAAAGGACACGGGCGGATTGAAACGCGCATGATTCCTACGAGCGAGATGCTCAATCGGTATTCCGCCTGGCCGGGCTTGGCTCAAGTCTATCGCCTTGAACGTCAATTCCAATGGTGGCGCTCTGGACGTTGTTATCGCACTTCGAATGATGTCGAACTGGGCATCACCAGCCTGGCTCGCTCGAACACCACACCGGCTCGTCTCTTGAATGTTCGCCGAGCGCACTGGGGCATGGAAACCGGACTGCACGGCCGCCGCGACGTGACCTTCCATGAAGAGGCCACACGAATGACGGTGGGTGATATGGGAAAAGTCATGGCCTCGATCAACAATCTCGTGACCGCTCTCATCCGCCAAGCAAAATTCAAAAATACTGCTCGAGCTCGACGCTGGTTTGCTGCTCATATCTCCGAGGCATTTTTACTGCTTACTACACCCTTTTCCCGACTTTGGTAAAGCCATGCGCAATGTGATGGTTTCGCTTGCATCAAAAGAGCCGCGAGCGGTATAATAAGAGTGCTCAAAATCGCCTATTCGTGATAGCGTTCGCAACGCGGACACTAAAGGGAGAGTTCTATGCCCCGTAAAAGTCGTGTGCGTGACAGCAATGGGCCTGATAACCAAGGTGGAATTCAGTGGGCGCAGTATGTCTGGGTGCCCATAGTGATCGCAATTATAGGTGTAATCTCCACTTTCATTCAGTATGGACTTCCGCTCATAGCGCGCCCATCGACAGCCACACCGGCGGGCACCGTACAACCAACTCCGACAATGGTTGCAACCGTGAGCCCTACGTCCACCGCGACTCCGCCGGTCATTCCAACATTTACAAATACGCCTACCCCCAGTCCAACTCCGACACCCACCGATCAGCAACTCATTGTTTCAGTGCTGCGAACCTATTTTTGGAATATTCCCAATTACGAATTCGACAATATCTCGCGTGATCGTGCCTGGTCTATGCTGGCGCCCTCCCTCCAAGGATTGTTCGGAGATGATGAAGAAAGCTGGTGGGATAATATAGCGGCCCATAAGTACTTTGTAGCGCTTGATAATGCCAGCGACCTTTACCAAAATATCTTCATCGACAAGCAGAAGCTTGATGCAAAGGCGGACATAGTTTGGGAAGCCCGAGACAAGGATACTGATGCCCTATCTAGTGGGCCGAGGACGATCACAATTTGTTTTATACGCATAGACGGCCAATGGCTGATTAGGCATATCAATAACAAGGTCATTACGCTCAACAATTGCATGAGTTTCTAGAAGGGAATCTCTTGCAGCAAAGGGTGGCTTTCCGCTAATCTAAGACCATCTCGATGTCCCGTTTGGATCGCCCCCGGACGGGACATTTTTTTTTGCGGAGTGCCGCCGTCATGCGCCTTGCCTCCATTCCTCAGGGTGCCACTTGTCTCTTTCCCGTGCCTATACTACAATCAATCCATGGCTGAAGATGTCCCGCTGGATGCCATGTTTCAGGATGCGGTCGACGCGCTGCGCGCCGGCGATAAAGCCCACGCCAAGGATGTTCTGACCAGTCTCCTGAAAGCGGATCAAAACAACGCCACCTATTGGGTTTGGATGAGCGCCGCGATGGAAACCAACCGGGAGCGCATCTATTGTCTGCAGACCGCCCTCAAGCTGGATCCTGAAAACATTTCCGCCCAACGCGGCCTGACCCTGCTGGGCGCCCTTCCGCCCGATGAGAATGTTCAACCCTTCGCGCTCAACCGGCCGCGCGCCTGGGAGGAAAAGCTTTTGCTGTCGCACGAGCAGCCTCCATCGAGGCGGCTGTCTCCCGTGCTGCGGCTGATGCTCCTGATCGTGTTCGCGGGCGTCCTGGTGGTCGGACTGGCCATCGGCGGCGTGTTGCTGCCGCGCAATAATGCCAACTCCATCTACCGCGTCTTCGATACCAACACGCCCGGCGCTTCACCCACCTTCACCCTCACTCCAACCTTCGTCAACGAGACGGCTCTGCCCATCACCCCCGGGCCGGGCTCCGTATCCATCGCCTCGGCGCTGGGCATCGCCTATACCGCGACCCCGCTCTACGTCAACACGCCGCGTGCGCCGCAGTCCGAGGATCAATACAGTTTCGCGTTGAGCTCCTATCAGAAGGGCGACTGGGCTTCCTTCATTACGAACATGCAGCAGATCCAACTGCTCGAGCCGGACGCCCCCGATATCCCGTATTACATCGGAGAGGCCTATCGCTTTCAGGGCGATTTTAAAGATGCGCTGGATTCCTATGCGGTCGCGCTGCGGATCGATTCGAATTTTGCGCCGGCCTATCTGGGCATGGCGCGGGCCAACCTGATTCGGGATCCCAACACCGACATCACGCAGTTACTGGGTACGGCCATCCAGGACGATCCGAACTACGGCGAGGCGTATCTGGCGCGTGCCAATTATTACCTGTATCATAACCAGCCGGATCTGGCGCTCAGCGACCTCGGCTCCGCCAGCAAGCGGATGCCTGATTCCGCCTTGGTCCAATTGGGTTTCGCACAGGCCTATCTGGCCGAGGGGGACGTTGACCAGGGGCTGGCGGCCGCACAGCAGGCCAATCAGATCGATCTGACACTCCTGCCGGCCTATCTCGTCCTCGGCCAGGCCTATGTGGCCAATGCCCAGTATTCGGAGGCCCTCAAACCGCTCAACACCTATGTGACCTACGATACCACGGACGGAAGCGCATATGCCCTGTTGGGGAAGGCCTATGAAAAAACCGGGGCGTATCAGAATGCGATCTCGGCCTGCGCTCAAGCGCTGGCGCTCGATTCCACCCAGCGGCAGGCCTATCTCTATCGCGGGCTCTCCTATCTCGAGTTGAATAACATCGATGCCGCAGACAGCGACATCCACAAGGCGGTCGAGTTCTTCCCCGGTTCGTTCGATGCGAACCTGGGATTGATGCGCGTTTCGTATGCGGAGGGACATTACGGCGACGCCTTCCTGCATATCGGGTCCACGCAGACGCTGGCCCAAACGGATCAGCAGAAGGCACTGGTGCTGTATTGGACGGGATTGATCCAGGAGAAACGCAATGACCCCAAGGATGCCATTACGGCCTGGCAGGCCCTGCTCGCCATGTCAACGGACGCCATGACCTCGGCCATGCACGCCGACGCCGTGCAGCATCTCGCCGCCCTGACCGCCGGGACGCCCGCGGCGGGAGGTGAGACTCAAACGGTCACACCGGTTGTGGCGGGCGGGACGGAAGCTCCCGCCTCCACCGGGACGCCGGCCGCAGATCAAACTCCCGCGCCAACGACCACGCCCTGAGATCCGCCGTCCGTTTCGGGCGGCCATGGCTTTATCTTCCGTACTTCTTTCGATCCGCCTCGCACGGACACAAGGCCCGCAGATAATGCCAGTTGTAAATCCCATAATCATGCCCGTCTTCCCAGACGATGGTCAGGGCATACGACCCCACGGCTTTGATGTTGTTGATGCGCGTCATCGCTGAATCTTCCAACTGAACCTCGAACACATCCCGATCCGGCTCGGAGCTCATGTTCTCGTGTCCGCCCCGGCAGGAGGCGCACGGACAGGCCGCCCGCAATAATCCAAAGGGGTACACGCTGACGTGCCCATCTTCCCATTGGATGGTGAACTCGCGCGTCTTTTTATTGGCGGTGATGTTGGTTGGTTTTTCGGTCATTTCGATTTTCCCTTATGGCGATGGAGTGGAGGCCGGCACAACCGCCAGGTAATTCGCGGCGGCCCAGCCCGCTCTGGAAGGATCATAGGGCGCGACCACATACCACCAGGTATAGCCATCCGCCTGTTGCGGGCCGTCTTTTACCAAAAAGGTTTCCGACTCGTCGCCGCGAAAAACGGTGTCGCTATTGAGCCCTGGAGCGGAACGGATCCGCAGGCCGTCCGTGCCTGTGCCGCTGATCTGAACATAGGTATTAAGCCCGATCTGGTCCGGCTGTGCCGTCAGGGCCGCGGCCAGGCCGGCGTTGATCGTCGGCGTGGGGATCACGGGGGTTGGGGATGGCAGCGGGATCACGGTCAGCTCGGCGGCGACGAAGCCTTCGGTCGAGGCGGCGCGCGGGTGCGACCACTCGATCCCGATCCAGGTCGCGGCCAATAGAAATCCCGCGCAACCCAACGACCCCAGGATCGTCCAAAAGTTGATCAAGCCTCTTTGGTTCATGGCAGCAGAAAAAAACCTAATCCGAGAATTAAGTAGACGGCCAGCAAGCCGGCGCCTTCGAGCCAGGTCGATTCGCCGTCGGAGGAAACCAGGGCGGAGACCACCACGGCCGTGAGCACCGCCAGCAATTCAAAGCGATTGAAGGTGAGCTGCAATGGATGACCCAGCAGGAGGCTGATGAAGACCAGCAGCGGTGCGACGAACAATGCGATCTGCAGACTGGACGAGGTGGCGACCTCGACGCTCAATTCCATCTTGTTTTTCAACGCCAACTGCACCGATACCAGATGTTCCGCCACGTTGCCGATGATCGGCACCAGAATGATGCCGAGGAAAAACTCCGAAACATTCCAACTTGCCATCACCGCCTGGATCTGGTTCACCAGCGTCTCACTCAGCCATAGCACGCCCAGGGTGGAACACACCAGGATCAGGACGGCTTGAGCCGGTGTCCAGCCGGGCAGATCGCTTTTCGCTAATTGGTGCCCGAGCGGACTTTCTTTAACATTGGAGGCTTCCATCAGGCCCAGCGCGTACAACAAGAGCATGATGATCGCCACGCCGAGGCTCAGGGCCTCGACCTTGGGATCGCCCTGCGCCCCGATGGCTTGACTCCAGGCCGAAGGGATGATCAGTGCGACCACGGCCAGCACCAGCAGGATGGCATTGCGGCTGGCGCGGCGCTTGTTGAAGGTTTGCATGCCATGACGAAGGCCGCCGGCCAGCATGGACGCGCCCAGGACGAACAACAGGTTGCCAATGATCGAACCGCTGATGGAGGCCTTGACCAGTTCCGTCAGCCCCGCGCGGACCGCGGCGATGGTGATGATGAGCTCGGCCGCGTTGCCGAAGGTTGCATTCAGAAGCGCACCCAGGCGCGGATTGGTGTACGCGGCCAGGTCTTCCGTCGCTCCGCCGATGTAGGCCGCTAACGGAATGATGCCCAGCGCGGCCAGGATGAAGCACGCCAGCGGCGACCAATGGAGGAGCTGCGCGGCCGCAGTCAGCGGAAGAGCCGCAAGCAGAAAGCTCCAGGGGTTGCCTGCCATGAATTCGACGATGCGCTTCATTCGTGCTGTTCCTTCAACAATTTTAACGCTTTTGCCGGGACCATGACCTTCAACGCCTGCTTTTGGATCCTGATCTCCGCCCGGGCGCCGGCCAGCAGCGGTTCACCGTCCACATGCAAGGAAAAAGCCGTATCCGATTCCACGCGGGCCGAATGAAACGGCAGGCAGCGCGCCTGGTCGCTGGTCAGATGGCGGCCTGCAAACAGGTCCACGAATTGGCGAAAGACCACGGCGATATTGTCGCCGCTGAAGAGCCACATGTCCATCTCGCCGTCATCCACATAGGCGTTTGGAGAAAGCACCGCGATGCCTCCAATATAGCGGCGGATGTTGGTGGCGACCGCCAATAAGAAATGTCCATCCACGCGCTGTTCATCTGCCCAGACGCGCAGGTCCAGGCCGTGCCAGATGGCCGCGTTCCAGACCGTGGCCGCGAAATACTGCGGCACCGAAACGTATTTTGCGAAGCGCGGCCGGGGCTCCAATTGATGGATCGCAATGGCATCCAGGCCGCCGATGCCGGCCCAGAGCAAAAACACCTGCTCGTTGCAGAGGCCCACATCGACGCGATAGGTCTTGGAAGCGGCCAGCAGGCCCGCGTTCTGCTGCAAGGCGCGAGGATGAAGCCAATCAAAGACGGGCAAGCCCACCTCGGCAGCCCAGACGTTCATCGTGCCGGCGGGCAGGACCGCCAAGGCCGTTTCTGAATTCAGCAGTCCGCCGGCGACCTGGCCGGCGGTCCCGTCTCCGCCGATGGCGAAGACCGCATCATATTGCTCCAGGGCGGCCTGGCGCGCCACCTGCGTGGCGTGACGTCCGCTCAAGGTTTCGGCCACTTCGATCTGCCAGCCGGATGAAGCCAGCGGGCGGAGGATGCCGCGCACAAATGGACGAACCGGCACGCGGCCAGCCGCGGGGTTGTAAAGGAGCAAGCCTTTGCGCATCAGCCGATTATAACGGTGGAGTATAATTTTGACGGTGCCCGAAACCAACGAAGGCCATCTGCTTCTCGATCGTTATCAACTGCTGGAACAATTCGCTTCCGGCGGCATGGCGGAGATTTACCGCGCCCGCGATCTCATGCTGGGGCGTTATGTGGCGATCAAGGTGTTGCGCGAGGATCATTCCAAGAATCCGGAGTTCGAGAGTCAGTTTCGCAACGAGGCACGTTCCGCGGCCAACCTCTCTCATCCCAATATTGTCACGGTGTATGACTTTGGAAACGATAATGGCCAGCTCTTCATCGTCATGGAGCTGGTGCCCGGCAAGGATTTGAAGTCCCTGCTCCGCCAGCGCGGACGCTTTACCGTCGCGGAATGCATTCCGCTGATGGTGCAAGCCTGTGCCGGAATCGGGTATGCCCACCGCGCCGGGCTCGTCCATTGCGATGTCAAGCCGCACAACATGCTGGTCACGCCGGATAACCGCCTCAAAGTGACGGATTTTGGGATCGCGCGCGTCATGGCAGGCATCGCTCTCGGGGAACACACGAACGTCGTCTGGGGCTCGCCGCAGTATTATTCGCCCGAACAGGCGGCGGGCGAGGCGCCCACTCCCGCCTCCGATGTCTATTCACTGGGCGTCGTCATGTATGAGATGCTGACGGGTACGCTGCCCTTTACCGCCTCCACCGTGCCGGAGCTGGCCCGTTTGCATATGGAAGCCAAACCCATCCCGCCCAGCGAGTACCTTCCCGATCTGCCGGAGGCGCTCGAAGAGATCATCCTGAAGGTGTTGTCGAAGGAACCGTCCGCCCGTTATCGGACGGCCGATCAGCTGGGCCGTGTGCTGATGAACTTTGGGACGCGGCGCGATGAAGCGCTCCGGTCTTCCGTCTCAACGCCGGCGCCCGAGCCCATGCCTGTTCCAGCCTGGGAAGAGGAACCATCCCATCCCGTTCCAGACTCGGAAGGGGAAGCCTCGCCCTTCCGCCTGGCGGACGTCGATTGGATCTCCATTGGGTTGGGCTTGCTGGCCCTGATCGCAGCCGGCGGCCTGATCCCGTTTTGGATGTGGGTCTATTTCAGCTATAATCCGCCCGTAAAATAGGCTCTATAAAAAGCAGCATTCCCATTGGGTAAGAGAGTCTGAACATCCCGTTTCCGATGAACCAGTATTTCATTTCCTCCTCCATTCTCTCGGCTGATTTTCTTCGATTGAAAGAATCCATTGCCGCCTGCGAAGCCTCGGGCGTGGATTGGATTCATGTCGATGTGATGGACGGCCAGTTCGCTCCCAATATAACGATGGGACCCTTTCTGGTGGCGACCTTCCGGCGCGCCACCCGGCTTCCGCTGGACGTCCATTTGATGATCGAGCAGCCGGAACGTTATCTCGAAGCCTTTGCCAAGGCGGGGGCCTCCCATTTGACGGTTCATGTGGAGGCCTGTCCGCAATTGCCGCAGACGCTAAAGCAGATCAAGTCCCTGGGCTGTTTGGCAGGCGTGACGTTGAATCCCGCCACGCCGGTTTCTGAGATCGAGCCGGTTTTGTCCTTGGCCGATCTGGTGCTCGTGATGAGCGTCAACCCGGGCTTTTCCGGACAGTCCTTTATGCCGGAGACCGTGTCGAAGGTCGCGCAGATCCGCAGCAGGTTGGATGCGATCCGCTCACGGGCCTATCTGGAGGTGGACGGCGGCATTACCGCGGACACGCTGCCGAGGATGAAAGCGGCCGGCGCGAACGCTTTTGTTTCGGCCACAGCAATTTTCAAATACCCCGACGGCATTGAAGCAGGAGTCCATGCGCTGCGGGCACTGCTCTAAGATATTGGCAACAAAAATCACGGCCTGAAATTCGCCGTGACCTTTGTTGGATAGAGGGAGGAGGAGGAGCAGCAGGACAGATGCGGGCTTATGCCAATGATTTTCCAAGCGCCTTGATGCACTTGGCGCACAGCACTTTTTTAACCTTGTGGCCGTTCTCCATCAGCGTCACTCTTTGCAGATTGGGTTTGAAATCTCGGTTGGTGGCGTGCTGAGAGAACGAGCGATTATGCCCAAAGGTGGTGGTCTTGCCGCAATTTGCACACTTAGCCATCGTACACGATCCTTTCTTGCAATGATTCCGAATGCGTTCCCTGCCCTTGGCAGGCACGGCATTGTACCACGAAATTTGAAACGGCATCGGCAGAGCCTGGCTGGCAGAAATGCAATTCGTTAATTCGTTTTGCGTGGGGAATGATATACTTAGCAAACGCAACTAAAAAGGTAAGGTGAAAATGGGCATTCTAATGGATTTGAAAAATGAAATTGAAGCAATTGAGAGCGATAAAGAATTGAATACAAACGCTAAGATTGTAATTGACATTGCCGAACAGGTAGACAAATTAAACTCAAAATTGCCACACGAATTAATATTCCAGGCAATCGTTCAAGCAATATTTGGGAAGATGGTCTGGTAGCTATTTATTTAAAGTCTCACCACTTAATATTGCGCCAAAAGTTCTTATGACAGCGTTGGTTATTTCGTCCGCTCCGCTCTCTTTTGTTCCTACTGTATTGCCGGTGAGATAGGTTGATTTTACGATCTCCCATGCAATGGATAAAACGGCAACATTATAATTCTCTGTATCTGGGACTGTAGTAGCCATGATGTTTACATCCTTTCGATTTATTGATTATCGCGCAAAATAGATGCGCGAGTCAACGCGTTTGCCGAATATGTAATTCTTATACCGCAGATTCAACAAGCAAGTGCAACTTTGAAGGTTGTAGAGAGGTAAGCTGGTGTACGATAATGCTTCTCAGACGACCAAGTCAAAGGAGCACTATGAAACGATACACACAGCTTACCCAGATACAACGCTACCAGATTTATGTCCTGAAACTCAAAGGACATTTTCTGGTGGAGATTGCGGAGGTGGTCGGGGTCAACAAATCAACGATCAGTCGGGAAATCCGGCGCAACCAGAGCCAGCGCGGCTACCGGCCGCAATGGGCGCAGCACTTGGCGAAGGAGCGTAGGAGGAAGTGCCAGCCAACGATCACCAAGCAGGATTGGGCGCAGGTGGAAGAACTGTTGAGACAAGAACGGAGCCCGGAGCAGATCTCGGGCCGCTTGAAACAGGAACACAGTTTTCACATTAGTCATGAATGGATTTACCAGCATATTCTGAAAGATCAACGAGCGGGTGGAGATCTGTATCGGCATCTACGTTGCCAAGGGAAACGCCGCAAACGCTATGGACTGTATGATCGGCGTGGACAATTATCGAACTGTACAAGCATCGAAGAGCGTCCCGCCGTAGTTGCAGGTCGCAAACGACTGGGAGATTGGGAAGTCGATACGATCCTGGGCAACGGACATCAACAGGCCCTGGTGAGTCGGACCGAACGAAAATGCCGCTTCAGTTTGTTGGGAAATGTCACCCCGCACACCGCACAAGCGGTCCAAGACGAAGTCGTGCGACTGTTGCTGCCGCTGGTCCAAAAGGTCCATACCCTGACTTCAGATCATGGCAAAGAATTCGCCTGCCACCAACAGATCGCCGATCAACTGCATTTGAAATTCTATTTTGCCCATCCATATTCTGCCTGGGAGCGCGGCACTAACGAAAATATGAATGGCTTAATCCGCCAGTACTTTCCCAAACAATACGACTTCAAAACCATCTCCTCCAGCGAAGTCGAGCACGTCACCCATAAGCTGAATCTCAGACCTCGGAAATCTCTTCGTTACAAAACCCCCTTCGAGGTGTTCTTTCGCGTGTCCGTTGCACTTGTAACTTGAATCCGGGTACACATAAACGTAAAAAATTCTGTAATGTTTTTGCAATGAAATTGCAATGATTCTCGGCGTATGCTTGAAATAGATATAAGCTTGCCGGAGCATTAGACTAAGGCCAAGAAAGAGATTAGTATGTTCTTGGAGGTTGGTCGTGCTTTTTTTTGTCAACAATGTGAAGGTCGAGGAGGAGAAGGAGAAAAGATGAGGAAGGGAGTGATTATATCCGTGTGTGTAGTGGGGGTTGTGGTGGCAATTATTGCAATGTTCGATCCTAACCCTACATTGGCAGCGATTAGCATTAGTATTGCGGCTTCTTCGGCGTTGCTTTGGTATGTCAGCGATTCTATTGATAAGAAAATTTTACAAGTCAGTGAATCCATAAATAAAAGAGTTGATGATCTTAGAGACGATGTCAAAGAGATTAGAGACGATACCAAAGAGATTAGAGACGATACCAAAGGGATTAGAGACGATGTAAGGGAGATTGGTCAAGAGTTGAAAAGTCATAAGCATCCTTGAAACAAAAACAGAAACTAACCGATAGAAAAAATTCAACCTAATCGCTGGACTTTTCTATTGGGATGTTTAATTCAAATTAGATTCGCGCCCTTTGAACGATTGCAGTTTTCACATAGAAGTTGAATGTTGCGCGCCGTATTGCTTCCACCTTTTGCTAAGGGGATAATGTGATCGTATTCTAATTTCTCCTGACTGCCACATTTAACACAGCGTCCGCCGTCGCGTTGCCAAACGAATAATTTAACATCATCAGGGATGGGCTGTCTCTCAGTAATTGAGGGAGATTTTGGTTGGCTTACATGAGCAATGGCTTTAGCAACCTGTCGTTTTTTCTGTTCGTCTTTCTGCTTGAGTTTATCAATAATAAGGAGTTGTACCTCTGCTGGCGTACAACTATCATCCTCCCACCAGAATTCATTATTCAACATCCACCACTGTTTCTTACTGGCCGCGTCGTTCATCACACGAATCGGTTGTCGTAATTGAGCTGATAATATATTTTGATATTGGCTTTCGGTTAGATACAACTGTGTAGAATTTCGCCCCGCCCGAAAACCATAGAGCTTCTCTCTGTTTTTATTGAAAATAGAATCGAGTAAGCCATTATTTTTATAACCAAATACAAACATGCCTTTGGCTTCTCTTCTTAGCACAGGATACCCTAATTACTGGTTTTCTGACTATTCTGTTTCTTTGGTTTCTTTTCTTTTGGCGACGGCTTTATTTTGAGCGTAGCGGATAAAACTTCTTTGAAATCCAGAGGATATAAAGATATTGGTTTTTCGTTTGTTGTTTTAGTTTCTTCTGGTTTATTCATAGAACACCTGTCTATTATAGATAATACTGACTTATTGTATCATAGTAGATGAGGCATAAATGTTGCCACAATATAGGATTTACATTGATGAATCGGGAGATCATACATACAATCACTGTGACGAGGATTCTAAGAGGTATCTCGGTCTAGTTGGTTGTGTAATCGAAAACGATCACTATAGGACAAAATTTCAACCAGATTTTGAGGCGTTTAAGCAAAAGCATTTTCCCCACAATCCAGATGATCCAGTTATTTTTGTTCGTTCAAAGATAGTTAGCAAGTATGGAGCATTTTGGAGGTTGAAGGACAAGAATAAAAGAGACGCATTTAACGAGGAATTGCTTCAATTTATTGAAGGACATAACTTTATGGTTATTGCGGTTGTAATTGATAAAAAGACGCACTTAGACTCGTATGGTATTGCGGCATATCATCCTTATCATTTTTGCGTTGCCGCAATGATGGAGCGATATTGTGGTTGGTTAGATCGTCTTGGCAGAATGGGCGATGCAATGGCCGAATCAAGAGCAGGCGAGGATAAGTTTTTAAAGGAGGCTTTTAGGCATTTATATTGCAACGGAACCTATTTTCATCGGCCACCCTTTTTTCAAAAGGGTCTCACAAGCGCAGAGATTAAACTAAAGTGCAAAGATGCTAATATTGCGGGATTGCAGTTGGCCGACCTGCTTGCACATCCATGCAAAGAGGAAATATTGATTCAAAAGGGACTGATAACAGATATTAGAGGAGATTTTACTAAGAAGTTTAGAGAGGTTATTGAGAAGAAATATAACCATCATTTCTACTCTGGAAGAATTGATGGTTACGGAAAAGTTTTCCTTCCCCGCAAAAATTAAGAGAGCCTAGTTAACGAAACTAGACTCTCTTGCGCTAATCCTACACGGATTATCTCCCTCCAGTTTTATCTGGATTACCCTCTATTATACGCCAACCTTAAAAAATGTCAAGAACAGATTAATGTTGTGTCTGTAACATTCGTGGTTGGTGAATTTGGAAATACGAAAGAACAAACAATTGCGGCAGAGAAGTGAAGGTTTAGAAATGGAGCGCTCCAGCCAGGAGCAGGCCGGTTTGCATGCCGTGCCAGGTCTTATATCCACGAACCGTCCGAGCGCGCATCTTCATTCTTCCGATGGCTTGCTCAGTTCGATTGTTGGTCCATGGCACTTCTTCGAATGGGTAGGTGCAAAAGCTTTGCCAGTGAGGAGAGAGCCTCAGCACGAGCGCGCGCAGCTGCTCCAAGGCTGTGAAGGGTTTGCGGTTTCCGATGCGTCGGATCTGACTCATGCGTTGCCACAGGTAATACAGGCGCTTATCCCCTGCCGGCGGCAGATGGTCAATGAGTTCTTCGACTTCATCCATGACCCATTGCCATTCTTTGGGGACCTGCTCGCGCAGTTGTTTGAGGCTCTTGCCCACATAGCGGCGCACATGAAATTGGCACACCTGATGACCCGGTTGCAAACGCTCGGTGACCAAGCGATAGGTACTCAGATCATCGGTGACAATGACTCCGACACCCAAACGCTGCATGAGACCTCTCAACCACGCCTCCACCGTCTGCGGGTTGTATTCATTCATATAGCCCGCCTCCACGACATCGCCTTGTCCCAGGTCGACAGCGACCAGCACCGGACGTTGTTCGCCCCAACCCCGCACCACCGCTCCATCCACTCCCAGCACACGCACTTTCCTCCAACGGTTCTGTCTTCGGATCCGTGCCGCTTGTTCTTGGGCATCGCGGCAGACGCTCATGTGACACAAAGCAATATTCAAGCCGCTGAGCATCCGGCTCACCCCTCGATGGCTCAGTCCCATCGTCCAACAAATCACCGCAAACAACTTCAAACGTTCGGTTTGATCGGCAGCACTACTTCCTTCCGGATAATACCGAAAGGTTCGTTTGCAGTGGCAACCACGTTACCGATATACTCGCACACTCCGCTTCTTCGTATCCTTCACCCTCTTTTTCACCTGACCCCAACGCTGGAAGGTCCCCCACTCGCAATACGGGCACTGGTGTGGACGAACTTCTCTTTCTCGCTTGACAATAGGCAATTTGAGGACAACAATGGACATGGGACGGGCTCCTTCCGATGGAGACTTCGACAATCACCATCATACAGGAAGCTCGTCCTCTTTTCAATCAAAACCCACCGTTTATGTTACAGAGTCTTAATGTTCTAATTCTTCTTTGTATCCTTATACATTAACCTTTTACCGCTTGCCTTTGATAAAGCCTTTGCGGTTCGTTGCCCGTCTGTTATTTCTCGGTTGTTATAGCGAAAGGCAAACTCATCTACATAGCGGTCAAGATGTTGTTCGCTGATGTGATGGAATGTACCCGTAACGCCGCGCTTCAAAAGAGCAAACCAACCTTCGGCGGTATTGGTGTAAGCGTTCCCCCGTACGGATTCGCCCGCGCCGTGATCTACAACTTTATGCTTTGCATATTCGTTCTCTGAGCCATTGTAGACGTTGAATTGGTCTGTAACAATCGTTGCCTCTTTAGAGACATGCTCGCGGATGATACCCTTCAAATTTGCTGATGTCACATTCTCAACTTTGCGCGCTCTAAGTTCACCACCGCGCTCTACAAGTGCAAAGACTGGAGTCTTCGTCTTTAGACTTCGACCTCGATTACCTTCTGTTCGCTTATCGGCGTGCTTGTTCTTTTCCTTGCCACCTACATAAGTCTCATCTACTTCGACCGTACCGCTTATTAGATTGGCAAGGGGTTCTTGTTTCATTGACAGGCGAATGCGATGAGCCATAAACCAAGCCGTCTTATAAGTTACACCCAAAGTCCTGTGTAGTTGATGAGCGGAGATACCTTTCTTCGATGAGCAAATCAAGTAGTAAGCCATGAGCCAATCAGCAATCTTGATTCGGCTACCTTCAAAGATAGTTCCGATGGTTGCGGTAAACTGCTTGCGGCAATCGCCACAGAAATAAACGCCAATTCTGACATGCTCCTTTCCTTCCGTGGTAGGATTCAACTTATGGGCGTTCTGCGAGCCACAATGCGGGCAGGTTGTACCATTCGGCCAGCGGATACTTTCAAAGAGTTCGCGGGCTTCGTCTTCAGTCAGGTTTCGGAGTTGTTTGAACGTGATATTGTTCATTCGTGCTTTTCCTTATGCCCCTATAATAGCACAAATGTCTGCGTTTGTAAAGTATACAATTCTCTTTGCGTGTTATAAGAAGCAGTAGAATAGAGCAAGAGGAACCTATGGGCGAAGAAACTACATCTCTGGGCGGGATCCACATCTCTCCCGACGCGGTCGCCGCGATCGTGTATCATGCCACGCTTCAATCCTACGGCGTGGTCGGGCT
>Ga0335081_10002060_pt1 | contig 31743 bp, 16 predicted proteins | sample Lox_Sample_35_FD_206713 | JGI IMG/M metagenome (GOLD analysis project Ga0335081, IMG submission 206713) | Soil microbial communities from Loxahatchee National Wildlife Refuge, Florida, United States - Lox_Sample_3.5 | ecosystem: Environmental > Terrestrial > Soil > Wetlands | place: USA...
GGCTACGCACACGCGCACGACCTGATTCATCGCGACATCAAGCCGGAGAACATCCTGTTCGAGGCCGGCCACGCCGTGGTGAGCGACTTCGGCATCGCGCGTGCCGTGAGCGCCGCCGGCTCGGCCACGCTGACGGAGACGGGGTTGGCGATCGGCACCCCGGCGTACATGAGCCCCGAGCAGGCGAGCGGCTCGAGAGAAGTGGACGGCAGGAGCGACCTCTATTCGCTCGGCTGCGTCCTCTACGAGATGCTCAGCGGCGAGACGCCGTACACGGGGCCGACGCCGCTGGCGATCCTCGCCAAGAAGCTGAGCGAGCCGCTGCCACGGATCTCGGTGGTCCGGCAGACGGTGCCGCCATCCCTCGAGGCCGTGCTGGCGAAGGTGCTGGCGAACCTGCCGGCCGACCGGTTCTCGTCGGCCTCCGAGTTCGCCGCTGCGCTGTCGGGGAAGGGATTCACCCCGGCGGCGAGGTCCCGCGCCGGCGCACGGGCGCGCCTGGTGGCGGCCGCGGCGGGGGCGGCGGTCCTGCTCGCCGCCGGGGCCTTCGCCCTGCTGTCGCGGAGCGTCGGCTGGCAACGCCGAAGCGCGGCGGAGAACGCGATCTACACCCAGCTCACCAGCGACCCGGGCGAGGAGCTGTACCCGAGCCTGTCGCCGGACGGGAAGTGGCTCGTGTACGCCGGCGAGGCGACCGGGAACCGCGACATCTATCTCCTCAGCGTGGGCGGCCAGAACGCGATCGACTTGACCGCGGACTCCCCCGTGAACGACGACCAGCCGGCCTTCTCCCCGGACGGCGAGCACATCGCCTTCCGCTCGGAGCGCGAGGGCGGCGGCATCTTCGTCATGGGGCGAACGGGCGAGGACGTCAAACGGGTGACCCACGCCGGGTACCGGCCCACGTGGTCCCCGGACGGCACCGAGATCGCCTACGCCACCGAGAACGTCGAGATGAACCCGGAGGATGCCGAAGGGGAGAGCCAGATATGGGTCGCCGACGTGAGGACGGGCGCGTCGCGACGGCTTGCCACCGGCGACGGGGTGTTGCCGAGCTGGTCGCCGCACGGTTACCGGATCGCGTTCACGAAGCGGGGCGGCCACCCGTTCCTCGTGGGCCTGTGGACCATCGCGCCCGGTGGCGGCAAGCCGCTGGCGGTGAGCCGGGACTCGGCGACCAGCTGGAACCCGGCATGGTCTCCGGACGGGCGGTACCTCTATTTCGCCAGCAATCGCGGCGGCAGCATGAACCTGTGGCGGGTCCGGATCGACGAGAAGTCCGGGGAGACGCTGTCCGACCCGGAGCCGATCACGACCCCGGCCACGAGACTGGCGCAGATCAGCCTTGCCGCCTCCGGGCGCCGGATCGCGTACAGCTCGGTGCTCCTCACGGCGAACGTTCAGACGCTGAGGCTCGAGCCGACGTCGGGCAGCGTCATCGGCGATCCTGGCTGGGTCACCTCGGGCTCGCAGCGCTGGTCGGACCCGGATCCCTCGCCCGACGGGCAGTGGGTGGCCTTCTATGCCATCGGGCAAGGCCACATCTACGTGGCGCGTCCGGACGGCACGGGGCGCCGCCAGGTCAACGGCGACTCGGCCAACGATCGCATGCCACGGTGGTCGCCGGACGGGAATCGGATCGCGTTCTTCTCGAACCGGGGGCCGAGACTTCAGCTCTGGAGCATTCGATCCGACGGCAGTGAGCTGCGGCAGCTGACGAATGCGGACTCGGGCCTCTCCTATCCCGTCTGGTCCCCGGACGGTGCGCACATGGCGGGATCGATGCAGGCGCGAAGCTACGTCTTCGATCCCAACCGCCCGTGGACCGCCCAGGTGCCCGTGGTGCTGCCGGCGCCGGAGACGTCGCCGACGCCCTGGTACGTGAACGACTGGTCGCCGGACGGGCGGTGGATCTGCGGCGCTTACGGAGGCCACGACCAGGGCATCCTGACCTACGAGGTCCGCACCCACCGCTTCGAGCGTTTGACGGACCACGGCGAGTGGCCGGTATGGCTGCCGGACAGCCGGCACGTGCTGTTCGTGTCCGGCGGGAAGGCGTTCTACGTCGTGGACCGCGCCACGAAGCAGGTCCGGAAGGTCTTCACCGTCTCCAGCGACGTGATCGGGCCGCCGCGGCTGACCCGCGATGGGCGGCACGCCTACTACACCCGGCGGGTGACGGAGGCCGACATCTGGCTGACGACGCTGCGGTGAGGAGCGCTGCGCCGGATCGCCGGCTCCGCCGTCCCCGCACGTTCTCGTTCGTCTCCGGTGGTGCTTCCCCGATCAGTCCACTCGCCAGGTGGTACTCAGCTCCGTGGTGCCCCACTTGATCTTGAGGGCGCCTCGCAGGTTGGCGTAGCCCGTCGCGGGCTGCGCCGACTCCGGGACGAGGTAGACGCTCAGGGTCTCCTCCGGCTCCGCCAGCGTCCGTTGCGCGAGCGGCACCCGGCCCATGTCCCGCGTCGAATCACGATCGAGCCCCCACTGTCCCGTGCCGCGATTGACGATCAGCTGCCACCCCGCGCGCGTGTAGAGCACGAACAGGGAGTAGTCCCCTTTCGGGACCCGCAGGTCGCCGAGCCTGAGGTCCGCGTCGGTGTGCAGGGTCGTGGCCATGTTCGCCCCGAACCGCCACACGGTGTCCATCGGGACGAGCCCGCCCTCCACCCGCCGGCCGCGGGCATGGGGCTGCCCGTAGGAGATGGCGATCCGCGACGGGCCCGAGAGGCCGGCGTCCTCCTGGTACCACTGCCCGCCGATGTTGCGAGCGTTGATGTGCACCTCGACCGACGCGTAGCTGCTGGCCGCCATGCGCGGCGGGGGGGCCTGCGGGGCCTGCGCGGCGGCCTGCCGGGCGCCGCCAAGCACCGCCACGACCACTGCGAGCTTCACGGGAATGTGGCGCATACGTTTCTCCTCGCGATCGCGTCCCGGACAGAGAGCGTGCCCTGCGGGCAGTGATATAGCCCGCGCTCGGCGGGATCACCAGATTCCCCGGCCTCGTCCGCGGCAGGCGCCGCCGGCCACGAGACGCGCCCCCAGCCGCCTTGACTCCTGCCAGCCCGCGGGCAACGCTTCACCGGTTCGGTGCCTCGCGCCCGAGGGCCGCCCGTGCCCGGGGTCGCCCGAGCCCCTCATGGCGCCCGGACGAGCGCATGAGGCATCCACCCTCGCCCACAGGTCCGTCATGGGCTCACCAGCCGCTCCCGCGCCCAGCGCGCTCCACCCCAAGCCGCGGCTCACGTTCTGGGAAATCTGGAACATGAGCTTCGGCTTCCTGGGCATCCAGTTCGGCTTCGCGCTGCAGAACGCGAATGTCAGCCGGATCTTCGAGACCTTGGGCGCCAAGGTCGAGAGCATCCCGATCCTGTGGATTGCCGCCCCGGTCACCGGGCTGGTGGTGCAGCCCATCATCGGCTACTTCAGCGACCGGACCTGGAACCGCCTCGGCCGGCGGCGGCCGTACTTCCTCGGTGGGGCGATCGCGGCTTCGCTGGCGCTGCTGGTGATGCCGAACTCCCCGGTGCTGTGGGTGGCGGCGGGGATGCTGTGGATCATGGACGCGTCCATCAACATCTCGATGGAGCCGTTCCGGGCGTTCGTGGGAGACAACCTCCCGTCCACGCAGCGCACCACCGGCTTCGCGATGCAGAGCTTCTTCATCGGCACCGGCGCGGTGGTGGCCTCGATGCTGCCCTGGCTCTTGACCAAGGGGTTCGGGGTGAGCAACACGGCGTCCGCGGGCATGATTCCCGCGTCGGTGCGCCTGTCGTTCTATCTCGGCGCCGCCGTCTTCTTCAGCGCCGTGCTGTGGACGGTGCTCCGGTCGAAGGAGTACTCGCCCGAAGCGATGGCGTCGTTCGAGGAGAACCGGGCGCGCGAGGGTCGGGTCGCGGAGCGGCGCACCGCGGAGGCGTACGCGATCAACGGCAGCCGCCAGGTCCGCATCGGCCTGATCCTGCTCGTCGTCGGAGCGGCGTTCAGTGCGTGGCTGGCGAGCGCGCGGATCTACGAGGTGATGATCCTGTCGGCCGGCGTCGGCGCGGTCGGGCTCCTGCTGATGGCCAGCGGATGGCTGCAGCGCGGTGGGAGGTACGACAACGGCTTCGTCACGATCCTGAACGACTTCCAGGACATGCCGGGCACGATGAAGCAGCTGGCGTGGGTCCAGTTCTTCTCGTGGTTCGCGCTGTTCGCGATGTGGATCTACACGACGGCGGGCGTCACCAGCCACGTCTACCACACCACCGACACGACCTCGGCGCTGTTCAACGAGGGCGCCAACTGGGTCGGCGTCGGCTTCGCGGCCTACAACGGCGTGGCCGCAGTCGTGGCCTTCGCCATTCCCGTTCTCGCGAACCGCACCAGCCGCAAGGTCGCGCACGCGGTCTGCCTCGTGTGTGGTGCGCTGGGGCTGCTCTCGATCTGGGTCATCACCGACCCCGGCTGGCTGCTGGCTTCGTTCGTCGGCGTCGGGATCGCGTGGGCGAGCATCCTGTCGATGCCGTACGCCATCCTCACCGGCTCGTTGCCGCCGTCGAAGATGGGGTACTACATGGGCGTGTTCAACTTCTTCATCGTGATCCCGCAAATCACGGCGGCCGCGGTCCTCGGGTTCTTCGTGAAGCATTTCTTCGGCGGCGAGGCCATCTACGCCCTGCTGGTGGGTGGTGCGTCACTGGTGCTCGCCGCGGCGCTCACGCTGCGGGTGCGGGACGAGGACGACGTGGCGCGGACCGCCGCGCCGTGACGCGCGGGCCGGCCGGGCGGTCCATCGGATGGGTGACGCACGGGGCGTTTCGCGAAAGGACGGTGGGGGCATGAAGATCTCGATCCGTGCCGCGACGCTGGCTGCGCTGAGCGCCGGCGTGCTGACCGCGTGCATCCACCGCGCCCCCGGAGCGGCACCCCGGCTCGGGGCGGTGGCCTCGGAGCAGGCCAGGCATCCGGCGGAGTTCTGGAACAACGCCACCGTGTACTTCCTGCTCACCGACCGGTTCCAGGACGGCGACAGCGGCAACGACCACGCCCTGGGCCGCGCGCAGGACGGAGCCGTCCTGCGCAGCTTCGCGGGCGGTGACTTCAAGGGCGTGCTCGACAAGATCGAGGCCGGGTACTTCGACAGTCTCGGGGTGAACGCCATCTGGCTGACCCCGTTCGTCGAGCAGATCCACGGGGGCGTGGACGAAGGCTGGGGCAAGACCTACGCCTACCACGGCTACTGGGCGCACGACTGGACGGCGGTGGATCCGGCGTTCGGGACCCGGGACGACCTGCACGCGCTGGTCGACGCGGCGCACCGGCACCACATCCGGGTGCTGATGGATGCGGTCATCAACCACTCCGGGCCGGTCACGGCCGTGGATTCCTCGTGGCCCGGCGACTGGGTGCGGACGAGCCCCCAGTGCACCTACCGGAGCTACGTCACCACCGTCGACTGCACGCTGTCGGAGTTGCCGGACGTGCGCACCGACCGGAACGACGCGGTGGACCTGCCGTCCTGGCTGGTGGAGAAGTGGCGGCGGGAGGGCCGCCTGGACCAGGAGCGGGCCTCGCTGGACGCCTTCTTCCAGCGCACCGGCTATCCGCGGGCGCCCCGCTACTACCTCATCAAGTGGCTCACCGACTGGGTGCGCGAATTCGGGTTCGACGGGTACCGGATGGACACTGCCAAGCACTTCGAGGCCGGGGTGAGCGCCGAGCTGAAGAAGGAGGCCGACCTCGCCTTCGCGGACTGGAAGCGGGCCCATCCCGCGCTGGCACTGGACAGCCTGCCGTTCTACATGGTGGGCGAGGTGTACGGCTGGGACCCGGGCCAGGGGCGGCAGTACAGCTACGGGGACAGCAGCGTGGACTTCTTCGCCAACGGCTACGACGCGCTGATCAACTTCGCCTTCAAGCGGGAAGCCGCCGGGTCGCTCGATTCGCTCTACACGCGGTACTCCACCGAGCTCCACGCGGGTGGTCCGCTGGCCGGGGTGTCGCTCCTCAACTACGTCAGCTCGCACGACGACATGTCACCGTACGATCCGGACCGCAAGGACCCGTTCGGCGCCGCCACCCGGCTGCTCCTGGCGCCGGGCGCCGCGCAGATCTACTACGGGGACGAGCTGGCCCGGCCACTCAGGGTGGCGGGCGCGCAGGGCGACGCCAATCTCCGCTCCCTCATGAACTGGGGGAACCTGCGGTTCAGCGACTCCACGCAGCGGATCCTGGCGCACTGGCGGAAACTGGGCCGGTTCCGGCTGGCCCACCCGGCCGTGGGCGCCGGCGTGCACCGCACGCTCCAGGCCAGCCCGTTCATCTTCAACCGCATCCTGGTGACCGACAACATCGACGACCGCGTGCTAGTGGCGATGGACCAGCCCAAGGGCCGGAAGGAGGTCCCCGTCTTCGGGACGTTTCCCGACGGCACGGAACTGACCGACGGGTACTCGGGGGTGACGGACACGGTGAGGAACGGGGTGGCCACGCTCACGACGCCGTACGATCTGGTGCTCCTGGGCCAGGGTGGCGAGGAGGAGAGCGGCCCGATCGTCGTGAACGTGACCAACGACTACGCGCTGCAGGTGGAGGCGTACGCCGTCGCGAACGGCGTGTCCTACCGCATGGGGACGGTGGCTCCGGGGATCGTCAGCCAGTTCGTGCTCCGCCCGGCCATGCTCGCGGGGGGAGGCATGGTGGAGTTCGTCGCCCAACCGGTCGACTTTGGGCGGCTGGTGCGGACCGGGGCGATCCTGCTGCATCCGGGGGAAGTGGTGGATTTCTTCATCACATCGCATCTGGTGGCCAGCTACGCCACGGTCCGGCAATAGGCACTGACGCTCCGTCGCGGCCCGGCACGGACGCCGTCGGGCCCGAGGGGGCGTTACAGGGCTTCCGGGTCGGCGTACCTCGCGAGCAGCGCCTGGAAGCGCGGATCGCCACGGATCGGGTCGTAGTCCGGGCTCAGGCGCAGCTCGCCCACGCTGAGCAGGCTCGGCTCGGCGAGCAACCGCGCGATCTCCACCAGCGCCGCATCCGCATCGCCGATGCGCACCAGGATGCGCACGCGCTGCTGCGCCGGCGACGATTTCCAGGGGTCCCCGCGGTAGACGCTCGAGCGCTCGAGCCAGCGCGCCTCCTGCCTGGCGTCCGCTCGACGTCCGAGCCAGGCCACGGCCAAGCCGCGCGCCGCGTGGATGCCCCAGTCGTCGGGGTGCCTACGCTCCGCCGCATCGAGGAGCGCCGCCGCCGACTCGAACCCGGCCCGTGCGCCGGTGGTGTCGCCACTCAGGAACAGCGCCTGGGCAACCTCTAGCGCCCGGGAAGCTCTGGCGGCGGCGCTCGCGCCGGCCTCCGGCGGCCGGGCGCGCAGCGCGGCGAGGGCGGAGTCGGGACGCCGCTCCCACATGAGCAGCTCCAGACGCTGGACCGCGATTGGCTCACCGCCGCCGCCCGGGTCGCCGTCCGGCGGCAGATCCCGGAGCACGGCGCGGAGCGTATCCAACTCGGCCTTCCACAGGGCGTAGCTCCAGCCCATCGAGAGTCGCGGCTCGACCAGTTCGGGCGCCAAGGCCAGCGCGTGGCGATAGGCCACGACGGCTTCCGGGTAGCGATGCAGGTAGTGGAAGACGTTGCCGAGGCTGACGAAGACATCCGGGTCGCGCGGGTCGAGGGCCCGCGCACGCTCGTACGCCACCAGCACGCTGTCCCACGCTCCCAGGTGCCGTTGCACCCTCCCGATCCACTTCCACAGCTCCGCGTCGTTCGGCGCCGCCCGCAGGCCGCGACCGAACTCGTCCAGGGCCCCGCGGAAATCGTCACGCGCGAGGAAACGCGTCAGGCCCACCGCGAGATGCGCCTGCGGCAGGTCCGGCGAGAGGCGCAGCGCCAGGTCGGCTTCCCGTCGCGCCTGGTCCAGTCGGGTGGCGGTCTGGTCGTACCGCAGTTCGTACATCCCCCAATGGACGTATGACAAAGCAGCATGCGCCGGGGCGAAGGCCGGGTCGAGGGCCAGCGCCCGCTCGTAGAGCTGCTCAGCGAACGCGATGTTCTGGCGAGTGAGGCCAGGCCTCCGGGCATACTCGACCCCTTGTAGGTAGTACTGGTACGCCTCGGAGTTCTCCGTGGGGGCGGTCGCGATCGCCCCGGCCTCCGCGTGCGTCAGGGTGGCGCCGACCGCGCGGACGATGCGCCGGGCGATGTCGCTCTGCACCGCGAAGGCGTCGTCCAGTATCGAATCGTACCGCTCCGCCCACAGCTCGACGTCGCCGACCGGGTCGAGCAGCTGTACGATGACCCGCAGCCGCCTGCCGTCGACCTGAACGCTGGATACGACGACGGTGCCGACGCCCAGCTCCCCGGCAACCTGGCGCAGCGTCTTCGACGTCCGCTGGTAGCCGCCGACCGAGGCCGGTCCGATCACCCTCAGCGACGCCACCCTGGCGAGCTGCGCGAGCAGCTCGTCGTGCAGGCCGGCGGCGACGTAGGCGTGGAGCGAGTCGGCGCTCAGGTCCCGGAACGGCAGGACGGCAATCGCGGTCCGGGGAGCCAGGCCGCGGAGCGGGCGCCCGCTGCGCCACGGCCTCACCGCCGCGGCAGCGGCAAGCACGACGATGCCGGCCACCCCCGCGGCCCACGCCAGCCGTCGCCGGGTCCGGGCGCGGGCCGGTCGTGGCGATGGCGCCACCACGCCGCCGGCGGCACCCGGCAGCTCGGCGGTCGGGGCGCGCGCGTCGGGCGTTGCGCCGGGGGCCGCCGGCCCCTGCCCGGCCGCAGCGGGGCCGCGGTGCCCGGCCGGCAGCTCCCCGGCCCGGATCCGCCCGATGGCCGCAAGGAAGCCGTCGTCGGGTGCGAGGTCGAGCTCCGCCCGCAGTCGCCGCGCGTGGGCCTCCGCGGCCTTCAGGGCGTTCGCCCGATCCCCGATCGCCGCCATCGCTCGCGCGTGCTGGAGCACGAAGTGCGAGTTCAATGGATCGTGCTCGACCGCCCGTCCCCACCAACCCAGCGCGTCGTGCCAGTCCCCGGCCGCCACGGCCGCCGTAGCGAGGTGCTCGAGCGCTTCGGCGTACTCGCGCGCCAGGCGGACGCGTTCCCCGTCCAGCCAGCGCTCGAACTCCGGTGCGTCGTCCAGGTGGAAGCCGTCGAGCAGCGGACCGGCGTACGCGCGCGCTGCGTCGGCCTGCCGGCCGCGGGTCAGGGCCTGCGTGAACGCCTGCAGGTCGGAGGTCGCCACGGGATCCAGGCGCAGCAGGCGGCCGTCGGAGGGCACGGCGCCCGGACCGAGCGCGCGCCGGATGGCGTAGAGCGCGTCCCGCAGCCCCTGCCGCGAGCGGGCCTCGTCGCTCTCGGGCCACAGCAAGGCGACGAGGCGCTCCCGCGTGCAGCCGCGGTCGGCGCACACGGCCAGCACCGCCAGGACCGCGTCACCCCGGCGTTGGGGCCGCTGGGGCGCCGGGGCCCCGGGAGGGCCCTCGAGCGCAAAGCCACCGAGCACACGGAGTCGGTACATGCCGTCCGTTGCCGCCTTCTACGTCGCCTTGGGGATACCGAATCCTGCCCAGGGGATGCGGCGCGGGCAAGGGGGGCCTCCGGAGCGGGCGGCCGCTCCCCGGAGCTCCGCGACGCGGCGGCGACGAGCGCGCGACGCGCCCCTTGCATGCTTGCAGCCAAAGCCAGCGCCAGTCTGCACGGACGCCAGGCCCGGTCGCGGGGACCGGGGCAGCGCGGCTGCACCATTCAGGGAGGTCGACATGAAGAAGCTGTCCGCCGTGGCGGCCGCATCACTGCTGCTGCTCGCAGCGTGCGGTCGTGAAGCTGCCAACCCCAGCGAGCCGGCTCAGACCGGCGCCGCCGCGGCCGGGCCGGGCGCGCTGACCGCGATGCACGGCGCGATTGCGCTGGACACCGTCGCCACGGGTCTGAACAATCCCCGGGGGCTCAAGTTCGGGCCCGACGGGGACCTGTACGTCGCCGAAGGCGGCACGGGCGGCACCAACTCGACGGTCGGACAGTGCCTGCAGGTGCCGCAGGTCGGCCCGTACACCGGCGGGTACACGTCGCGGATCTCGAAGATCGATCGGCACGGGAACCGCACGACCGTGGTGGACAGCCTGCCCTCCAGCGCGACCAGCGCGGTCTCCGGGAGCCTCACCAGCGGCGTCGCCGACGTCGCGTTCATCGGGCGCACGCTGTACGCCGTGCTGGCCGGCGCCGGCTGCTCGCATGGCGTCCCCGACGTGCCGAACGCGGTCATCCGGGTGCACCGGAACGGCACGTGGAGCATCGTCGCGGACCTGAGCGCGTTCGTCGCCGCCAATCCCGCCGCGAACCCGGACCCGGACGATTTTGAGCCCGACGGCACGTGGTACGGCCTGGTGGCCCGGGATGGATACCTCTACACGACGGAGCCGAACCACCAGGAGGTGGATCGCGTCTCGCCTCGAACGGGCCGGATCAAGCGCCTGGTCGACGTCTCCGTGGCCCACAACGGCGCTACGGGGGGGTGGATCGGTCCCACAGCCCTCATCGCGGACCGCGACGGCTTCGTATTCGGCACCCTCGGGCCGTTTCCGGTCGTTCCCGGCAGCGAGAGCATCTTCGATCTGGATCTGAACGGGAGGTATCGCGCGCTGGCATCCGGCTTTTCGACCGTGCTCGGGCTGGCGTCCGATCGCGCCGGGCGGATCTACGTGCTGGAGTCCATGACGCAGCCCGGCTTCCCGGGGCCCCAGGACATCGGCGCGGGCATGGTGGTGCGTGTGAAGAGGGGTGGAGCCGTAGACACCGTGGCCACGGGCTTCAGCTTCCCGTCGGCGATGACCTACGGACCCGATGGGAATCTCTACGTGTCGGACTTCGGCTTCGGCACGCCTCCCGGCACAGGCCAGATCGTTCGCATTCGCCTGGGCCACGACCACGACTGATCGACGAGCGGGCGCCCGGCCGCAGCAGGGCCGGGCGTCCGTCGGCCGATGCGAGGGCGCTAGCGGCTCTGGTGCGCCCTCAGCGAGAGGGGCTCCAGCCGATGCGAATCAGGACTGCCGCAGTCACGCTCCTCGGGCTCCTTCTGTTGGAGTTCGCATCGCGACCCGTCCAAGGGCAGGATGTCTCGGGCTCGCTGGAAGGGAAGCTCTTGACGTCTCAGCTACAGCCGTTGTTGGACGCCGAGGTGGTCGCGAGTGGCCCCGCCTTGCAGCAGCCGATGGAGGTGCACAGCGACGCTCAGGGGAGCTTCCGGTTCCTCGCGCTCCCGGCCGGCACCTACACGGTGCGCATCCGGTCCATCGGCGTTCGCCCCGTTCTCTACGAACGGGTAATCGTGGGCCTCGGCCGCAGCACGAGCCTGGGCGTGGTCACCATGGAGCCGACCGATGTCGAGCTCACGGAGATCGTGGTCACCGCCGAGGTCTTGCCCCTCGACCTGACCAGTGCGGCGAGCGGGACCAATCTGCGGGCGGAGCAACTCGACGGGCTGCCGCTCGACAGGAGCCTCAATTCCCTGATTTCACTGGCGCCGGAGGCAACCTACCAGCTGCCGGACCTGTCGTTCCGTTCCGAGGGCGTCAACATCGCTGGCGGCAGCATCTGGGACAACGCGTACTTCGTGGACGGCGTGAACGTCACCGATCCCGGCATGGGTGCGGGGGGCATCAACCTGCCGTACAACTTCGTCCAGGAACTGCAGGTCAAGACGGGCGGATACGAGGCCGAGTACGGCCGCGCCATGGGCGGAATCGTGAACGTCGTCACGCCGTCGGGGGGGAACGACTTCCACGGCAGTCTCTTCACGTACTTCACCGACGACAGGCTGCGGACCGACCCCCGCTACGGTCTCATTCAAACCAACCTGGACAAGTACTCCCAGTTCGACGTAGGTGGCAGCCTCGGCGGCCCGATCAGCCGGGATCGTCTCTGGTTCTTTCTGGCCTACAATCCGCTGGTGGACGTCCGGAACGCCTCCTTCCCGGGCATCCCGACGCAGAAGGACCGCCAGACTCAGCATCGCCTCGCCGGCAAGCTGACGTGGCAGCCGCAGCCTGCGACGCGCATCGCCTTCACCGCCACGGGAGATCCTACGACGCATGACGGCGTCGGGCCCATCCTCGATTATGGAGCGCCGAGCGTCGTGCTGAACACCGACGTCGTGCTGTCGCACCTCAGACGGGGCGGATACGGACTGTCGCTTCACGCCGAACAACAGATGGGCGAGAGCGTCCTGCTCTCGGCAACGTTGTCCCGCTCCGTGTACCGCGACGACTTCGCGCCGCAAACGACGCTGGGCGCGACCGCGCCTCGGTTCACGGACACGACCGGGGCATGGTCGGGCGGCTACGGCGGAAGCGGCTACAACCATCTCGGTCGAGATGCGGCCCTGACGAGCGTCAGCGTGGCCGCCGGCTCCCATCTCCTGAAACTCGGGGGAGAGTACGAGAACAACACGCTCGACGAGGTCGTTGATGAGGGCTCGGGCCAGCGCGGCGGATTCCTATCGCAGTCCCGGAGCTCCGGAAGGTACGTCTGGCTCCGAGCCCAGAGCGCCGCGAACGTGGGGATCCGGGTGCTCAGCGGCTACCTGCAGGACTCCTGGGCCCCGAGTGCCAGCGTTCGTCTCAACGCCGGCTTGCGGTGGGAGGGACAGTGGTGGGTGGGGTCAGGCGGAACGGTCATGCAGTCGATCACCGACCAGCTCGCCCCGCGTGTCGGTCTCATCCTCATGCCGGGCCGGCCCGGGTCACAGAAGTTCTTTGCGTCCGCAGGCCGGTTCTACGAGCAGGTGCCGCTCGACGCGCTGGCCCTCTTCTATGGGACCGGGTCGAGCACCTACATCCGATACAATCAGGACCCTCGCATCGACACCACGGGGGGCACCCTTCTCTTCACCAACCAGAGCGGTGTCTACGCGCGCGTGCCTGGTCTGCGCGGAGAATACTACGACGAGCTGACGTTTGGGTACGAGCGTCAGCTGGCAGCGACAATGATCGTCGGGGCGCGAGTGATCCTCCGTGCGGCGAAGTCTGTCATCGAGGACTCCTACGCGAGTGACGGGACTCCCGTCTATGGGAACCCTGGGACGGGACTGCTCGACTCGTTCCCGAAGCCCATCCACCGATACGAAGCTCTGGAACTCACCCTCCAGAACTCCGGGAGCGCCAAACTCCACTTCCTGGCTTCGTATGTGCTCTCCCGAAACTGGGGCAACTATGCGGGGCTCTACGCTCCCGAGGGATCGCCGCCCAATGCCAGCATCCAGTTCGACAACCACGACAGTCTCGCGATCAGCAGCGGCCCGCTTCCCAATGACCGGACGCATGCCGTGAAGCTCTCCGGTGCCTATCGATTCGGGTTTGGGCTGACCGCCGGGACGTCCGCGTTCTGGCAGAGCGGGACACCTCTGAACGAGTACGGGATCGTCCAGGCGGGGGACTACCAGGCGTTTCTCCGGCCCCGCGGCACCGCCGGCCGCACTCCGGGGACCTGGGACCTGAATCTGCGCTTCGACTACGCCTTCCGGCGCGGGGCGGGGCCGAAGATCACCCTCGACGTCACGCACATCGGCAGCCCACGCGGAGCGGTCGCGTTCGATCAGCAGCACTATACCGGTACACCCGACGCGAGCGGAAACCAGACGGACCCGAATCCGATCTACCAGCAAGTGCTCGTCTATCAGCCGGCGATGTTCGTGCGGCTCGGGGCGATGGTGGGCTTCTAATGCGGTGCGATGAGCCGGGCGTGACCCAGCGGCGGCTCAGGACAGGCGGCGCAGCGCGGCCTGGGCCTCGTCCACGAGGTGGCGGAGCGCCGGCACCGGCATGTCGTAGCGCCGGACAAGCTGCCCGTAGTGCTCTCGCGCCAGATCCCGGTGGCCCTGAGCCTCCTCGATCTGCGCCAGCTTGAGGTACGCCAGGCCGGCAAAGAACTCACCGCTGACGCCTCCTCCCGGCGGGCCCCAGGCCTCGTGCCAGGCCAGGGCCCTTCTCGCCCGGCCCGTATCGCCCACGGCCAGCAGCGCACTGGCAGCCGCCAGGTGGAGCACCGAGACGGCGAGCGGGTCGCGGGCGGAATCCGCGAATAGCTCCACCTCCGTGGCCCGCTCATCGATGACGGCCAGCGACTCCGCCGCCAGACGGGTTGAGCGGCCAAGGGTCAGGCCCAAGGCCCTCAACGAGCGATCGAGGAACGCCGCCTGCGTCGCCCCGTTGTGCCGCAGGGCCCCGCGCGCAGCGGCCAGGCCGTTCGGGTCGGACCGGCGCACCGCGAGCAGGCCATCCGCCCACGCGAGCACGGCCCGTTGGCTGGCGGCGCGGCTGCTATCCGCCAGCCCACCGACGTACAGCGTGGCCGCCGCGCGTCGCTGGACCGCGCTCTGCGCATCCAGCGCGCTCAGCCAGGCTCCGACTGCCGCCAGACGATAGGCTTCGACCGCAGATCCCCGAGCCGCCGCCCGGTCCGGGTACGACTCGGCATAACGATCCAGGGCCACCAGCGCCGAGTCCCAGGCGCCGCGGGCAACCCAGCTGTAGGCGGCGGTCAGCGCGAACGCCGGCGCGAACGCGCTGTGGGGGCCTCGCCTGAGCACCAGCACATCGAGCTCGCTCTGCGCTGCCGGGTAGCCGAACGCGAGCAGGGCGTAAGCTCCGAAGGCGTTGCCCTGGCGGGAGTCCGACGCGGCCACGGCGCGCGCGACGCTGTCCAGGAGCGGCCGGCCGGCACCACCCTCGCCTCTCTGGAGCTGGAACGCCAGCCTGTACCACAGCGCCACGTCGAAACCGAAATCGGACGATCGCTCCTTCAGTGCGCCGAGGCGGGTCAGAGCGTCCAGCGCCATGCGCGCGTCGGACGAGTCCTGGCCCAAGCTCGTCTGTAGAAGGTGATCCCAGGCGTCGGTCAGGGCCGGGTTCAGGCTGGCAGCCCGCTCCAGCACTTTTCTGGCCTCCGCCTTCGTGTGTCCGGCGAGTGGCGCGGCATGGGTCAAATGGTCGCCATACTCCATCGCCGCGACCCAGTCGTCCGGGTACTGCTCCGCCAGATCGCGGAATCGGCTCAGATGCTCTTCGAAGCTTTCGACACGGTACGTGTCCTCGGCCCGAATGATGGCCCGGTCTCGAGGTTCGAACGCGGCGAGGTGTGACGCGTAGGTGTGAATCCTGGGGTCGTCGTCCTCTTTCCCCTGCCAGCCCAACGCCTGGTAGTAGCGCCAACCGGCAACCCAGAACGTCGTGTCGGCCGTCGCAGCGCGGCGAAAGGCGTTGGCGGCTTCGGGCCAGCGTCCCGCCACGGCCTCGCGTTCGCCTTCGAGGAAGGCGCTGAGCGCCGGGAGGGATCGGGTCGTGACGTCCTCGAGGAAGACCGACGGCGGGGTACCCCGCCAGATCTGTCGCAGGAGCGCCAACGTGATCGAGTCGGACAGCGCGACGAGGCTGTCGGGCGGCGCGCGAACCACGATCACCGGCCCCAGCGGAGCGTGCGTATCGGTCCGGTAGATCCCGAGGTCGAGCCGGACACCAGCGGCATCGCGCGCCAGGCCTCCCTGGACGAAGCTGCCGGCGCCCAACCGGCGGCTGAGCCCCGCGGCCCGATCGAACGTCATCGGGTTCGGGCCTACGGCGGCGGTGAGGATCGCGTACCGGTCCACGGTGCGCACCGGGCCCACGCCGTCGAGGGTGCGACTCACGGTCATCATGAGATCGCCGCCCAGCCGGGCCAACGCCGTATCGGGGACGCTGGGCACGAATGGCAGCACCGCGATGACCGAGGCCGATGGGACGATGGGCGATCGGCGCGCCCGCACGACCACGAATGCACCGGCCGTCAGGGCGGTCACCGCGAGGGCCGCAGCAACCGGTCGGCGGAACGCCGCCCGCGCCGCCCGCGGGGGGCGCCACGCCGGCGCCGTCACCGGGTGGGCCCCCGCCAGCGCCTCGACGAACTGCGCCGCCGTTGCGAACCGGTCCGCCGGCACTCTCGCGAGCGCCCGGTCGATCGCCTGTGCCACCTGCACCGGCACCGTCTCCCGCACCGTTCTGAGCGGCGGCACGGGGTCGGTCAACCTCCGCGCGATGATGGCCTGCGCGGTCCGTCCCGTGTACGGCGGCTCTCCGGCCAGCATCTCGTATAACACGCAAGCGAGGCTGTAAAGGTCCGAGCGGCCGTCGAGGCGCTGCTCGCCCGATGCCTGCTCGGGGCTCATGTACAACGGAGTCCCCACTGCGAGCCCAGTCTCCGTCAGCTTTTCGCCACCCGCCGCGGTGACCGCCCGCGCAATCCCGAAGTCCGCGACCAGCGCGTGGCCGGATTCGAGCAGGATATTCTCGGGTTTGATGTCCCGGTGCACCACGCCCCTGCCGTGCGCGTAGCCCAGCGCGTCCGCCACCTCCCTGGCGATCTGGAGCGCGTCGTGGAGCGGCAGCTGCGTCTCGCGCTCGATCCGGTCGCGCAGGGTTTCCCCCTCCACCCACGGCATGACGTAGTAGAGGATCCCGGGTCCAGCAGGTCCGCCACCCTCACCTCGCGCAGGGTCGGAGGCCACCTCTCCCGAGTCGTACAGTGGAAGGATGTGGGGATGATGCAACTGGGCCGAAAGTCGGATCTCGCGCAGGAAGCGCTCCGCGCCCAAGGCGGCGGCGAGCTCAGGGCGCAGCACCTTGATGGCGACCGGGCGATCGTGCTTGAGATCGCGGGCGAGGAAGACGACAGCCATCCCCCCGCTGCCCAGCTCGCGCTCGACCGTGTAGCGCTCGGCGAGACCTTGTCGGAGCCGCTCCAGCGGATCGCTCACAAGCCATGCCCTTCTGCCCGGAGTCGGACCGGCCTCGGCCTCTGCTGCATCGACGCGAACACGAGACTCCCTGGCGGGGCCTGCCGTCGCGCACTCACGGGGGCGGTCCAGGCCCAAGGCAGCCGATTCGTGGGAGCCAACCAGTAGAATGGGGACCGCGCCTCGGGCGCGCTAGGACCTGCGACGCCAGTCGCGGCGCGCGCACGGCATAGAGACAGGCCGATCACCGCCCTCCCAGCACCGAGGCGGCGGGCAGGACGTCGCCGGTGGAGTCGAACAGCGCGAGCGAGCCGCCGCCCCACACGAACACTCCGGGCACCTGGATCGCCTCCGGATACCACCAGACCACGCCGGCCCCATGGCCGCCCGGCGTGGCCGCGACGGCGTCGAGCAGGTCGTGCAGGAACTGCGCCTGCCCCTGCGGCGAGACGACCCAGGTCATGGCGGCGCTGTTGGTGACCATGCTCTCCCAGCCGCCGGCCCGCCACGGATACGACGTCTCGACCACCATGATGTCCCGCCCGTAGCGCGATGCCGTGGACGACAGATTGGCCTCGAGCTGCGCGAGCGATCCGTGCCACCACGGGTAGTAGCTGAGGCCGATGAGGTCGTAGGGCACGCGGTAGCCGTTCATGTGGTCGAAGAACCACGCGGTGCCGATGGCGTCGCCGCCCTGCGAGTAGTGGAGCATGATGCGGACCGTGTCGGACGGTCCCAGCGCGTCGCGCACGCCGTTGATGCCGGCCTTGAGCAGCTGCGTGAACTGAGTCCACTCGACCAGCGTGTCCCCGCTCGCCGCGTACAGCTGCCCGAGCGGCCACAGCATGCCGTCGTCGATCTCGTTCCCGATCTGGACGACGTCGGGGAGGGCGCCCGCCTGCTTGAGCTGCGCGATCACGCCCGCCGTGTAGGACTCGACCGTCGCGCGCAGCGAGTCGAACGCGAGACTCGCCCAGGCAGCCGGGGTCGTCTGATGTCCCGGATCGGCCCAGGTGTCGGAATAGTGGATGTCGAGCAGCAGCTTCGCGCCGGCTGCCTTGACCCGGCCCGCCATCGCGATCGTGTAGGCGATGTCGTTGACCTGGACGTCGGAGTCGTCGGGGCTGACGAACAGGCGCAGGCGGAAGAGGTTGGCGCCGCGTGACCGGAGGATCGCGATGGCGTCGCCCGCCCGGCCGCTGTCGCGGAACACGCCGCCGGCCTGCTCGATCCGCGCCAGGGCCGAGACGTCGGCGCCGCGGAACGCCACCGCCGCGGGCGGCACGACCGTCGAGGACGTGGTCTCGTGGCCGCCGCAGCCCAGCAGCCAGACGAGCGCGGCTGCCGCCGCAAGGCCGCGGGCACGGCGGGGCTGCGCCGTCATGGAGCGAACCCGAGCGTCAGCCATTCCACCTCCACCCCGTAGCTGCCCGGCGCGACGGCGACACCGGCTTCGGGCCGCAGGGAGAGTTGCAGTCGCTCCACGTGCTCGAGACGCACGTGGTCGCCGGCGCCGCCACGGCCCGACGCCGGTCCCACCCAGTAGTTCCATTCGCCTGGGAACCCCTCCGGCAGCAGGACGCCCCGACCGGACGTGAAAGCCGAAAGTGGCAGCGACGCCTCGTGCCACGAGCTGTCCGCGGGAACCTCCGCCGTCCAGCACGTGCCATCGTCCTCCATCAGCGTGACGTGGAGGACCTGACGCGGCCCGAGGCCGCGCAGCCGTACGGTCAGCGCCCGCGCCCCGGCCACGGTCTCCTGGCGGGAGTCGATCAGGTCCTTGACCACGAGCGACGCGGTGTAGTCGTCCAGCGGCTGGCCGTTCGGGTGGGTCGGCAGCTCCAGGTGGAACACCGGCCGTCCGGTGGCGGCGGACAGGGCGAGCCGGAACAGCCCGAGCCGGCCCGCGTCGCCGATGCGGCTGAATGCCAGGCGCGCCGCGTCCCGGTCAGGGTCGAAGAGCACCAGCGGCGTCGTCGGAGCCACGACGTCCAGCTTCCAGAACGCCGTCGCGTAGAAGTCCCACGCGTTCGGCCGCAGGGGCAGCCCGCCCGGGAAGGTGACCGCCGAGTCCCGGCGGTAGATGGTGATGACGTACTGCCACGGTCCCTCCCGCAGCGCGGCTGCCGGCACGGCGGCGGCGTACTCGTACCCGCCGGCCGGGTGCATGGCGAAGGGGCGGTAGAAGAACCCCGCCTCGGGCCGGAGGAACAGCGTCACGGAATCGGGCGGCGTGGGCGCGACGACCCGGGCGATGAGCGCCGCGTCCCGTCCCGCGACGACCTGTCGCGCCGCGAGCGGCAGGACCGTCGGCGGGAGCGTGTCGAGCGGCGGCGCGTGGTACTCGGCGAAGCCGACGTGGCCCATGAACGCGGGCAGGGACGCCGTGTCCACCCGACCGGCGGCGCTCAGCACGTAGACGCCGGGCGTCACCGCGAACCGGCCGCTCGCGGCGCGTTCGGCCCGCGGGTTGCCGGCGGTGATCGGCTGCACGGTGAAGGTCGTGCCGAGGTCGGGCAGCGAGACCGTCATGGGCCAGGCGCGGCTGACGGCCCGGGTCACGATCTTGCCGGGATCCGGCGGCTCGAACGGGTCGCGCACGGGCACCGCGTCGGGGTAGACCTCGAGGCGCCAGATCCCCGTGCGCACCTTGTCGAGGAAGTAAACCCCCTCGCCGCCGTAGGTCACGACCGGGGAGGAGCCGTAGCCGGCGATGCGCTGCAGGGCCTTCGGTTCGGGCGGCATCGCGCGCGTCGAACCGGCGTAGAGGAACGCGTCGCGCGCGACCAGCTCGCCGAGATTCTCGTCGGCGGCGACGTGGAAGTCGCCGAACCTCGTGTTGTCGGGATACGGGCCGTACGACCGGAACCGCGGCAGCCGGCGCATCGCCTCGGCGGCGATGATCGCACTCATCGCCTTGCGCGGCGTGTAGACGAGATTCAGGTAGTGGGTCTGCCAGCCGAGGTTGCGCGAGGCGGTCGCCAGCATGTCGTAGGCGAACATCGCGGCGAACTGCGCGCCCACGGCGCGGAACGTCCGGGCCATGGCCGGATACATGGTGCCGGTCCGGAGGTCCGGCGAGTCGAACTCGTAGACGATGCGCGGCATGCGCGCCAGCTCCGGGCGCAGCATGTCGGGGAAGGTGTCCACCGCCCGCAGGTAGTTGCCCGCCAGCTCGTGACCGGCGTTGAGCCCGGTCGGATACCACGCGAAGGTCACGCCCTGCACTTCCGAGCGGCGGATGGCCTCGGCGATGCGGAAGTCCTGGCTCACGTTGTAGAAGACGAGCTTGCGGCACCCGGTGCCGCGCACCGCGTCGCTGAGCGCGTTCAGGTAGCTGATCGAGCCCTGCAGGTCCTCCGGGTGGTGCCACGGCTCGTTCACCAGCTCGATGAACAGGATCGCGGGCTCGTCCTTGAGCGCCACGCCGGTGTAGGGATTGACGTGGTTCAGGATCTGCCTGAGGTAGTTCACCTGGGCCGCGATGGCCGCGGGGTCGGTGCCCATGCGCGCCTTGCCGAACACGCGGCCGAAGCCGGGCGTTGCGGCGTCCCGCTCCATCGCGTCCGGCCAGTTGGAGCTGTAGAGCTGGATGGGGCTGAACAGCATGTAGATGCCGCGCTCCCGCGCGCGGGCGACGAGGTAGTCCAGCAGGTCGAGATGGTCGTTGGCGATCAGGTTCCCGGCGCTGTCGGCCGATTCCCAGTCGCCCCAGAAGGTCAGCCGCAGTCCGTCCCAGCCCATTCGCGCGAACTGCGCCATGTCCTCGTCGATCATCTTCCGGCGATCGGCGTGGAGGTAGCCCGCGGCCCGGTAGTCCGACGCCGTCGGCAGCACGTAGTTCGCGCCGAACAGGCTCACTTCCTGCCGGTCGTCGGCCCAGCGCACCACGCCCGCGCTGTCGAGGTAGACGGCCCGCGTCGCGGGCGGGGCCTCGCCCCCGGCCGGGCGCTGCGCGCGGGCCGGCGCGGGAAGGGCGGCGGCCAGCACAAACAGCAGGGCAAGTTCGGAGCGGGTCGGCACCATTGGGCTCCGCGGCGTGTGTACCCGAGGAGGAAGCTGCGGCTCGCCGCCGGAGCGCGCAATGAGCCGGGTGCGACCCGGTCGTGTATGTTACGGGGCGTTCCCTGACACATCGCGCGGCGGCCGGCACCTACTCGATCGAGCGGTCGAGCCGTCGCCCTGCGTTCGGTCCGGAGGAGCGATGCGCACGACCAGGGGGCTTGGAGGCGCGTTGGGGCTGTCCCTGCTGGCCGCCGCGGCGGCGGGCTGCGGTGGAGAGGGCAGCGGGAGCGGGGGCGGGCCCACGGGCCCCGTGATCCCCGCCGTGGTCGGGACCTTCGGCACGGCCTCCACCTTCGCGACGCACGCGCAGCTCGCGGGCTACGGGTACAGCTACGGTCCGTCGGACGGACAGTTCGGCGCCATCCGCGGGAACGCCGGGACCTACACGTTCTACGGCAGCGCCGGCTCCGGCACGGCCTGCGCCGGCACGCCGAGCCTCACCGGGGAGTACACCTTCACCGGGACGCTCACGCAGGTCACGGGGAGCAGCTGCACGAGGCTGTTCGGACCGGGGTCCGGCCCGGCGGGCTGGGTCTTCGACTCGAACTACGCGGCCGGCGGGCCGGTGGTGCGTTTCGCCGTCGGCGCAGACAGCGGCTGGTTCATTCCCTTCCACGCCGAAATCCACTGGGTCAATCCCTCCACCTCGGACGGGCTGTGCTACGTGAACGGGACGTCCGGCGGTGAGGTGCCCTGCTTCTACGGGGGGCTCGGCCTGGCGGTCTCGACCGACGGCGGGGTGACCTTCCGCGTCGTCGGGCAGGTCTTCCAGCCCAGCGAGGCGCTGTCGGTCTTCAAGGGCGGCGGCACGAACATGAGCGTCGGCTACGGCTCGCTGCTCGTGGCCGACTCGAGCGGAAAGCACCTGCCCAACCCGCCGGCGGATCCCTCCAGCGCGTATTTCTACCTGTTCTTCACCGACCGCCTGGCGGCGGCGCCGGGCGCCTGCACGGGGCGGTCGTGCGTCGGCGTGGAGCGGGCGCGGTACGACGCCGTCGTGGCGGCCGCGCTCTCGGGCGACCCGCACCAGGTGGCGACCGCGTTCCGCAAGTACGACGGCACGTCCTGGACCGCGCCCGCCACCAGCGACACGCCGGGCGACACGGGGACGGCGGGCGCGTACGCGCCGCTGTTCACCGACGAGACCGGCGCCTTGCCCGAGGTGATGTACGACAGCGCGGTAGGCGCGTACCTCCTGGTGTACCAGAGCAACGGGGGCATTGCGGTGCGCGCCTCGAGCGACCTCGTCCACTGGTCCGGCTCCATCGCCACGGCCTACAGCGAGCCGGGCCGCCAGCTCTACTTTCCGACCCTGATGGGCGAGACCGGCGACCCGACCATCGGGGGACCGCAGCCGCGGGTGTACTTCACGAGTTTCCCCACCGACTCGTTCCCCAAGTACGCGACCTCGGTGTTCGAGAGCGTGCCACTCAGCGTGTCCAAGGGTCCGTGACGGCGGGGAACCGCCCGGGGGCGGCGTCACCCGGCGCCGACCCGGGCGGCGCTGCGCGCGTTCACCCGGCGGCGGCGCCCGGCTACATTGCGCGCGTGTCGCCCGGCCCCTATGCCTCGTTCCGGATCCCCGACTTCCGCCGCTTCATCGTCTCGCTGCTGACGACGACGGTGGGGTCGCAGGTCCAGACCCTCGTCGTCTCCTGGCAGATCTACACCATCACCCACGACCCGCTGTCGCTGGGCCTCATCGGCCTGGCGGAGGCGGTGCCGTTCATCGGCGCGGCGCTGTGGGCGGGGCACGTGGCGGACCGATTCGATCGCCGGCGCATTGCGCTGTGGTCGCTCGGGGTGCTGCTCGCCTGCGCGCTGGCGCTGGTGGGGCTGAGCCAGGCGCAGGGGTGGGTGCGCGCGCACGGCGTGTGGCCGTTCTACGTCGTGATCGCGACCGGCGGTCTGGCGCGCAGCTTCCTCATCCCGGCGCGCAACTCGCTGGCCGTGGGGCTGATCCCCAGGGAGATGCTGCCCAACTCCATCGCGTGGCGGAGCTCCACCTGGCAGACGGGCGCGGTCGCGGGCCCGGCCGTCGGGGGGCTGTTGTACGGGTTCGCCGGCGTGTCCGCGGCCTACGCGGTGCAGGCGGCGCTGCTCCTGGTCGCCCTGGTCGCGTTCGCCATGATCGGCGCGCCCCCGCCGTCCCGGGCCGCGGCGCGCGGCGGGGGCGCCGGTGACGGCCTGCTCTCCGGCCTGCGGTTCGTATGGACCGAGCGCGCGCTGCTGGGCGCGCAGACGCTCGATCTCTTCTCGGTGCTGCTCGGCGGCGCCGAGGCCCTGCTCCCGGTGTTCGCCGACCAGGTCCTGCACGTGGGGCCGCAGGGGCTCGGCGTCCTGCGAGCGGCGCCGGCCGCGGGCGCGGTGCTGATGTCGTTCTACATGGCGCACCAGCCGCCGCTCCGGCGGGCCGGCCGGACCCTGCTGGTGGCGGTGGCTACGTTCGCGCTGTGCATCGTCGGCTTCGGGCTGTCGCGGAGCTTCGCGCTCTCGGCCGGGCTGCTGATGGTGAGCGGGATGGCGGACAACGTGAGCGTGCTGATCCGCCAGACGATGCTGCAGGTGCTGACGCCGGGGCCCCTCCTGGGCCGGGTGCTGTCGGTCAACGCCATCTTCGTCGGGTCGTCCAACGAGGTCGGTGCGTTCGAGTCGGGCCTGACGGCGAGACTGCTGGGAACGGTGCCGGCGGTGGTGCTGGGCGGCGTCGCGTCGCTGGCCGTGGTGGGGATCGTGGCCGGGACGGTTCCGCGGCTGAGGCAGATGCGCGAGATTCAGCGCACCCGAGAACCCGGGGATCCGGAGGTGTCGGCCGCGTGACCAGCCCCGAACCGCAGTCGCCAGATCAGCGCGGCGTGCCGCCGTCGGCGCTGGTCCTGATCGCCGCCAACCTCGTGCCGCTGGTGGGCGTCGTCGCGCTCCACTGGACGGTGTTCTCCATTCTGCTCCTGTACTGGTGCGAGAACGTCGTGGTGGGCGTGTTCAACGTCCTGCGGATGCTGGTCGCGAGCCCGAAGGACGTCGCGGCCGACGCCGCCAAGGTGTTCTTCATCCCGTTCTTCATGTTTCACTACGGCATGTTCACGATGGTGCACGGCATCTTCGTGATGGCGCTGTTCGGCCCCGGCGGCGGACGCTTCTCGCCGAGTCCGGCGGCGTTCCTCGCCGCGGTGCGCGGCGCGGGCATCGGGTACGGCGCGCTGGCCATTCTCCTCAGCCACGGCTTCTCGTTCGTGCACAACTACCTCGCGAGCGGCGAATTCCGCCGCGCCTCGCTGCCGCAGCTGATGGCCCAGCCGTACGCGCGGGTCATGGTGCTGCACGTGACGATCCTGCTCGGTGGGTTCGCCGCCAAGGCGATGGGCGCGCCGGTGGCGGCGCTGCTGCTCCTGATCGCCCTCAAGACCCTGATCGACCTCCGCGCGCACCTCGCCGAGCGGAAGAAGCTCGGCACCCTCAGCGCGCCGTAGCGCGCCGCGGCGGGCCGGAGGCTACCGCGCGGTTGGAACCGCCGGCCGGGGCTCGGCGGCCCGCACCACCACCGTCACCCCCGCCTCGCGCAGGCCGTCCGCGCTCGCCGTCAGGCGCAGCGTCCCGGCCTGGGCGGTGCGCAGGATCGCCAGTCCCCGGCCCTCGAACGCGTGGCGCCGGTCGGAGCGGTACGGGTCGTGGTCCTGGAGGTTGCCGGTCTCCACCGCCACGACCTCACCTCCGGTCACCGCGAGCCGCACCTCGTCGTCCGCGGCGGGCACCACGACGCCCGAGGAGTCCACGATCTCGAACGCCACCTGCGCGACGTCGCCCGGCGCGGTGGTGAGGGTGTCGCGATCGGCCACGAGGCGGATCGCGGCGGGCGGGCCCGCCGTCCGCAGCTCCGCGACGGCGCAATCCGTCCCGTCGCGGTGCTTGCCGACGGCCCGCACCACGCCCGGCGCGTACGGCACGTCCCAGCTGAGGTGCAGGTCGTTGGTCGTCGCGCGCACCACCGGCAGCGCGTACGTGTTCCAGCCGCCGGAGGTGCCCTGCGCCGGGAACTCGAGGCTCTTGGCGCCGAGCGAGCGGCCGTTGACGAACAGCTCGACGGTGTTGCAGTTGGTGTACGCCAGCACGGGGATCGTCTGCCCCTCGCGCCCCGGCCAGTTCCAGTGCGGCAGCAGGTGGAGCACCGGCCGGTCCGTCCACACGCTCTGCCAGAAGAAGAACGAGTCCTTCGGGTGGCCGGTGATGTCCAGCGGGGCGGAGCCGAATCCGGTGAACGGCCAGAAGCTCTCGCCCAGGTAGTCCACGCCCGTCCACATGAAGTCGCCGGCGAAGTAGTCGTGCGTGGCGATCCACTTCCAGCGCCGCTCCGCCTCCATCATCCCGCTGGTGTAGTTCGGCCGGGGGACCGCCGGATCGGTGCCGAGCGACGGGCGGCCGTCGAACGACTGGAACACGGTCCCGCTCTCGGTGCCGACCATCTTCCAGTCGGGGTGGTCGTGCCGGTCCTGCTCGGCGAACAGCTCGCGCCGCTCGTGCCAGCGGTCCACGTAGTTGTAGCCGACGACGTCCTCGCTCCCGAGGAAGGCCGGCGTCGCCGGGTGGCCGTCAGCGTAGATGTTGTCGTTGCCCGTGGTGACCGGACGCGTCGGATCCTCGCGGTGGAAGACGTCCACCAGGCGGCGCAGCACCTGCGCGCCGTCGGCCGTGGACTGCTCGCCGATCTCGTTGCCGGCGCTCCAGATCACGATCGAGGGATGGTTGCGGTCGCGATGGATGAAATCCGTCACATCGCGCTCGCTCCAGTCGGCGAAGTACTCGTGGATGCCGTGCGGCACCTTGCCGATGGTCCACTCGTCGAACGCCTCCGCCATCACCAGGAAGCCCAGCCGGTCGCACAGGTCGAGGAACTCGGGCGCGGGCGGGTTGTGCGACGTGCGGATGGCGTTGGCCCCCATCGCCTTCAGCATCAGCAGCCGGCTCTCCCAGATCCGCTCCGGCACGGCCGCGCCCACGCCTCCGCCGTCGTGGTGCAGGTTGACGCCCTTGAGCTTCACCGGCCGGCCGTTCAGCAGGAGGCCGCGGTCCTTGTCCCAGGCGATGGTGCGGATGCCGAAAGGCGTGGTGGTGGCGTCGGCCGTTCGCTGGCCGTCGAGCACCTCACTGCGCAGCGCGTACAGGCTCGGCGACCCGACCGACCAGAGCCGGGGCGCCGCGACCTGGAGCCGCTGCACGACCTCGGAATCCTGCCCGGCGGCGAGCGCGATGGGCGTCTCCGACCGCGCAGCCTCCTTGCCCGAGCCGTCGAGCACCGTGGTGCGCAGCGTGCCGCTCCGGGCGGCGGGGTAGTCGTTCTCGACCCGGGTCCGCACCACGACGTCCGCGCCCGCCGAATCCGCGCGCGGCGTCGTGACGTACGTACCCCAGTGGCCGACGTGAAGCGGCGCCACCAGTTCGAGCCAGGTGTGGCGGTAGATGCCGCTGCCCGTGTACCAGCGCGAGTTGGGCTGCAGCGAGTTGTCCACGCGCACCGCCACGACGTTGACGCCCGGCACGAGGTGCGCCGTGACGTCGTAGCCGAAGCTGCTGTAGCCGTACGGGCGCTTGCCGAGGTGGAAGCCGTTGATCCACACGTCGCCGTTCATGTAGACGCCGTCGAACTCCAGCCATGCGTCCCGGCCCCTCGGTCCGGCGGGCAGGCGGAACGACTTGCGGTACCAGCCCAGCCCCGAGGGGTAGAAGCCCATCCTGCCGCCGCCCGGGGTGTCCTGCTTCGGCGTGCCCTCGATGCTCCAGTCGTGGGGCAGGTCCAGGCGGCGCCAGGCGCGGTCGTCGAAGCCGGGACGCTCCGCGCCTGCGGGGTCGCCGAGCGTGAAGCGCCACCCGGGGTCCATCGACAGGCGCTGCCGCTGGGCCGCGGCCGGACGCGCCGCGACGAGGAGCGCGGCGGTGGCGGCGACGAGGAAGGTGACGGTGCGGCTCGTGAGCATGGTTTCGGTCCCCGGAGGCGTGCGGGCTGAGGTGGTCGTCGAAGGCGCGGATACGTTAGGCCCGAGCCCGAGGTGGCCGCAAGAACGCGCTGCGAGCTACATTGGCTCGCGCAGGGCCGAAGGTCCCTTTCAGGCAGGAGAGACGCAGATGACGCAGCTCGGGAGGTCCACGGCCGCGCTGGCGGCCTTGATGGCGCTGACGTCCGCCGCCCTCGCGCGTCCGGTGCGGGCGCAGGCGCCCTCGGCGCGGCTCGCGCCGGACACGTCGTGGGTGACGCGCTCCGCGCTGTACGAGGTGAACGTCCGCGACTTCTCGGCCGCCGGCGACCTGCGCGGCGTCACCGCCGGCCTCAAGCGCATCGAGGCTACGGGCGCCGACGTGATCTGGCTGATGCCGATCTTCCCGGTCGGCGTGCTGAACGCGAAGGGCCCGCTGGGATCACCCTACGCGGTGCGCGACTTCGATGCGATCAACCCCGCCTTCGGCACCGCTGCCGACCTGCGGGCTCTGGTGCGGGCGGCACACGCGCGGCGGATGAAGGTCATCCTGGACTGGGTGCCGGACCACACCTCGTGGGACAACGGGTGGATCCGGGAGCATCCCGAGTACTACGTCCACGACGACAGCGGCCGGATCGTGGTGCCGCGCGACCTTCAGGGCCACCCGACGGACTGGACCGACGTCGCGCAGCTCGACTACCGGAACGCGGGGCTGCGCACCGCGATGATCGCCAGCCTGCGTCGCTGGCTGGTGGACTTCGATCTCGACGGCTACCGCATGGACGTGGCCCACTTCATCCCGCCGGACTTCTGGGCGGAGTGCGACACGGCGCTGCGCGCGGCGGTAAGACGGCCGATCATGCTCCTCGCCGAGGCAGGCGAGCTGGCGGTGCACCGCGTCGGCTTCGACCTCAGCTACGGGTGGGACGGGTACGCACGCCTGAAGGCGGTGTGGAAGGGCGCCCCGGTGGACTCGTTCGTCCTCGGCGTGCTGGCGGACCAGCAGGCGATGCCGCGGGGCGGCATGCGGATGCGGTTCACCACCAACCACGACGAGACCGCGTGGGACAATCCGCCGGTGACGCTGTTCGGCGGCCCGGCGGGGGCCCGAGCCGCGTTCGTGGCCATGGCGCTGATGCCGGGCCGGCCGCTGCTGTACGACGGGCAGGAGGTGGAGAGCCCGGAGAAGCTCGGCCTGTTCGAGCGGGAGGCGATCAACTGGAGCCAGCCCGACTCCGCGCAGGCGCTGGGCTTGTACGCCCACGTGATCTACCTGGCCCGCACCGACCCGGCGTTCCTGCGAGGCGACCTGCGGCGGGTCGTGACCAGCGATTCCACCGACGTCATCGCGTACCGCCGGGGTGCGGCCGTGGTGCTCGTCAACGCGCGCCGCAACGCCACGCGCTTCACGGTGACGGGCTTTGCCGTCGACGGCGCGCGAGATGTGCTGACCAACCACGTCGAGCGGGGCGACACGCTGGCCCTGCCGGCGTACGGTGCGGTCGTGCTGGAGCGCTGAGCCGGGCGTGCGGCGTCCTGCACCGCCCGGGCGCCTCGCCGCGCGCCCCTGGGCGGGCGCGGGGACTGCCTGCCTCTAGAAGGACGCCGTGAGAATGACGACGCCGGTGGCGCCCGAGGCCGCCACGGCCGGCAGTGTCGCGTTCAGCGTGCCATCGGCGGAGTAGCCCTTGCCACCCGCCTCCGGCAGGTTATACGTGACCGACGTGAACGTCACGCTGTAGCTCCCGGCCGCGGCGGTGCCCCCGCCGATCGAGGCTCTCCAGGTCTGGTTGGAAGCGGTGGTGACGAAGATGTCCGCTTGCGCCCCGGCGTCGGTGCCGGCGTAGGTGCTGTCCGTGGGCTCGCCGAGCCACACGATGGCCAGCCCCATGGCCGGCGTCGTCCCGGACGCCCGGATACCGAACGTGAAGCCACCGGTGTCGTCGGTGTTCGACCACGTCGTCGTGGCGGGCCGGCAGTCGAACGTCCCGCTGACCGCGCCGGACAGCGTCACCGTGCACGAGCTGCTGACGCCGGGCTGTACTCCGGTCGTGGTCTTGTTGCAGCCCAGCGCGCCGACCACCGCCACCAGCGCGCCGACCACCGCCACCAGCACAACGTCCCGTACTCTCATGAGGCTCCCTTCGGGCCGCGCTCGGCGGCGTTCCTGCAGGTTGCACGGGCTGGAGCGGAGCCGCAAGGCCCGCCGCGGCCCCGCCGCCGGCCCGCGGTGTCGCGCGCCCGCACGGCCGTTCAGCGCCCGCGACTGCCGGTGTAGAACCGATCCAGAAAACGGTACGCGTCCTCGTGCGGCGCAGGCCCCACGCGCGGACGGGCGTCGAGCACCATGATCTGCGTGCTGTCACCCGCCTCGGCAGCGGGCCAGCGGGGCAGCCCGGCGCCGCTGGGGTGCCCTGTCTTCACGAAGCTGGCGAAGTAGCTCTCCATCGCCGCCGAAACGCTGTCGTCCTCCGCCGTCCAGAGGTACACCTTGTTGGTGGGGAGGTTGCCGAGGGCATACTCGATCTCGGCGGAATGGACCGCGCCGGGACGAGCAGGGTTGGGTCCGGGCACCACCGGCGCCGGCCGCGGATGGACATAGAGGTAGCGGTACACCGGCTGCCCGGCGCGGCGCTGCAGCTCGGCCCACTTCCACGTGCTGTAGGCGGTGAAGGTGGCGCCCGCCAGCAGGGTGCCGGACTCCATGACTTGCTCCGGCGTGGCGCCGGGGAGGATCAGCATCGCCTCGCCGGCCTGGGCACCGAAGAGCCTCTCCAGAGCTGCGGCGTAGTTCCGCGGGGTGGAATCCGCTCCCGCGAGCTGCGCACGCCAGTCCGCCTCCACGGAGTTCCATCCCACCAGGAGGGGCACGCGCGATTGCGCGCCCGCGGCGAAGATCTCGGCCGGGCTCGCCGGGAGGAACCAGCCGTCTACGGTCGCGGGGAACCGCGCGCTTCCGGGTCGGCCGGCGGCGGCGAGCAGGCTGTCGGCCGGGAGGGCGCGCAGCCCCGCGAGTGACGCGGCGCCGACGCCGCGAGCGAACTCCAGGCCGCGTCGCTCGGCATCGGCGAGCGGAACCGGCGCGAACGTGGGATGGATCATCCCGCCGCTCTCGCCGATGGCGCCGGCGATGAGCCGGCGCGACAGCGGCGAGGCCATCAGCGCGCACACGGAGATGGAGCCCGCCGATTCGCCGCCGATGGTGACGCGCGACGGATTCCCGCCGAACGCCGCGATGTTGCGCCGCACCCACTCCAGCGCCGCCACCTGGTCGAGCAGCCCGTAGTCGCCGGATGCGCGGTGAAGCGATTCGCGGGTCAGCTCGGCCAGGGACAGGAAGCCGAACACGCCCAGCCGGTAATTCGCCGTCACCACGACGACGCCGCGCCGCGCCAGGCTCTCGCCGTCGTAGCGCAGCTCGGAACCGTCGCCGGCGATGAAACCGCCGCCGTAGAAGTACACCAGCACCGGCAGCCGACGTCCCGCCGAGCGTGCCGGAGCCCACACGTTGAGGTAGAGGCAGTCCTCGCTCATGCCGCCGGAGCGGAAGACCATGTCGCTGAAGACGGGGAGCTGCATGCAGCGCGGGCCGAAACGGGTGGCGTCGCGCACGCCCTTCCACGGCGCGGCCGGCCGGGGCGCTCTCCACCGCAGCTCCCCCACGGGCGGCGCCGCGTAGGGGAGCCCCACGAATACGCGCACGCCGCTCGTGGCCGCCGTGCCCCGGAGCAGGCCGCCTGCGATCCGGACCGGCTCGGTTCGACCCGCGCCGGCCGGGATCTGCGCGGGCAGATAGCGCGGCCCGGCCGTGGTGTCCTGTCCGCGAAGTGCGGCGGGCGTCGCCAGCAGGCACCCCAGGGCCAGGAACGTGGCGCAGCGTCTGGCGCGCGTGGCGGTCTACCTGTTTCCGGGGGCCCGCTACCGGCGGGCGAGATCGAGGACGAGGCTGCCGCCGGCGGCGATGGTCGCGGCCGGAACGTACGCCGCGATGCGTCCGTCGGCGCCCACCACGAGCGGCGCCCCGTCAGGACCGCCGAGCAGGCTCCGGGGCGAGTAGCGCCCGGGCGGCAGGGTGCGCTCGCCGGCGCTGATGGCGACGAGCGAGGCCGGGGGCGCGCCGAGGTTCGCGATCACCAGCACCGCGTGGCTGCCCTCGCGGCGCAGGTAGGCCGCCACCTGGGGGCTGGCGGCGGCAAGGGGCACCAGCCTCCCGGCCGCGAGCGCCTCGTTCGCGCGGCGCAGGTGAATCAGCCGGCGGTACAGGTTGAGCAGCGAGCCGGGGTCGGCGTTCTCCACCGCGACGCTCGCGGTCAGGGAATCCGGCTGCGGGCTCTCCCATGGGTTCCCGGTGGTGAACCCCACGCCGCGGACCGGGCTCCACTGCATCGGCGTCCGCAGCCGCGGGTCGGGCTTGTCGCCCGTCATCCCGATCTCCTCGCCGTAGTACACGAACGGCAGGCCCGGCAGCGTCAACAGCAGCGTCGCCGCCAGCTTCGCGCGAGCCACGTCGCCGCCCAGCGCCGTCATGGTGCGCGTCCCGTCGTGGTTGCTGAGGAACGGCGACCAGCGGTCCTCGGGCAGCGTGTCCTGGAGCCGAAGGTACCCGGCGAGCAGGCCGCCCGCGGTGCCGCGGCGCACCGCCGCGAGGAGCGAGTCCGCGATCTCGAAGGTGAAGTACGACGTGAGCTGGTCCGGGTAGTACGGCAGTTGGGCGCCGATGTTGCCCCACGCCTCGCCCACGGTCCACGCACCGGGCTTCACGCTGTCGACGTGTGCGGCCCACTCGTGCAGGAACCGGTGCGTGCCCGGGCAGCCGATCAGGCAGGCGCCTTCCTCCACGAGGTAGGGCACCGCGTCGAGGCGGAAGCCGTCCACCCCCATGTCCCGCAGCCAGAAGGTGGCGATCCTCTTCGCCTCCGCTCGCACGGCGGGCGTGTCGTAGTCGAGGTCGGGCATGACGCTCGAGAA
>Ga0335081_10002061_pt1 | contig 31743 bp, 42 predicted proteins | sample Lox_Sample_35_FD_206713 | JGI IMG/M metagenome (GOLD analysis project Ga0335081, IMG submission 206713) | Soil microbial communities from Loxahatchee National Wildlife Refuge, Florida, United States - Lox_Sample_3.5 | ecosystem: Environmental > Terrestrial > Soil > Wetlands | place: USA...
GGGAAACTTTGGCGTCCATCACCACTGGCGAAACTCCTCTTCTCGATTTCCTGGTGGTATTTCCAATTATCCAAGTCCTATCATTTCTCACCTTCTAGTATAATAATCTAATGGTTCCTCCCGGAAAGGGACTTCTCTATCCCGATATTCAGAAATCCGAAGACGAGAAAGCGGAATACACCCTCGTCGGTCCCATGCACGCTTTTCAACGCCTCTTAATTTTCATTCTCGCCCGCATCTCCAAACTTGCTCATCGAAGTCGAATTTTCCCTGCCCCGGGATATCCCATTGATCCTGCTATAATGTCCATAGAAGAGTTCGACAGGACGGTTCACGAGCTCGAAGTCGACCTTGACGACCTATGGGAACGCAAACGTCCTGCTCTCATCGACGATCTGATGACATTTGATTCCGCGGATGAAGTATTTAGAACGCGATGGAGACGGGGAATCCCGACTGCACAGAGAGTCGCCTCACTTCATCGCGCAATGATCATTTTCCTTTGGCGAGTCAAAGCAGACCGAAAAATAATGGAGTCACCGTATTTACTACACCACGGACGACCGGGCGCAATCTGGGATGACGGAGTCGACGAACAACCCCCTCGCATCGCCCAAGCTGTCGAAGACATTCTCACCGTAACCCGCGACATCGTCAAGACTAAAACCGAACGCGAGCGACGATTTATGTTATTCCCCCTTGTTTGTGCTGGACTCGAATGTCGCGAAGTCAACGATCAAGAGTTTATTCTTCATGTCCTCGAGGAAATGAGTTATGTCACCTGGGGCACGAATTTCCCCAAGGCGAAAGCTTTGTTGCAGGAGATTTTTAAACGGCAGGGTGGAATTCGGTTGAATCCTCATGCACATGGGAAGATTGAAGGCAGATGGAGGCGCGTTGATTGGCTTGGAGTCATGTTTGAAATGGGACCTATTGTATTCGTGTAAATTCGTGTTTTGTTGGTTGAGGCATGGTTTGTGCTGTTTTGTTGGGAAATGTTACAGAGATAATAGGAATAATTCGCGTGTACGGGTTTTAAATATATTCCATGGATCCCATTGCTATTCAACAGCACTAAAAATTCAATCCAATATCCTGAACTATCGATATACTCGATTTTAGAACCAGCGATTGCGTTTGGTGCCAGGCGTAGTTATCTGGTCCATTTTCCTTTGAAGCCCACTCTTTCGAGGTTTACCAGATACAATTCGATTGAATTTTTCGCCGATAGACTCTTGGCGTCCCGAGTTGTTTGGATTTACAATCGCCGCAGGACCCGTTCTCTTCCTGCGACCAAACAAGGGACCAGACTTTTTCTTGCCGGTGATGGGGTTCTTGTTTGAGTTCGAACCGATGGTGGGGGGGTTGTTATTGGACAAGCCGATGACAGGGGTATGGGACTTCTTCTTTCGGCTGAAAAGCGGACTGGAGCCTTTGGTTGAGGTACGGCTGGTATGACCTGTCGAGCCTCCCGTGTTGAGAAGGCGGTCGATGAAGTTGGGCTTTCGGGTCCTGGTAGTTACTTGGAGTCGGTCAGATCGGCGCATTGGCATGGCGATAATGTGGATGTCTCGGTATAGTTCACTGGGGTCGTAAGGGGGGAAGGGGTCTCGTTTATATATCTATGTTGCGACGTCATCCCAGATAGTCTTGGCCTATAATCAGGCTAAGGTGGTGTTGAGTGAGGCTGCCAAGGTTTACACTAGTTAAGACGATCATAGTGAAGAGTGACGTCACTCGTGAGATGGACCTGATTTGCCGGCAAATTGTGGCACAGCCCCGTAACGCAACCGATATGGGAGATGGGAAGGGCTTTCTCCCTATGATTCCAGGGTTTCGAACTTTCGGTGGTGACATGCGTCTTCGCCACACCCGGCAAAGCATATTTGTCCCTGACAATTTCCCGGACGATGTTTGGCTTGCTAACAAAGAGCGGCATAGCCCCCAATCGGCTTTAGTAGCGGAGAATTTTGACCGACAACGCTGACGACCTCTTGATCGCTTACAGCCTTACAGCCTCAGTTACAGGCACAGGACATTATGTGCATATGGGTGACGCTGGTCGAGGGTTATCTCGATCTCAACCAGGATCCCGCGCAACCTTAAAAATCGTCGGTTGCCGCTCCGGCAGCCTCAAAATAACAGAGCTCATTTTTGGATGCCATCAATTGGATTTCCTCGAAGACATGGGCCAAATCGGGGAAACGAGGGATCTGGCGCGAAAATCGGGGTGCGGATGTGGATGCAAAGGTGGTACGAAGAATTGGGATGCCTCTGTTTCATCATCGCCTGAGTTTGTGCAGGAGCTCGATGCCGAAGTCGATCGCCTGATGCAGAGTGCAAGGGAGCTCAAGAGTCAACGAGGACGGTTGTATTATGCTTTACCCTTTCTCGGCTGATTCCAGACAATCGTTTGATATTCTTCCCCCCAGGAGAGAGTTTGACCCTCCCAAAACGGCGCCAGTGTCGGTACATTTGACTCGTCTTCAATCGCTCGTCCGAGTTCAACAATCCCTGTTCTTCAACCCGGAATCCGGCTCTTTCCCCACGGCTATTGATTGGACATCAACAGTCCTAGCAACGCACTTGATAAACTACGCTCAACAGACGGGCGATCACCGATACTTTTCTCATCTCGTCGCGTTCTTCCATAATCAGAACGTCACTGGCTTGATCCGCCAAAATTACGACGACCAATTGTGGGTTGTGCTTACCTTTTTGAGAGGCGCGGTCTATGCGGCTGGACACGAACCGGAATGGGTTGGCCCTTTCCTGGAACGGGCTGCGGTGTTTTATGATCTTGCGAGTGCGGGGTGGGATAAGCGAACTTGTGGAGGAGGAATGGTTTGGGGTCGCTGGGCAAGGTATAAAAATGCTGTTACTTCGGAGTTGTTTGTCGCCGCAAGTGTTGGGATGTATGAAGCCTTTGGAGATGATGGGATGCTTGAGAATGCCACGCTAGGATGGGTGTGGTTGAAGAAAAGTGGAATGTTAAATAACGAGGGTCTATTCAATGATGGACTGGACAACGAGTGCCGGTTTACCCATTGATTTATTTCTCCCCTGACGGCAGAAACAATGGCCAAATGACCTGGACATATAACCAAGGTATAATCCTCTCTGGTTTGTCGGGATTGTACAAGTTTACCGGCGATGAGCAATTGATAATTGCGGGTCAAAATCTCATCGATTCAGTATTGGAAAGTTATCTTGTCCCTTCCACATCAGGCATCCTCGTCGAAAGCTGCGATCCCTTCCGTTCATGCGACCAAGACCAGTGGATGTTCAAGGGCATATTCTTCCAACATCTCGGTTATTTCCTCCAAGATCTCGCCGAAATTGGCCAGCTACGTGTGACAACTCGACGAGGCATCGTGGAAAAATACATTGGCTTTATCCAGACGAATGCCTGCGCGGTCTGGGATATTGCAAGACAAAAGGATGGGAAAATCGGGAATTGGTGGGATGGTCCGCCTGGCGAGGAAATTAGACGCCAGGTGAGCGTGGAAACGCATGGGAGTGGCGTCGCGGCGATACTATGCGCTGTCCGAGTAGGCCACCTTTTAGACGGTTTCGAGAATAGTCAGGACGAGGGAGTTAAATGACAATCAGAGGACTAGGACTCTGTGATGAGAAATGGAACAATAATTTATAATACGCCATATAATCATTATAGTATTTGTACAATCAGTTTGTAGACATTTAACTTTAACGTTGTGATTTCCTGATTTTCCCGATCCTGACGTGGGAACCGGCAGATCCTTCGGTCTTTCCTTCTTTCTAGTAGTAGGTGTGTCTTCTTGCCCCAGCACTTCAGTTCAGATTATGTCGTTCAATAATGCTACCTGCAAATATGCACTGAAGACGTTAACTAGATGTCATTAATGGAGAACATAGCGGTATAAACCTTTGTTCCACATTCATAGCAGAATCTCGTGCCACATCGGCAGCTCATGAAGAAACACCCCTCTTGGCGCTGCACCATGACACGGCATCCCGGACATCTCGTCCAACGATTCTGCTTCGCTAGCTCAAATAATTGCATATCTAGTGCGCTCCTCTCAGAATCCGGAAGCGCCCTGTACTGAGAGCACCTTGGAACACAAGTCAGCCCGTGTCAGCAGCCGATATACGTCATATTAAAGTGATAAGCCGATTTACATCCCACGCAGACAGGCTGAGTGCAATGCCGACATTTCCCAGCTGCGCCCCGTTTCCTCTTTGCCTTTGCACTCCACAAAATAGGCTTTGAGCACTGTGGATTAGGACAATAAATCCCAAGTCCCTTTTCAATTTGTAATGCCGCTTGTTCAAGCCAAATCCTGGAAATTTGCTCATCGTTTACAAACGCCGCAATATCGTCTATCGTGAACTTGGCTTTACATATCGCGGATGAGGGACAAGGGCACGGCATCCGTGAAGAATGCGTGACGGCGATGTAGGCCCCCAAGCAAGCCATGCAAATCGGATGACTACATTTCTGGGTTGAAATGCATTGTTCTGTTTCCAGACAGACGAGACATTCTTGCTCCGCGGGAACGACATCTTTGGGCTTCTCTTTGACCTTGGGCTTTTTCGTCCTTTTGAAAACCTTGACAAATTTTGTTATTGAGGTCGGCATCGTCCGTCGAGAGGTGGTCGGTAATGTGGCAACGTGTATATATATAGAGAGTTTGTGCATGTGACTGAGGCGAGGTGAATTGCGGAATGCTCGTCTCAGCTGAGCACATTTCTCGGACTTCATTGGGTGGTAATCAACGCAACGCTTAAAGCGAGTGGGGGCGACGCATTGCGAGGTGTATGTAGCCCCGAGGCTCGAGATCCAGTGCCTGGTCGGAATAAGTCATGGTCCTTTTGTCTGACTTGAATGACGAATAGCTTTTATTTCGCTATTGTGTACATATCCTATTTTCGCTACTTTATGCATTGCTTGTAAAAGATAAATTGATCCCGAATCCGTCCGACGCCTTTATGCTACGCTCGCATATTATAAAACTCCATGCCCTCAACTTTAAAGGTCGTAACGCTCTGGCGCAAAGTTAGGGCTGTCACACAGTAGCGTGTTATGGTTTAATACCTTTGCAACGACTTCGCCAGCCTCATCCTTCATGACGACATCACATTTCACAACTTTGTCAACAAGTTCCTTTTCATTCGGATCGAATGCCGCAAATCCAGTGACCGTGCCTTCCAGTAAGATGACGGTTCTCAAAATTGCGCGAGGTACCTTTTGCCTTTTTGACATATTCCGTCTCGGTTTTGAGGAGGATTCCCTTGCCGTCTTTGAGCAGCCGGCTGAACACAGCGAGTCCCGCTAATGTTTCCGCAAATAGCGTCAATGCGGCGCCGTGTGTACAGTGGAAGGGTCCATCCGATATCCTTCTCCGACGGAGATTGCCACTGCATCGTCCGACTTCAAAGGATGTAATGCGGAAGTCTCCGGATCAGCCCCGGGGTCCGGGCGGCAGAGCGGGCTATACCTATTGATCTGGAATATGGATTCATGATTTGGAGGATCATGGTGAATATGCGTCCTACAAACGATCCGAAGAAGGGCAATTCAGCGATATATTCCCATATTGGTAGCACTTGATCTGCTGTTGCGAGGCCGGTGGCAAGTCGATAAACCTCGGCCAGAAGTAAGACGATGACGAGGGCAAGGATACACCAAAGCACTTTTGCCAGATCCATTACGAATTTGAAGGAACAGTCGCTCGTGATTGACGTTGTAATGTTGGTCGCAGTCTGAGGGCGTGCGCCGTGGGCCCGGCCATGGCCGGCAGCGCCTCTTCCCGGCATATATTATAGCAAAATTTCGATTATGCCTGAGTGGCTCGGCACGTGCGGCACACCTGCGGGCTCGCCTCGCCTGCCGAAGGACGATTGTTCGTACCACAATTGTTCGCAAGTCAATCCGCGAAAAAGGAAAGATATAAAGTCGGAGACTCTTCGTCGGTTCCCCCCTCAATTCTCGAGGCCATGGCTCAAGTACCTGCCCCTTCTTTTTGGTCCTTTCTAACAAAACAGCCCGCAAAACCGGGCGTTTACGCTTCCCATCCTATGTTTGCAGATGTCACTCCAATCCCGCAGGACGACGGTCCCCATCCCCTTGCCCAAATCGCATATTCAGACGACTACAGAGAGGCTATGAGCTATCTACGTGCCCTCATGGTTGGAGAGGGAGAAAAATCGGAAAGAGCACTGTACCTTACTGCTGACATGATTGCGCTCAACCCAGCGCATTATACCGTCTGGTAACTGCCCGCCTGCATATACTCGAGTGAGAGCTGACAGAAGGTCATATCGTGCTGATATTTTATTTGCTTTGAATTCGGATTTAGCGGAAGAATTAGTATTCATTGACATTATTGCGGAGGACAATCCCAAGAACTATCAAGTATTCCACCATCGACAACGGATCGTAGAAGCAATGGCGAAACGCGGCATCTCAGACTTTAACCGGGAATTAAAGTTTACGGAAGACCTCATTCTCGCAGACAACAAAAACTACCACGTCTGGAGCTATAGGTAAATTGCCCCATAGTACAAAAGATTGATGAGACAATGGCTCGTGAAGCATTTCGATTTACCGCCTACGTTGGAAGTTGCGTTTACAACTCGCCTTATCGAGGAGGATATTCTGAATAATTCAGCTTGGAGTCATCGGTATTACACGTTGTTTGGTCATGGTGCGGGCGAGGAGACCCTTAAGAAGGGCGATCAAATCGTGGACTCAGAACTGGAATTCACTGAGGGTATTATCAGGAGGATGCCCAGTAATCCCGCGCCATGGAATTACCTCCGAGGGTATTGCCTACCTTAAAACCTTCATGCTTAATTTGGTAGAGTCCTTAAATATGCAAAGCGCCCGTTATCATCGATTGAAAGCTTCGCATCCGAATTCGTTCCGGCACGGGAAGGTGCGGGGGAGGAATCGGTGGAAGGCGCTGCCATCAGTGTTCATGCCATGGACATTCTGGCAGAAATCAATGCACAAAAGAATCCACAGTTGGCCGAGGAATATATGCTGGCGCTGGCTGGGAAGTATGATACAATGAGGAAGGGGTACTGGGCATATCGCATTGAAAAGTTGGGACAACCGATTGCCACCTAGACGATGCTTCAACTATATAGCCATTAAATTTCTCCATCAATTACCCCTTCCATTCCCACAAGTGCATTATCCCCACTCCCCTTATTGTTCCGAACCGGTTGCTTCCCCGTGCTCTCGAAAGACTGTGATTCGCAGCACTTGGGTGTTATCGGGAACACGGAGTCGTTTTAGGCATTCGAAGCTCGTTCCTTCTCTTCGCTTTCCAGCCAGGTGAGAAGCTCGTCGAGACGCTGTTCGAGGACTGCGAGGCTATCTTCAACCGCATCCGCCGTCTTTTCCGCGTTCACTAATTCCTGATATATCGATGCTATGCTGTCGGAAACGCCATTCATTGTTGCCGCCGTAGAAGCGTTGAGGCCAGTGTGCACAAACAAATGAGGGCGATTTTCACGCCGATCAAGTGCAACCCCCAAATTTGAAAATAAAATGATAATACACTGGTATCAATATAATCCAAAACGTAGAATGGAAATAAAATCGCTATATCAAGAATTCCCTGAACCCTCGACAAACGCCATGTATAAATCCCTAAGCATTTGTTGTCGCTTCAATTTATCCTCCGCAACTTTTGAACTTTCTGCCGGTTGATAAAGCACATCTGATTGCCACACGCCAACTTCTGCATCAACGGCCCCGGAATACAATTCCTACTATAAGCGGGACGTTTCGAGAGATGGGGCACCTGATGGCCAAGACGCCCTGTGACGCACGTTACTCTGCCCTTTTTATGTCCTTCCACTCCACGCCAACGCTGGACCATATCTCCTGTATCCAGTTGAAACGAGAGGATCTCGCCGTCATCAGAGGGTATGAAAACAATTGGTCGTAAGCAAGTTTCAGGAGGCGTAATATATGGCGTCACTTCCATCCGATGTTGATTCCGTATATACGGCCCAAACGATACCTATCATCAATAACCCTATTGACCAGAAGTCGGGTACAAGGGTATTCATTCCCGTTTCCAAATCCCATACTCTCATCTTTTCATCATATCCAAGGCTAACCAAATAAGCCCCGTCGGCCGTAAACTCAAGGCCATTCACAACCCCGTCATGAGCCTTATTCGTCCGATTAAGCCACGTCCCATTTTCTCGTGTGGCAGTATTATGTTGATCGAGAGAGGCAAGACACGCTCGCCCGCGTCGAACATCCCATAGACGCACAGTACCATCGCTCCCTCCGCTGGCTAAAATGTAGGGCTGCGCGGGGGACCATCTCACGGGGATGACGAAGCCGAATTCATGGCCAATGAGGGTATGTGTGATGCCACCCGTGCGAAGATCGAGGAGGCGTATTGAAGGGTTTTCGGCTCCGCCTACATAATCAAATGGCCGCTTGACGGGGAGGGTCTACACGCGATGAGGGTATGTTGGCCTGTGGACGAGGCGCAATGGGAGTATATTTTTGCGCCGAATGAAATGCTTGCGACCGCCTAATTTTGTTTAGTGGGAACGGATTGGGGACGGTATATACTTCCAGAGCATTTGTGTCCCACACTTTGAGATGTTTGTCAAAGGAGCTTGAGGTGAACATGCCGGTGTCCACCGGCCACCAGCGCACTGCCGTAATCGCGTATTCATGTCCTTTATTTCTATACAGCGTGAGCATTATTTCCCGCAACGAGACGGACGGTGGAATTGTCGCCAACGTATCGATTATGGTGGTCTCTCCATTCGACCTGTCAGCCTCGATATCCCAGATATTGATCACAGATTCTGCTCCGCCAGTTAAAAGACTGGACAATTAGCTCTACGAAAATGTTCTAGGGGGGGTGTACTATCGTGCGTTGATGCGCTCAATGTCAAGCGCATTGACGGCTCCGAAATGTCGCTTTTCGAGTTTCTTGCAAGGTGACCTCTGCAGCGACCTGAATATTCTGTCTGTCTGGGCGTAGTGGAAGAATTCTGGCGTGACTCCAGCCAGACTGCGGTGAAGGAGATATGTATTCATTCATCCGATCGAGGAACACAGGACTAAACCTGCATTGAAATGGTCTGACTACGGGACGGCTTTACTGCAAATTTGTGCATAAAGCCGCTGACACGTTGGCCGACCCTCTTCAGTCTTCACATGAGGTCCGCTAAGGGAATTGCGTCGGATGGACAGGATCGCTATATCTCCGATAAAGGAGGGATCGTCGCTGAGGCCATGTTCCCAAGAAGGAAGGTGATACGGCACGCTCCGTGACAGTTCGCAGGAAAGAGGCCCATGCTCCGCCGACTTCGCCAAATTACAAATTTCAAAGCTATTCTTGTAACAGGCCTTTGCCCCTTCGTGATATCTCATAACTTTATTAGGGGGTTAAAGAAAAGTGATAATCCATTTCTTGGTACAAGTGGCATAATTAGAAGTTTCTCGAGAGTGCAAACAAACTGCTTATGATATTTTGTACGCCCATGAATAATGAATGTGGGCGGCGGTGCGGGGGGTGACAATTAACCTTGTTCACCTATGGAACAATTGAATAACCTTTGGTGAACGGAACGGGATGGTCGCACAGCCCAGTAACAAAGTTTCTATGGCACTTGGCCAGTGCTAAAAAAAAATCGGATTGACCATTGTTTTAGGTTATATTAATGGATGGAATAGCCGACTTCCAAACTCAGCCCCAATTTATTTCGCTTGAAGTGGCCTTAGAGAGTTTAAGGGATCGCTCGAATATCCACTCCCCAGATGGAGTCAGGATGGCCACTGGCACCTGGCAATATGTTTGAAGGTACGTTTTGAATTGGGCGCTGTTCGAGGCGGGACATATGTTGGGGCCGCGAATGCCGAAGCGTAGATCGCCTGCACTTAAAACCCACACCCCCTCCATGTTCATTTGCCCAGTGATTTTAAATAAGCATTATTGCTGAAACAAGCGCTCTCCAGAAGGAGTAGGAGAACGTTTGCACGCCGGGGAGACGACCCCGTCCAATTCGGCAGCATCCACGATCCGTCTCTCCCGCTCTCAAAACATCAACGACAACCTTCGCCAGACGCCACCAGTCTCGCCAAACTGGGGCCATTCTCTATCCACGTCGTACGGAGGCAACGACTGGCCGCTGCCCTCGGAATCAAGTCGCGCCACCACTACCGGCTCGTCGCCTGCACCAACTGCTCCCTCGACCGTTTCTGGTGACATGTTTTCCAATACCAACGTGACGAATGAGCCGCTTTGGCCCGCGGCCGACCAGCCTCCTCAGAATGCGCCGAAGAAGCGTGGCCCGAAACCAAAGAACGAACCCGCTGCCACGGTTGCTTCTCCTTTGATCCGTCGAGACTGACAGTGGCAGAGACGTCAACAGCTCAATCGAATTGCGCAACGGGCGCATCGTGACAGAAAGGAAATGTACATAAAGAATCTCGAGGTGATTGCCCGCACTCTCTCGGCGGCTCGAGCTGATCATGCAGTCCGAAGTAAAGCGGTTCCGAGCCGCGTATTCAACGTCGCTGGCAGAACGTCAAAAACTCATGGGCGAAAATAGACTCCTTCGGGAAGAACTTGCTGCGTACAAAGCCATGGTCGGAAGACCACCCGACACCGACATGACAATGACCGGAAGTCCGTTGCCCCTTCCACCGCCGCAACCCATCCCGCAATTCGCGAATCCCCTTGTCATAACTCCGCCACCACCATCGACTTTGACCGAAGTCGCTGTCAAGACGTCGCCAAAGGGCCTTGGGAGAATATTCAAGCGGAAGAGTTCGGCTTCCGTCCGGATTTCCCCACCGTTGCAAACGCTTAATCAATTCGACAATTTGTCAATTGCCGGAAGTTCTGGTGCGCATGGCGCTGGGTATATCTTCCCACCATCACCGCCTCTTGGAGGGTCACAACCTTCAGAAACGCCTCCGCGCAGCGGACATGGACGGACAGAGTCGAACATCACGATGACAAGTCTTCAAAGTCAAGGAATGGAACAACCCCTTGCAGCCGTTGCCCTACAATTCATCATGCGTCTCGAACAAGTTTGTGCAGACCATCTTCACGCAGCCTCAGCATCCGATGCAGACCCTGAATCTGCTCCTCATGGTCACGCTTTGATGGGTTCCTATGTCAACTTCCCATTCTCTCCTTACTCAGTTGGGACAAGCAGCCCGAATAGCAGCTCTGTGCTCGAGTCTTCAACCGGAAGCCCAGCTTCCATACAGATGGATCAACGAACCCTCGAATTACTTCTCAATCTCAATTTCCAGACCAATAACGGGGAATACATCAATACCATGGGTGGTCCAATTTACGGCCAGATTTCAGTCTTGGATGCGTGGAATTTGGTTTCTTCACATACAAATTTTGGGAAATTCGATTTGGACACGGTCGCGTATGTTTTGGCACCAAAGGTCGTTTGTCGGGGATATGGACCTGTCGTGGAAGCTGAAGATGTGTTTAGTGCCATCGAAGATGTTAGCTCTGGACAAATATATGGTAGGATATGAGTTCCCCCGATTCCACTTGTACTGAGATTATTTTCTCTGCAATTTGATGGCTGTTTACATAAATTTTGGATATCTAAGGTGGGTGGGAAGACAATACCTACATCTTAAAAATGGAATTCAAGTATTTTTATAGCTAATGTTCCAAGAGGGTATTATGCAAGGTCGCTAAAAAGGGGGGGACTAGAGCGTGCAAACTTAAAAAATGTGCTTTGGTTTGGTGCTATAGAGGGGGATCGTCTCCTGCATGCGGGGACAAATCCGTGGGGGAGGCAGTCAGTCAACGATCGCTTTTCCGCCCCGCCCGCCGAAAATGTCTGCACCTCTTCAATTTGATTCAGACGAAGAAGACATGCCCGACAGAGTCGGGATCATCACCGGAGGAGCTTCCGGTACTCACTGGTTTTATGTATGAACTCTAACTGTGGTTTCGAGGCATTGGCGCTGCTCTCGCTCGGGATCTCGCACAAAAGGGATGGAAACTCGCGATAGTCGACATGAACACCACGCAGGGGGAAGCCACCGTCGCCGAGCTTGGTGAGGGCAACGCCATCTTTATCAAGGCAGACGTCTCGAAATGGGAGGAAAATGTCAAGTTCTTCAAGCTGACAAAGGAAAAGTTTGGGCGCATCGATTTCGGTCTGCATCCTCAATTCCCGTCACGTTGGGTTTTGTTTCGGATATTGACGTTCGTTTCTAGTTGCTGCCAATGCGGGAATTGATGACACTCAAGATCTCTACATCCCGTCTGATGGCGTTACCAAACCCAATCTCAAGACAATCGAAGTCGACCTGATGGGACCCGTGTACGCTACGTATATAGCGCTTCACTACTTCCGAACCAATGAACCTAATACGGGCGGCAAGGTCGTCATCACCTCGTCCACAGCAGGGCTTTATGGTTGTCCCCCTCAACCCCAGTACGGAACATCCAAGTTTGGATGCATTGGATTTACGAGGAGCATGGGCGAAAATGCTGGGCTGCAAAGTGAAAACATTACTGTCAACGCCATTTGTCCGAGCTTTGTTCCAAGTGGCCTCGCCCCTCCGGAGATGTTGAAACGTATTCATTGTTCCTTTCTCCTACGATTCTGAGATGTAGTTATGGAGGAAAAGTTCCCTCATTATATTACCCCGGCTTCGACCATTGTCAAGGCTTTCAACATGTTTCTCGATGATGATTCTTTGTCTGGCAAAGTGGCGGAATGTGTCATCGATAGGATATATCTCCGAGACCAACATCCAGTATCTCACCCCCTTCTCCGAAGGATACGTCTAACCATTTAGCCTGCGGATAAGAATCAGGAAGGATTCATGAACGATATTTCAGCTCACTTTGCCGCAGCCTACGATGGAAAAATTGGTCGACGCGCACAGGAATTTGCAAACATTTAAAGGCCTGGAAATGTAATTAGCGACTATATTGTTATCGGTTGTCTACAACTTGCTGCGTTATCGTATCGGAGTTGTGTGGTCAAGGCCGACCAGTATAATTGACTTGTCAAGCAAATTCCCATTCCCGTTGACCTTGAACGGTTGCGGGTAAACACTTCTCTTCACGCTGCCGAAGTGGCTTCCTCAAGAACTCCAGGCGGTACGGCAAGGAATCCTCCTCCTCAGTCACTCTACGATGCTGTTGCGCGAGGATCCCAGCCTGACCGCTACCTGAGACGTCCAAAGGTCGATGCAGAAACTGGGAAGCTTAATAGTCGGAAACCCGTTGCTCCTGAACAAGTCCTCGCCAATCGATGGCAACGGCAGCTAAAGCGAATCGGGAAGCAGAACTCGGACGAGGCTGGGAACAAGGATGATGATGAAATAGATCAGAATACGAAATTGATCCAAAATGGGCTGGCATTATCCGGTGAACGAAACGATGCTCTTCCTGATTCGGTCCGTCCGCTTTTGGAATAAGTCCTGACGTGCAGGATTTATTGAAGGCTTTGCATCAGTACGTTTCTGATTTCTTCCATCGCCAGGGGTTGGAAGATGTATGTTCAAGACAATTCGACGAAACTGCATTATTAGCAATAGGTACGCAGTCCTTTTTTTTTTTTTTTTTTTTTTTTTTTTTCTTTGGTTGCGTTAACGTCAGGCATCATAATTGAAGAGCTGATAAGGGAATCTTTGGGTGAAGACGGGCATAAAGCATTCATTGAAAACGATGAGACTGAATAGTCACAAAAATGAAACAAATCATGTCCATGCTCTCGCATGAGGCAAGGAAAGGATTTCTCGAAATGTCAACGCTACATCAAAAGGAGGCAGTTGCCGATGCGAATTATGAGGCTATATAATTGAGCTCTTTGGGATTGCCCAATCCAAAACTTCCTCCCCCTCGTACAGACCCTAAACCATTCCATCGATAAAACAAAAGAAGAAAAATAAGAATGCATCGGAGTCTGGCCCCAAACTCAAAATAGTCCACTTTTGATCAGAAAATCGATCAACCCTCCTGATGCACCTTTTTCGCTACCCTTTTGTTCCCCTTCAACATCTGTTTCCGCCTTTTGAGGGTTTAGCTTAAACATATTCGCAAAGGGAGAGGAATCTTTCAATGGTTGGGGGTCTGCAGTAGGAGTTGCTTCAGCATCATCTGTCTTGAGGCCATCTTCAATGCTGGGTATGAATGATGGAGTGTAGTTTACAGCTGGGTCGTCGGTTGCACTCTCAGCGTCTTCATGAATAGCTACGAGTTGCGAAGTCCTGCCTGCCATTTGAACCTGTTCTGGAAGGGGGGTTTTCAATATGTTGTCCGTTTGCTGTTCGACATGCGATGATTCTTGGAAACCTCTTTTCTCAAGATCTGCTAGGATTGGAGGCTCGTGGCCTGCCAGATAGTTTTCAAAGCTAATCCTAGGAGACTTGAGGCTCGCCGGATGTGGTTTCGAAACGGGCTTTTGCGTTTCACGTTCTTGTTGCGGAATCTTTTCATCGAGGTCAGGGTCGTCGACGGTTTTTCGGATCGCCGCGTCCTTCGTGGCCTTTCGACGGTTAGCGAACACAGAAGAAGGAGCCATACCCCGTCGGAGTTAACCTCCATCCACCCGACTGACATGCCAGGTTCGTCCTTCGTTCCAGATATCACCTGAGCTCCAAACTCAAACTCAATCTTATCCGATTCCGAATCAATCTCGGCCTCGTCATCTGATAAGCACCGATAATCCACGGAAACATGTGCATATCTAGTCTCGATAAAGGCAGCATTGAGTTCCGCCAAAAGTAATATATCTTCCTCCGTCGCTGTTTCGTTGCAACTATTGGACTCGTCTGATCTACCCTCGTCTTTTTGATTTGTACCTTGTTCTTCGTTGAGTCCCGTGGGAACCGAAATTGCCTTTTCGATGAGAACTTGTTTGCTAGCGGGTTTCGATTCGTCTTTGGGGTCTTTGCGGGAGATGATCTGGAGATTTTCCTCGCTGGGGTCGGAGGGTTGAGTTGTGGCTGGCTTCGGGCTAGAGTGTTGATATGCAACATAGGAAGGGACTTCCACAACATATCCATGCCGGGGTCCTCGAAGGTTGAAAACGGGAGGGTCCTTTAGCCCTGGTGATTCGGTAAACTTTACAGGGACGAAACCTCCACAGCATACCTGTGCGGCACGCAATTTGGCCTGAGATCCTGGACTGTGGCCAACCTGACGGGCATCACCGTTTGGAGCCGGCCAGACATTCAAGGTTGCTAGAGGACAATCAACGGAATTGCCTCCCGGTTCTGTCTTGGTAAGATGCAAATAAGGGCTATTTGAAGGGTATGACGAATGGTTCTCAACTGCCGGAGGAGGTCCTTTGATTGGCTCATCTTTTGGGATCTTGGTGACATGTGCAGCTTCGAGCGCAGATGGAAGCGTGAGAATACCCTGGACGAGTTTCGTGGGCGCTTCTGAGATATGCTGGACTTTTGGGACGTCGGAACTTGGCGAAGACGAAATGGATGCGAGGACATCCAAATCTAACGAAGCGGCCCTCGTTTTCTTGGAATCCGGTACGTCATTTCCGATGAGGGGACCGAAGATGCCAGTAGGTTTTGAAAATGTGGGATCTTTAAACTCAAAAGTCTCTTCGATGAATTTGGTCACCTCAGGATTTCCCAAGGCGGACGTCTGCCATGCTTTGACTCTGTCTTCTGTGTTTATCGGAGTGCCGTAGGAGCCATCGGAGTACTGGGAGCTGTAGATCAAATCACGTCCTTCACCCCGATCCGATCCGAATTTTTCATGGGTGGATAGGGCACTCCTAGACATTGTTTGCATCCAATTTTCACGCCAACTAGAGATTGATTTAGTGAGGGAGGGTGTCCGTTTACGACGCTGCATCTTCACCGAAATGCGAGGAAGAGTGTCCGTGGCGGAAACATCTTGGATCATAACGGACGGAACGGGCAATTTATTGGATGGCGAGAGGTTCATCGAACTACCGCTAGTATTGGTGTGGTCATGTGTAGCGTTGAAACGGCGACTTCCAAAGGGCAGCGTGTTCGGAGAAGGCGTTTTGACCAAGAACCCTGACGGAAGATAGAGATGATTGATATTTGGCGGAGGCATCCAGCTGATTTTCGTCAACGATGAGAAGACTTTCAATTCGGCTGGACAATAGGGTTTGCGGATTTTGGGCAGGGTATCCATGGCCCATTGTCGGTTTACGTATTTTCTGGTAATCCACTCCTGTCTACATGCGTATTAATCGACATGGAATTTCGTTGAGATAAGTTACCGGGTCATGACGCTCGGGTCAGGCCGAATTACTGACGCGGGATATGCAGTCCTGAGTTCGTACTTGGCGAGCCAATAACTAAATCAGATCCCTTCTCCGAGATGGACTATTTACCTTTGAGCCCGTTCATTCCCCCACAATGTGATCTGGACAATGTCATCAAAACTCCACCGATCGAGATCATAAAACGTATATAAAACTTAACATTCTTAATCTCAGCAGTAAAGGAACTTTACCTTTCGAAATATGATGCGGTAGAACTTGTCTATGACATTTCGCACATCTGAAATATCAGCCGGAAGGGTAAGATTGTCCGGTAGAGGCACTCTGTGCAAATTATGACACCCAGCATTGCGTTCGCGAACGCAACATGTTGAGAATCTGGATTGTCGATATTCAAAGGGGTCGCCCATCTATGCTTTACCCCGCAATCCGCACAATGTCTAAAGTTTGACGGTCAGCCAAGAAAGGAATGCGCCGACCTGTTTGGACCTACTTCTCGGAGATTCTCATTTATCAGTCTGCATCTGACGTATTGAAAGATGAATACCTTGAGCAGAAGTTGAATGAACGATCGATATTTTGGGATATCTGTCCATGGCACATCCGCTTTGCCACGATTCACTCGCCATGACCAGGGACGTTCATGTTGGGCCTTTATGTGATGATTGTTACTTTCCTCCATCACTGGTGTCGGTGGAGGCGTCGCTCAAGTGAGGAATTGGAAACCGAACCTGATTGGGAACTTCCGCCCACCGTAATGACTAAATTTAGGCACAGAGGCACGGGCCTGGAACTGGAATCAATTACAGTCCGCAGAATCTTTGGCTTTTGGTCGCCCCACCTCGCCTCCGCCCGAGCTTGCCTCCTCCGCACTATTTAAATTTATCGTGGTGGCGGCCCAGTCAACCCGATCCTTGTTCTGTTGCCTTTACCTTAAAGCAGGGGAACTGTTTCATGAGCGAATATCGCCCACACATGGCCTCCTTGTCCCCGATTTTCTACCGCTTTCTCGAATAAACGTGCTTACCGTTTGCGAGTTACCCATTGCGGATCGAATACCGAAGAACGATGATGCCCTTCGCTCTGACACGATTTGACTCGTCATGATGTTTGGACGGCGAATATTGTGGACTCGTCAGTGGATTGCTGCCGCTGCCATCGCCGCTCTCCTCCTCTTTATAGGCATCCTTATCGTCAACATCGCTGGGCAGGGATACGAACGACACAGCTTCACGACATCCAATTCTAATACCGTCAATGCTCCGACTTTCCCCGCACGATTCTTTGGAGGCAGCTTGAAGGATCAGCCTGGCTGCGAGCCGTATTTGATTCGTCAAGGCGATGGTATCCAGTCGTTTTGATTGCCAGGGCAATGATGACTAACAGAGGGGAAGTGTTTCGCACGAATCATCAAATGTTCGAGTATAAGGCTATTGATATTGGACCGGAGGATGTTGCGTATTCGAATGACCCCCTTCAAGGTTGTTTTGTGCAAGAAATCCTGGTGCAGAATACAAAGGAGTTGACCGCCGTTTTACCGTCTCAGTTTGGGTTCTTTCCGAATGCCCAGGTTGCACTCCCACCTTCTGAATTCCGACTGAGTCTCAGATCCTGATAGCCTGCCAAAAGCCAAACTTGAAATTCTGGACCGAATACACGTATATGAATACAGATCCCTTGGCCGCCGCACAGCAAGACGCTATGCCAATTGTCGATATCACCCGTCAACCCCCAAGTTATTGGGCTCAAGCAGTCGTAATATACTGGTGGGACCAGTTGGCTGTCAATTTGACACAAGCGAACCAAGCGAATTTCAATTCCAATTTACAGAGTGTTTTATTACGGGGTAGCAATTTTTGTTTGGCTTGCTAACCCTTAAGCACTCTATCCTAACAATACTGAAGCCAGTATCCATACAGATTCCACGATCACCACCGCAATTGTTGTATCAAATAAAAGCACACCAACGAGCTTCACGAGACCACCTTCGACGCTATTTTCACTAGGCCAAGAGCTGCTTCTGCGACAATTGAACATTTTTAACACCTCTGAAGAATTCTTTGAAGCAGTCTATTGGGCCGTAAATCTCGATCTGGGTCAAAACAGCTCCCAAAACATCTTTCTCAATTCTGATCTCCTCGCCGATTCAACTGACATATTCCACAACAACACCTTCATCAACTTTACCTATCAGAATACCCCACTGTCAGACGGAAGGATCCCAGGTGACAGTTATCGTTCTATTAAGGATATATCGGCGCCGTTAGTCCAGACACCAGCGACACTGGACGTCCCATACCAATGTTGGACGTGGGTCCGAAAGCCCGGATTGCTAGCATTTATCGACGTGCTTGTACCTACATTGGTGCTGTTCGCTTTCCTCGCCTTGATCTTGTATATGATTTCCAAAGCGTGCTTTAGCCGCGGCAGACCATGTGGACTCCCTTGACTTGGCAATACTGACTGGTAGCATCAAATAGGGACTTCATTCTGATTCCACGAGATCCACCGCCTCCGAACGGACTACAGCGATCGCGAACACGGTCCTTCCAGGAATTTGATGCAGTGACGCACGAAGGTCAGTATTTCGTTCCACGGCCTGAGCAAGAGAGCGACCAAGCGGGTCACCTTTGGACTCCCGAATTTGAGCCGGAACCAGGTCCCTCGGGCACCCGAAATTACGCCCCTATTCCAGAGGAGGATGAAGCAGACCCGTTCCAAGATCCTATTCCACAACTACAACACCACCACGTCGCACAAAGTCTACCACCTCGACATTCACCGGGTGTGCACACCCTAGCCTCGGAGGGCTCCATTTTGGAGACTCCAGTCAACGTTTTCTCCAATTTGGGGAGTTATCGGATTTCTCCGGAGACGGCACAAGTTTTTGAGATGCACGCCGAACGGATGAGGGAGATGGACAGAGGAAACACAATTAGGGAACCAGCCTCCTGGGGCTCGCGATTGAGTCAGAGAAGAAGCTCTACTGATCTGAAGAGGATGAATGTAATAAAATAGATTTTAGTGATTGGAAAAGTGATGAAATACGTCTATATCGGAGTAAGGCAGGATGGATCTGGTATCATATACGGGTTAGGCAACTCGGAATGGCGCACTGACATCGATTAACCTGGAACCTCAGTTACAACCGTTCGAGTTTCAGACCCACGGAAATTTTACTGACGCACGAAATCTAGGCTTGGCTGTAACGTGTTTCAACCCGCAGCATCAGCCGACAAAGCAATTCATCGGAATTATCAATCAGGGCCTCCTTCAACTTTAAAAACGTAAGGGAGTCGTCATCCATTCCTGATTGTGCGATGAATCGGTTCCCCTCAATTTATACCACATTTCCTTAAATTTTCGGGAGCAAAGGCCACACCTTAAAATGCATCAGGGGCAGCTGATCATCTCGTGAAACAGGGGGCAGCCCCATCGGCTGGGGTAATCCCAATTTAAAATTGATTGGCATATTGCCAAAATTACTTCAAATTATTGACGCACGGGCCTAGATAGGATGATGAATCCTCCCCTAAAACGACTCATAATATGCCATCCACCCTTGGGTAGAGAAGTGCACAGGCCCATTTCTGTCGAACCTACTTATTGGCTCCCGACCATCGTTCAAAGAAACATCTCTTTTTTTCTTCCCAGGGCATTCGTGCCTCCCGCGTTCGCTTCATTAACATCTCATAAAAAGAGAGCGATCTCTTTGGACAGGAGATTCATGCGATCGACATGACGATTCCGCAGCCCAGGCGAGCAAAGAGCTCTGTTGCCCTGAGGCAACAGGCTGCCGCAACTCCACGACCATCTATGCCTCCGCCTCCCGTTCCGGCCACCTTGTCGCCAACCATTTCATCCACTACTTCAATCTTCTCTGATAAATCCTCTCGATCCAATTCGACCACTTCATCTGGCGACCGCACACCTCCACCGCTTTATGCAACTCAAAGGCAGCCTGTCTCACTCAGAAAGTCTGATCCAAACAACGGATATCGTTTAAGCGAGCGACTGCATCTTGTGACCAGCGAACTTGAATCGTTTGTGGCGGAGGCAGAGTCAAATGATGCAAGCGATGATCATAGTAACGTACATATCGCTGTCCGAATGAAACCCAATTTCAGCAAGGATCGTGAAGTTTGGACCATTGATCCCGTGCGACGGTTCATTGGATCCAAACTCGGGGATTACTTCTTTGGTATCTCGGGTATTTAATGCTGAAACTAATCGCAAGACTACGTCTATACCGGAGAAGACACCAATTGTGGTGTATACGATGCCAGTGTCAAGAAAATTGTACGAAAGGTTGTTAATGGATACGACGGCACCGTTTTCGCATATGGACAAACTTCGTCCGGGAAAACACACACAATGCGAGGTCACGCGGATGAAGCTGGGGTCATTCCCCTGGCAGTGGCCGACTTGTTTGAGGAAATATCCATGGTATGTAAAAAATCTGGATTCGGCTAACTGCTAGCAACGAGACCAGGACTTCACTCTCAAAGTGACCTATATGGAGATTTACAATGAGAAAATTCGGGACCTCCTCCTGGACCCCAATTTACCGCAGCCAGAAGAAATCAAGATCCAAGCGGAGAAAAACGTATGTGGGTAATCAAATCTCCGCTAATAGTAGGGTCGCGTGAAAGTATTTCCAATGACGGAATGCAAATTATCAAAGCCAGACGACATGCAACTTCTCCTTCTTCGAGGAGATTCGGCTCGAATGACTGCTGCCACCGAATTCAACAATGTATCTTCGCGATCTCACGCTGTCATGCAAATTACCATTGAATCAAAGGATCGATCTCATCGTATGAGAACGTCCACGTTGGTATTGTGATTTTTCTTTCAAAGCTGATAGCAGAGTTTGATCGATCTCGCCGGTAGCGAAAAGGCTTCTACGCAGGATGTGCGCCGTAAAGAAGGAGCGTACATAAACAAGTCGCTTCTCACTCTCGGTACCGTCATCTCACGTCTCACGAAGCCCAATACTTCAGCACCAGGTGACGCTACTCCGAACGCTTCATCAACCTCACATATTCCATACCGAGACTCCAAACTTACGAGATTATTGCAACCATTCCTGAGCGGAGGTGGATATATCGTCCTTCTCGCCACGATTTGTGATGGTCCAAAATTCAGCGCCGAAACTTTATCGACCTTACAATTTGCGAGAAGAGCGAAGAAGATACCAGCCAAGGCCGTTCAAGCAGAAAGAATCGCAGTTGGGGGGTTTGAAGGGGAAGTAGAGTTACGAGGACAATTGGCAGAGTATAAAGCCCAGATAGATGATCTCAAGAATCAACTCGCCAACGCGAAAGCAGGAAAGGGCAATGAAGACGAACTCAACGAACTCAAGGTTCAGCGGGAACATTTAAATAATCGAATCGAAAGATTGAGCGTCTTGGCCCTCGCCGCAGGGGATTCGAGAAATCCAATTGTTCAACAGGTACGCCCCCCCGGCTCCGTTATTTAGGCTAATAAAAGACTATTTTCGCCCTTGAATCAGAATTGTCCACGCGATACGATTATTGCGAGGTTCTGGAGAACAAGGTCGAGACTCTGAAACGGGAAAAGCAAAACGAAATAAAACAATGGAGGCGAATCGCGGAGGAAAAGGACGAAGTTATTGCTCAGTTGATGGTGCAATTGGGCCAAACGACGGCACCCTTGAAAATTGACACCAAAGTCCCCACTTCGACATCTCCGTGGAGTCCCTCGTCTGCTTATATACGGGGCTTTAAGAATCCTTTTGGTAGGGGCGGATGAGATACGACCCTTTGAATTTTGACAATTTCGGTGGTGAAAATGTGGGCTGAACGATATTTTGCGGGATGTAGGATAGAGATGCACGGACACTTGCGAATTCGACGAACAATAATACTAGCATAATAATCGTACCATTGGTTACATGTACTAATTATATCCGAAACTTGAATCTGTCAACTTTTCGGTCTTTGTTGGATGTCATTCTATGACAACCGAAGTTCACGTTTTTGACAATCTCCATTTGTTACGAGATGTGTTCTATGGAAGGTGTCGTGTCCAGTCAACCGTCACCCCTAAGATTATACCGTCCGCCAAAAATCCAACAGCACACAAACCAGAAGATACGAGAAGATAGCAGCATATCCATACAGAGCGCAACAACAAATTTTCCCTTAACTTTCCGAGATTATCACTTGACCTTTCCCACGTATTCTGGTTATCTATAAACGAAATAAGATAAAAGCAGTCAAAAAATTTGCTGAACAGGCAGGTTGCGATCAAGCCAACACAAGGAAAATAGCTTAGTACTATAAGTACAAATTTGTGACACAAGTTCGGACAGAAGGTCAGAAGGGTTCATCCCCGCTTTGCCGTCGCAGGAGATTCTCCCTGTCCTGCCAGAGAATCCGAACGAACGACTCGAGCTGTTTTACCCGCTCTTCTAGTCGCGCGTTCCTCTCGACCAGTGTGTCGAAGTAACCTCTATTTGATTCTGATGGGCGCGGCGTTTCGACGGATTGTCTCGACGCGCGATCATATGAGTTCCGGGGCGAGGGGGATATCAGTGTCCCAGGAGATGGTAATGGGAGAGAGGACGCAGGAACGGAGAGAGGCTGATGGGGCTGAAGCGGAGGTGGGCTCATTCCACGGGGAGATTCGACAAGGGCGTATGGAGGACCCGGTTGATCAACCATGGGAGGAATGGGACTTCGGAGATCTGGAGGTGCGGATCGTCCTCCCGATGAGCTGCTGCCCGTTGCTGTCCCTGCCGAGTGATGATGTGAGTGGATGGGACTCAATGTAGGTCCGGGCATGTTGGGGTTTGGGATCACGAGGGGTGGTGGCTGTATCCGGCCATCGCCTCCAGGTCCGAACGTCGGTGGCGGACTACGACCAAAAGGAGTGGTTGAAGCAGGAGGAGCCAGCAACCCGGGACTCGCGTCTCCGGGGTCCCGGTGGTAGTGGTGTTTCTGTTTCGGCGGTAGGTGTGTGGGAGGATATGAATGGCCATGGCTTGCTGCTGCGAGCGCTGGATTGATATTAAGTTCAGATGGTGGGTAATTGGGTTGTGGCATCGGAGATGTGGAACCTTGGGAAGATCCTGGTCTACCAAATCCCGGAGGGAGGGACATACGCCGTTCCACGTCGTTTTGGGTGGACGATGTTGACATATTATGCAACGAGCATTCGCCTCCAGGTTTCCGGTGTCTCAAATTAGCAGCTTCTTCGTGTGACGGGCCAACCGATTCAACGCATCCATTCTTGCAAAACTGCGATTACATCCTTGACAGGTATAGGGTCGTTCCCCCGTGTGGAGTTTATGATGACCTGAAAATTAGTCACTTTCAAGACCGTGGCCTAACGTTTGAGATCGTGGAGTCTACGGAACTTGTGACCACAATCGTCACATATAAAAGGTTTCTCTTGACTGTGGGTTAAGAGATGACTTTTTAGATTGTGAAGTCTTGTGAAATATTGGCCACATTCTGGACATTTATGCTTTCGCTTTTTCCCATCCCTCAAAGTTCCAGCATCTGCTGTGATAGGTGACGAGGATCCTTCCGCGTCCGGGTTGGAAGAATGACCTGAATAAGACGATATGTGTGACCGCTGTGAATTAGCCGACGACGGACGCCGCGAATGGCCGGGCTGTTGCTGCCGCATAGAGGCGTGCTGAGTTTCATGAACAGGATCATAGGAAAGAGAACTGGCCTTGTTTGTGCCACTCGTTTTTCGAGAGTCGTCTTCCTCATCTGATCGCCCCGGCCTACCTTCCCTCTCGGGTGAGCTAAGCTTACGTCGTTGTGCCGGACGCTCTTCTCCTTCGGGTCGTTCGTGTTGCATTTTATGGTCGGTTGGAGCGTCTTGAGGATAACTCATAGGATAGGAAAGGACTTGATGGGCAGGATTCTGGGAAGTTCTGTCGTCGGGATTGTCGTGTGCACGTCGAGTAGCTAATTTGGATGGAAGCTGGGGGATAGAGAATTCGGGACGATTCACTTCAGGTGTACTTTTGACGGTGTTTAGAGCGACCGAAGGTACTTGAGGCTGATTTGAGAACGAAGGAACAATATGATTTGCAGAAGTATTTGTGTTTGTGGAGTCTGGGGTATCTTGTCGCGGCTCTCGCTCTGTATTTTCGCGGGTGCCTCGTGCGATTTGAAAAAGTGGGTTGCGCTGTTCTGAACCGCTTTGTACTGAAGAAAACTGCCCTCCCGAGTCCATTACCTGTTGTCTCCAGGTTAAACTAGGGCTCGGATGACTAAGTCTTGTAATTGACGTATCTTGAGTAGAAGAGTGTTGAAATTCTGAGGGATAAGGGAGGGCATGATCTGCGAAACGACGATGTACAGCCGATGTTCGACGACACGGCGGGCGATGATGTCGATTGCGGGTGCGCAATAGATGAGAAGAGAGACTTTCGTGCTCGAGGTATAGTTCTAAAACGCTTTCCGTTGGAGGCGCTTGAGTGGCTCGAAAGCAAATTACCGATGTACGAATCCTGCGACCGTTTTTCGAACTATGCGGGGGTAATCAAAGTGGACAAGACACTTGACGACGGGAGAGCATAATTGAGGCGGCGAGGAGCAAGACTTTCAGGAATGGCCGAAATAGGGCACAAATGAAGGGTACTCACGGCGATGACAGTTCTGTCAGCCAACGGGGAGTGGCGTGCGAAACGAGAGTATGTCAGGAGCGAGGAAGTGTCAGGGAACTAAAGTGTGGTGGTTGGCAAAGGAGAATTACGAAAGAGGGTGTCGTCGCTTGAGAGTAGCGAAACACAAGCCCGCGCAAGCGTGGGAGCAATGGAGAGTTACGAGGACGAAGAGCCCGGCAAGAAAGTGGCGGTGTAAGGAAAAACGGGTAAGGGGAGGCTTGTGTGATTTGGGCCCCTAACGTGTAAATTTATAATTACGTTGCGGGCCTATCGATCGCTAAAGGATGGGGAACCGACCCCGTCAAATGATTAATAACAATCCTAGCTCATTCGTATTAAAAATGTCCTTGTTAAGTAGAGACAACGGTCGAAAGTGTGAATACCCTGGCGGAAGGGACAGAATGGTATGAATAGGCTACGTAATGCCCATGTGGCTAACCAATGAGTGCACAGCCCGTTTCAAAAAATTCACGGTACCGCCTATTGTAAAAGCGGACCCCACTATTGCAGCCCAACTTTTCCGAGACTGGTTGCGCTCCTGACACTTTGCATCTTCCGTCTCTTAACTTGAACAAGGAAAACAAAGTAAGAAAGGACTTGCTTGGCTTGGCGGACATGGAGAGTCCATCAGCTGAAATCCGCCCCTACTTAGCAATTGAACCATAGGGATCGGTAACCAAGTCGCAAATCTGAGGCACGGTTCAACGGCGGCACGAAACCGAAACCTTTCAGAGGAGAACTGAATGCGTCAGGGTCAGGCTCTTGCGGAAGCCGGAAACGAAAGGTTCCGAAAGGTTGGGAATTGCGAGGAGGTTTAGGACAAATCACTTATTGTCATTCAAGCTGAAAAGTTTCCTTATCGTGATCTCGGTGCGGTCGGACCTCTATTTCCGTGCATCCCGTTGAAGTTTTTGGCGGAATTTGAGAGCTCTTGGCCCGAAAAGACATTTCGGAAAGGGTGCATTTCTGGGTTTTTGTTCCCAGGACAGGTGGAACACGGGAGAGACGACTGGAAGGGAGTTCCAAATTATTTACCTGTATTAATGACGTCGGCCCGCAATAAACCTTTGAATTTTGATCCAGGCCAAACAACCCCTTAAAAAAGCGGAAGCCACACTCACCAGCCTCAGCAAAAGAAATAAAATAAAATAAAATAAAAATGAAAAAGAGAAAAACTTTGCGGCTGAACGTTGTGGTCGGTTCATTATTTTGGGTTTTCTACTTGCGGAATCAACTCTGCGGCCCACACGAGCCTCCCACTCATCGGTGGTCGGTCATGGTTCCACATCTCTAGGGAAATGGCAGATCACGCCCCGCACGGACCACACTTTTTGCTCGAGATCAACGGTGATCGACAATGTGTGGCGAAAAGGGATAGCAATATATTCACGGAACCCTTGACATGTGCCTCGAGATCGAGAATGTTGTCGCTCGTGGATCTAAACAAGTTTGGTTGCTCATCTGGGCAAATTAAATTCAGCAGGGAACACTTCCTGGGCAAAATTGACGGACATCCATAGTGTCTGTGAACCCATGTTTGGACATCAAATGTTTAAAAGTCGATTCGTTCGTACAGGCAGTGTTAAAAGAGACCCAAAATTCTTTTTGCTGCTCGGCGAGACCTAATTTTTTGAGACTCACGGCCGAGGGTCCCCATCCCACAATGTCACGATTCGGAGTTTCTTCAGTTGTTTCTAGTCAGACTAGCCGCACACACGCACTAGCAATCAATTCTCTGCTCTTCGCTCTTCAAGCCTTTGTCCCTGAGACAAAATGCCTTGCTGTCCCGAATCCTCGTCTTGCTGGGACCCCCGGTACTGATTGTTAGATACGTTTAACTCATGGAACTTCGAATAACTTTGAGTGCAAGACTTGAACTGGGTCAGAATTCAAGCGACCGGTCTGCTAGGAAGTTATTGTCCTCTTCTCAAGTGGGTTTGGAGACAATGATAACTTCAACTTATGTCTCAGAAATGTCGCCATGACCATTTTGGTGTAATTTGCAGGACACCAATCTTAAATCACAGGGAAGAAAGTCAAGCGAGGAACAAGCCATAAACTACATTGTCTGAAGAGGGCCTGCAAACACTCCATCCACTAAAAAGGCAAAGAAATGGCACTAGATACATGTATGCGAAAGCAGAACGATAATTGTCCCAAGCCGCAGCGCTACAACACATTTCAAACTCAAAAGCAACCGCCCCGCTAGAGCCGACCCCCCGAAACAGAGGTCGTCCACTCCAACACCGACTTGTAGAACAAGATTTTGCATAGTTAGACAGAAGAACTACCAAACAAACATGAACAGCAAGACTATCTTAAACCAGAACGATCAAGACTAACCAGCAAAAAGATAAATGATCCGCAGCGCTCATTGAGACAACCGGTATTAATAAAAAGCCCGTCTAACCCACCACCAAGATCTCATAAGCAATGTCCTCAACGTTTCAATTTCCTACCAACCTCGTATCCAGACGTTATCCACAAAACTGATGCAATTGTTGTGGGCCTGGTTCATTGTCGTTGTCGCGGTCTGGAGTCCATCGCTGATCAGGATTCAAGGACGGGTCGCTTGACTGGTCCTGAGGATACATGCCTTGAGGATGTCGATGGGTAGGCATTATAGTGTTGCTATCATGATCAGCAAATGTTCATACTTTCAAGGATTACTTGCTGTGGAAAATATTGCGGATATCCTTGCGGGTTGTTTGTCTGGAAACTGGGTGCTGGCCCCATCACCTCGTAAGCAGCGACATCGTTGGAGAACCCCTGTGTATGAGTATAAAACGTCTGATGAGGCTGTGTGGCTTGCGGAGCACCGGCTCGAGGTCCTCGAACCGGGGTCCGATTCTGCGGCATAGGTACCGGTGCCTGCGCAGCATACATCGCGAGTTGTTCATGAGTTTGACGCAATTGCTCACGAAGGGTATCATTCTCCTCTTTCAAACGGCGAGCAGCTCGTTGGAGCTCCACATTTCCTTGTATCTCGTTTTGCTCGAATTTACGGATGCGATCTTCAAGGGATTTGAGATAAGATGCTTTTCTTTTCCGGAACGCCTGCTGTGCTTCTCGATTTTGTAATGTTCGCTTCGAGACCTCTCCGTTCTGACGTGAATTAGTGTTATTATTATTTCGATTCTTCGTCGGAAGTCCGTTCTCTCCACTGGCACCGGAGGTGCTAGAAACCGCAGCAGCCATATCTTGTTGTGATTTGATTTGAATTTGTCGAGATGGATGGTGCTCTTCTGTAGCGGATAAATTCGAAGGTGATGGAGTCGTTGGCTGACTGCGTTCGCCTTCGCTATCCGTAATGGTCATAGGACCGATGAAATAAACAGTCGGGGAAGAAGGTTGCGATGGGGATATCCGGTCTTGCAAGGCGATGAGCGGGAGATTTGGAAACCTTCACAGGCCGACACCCAGAGTCGATCTCTGCACTTGTGAGCGTTGATGCAGGAACCGCGAGGTCCGTGGCACTTCCCGAAGGTGGAGATGATAGAGCGTTAACGGGACTTTGGATGCAGGAGCCTTGGATTAACTTTTTTTCTTTACCCCGCACTGTAGCTGGGCACTAGAGAAAAGCGTTCGCTGACGAGTCTAGTTATGTTGGACGTACGAACGAGATGGCGGGAAGAATGGAGGGAAGAGTGGAGGATAAATGGGCGCCTGATCGGGCGATCGAAAAAGGGAGGGGGCTGCAGGGTAGGAGGTGTTATAATTGGATATTTTCTTCTCGGTGAATATGAAATGCACGTTGTTTCCACTAGAAACCAGCAAGAATTGTCGCTCTGCTCAACCAATCAGTCTCAAGACTGCGAAACCCCGACCCTTGGCAAGTGATCAGGAAGACTGTAAGGAGGTGGAAATGCAATGTGGACCTGCGCTTTAAAGAATTGTGCCGGTGCCACAGCAGAGGCTATGGCGTTTGTATTAACATTTTTCGTAAGTGAAACTTTGCCACAGGATCGTGTCAATTTAAAGTCCGAGGATATGATGCATTACGTGTAATCTAATCGCCCTGACTCAGGAATTCTTGACAGTCAGCCACTAGCGAAGATAACAACAGTTGATGCCCCCTTCAATCTAAGAGATCCATTCAATTGGGCATACTATGGGTCTTCCCTTGTGTTCACTGGACATTTCTAGCATCGCCGTGAAATAGTCCACTTTTAGTCTACCGCCGTTTGTAAATATTTTCGTAAATGTGTCTTTGTGGCGCCAGAGTCCCGCAAATTTAAGTGCAGTTCAAGCGGCAATAACTGCTCGTACCATCAGATGGCCAACGGAACTCACCGGTTGCTCATTGGCTTGGGAAGGCTCTCTTGATTTTGATTTGTTCCCTTGCATACAAAGGGGGCTTGTTGTGATTCCCCCGTCCGACCATGTGAGGCCACAGAAAATTTCGAAGAATAATATCAAAATAGGTCTCTTAAAAATTCCTGGGCTCCGATTGTCGCGAACTCCTGCATATGTGGCGTTCCCGAGGTTAACCGAGAAGGACGATTGGGTTCTTTTTGATTCGCTGAGTCACTGGAGGTCATCATAGCATAAAATACCGTGCAATCGAACATTATTATCCGGCTTCAAATGAAAAGTAGTGTTGGCATTTTTCACTAGCATTCCGGATTGTCCAAGTTCGGGACGATATTTCGATGGAAGCAGCGCTTTTGCCGCCCCAGGCACGGACTATCATACTTAACCAACTTTTTTTTTGCTATTACGGGCACACCGCCATGATGAATCGGGCTTTGTTATTATATACATTTGCGAATGTAAGATGGACCGCTGTCGGAGACATAGTCATTGCGCAGGAGATCCGTGCGTTGTTGCCGATCAAACATATGAAAAGGATGATCGGCTATGGCCAAGATCCCCGATCGTTGAATTGCCATGATAGAGGCAAACCGAAGACCCGCTGATTCCCAATTCGGGCTGACAGCGAAAAGAAAGCAGTAGACGGTCCCTAGGTGAGATTGATTTGTGCTCAGGGCGCCTCGGAGCTGGCGTAACTATGTCAGCAAGCACATCTGACTGGATAAATTTGACACATTCCATCCCCTAGTGACCGCGGAGTGGCGCTCTGGGTACTGCCAAGTCGTTGCCCGACGATGATCATGCCACCCTTTTGTACCCAGTCAGTCATGACTCAAGCCATGTACTGGGAGATAAACAGAGTTTCCGGTGGCGGGATCACGTCAATTCCGCAGATGGCCCAAGGCTCACAGAAGTATATTTAATCCAATAGCAGTTTCTACTCTATATAGTAGATTCGAAAATGTTCAGTCACTCAAGACCCAATTTTAATTGACTTCTGACGAGTGATGGGTCTATCGCAGTAGCGAATGCGAAAGGGACCACATAAATAAAAATGACAAAAACAAAATGGTTAGAATGGAGTTTAGCCTCCGGAGATAATCCGTTCTGGTGTGGTAGCATGAATTGAAAAGAGTCATGGAACTTGGAGCAAGTGGGTCGTTTGTCTTTCCCAAAATGTGGTCATATCATCGGGATATCGGCAACGTCCTTGGTGACAGCGAAAATGTCACGTAAAACAACGAATTAATGGCAAATTTTTATGCAATGAACGAATTCCAAGCGAATATTATCTCCATTACATGAACACTACGTGACTGGGAGGTAGACTGCAAAAATGAAGCATATGCTTAAATTAATTTCTCAGCACCCCCGACCGGGGCACCCCGCCCCCTGTTTCGGCGCTATGCTTTAGGAATCAAACTCCTTCCAAACCAGCCCACCAATGTCCTCGTCACTCTTCTCGCTCGAAGGGAAAACAGCCATCCTCACTGGCGCGACCCGAGGAATTGGGAAGGCAATTGCCATTGGCTTGGCGCAGGCCGGCGCCAATATTATCCTTCTGCAGGTTTTGCAAGCGCTGTTTCAGTCAGCGCTAATCCAGGCAGCGCGATGAATCGAAGAAGGAAACCAGAACCGAAATAGAAGGTCTGGGGAGGAATTGTTGGATTGTGGAGTGTGATCTGGCTTCCGTGGCTTCAGTTTCTTCAGCCATTGAGCGAATTGTTGGGAAGGGCCTTGAATTTGACGTTCTTGTCAATTGCGGAGGGATAACCCGCCGGGCTGCCCCTGAAGAGTTTCCCGATGAGTTCTGGAATGAAGTACCCATCGTTTTGACAGCTCGCAACTGATCGGAGATTCTACAAGTAAACCTCACTGCCCCGTTCCAGCTATCTAGAGCTTTCGCCAGGCATCTCCTTTCCGTCAAGAAGCCAGGACGAATCATCAACATCGCGTCTCTAATGTCTTTTCAAGGTACTCTTCGGATGACGGCTTATTGCTGACAAGGCAGGGGGAAAGAATACGCCGGCTTATGCCGCTTCGAAGGGTGGGATTAAACAGCTTACTCAATCCCTCTCGAACGCTTGGTCTCCGCATGGGATTTTAGTCAATGCCATTGCCCCCGGTTATTGCGAGACGGATATGACAGCTAATCTAATGGCTGATAAAGTTCGATACCAAGAAATTTTGTCACGGATCCCAATGGGCCGATGGGCGCAGCCGGAGGAGTTTGCGGGGCCTGCCGTATTTCTCGCCAGTCAAGCCTCCGGTTATATTACCGGGGAAACGATTCTAGTAGACGGCGGATGGATGGGATTGTGAGGTTTCTCAGCACACAGTCTAATTGTAGCGTCCGTTTCAGACGAGCCTCTCATTTGGAAATCGGGGATGGCCGCGTTGACGTATTGAACTCATTACATGCTATCATGTGCATCCCTGGATACTTACATCCGTGAAAACCATAGTTCAATGAATGGGAAATTAATTAAAATACAGTTTCTCTCTCTCTCTCTCTTTTCTTATCTATTTTC
>Ga0335081_10002064_pt1 | contig 31727 bp, 25 predicted proteins | sample Lox_Sample_35_FD_206713 | JGI IMG/M metagenome (GOLD analysis project Ga0335081, IMG submission 206713) | Soil microbial communities from Loxahatchee National Wildlife Refuge, Florida, United States - Lox_Sample_3.5 | ecosystem: Environmental > Terrestrial > Soil > Wetlands | place: USA...
TCACAATGATTTTTTTGAGGAGATTGCAAAGTACCGGGCCGCGAGACGGGTTTACTACAATATCATGAAGACGCGCTTGCATGCGGAAGATCCGAGATCTCTCATGTTCCGGTTTCATGTTCAGACGGCCGGAGTCGCCCTGACCGCCCAGCAGCCTCTCAATAATATCGCTCGATCGGCCTATCATGCGCTTGCGGCTGTTCTGGGAGGGGCTCAATCCGTCCATGTGGATGCCTATGACGAGGCATTATGTACTCCGACGGAACTGTCCTCGGTTACGGCGCTACGGACACAGCAGATCCTCCAAAATGAAACCGGCGTGACCAACACCATCGATCCGCTGGGAGGATCCTATTACCTGGAATCGCTGACAAGCAGGATGGAAACAGAGGTTATCAAAATTCTCGATGATATCGATACAAAAGGAGGTCTGGTGAAGGCCGTCGAGACCGGCTGGATTCATGGAGAGATTGCGGCAGCGGCCTACAAATATCAAAGGGATATTGAGTCGGGTGACATGCCCATCGTCGGCGTAAATCGCTTCCAGATCGAGAACGAAGTCCTTCCCATTGAGCTCTTCTCTTCACCGGAAACCCTGAAGGTGCAAAATAAGAAGCTGAAACAGATCCGGAAGGAAAGGGATTCTCGGAAAGTGCAGAAATCCCTGGATGCCATCGCCCACAGCTGTGAAAAGGATGAAAATCTGATGGAGTTGATCGTGGGGGAAGTTAAAAACCTTATTACAGAAGGTGAAATATCTCAGACACTGAAGCGTGTTTACGGAGTGTGGGAGCCGCCTCTATTTTAATCACATTCAATTAATTTATGGAGAGATAATATGGAAAATCGAAGGATTCGCATATTGATGGTTCGCCTCGGAATGGATGCCCACTGGAGAGGCAGCATGGTTGTGGCCAGGGCATTGCGTGACGCAGGAATGGAAGTGATTTACGGCGGCAATCAAATGCCGGTAAATATCGTGAGGTCCGCATTACAGGAAGATGTGGACGTAATCGGCCTGAGCTCTCTTTCGGGAAATCACATGATTCTGGCGCCGGAGGTAGTGAAATTGCTGAGAAAAGAAAAGGCTGAAGATATCAAAGTGGTATTCGGAGGCACGGTTCCGCCGGATGATGTGAAGAAATTAAAAAAGGCGGGTATAGCCGAAGTTTTCGGTCCGGGTTCATCGCTGAAAACAATAATAAGCAAGATCGAGTCTTTGAGGATCAGTTAGGCTGTTTAAATCAGACAGGAAGGGAGAGGAACGGCAATGAATAAAAGGCATGTAAAAGCAAAAAGGGCGGAGATTCTCACGCTCCAGGAGGCCGTGAAAAAATACATGCATGATAACATCATGCTTTGTACTGGCGGTTTTACGGCAATGAACCGGAACCCCGTGGCATGGATATGGGAATCCATCAGACAGGGTTTTTCCGGAATTTACAATATCGATCCGCACGGATGCTTGACCTCATGGCTTCTGAATGCTGCGGAAAGGATGAAAGTGCATGAAACAGCTTGGACGGGATGGGCCGAAATGGCCGGTAAACTCGATATCGGTTCTTGCAACCGATACAAAGAAGGCAGTCTGATTGTAGAGGAATACGCTCACGGCGCAATGGCCACTCGTTTCCTTGCCGGTGCCATCGGGCTTCCATTCATGCCTTACTATGCGCCCCCGGGTTCCGACCTCTATAATTCCGATTACGATTCTCTCGGAAAAGCGGGGCTGAGGGACTCCAAAAATCCCAGGATCGCTTTAAAAAAATTTGAATCATTTGAAGATCCGTTTTTTAAAGAAGGAGCCGTATATCTGCTTCCGGCAGTCAGACCTGAATTGGCTATCCTTCATGTGGCACAGGCCGGAGAAAAAGGCACGGCCCGATGGCGAGGCATCGGGACGCTGGACAAAGAAATGGCTTTCGCGAGCGACAAAGTCATTCTCACCTGCGAGGAAATTGTTTCCGAAGCGGAGCTGAGAAAAAATCCGGAGTCCAACCAGATTCCTTATTTCGTTGTGGATTGCATCGTTCAGGTGCCGTACGGCGCTTATCCGAGCGGGACGCCTTATTACTATGACTATGATGCAAAATTCCTGCAGGCGATGAACGGGACCTCCCGGAACAGGGAAGAACAGTTGAAATGGCTGGATGAATGGGTTTTCGGGCCGAAAGACTGGGATGCCTTTTTGGACAAGGTTGGCACAAAACGCCTGGATGACCTTCGGGCCGATGAAAAGTTGGGTTACAGCACCAAGCTGGTCAGGGGCAAAAGGCCCTCGCCGGCCATGAAGATGCCTTTATCGGTTATGAAAGGCGGATTTTAAAAGGAGGAGGGACGTATGAGCAAATCGATCGAAGAAATGATCACCTTGATTGACAAGATTCCCGATGAGCCCGCGAAAAACGGGGAATTCGCTTTGCCTGAATTGATGGCCATCGCCTGTTCCCACGAAGTCCGGGATGATGACGTTGTTTTTGCCGGCACCGGGCTGCCCATGGTTGGCATTATGACCGCTAATCTGCTGAGTGCTCCCCATGCGGCTTTGATTTACGAGGCAGGCATCTGCGATGGGAAAACCATGCACACCCCCATGAGCGTCTGCGACATGAGGGCCAGTTATATGGCTTCGGCGCTGGGAGGTCTGGTGGATACGTTTGCCTATTATCTTCAGCGTGGCTACGTAACACTGGGGTTCCTGGGAGGGGCCGCCATTGACCAGTACGGCGGAGTGAATGTTACATACATCGGCGGGAATTATTTCAAGCCTGTTCATCGTCTTACGGGAAGCGGGGGCAACTCTGATATCGGTACTATGGCCAAGAGGACGGTTTTTATCATCCTTCAGGAAAAAAGACGCTTTATGGAGAGGAATGAGTATACCACGACTCCCGGATGGTGGTGCTGGGAATACAAGACCAGAAAGTGGATGCCGAAGAAGGAGGCTTTGGCGGGCAATCCTTTCGCAGAATGCGGGCCTGAGACGGTCGTCACCAACATGGGCGTATTCCGATTTGACGAAAACGGGATCATGTACCTGGAATCGTATCACCCCGGTGTTTCCATCGAAAAAATCCAGGGAAACTGCAGCTTCAATCTGAACACGAGTAGAGTAAAAGGGCAAACGCCGTACCCAACGTACAAAGAACTTTTTGTGTTACGGGAATTTGTTGATCCCGAAGTTATTTTTATGCCGGAAGCTCCCGAATATCCCAAAGTGATCAAAGACCTGCTCAGATGAGCCGGTAAATTGAATCCAAACTATTGAAAGGAGAATTGACGATTTTACAAGAATATTGTTTTGCGAACCCTGGTTCCTGCGGTTCGGGCGCATTGATCGTGGTTTGTTTTACTTTTTATGCGCTGGTTACGGGAAAAGTTGGGACACGATGCGTACCCTATTCTCGCCGCGTGGTTAATTGGCGGGTTTATCTGCCAGCTGATAACAGGTCTTATTGAAATTGAAAGATCATAATATGGTGGATGGAAGCATTTTCATTTTTTTGCCGCTTTCTTTATGCTGACTACAGCTATACGTATTGCGACGGTATATGGTCCGGAAGTGATCGGGTACCATTTTGATGCCAGAATAAATGAATGGGCATGGCTGGCGCGGGCGGCGTTTCTTATAGCCGTAACCCCCTGTTACTTAAAAAGCTCCAAGCTTTTCTTCTTTCTCGTCGTGTTGGTTGATATTGCGCTGGTGAACTAAACAACCATCTTTTTATCTCTTCCTTCCTCTTCTTGTTTTTTCAATTTTGACCTTCTATGCTAGATTGCAATCCATAATAGGTATTGCTGAAAATGAAGAGGCAGAGCCATTTGACCCTGCCTTTCTGTAATAAAATCGTCAGTGTGTTTCGCTAGTGTTTAAACTTCTTGGTGGAACGAGCACATGAAACGTCTTTTTTCTTATCCGGCTTCATGTCAAATTGTGACTTATCTGCAGAGTTATACAAAACCTTATCGCAACATACTCCCACAAGCCCGTTACCGAAAATGATGAGTTTGACTTCTTTCTTACAGATATCACAAACTACGACCATGACTTGTTCCTCTTAAGGCGCTACCATCTTTGTCGGGACGGTGGGATTAATCAGGGTCCATGTACTCCAATCTGATTGTCAACGGATTTGACGCCTTTCACCGACTTGGCAGCCCTGCTCGCCAACCATTTTGTGTTCTCGAGCGCTACATCTCCATTCAGGGTCACCTCTCCATCTATCGTACTCACTTCTACACCATGATTCCTAAACCAAGGTATCTGTAGCAGTTGGGCCTTTACTTCCGCCGTTATTGCTGCATCATCGGCAACTAGTGTTGCCTGTTCCTTGGCGACTCCTGTCGCTCCCTCCTTTGTCCCAGATGTGATGTCTTTGACATCCTGTCCGTAGGCAAGCGAAACCATCGCTACGCACACGATGACTGCTATCATTACTTTCTTCATCTCTCCCCTCTCTTTCTTTGTTTAATTACAACAAAAGATTCCTTTTGAGGTCTGAGGTTGGCTAAAATAAGTACGGATCTGCCATTAGTTCAAATCTCATAGCCTCCTAGGAGATACAACATTCTCCTTGGAGGCCTCATATCGGCACTTTCCTGCAATTCTTTCTCATACAATACTCCATGATGTAAGCACGTTACCTTTTCTTCTTCCTTTTATCCGGAGCAATTCCAGCATTGATCTTATTTATTGCATATGTTACGGTTATTGAAAGTTACTTCACGGTTCGCACCGTGAACTTTTTTAAATTATTCTTCTCCATCTCAAATGGCCTATTTTTCGATCGGGTTTAACTGGTGAAAAAATGGTCAAAAATGCCCACCCATCCATAAGAATCGACCTCAATGAGTTCAAGCTCCACATCGACCTCAAAAAAGGATCGGAATTGACTCTGCATTTCAACTCACCATCCCGGATGTTTTACCTTTCTGTGATCGCCCTTGTTGTTAATGAGATGAAACAATTAGGAAAAGTCACCTCTATCCCCCTGGGAAAGCATCTTGACCTGCTCGTATTATTAAATGAATCGGTTGGGGGTTCGGCCGGTTCGTCAGATAAGAAGAATTTACTGACAAGAATCTACAAGAAATGGAAAGACGCCCTGCCTAACCTGGAAGAGGCCCCTCTTTACAAAGTACTGGGAAGGAAAAAAGAATATGACGAGTGGATTGGCAAGACCTATTTATTAACGGAAGCCGAGAAAGATAGTTGGGCAAATCTTTTTGAGTACAAAGGGAGTGAAGAGAATGTCCGGCTGAAGTTTTCAATAGATAAGATAGGGGCAAGTTTAGACGATGTTGTCATCGCTTACGAAGGCGCTTTAGATGGTGACGCGTGGGAGATGTTCGTCTCGAGTCTCAAAGAACAGGTTGGAAGCATACCCGAAATGGGGGCTGTCCAATCCCTCTCAGAAGAGCCTGCAGCTGCGGCACCGCCAACAAGGAAACAGAAGACTTTTGGTCAGAGCCGGCAGTTTTGGCTAGTACTTGTTACAGTGATTGTCCTAATTGCAGGGGTTGCCGCAATGGCAATTTGGAAACTCCATTTGGGCCCCGCTTCGGTCAAGGTTGCCTCCACGGAGAAGATGGCATTTCCGCTCCCCGACAAACCATCGATTGCGGTTTTGCCATTTGTCAACATAAGCAAAGACCCTAAACAGGATCCCATCACCGATGGCATGACCGAGGAGATCATCAACGCGCTGTCCAAGGTTCCCGAAGTCTTTGTCATCGCCCGCAACTCCACTTTCGTTTACAAAGGCAAAACCACGGACGTTCGGCAAGTGGCAGAGGATCTGGGTGTGCAGTATATCCTGGAGGGTAGTGTTCGCATGTCTGGAGACACGGTGCGCGTAACCGCCCAATTGATCGATGCAATCAATGGGCATCACCTCTGGTCGGAACGCTATGACCGGAGTGTGAAGGATGTCTTTGCATTGCAGGATGAGATTACCATGAGGATTATAACAGAGCTTCGGGTGAAACTCACGCATGTCGAAGAATCCCGCATATTAGAGAAAGGGACAAACAACCTTCAGGCTTACTTGAAAGTGGTGGAAGGGGATGGGTACTACTATCAATACAACAAAAAGGGGAATGCTGTGGCCACGCGGCTTTACCGCGAAGCCCTGGAACTGGACCCAAATTATACAACGGCTTATATCCGTCTATCCCTAGCACTTACGGGCAGTGTGTATTACGGTAACAGTGAATCGCCCAAAGAGACTCTTTCCAATGCCATGAAATTGGCACAAAAGGCTGTCGAACTGGACAGCTCCTCGGCTGAGGCCCATGCTGTTGTCGGCTGGGTTTTTCTGTGGATGCGTCAGCATGATAAGGCTATTGAGTTCGGGAAGCGGGCTGTGAGTCTTGACCCGAACATCACTTGGGCTCTCCATACTCTTGCCTCATCTCTGGCTGCTTCCTGGAGAGGGGAGGAGGCCCTTCCCTTGCTTCGACAGGCCATTCGACTCAATCCTTTTGTTCCCAATTACTATATGATTCTGGGTAATGCTTGTCGTCAAACCGGGAGGTATGAGGAGGGCATCGCTGCGGAACAGAAAGCCCTCAAGTTGGCTCCCAACAATGTGTGGGCAAATATTTATCTGGTCTCTTTGTATATGTCCGCCGGACGCGAAGATGAAGCCCGGACTGCTGCCGCGGAGGTCCAGCGAATAGATCCCAATTTCTCTCTTGAGAAGTTCATCAAATTCTACCCTGTGAAAGAGGGTCCGGAGAGGGATCGCCTCATAGACGCCTACCGTAAAGCGGGATTGAAGTGATGATGGACTTGCAACAATGTCTCTACCCAGTTAATTATGTACATTTCTTCCCGAATCTTCGCTATTAAACAAAAACCAATAGTAAGGCTTTGCAGGTGAAAGAAACAGGCGACTTCCGTTACTAACTTCCATAATGTTGTTCTTCTGATTCGTCGCATCAATACAACATCACAATTGCTAATAGTGAAAAAGTGGCAGAATTCCGGTCTAAAGTATAGTATTGCCTGTAGGTAAGTCGTGATTTATGAGGTAATTATATTGACTCATATAACTTTATTATTTAAAATTTTTACAGGTTCTCATAACGAGATTACAAGAATTCATGACTTTTATCATTAAGGGGGTGCTGTATGGAAGAAGAGAAAAAGGATAAAGGGTCAACGGAGGTAGATAGGAGGACATTTTTAAAATATAGTGCGGCTATTGGAGCCGCTGCGGCTGTCAGCGGTGTAAATTTCGAGACAGCGACAGCCATCGATGTGAGCAGAAAAGTGGCTGCCGGGAATGCCCGCGTCTTGGGATGTAACTCTATGACGTCTACAGATGGGTACTGGGATAATTCCACACCACCTGTCCTTCGCATGAAGTCAGGTGAGGTCGTGGAAGTCGAAACAGGAACCCACTTGATGGGGAAAATGGTTCCCGGTGCAGACATCAACGACTGGATGAAGTGGTACAAGGAGGTGATAGAGAAGACTCCGGAAACTTATATCTATCCTGATCCAACCACTGCAGCGAAAAAGCTGAAAAGGGGTGCAGGACACCACCATCTGACCGGTCCGATCTATGTGGAAGATGCAGAACCCGGCGATATTCTTCAGATTGAGATCTTAGACATTGTACCCAACACTTATGGATTTAACCTCTACCCTGAGACATCATTCATGAAGCTGGGCCTTCTCGCGGATGATTTCCCCAAAGGTGAGGTTAGATGGTATCGAATAGATCTTAAGAAGATGAGGTTTGAATTCTTACCAGGAATAGAAATACCAGTTAGACCATTCCCAGGTACTATAGGCGTTGAGTTACCTGAGCCAGGAATGTGGAGCAATGTGCCGCCTGGGAAGCACGGTGGGAACCTGGACAACAAGGATCTTGTAGCTGGAACTGTTCTTTACCTGCCTGTGTGGGTAAAGGGTGCGGGATTGAAAACGGGAGATTCGCACCTCGCTCAAGCCCATGGTGAGGTAGACTTGAATGGCCTGGAAGGAGCTTTCAGGACTATTACCATGAGACTGACAGTGCGCAAGGACCTCAAGTCCCTGGTGGAATGGCCCATGGCGTCATCCCCCACTCATTGGATCACCATGGGGATGCACACAGACCTGTTGGAATCCTGCAGGATGGCCACAAGGAAGGCCATAAAGTTTTTAAATAGATATTACGGACTCTCTACCGGTGAAGCATACGCTTTCTGCAGCATGGCAGTGGATTTACACGTGACTCAGGTTGTCGATTATACTCTCGGTATCCACGCTATGATTCCTAAGGAATATTTTGTCGGTGAACGGTTTGCGAGCAAGAATGGTTTGCTCCTTAAGGCATGAGTCTACATACTTTACACTAAAGGAAGGAAGTTCGCAGCAAACTGATTAAGGAGGTAGTTATGAGAAATAACATCTTTGTCGCCTTGATTGGCGCGTGCTTGGTTCTCGCCATGACCGGTTCTGCCGCCTCTCAAACGATAAACGGGGTTGAGCACTGGGTGGACAACGGGAATATCCGGTTGTATGTTTGGGAAAAATATATAGGTAGCCCGGCAGGCAAGCCAATTGTCGTTTTGTGTCACGGGTCTGCCACAGCGGGAAAAGAGAGCTTTGATCTCCAAGTTCGCGGAAAAGCCGACTACAGCCTGATGGACGTGCTTGCCCAGGCAGGTTTCGATGTGTTTGCGCCGGACGTTCGCGGATTCGGCCGTTCAACTCACCCAGATGGTCATATGACAACGATGGAGGCAAGTCAGGATCTGAACGCGGTGGTGGACTTCATCCTCAAAAAGAGAGGGATCACGAAGGTGAACCTTCTCGGCTGGTCGTGGGGCACCCAGTACGGCGGTATGTTCGTGATGGCGCAGCCCGGGAAAGTAGCGAAGTACATCTCTTATGCACAGATGCACATGAACAGCCCGGACATCGCCAAGAGACGGCCTCGTGTAGATACGTTCCGCAAAAATCCATACATCACCATCCCGGAGCCAGGATGGAAACCTCGCTTCTACTCCATGACGCCAGCTGAGGCCAATGATCCCGAAGTAATTGATGCCTATGCCAAAGCGGCTGCACAGGTCGAGGTGAAGTCACCCACCGGCCCGCAGCTTGATATGGTGACAATTATGCCGATGATCAATGCCCGACTGATGCCCGTTCCTACGATGATCATACACGGCCAGTATGATGATGTTGCGGACCTGAATGGATTGTTACCCTTCTTCAGGGACCTCCCGAATCCCGCTAAGAATTATGTTGTCATTCCCAATGCGGGTCATATGATGCACCTCCAGAAGGGGCATCGAATTTTTCAGCACTACGTGATCGGCTTTTTCAGCACGCCGTGACCCAATCATCTAAATTAAGGGGGTTAACCAATCACGGTTAGCCACATTTTATTTCTGTGTGAGACATTTCTGGCTCCTGTGTCACTCAATCGGGTCAAATCTTAGAGAGCTTCTTCCTTGTGGTCTTGTTTTTTCAATTTTGACTTTCTATGCTGCATTACAATTGGAAATAAATAGAACCGGCTCCCATAAGAGGCAGAAGTCAGACTTTGAATGCGATGTTCTGGGGCAGGTCAATAGTGAAATTGTTACATCAGGTACTTTGTGAAAGCCTTATAGCTACGAAAATCGGCATCAGGGGCAAGGAGAAAGTTTAAGTAATAACAAAACACATAATCGGTTTATTACAGAAAGGCAGGGTCAAATTGGCGAGACGACCGATACTGACATAATAAAACATCCCCCTTAAATCATTAATTTAACCCCCGGTAAAATAGCTTCGTTCGAATCAACCTTGCAAGTGCAAACTCATTCCCATTTGAGAAGGTTTATGATACCGTGCAAGTTACTGAACAACGCATTGGGAGGAGGATCTAATCTACAAACCATGCTCTCTGGCATCAGGTGAAGTACAGATTCACTCCTCCCATTTTACCCCGGTTTCCCAGCCGGCAGTTTATAACATTCATCAATCCATAAGAACACAAGGTGAAGTCTACAATTCCAACGGTTGGGCGATCTTGAAAAATCAGTAATCGGCTCTTTTGTTACATAAATTTTCTTCTTGATATTTCTTTTTATACTGGTTTTCAAAACTAAGAAGTGATATTGAAAATCACCAAGGCATGTGGATAACTAAAGACTGATGGCTGAAACAAAAGAGTAGGGTTTTCGATAAATGAGCGATTGAGTCCACCGACGATTCCCTGTTTTTCCCTGTTCGGAATTCAATCAATTTCTCTTTACCTCACGGTACTGCAAAGGAAAACGAGAGTTATGATTAAATTTGAGGCGATGTTGAGATCAAATACCCTGTAAATTTCCCCGTTAGCAGGGAAATGGTGAGACAAACTACACCTAGACTCACAGCACCGCCATACCTACGGAGCGCCCATAGCTCAGATGGATAGAGCGTTGGACTACGAATCCAAAGGCCCCAGGTTCGACTCCTGGTGGGCGCGCCAGTAAAATCAATAAATTAGACAAATTAACCTAACCCCTTTTCTTCCTTGGTGTCCGTCGTTCCATCGACAAGGGCATTCAATCCGTCTTCGCTCACCGTATTGTACCTCTTGAAAACCTCCATCGTTTTGTGGCCGCTCGCCGCCATGATCCGGAAAAAATCGTTCCCCTAAAAACGCCAGTTATTGATGCATGTATGGCGAAGATCGTGGAAAGTGAAGTTCTCAATCCCTGTTGTTACATTCATACGCGATGATGAGGGCAAACTCATCGTTGAAGAAAACCCAGCAATACGGCAAGCTGATAACCTGAAAAACAGTGTCAAGTGAAGTAAGAGTTCCTTCCTTGTTTTTGTAAGTCCGCCTTTCGACGCCACATTACAATCCATAATCATTATTGCTCAAAAACAAAAAGTCGAGCCAATTGACCATGTCTTGCTTTGTAGTTTCAACCTATTAATATACTCACATTTTATGATCATTGCTCTTATTTAGCTTTCGCTTATAAAAAGTCAGGTAGCGAAGCACTATTATTCATTACAGCGCTTTTCAACAATTTACACAACAAGAAGAGGAGATATTATGAATGAAGAAAGCAAGCCCCCGGTAACGGGCAGGGCTCACACTGGCGGTGGTGGCACGACGACCCGAGACTGGTGGCCGAACCAGTTGAAGCTCGATATCCTGCATCAGCATTCCTCGAAGTCCAATCCGATGGGCGAGGGTTTCAACTACGCTAAAGAGTTCAAGAGTCTCGACTTGAAGGCCGTGAAGAATGACCTCCGTGAACTGATGACGAAGTCGCAGGACTGGTGGCCGGCAGACTTTCGCCACTACGGGCCTTTGTTCATCCGTATGGCGTGGCACAGCACTGGCACCTACCGCGTCGGTGACGGCCGCGGTGGCGGTGGCAGGGGCCAGCAGCGCTTCGCGCCGCTTAATAGTTGGCCGGACAACGTCAGCCTGGACAAGGCGCGCCGACTGCTCTGGCCGATTAAGCAGAAGTACGGCCGGAAGATTTCCTGGGCCGACCTCATGGTCCTTGCTGGCAACGTCGCCCTGGAAACGATGGGATTCAAGACCTTCGGTTTTGGTGGCGGCCGCGAGGATGTCTGGGAACCGGATCAGGACGTCTATTGGGGCGCCGAGAAGACCTGGCTGGGTGGCGACAAGCGCTATTCCGGAGAGCGGGACCTCGAGAACCCGCTTGCTGCCGTGCAGATGGGCCTGATTTACGTCAACCCGGAGGGCCCGAACGGCAACCCTGATCCGATCGCGGCAGCCAAGGACATCCGCGAGATCTTCGCTCGCATGGCGATGAACGACGAAGAGACGGTGGCCCTCATCGCGGGCGGCCATACTTTCGGCAAGACCCACGGCGCCGGTGATGCAAAACATGTTGGGCCTGAGCCCGAAGCGGCTGGCATCGAGGAGCAGGGCCTCGGTTGGAAGAGCAGTTTCGGCACGGGCAAAGGCGGCGACACGATCACCAGCGGCCTGGAAGTCACTTGGACCAACACGCCCACGAAGTGGAGCAACAACTTCTTTCGGATCCTGTTCAGCTTCGAATGGGAGCTGACGAAGAGCCCGGCCGGTGCGCACCAGTGGAAACCGAAGGGTAACGCCGGCGCCGGTACCGTGCCGGATGCGCACGACCCGTCAAAGCGGCACGCGCCAGGCATGCTAACCACGGACCTCGCTTTGCGGTTCGACCCTGTCTACGAAAAGATTTCACGGCGATTCTACGAAAATCCGGATCAGCTCGCGGACGCGTTCGCCCGGGCATGGTTCAAGCTGACGCACCGCGACATGGGCCCGCGCGCACGCTATCTCGGCCCGGAGGTTCCGGCCGAAGAGCTCATCTGGCAAGACCCTATCCCTGCCGTAAATCACAAACTGATTGATGCACAGGACATATCCTCCCTCAAACGCAGGATCCTGGCTTCTGGCTTGTCTGTGTCGGAGCTGGTTTCAACGGCCTGGGCGTCGGCTTCCACCTTCCGTGGCTCCGACAAGCGCGGCGGTGCTAACGGTGCCCGCATTCGTCTGGCGCCGCAGAAGGATTGGGAAGTCAACCAGCCTGCACAGCTGGCGAACGTGCTCAAGACCCTGGAGAGCATCCAAAGCGCGTTCAACAGCGCGCAGACCGGCGGCAAGAAGGTATCGCTGGCTGACCTGATCGTTCTGGCCGGTTGCGCGGGCGTCGAGCAGGCTGCGAAAAATGCTGGTCACAAGGTAACGGTTCCCTTCACGCCAGGACGCATGGACGCCACGCAGGAGCAAACCGATGCGGCCTCCTTCGCCGTGCTCGAGCCGAAGGCGGACGGCTTCCGCAACTACCAGAAGACCCGCTATGGCGTATCGGCCGAGGAGCTGCTGGTTGACAAGGCGCAATTGCTGACCCTGACCGCACCCGAAATGACGGTGCTTGTGGGCGGCATGCGCGTCCTGAAGACCAACTTCGGAGGGACGAATCACGGTGTCTTCGCCAAGCGGCCAGAAACGCTCACCAATGACTTCTTCGTGAATCTGCTCGACATGAGCACGGAGTGGAATGCTGTCTCGAAAGACGCAGAACTGTTCGAGGGCCGCGACCGTAAAACGGGCGCACTCAAGTGGACCGGCACCCGTACCGATCTAATCTTCGGTTCGAACTCCCAACTCCGGGCCTTGGCGGAAGTCTACGGATGTGAGGACTCCCAGGAGAAGTTCCTGCACGACTTTGTAGCGGTGTGGAACAAGGTCATGAACCTTGACCGTTTCGACCTCGCCTGATCGTAGCATAAACGTCTTCGATGGCTTCAGACAGGCCAGCGAAAAAACGGGCAACTAACAACAACCTGTTCAGCGGACGGCCTATCGCCGCCGCTGAGCAGGAAGGCTGCTTGATTTCAAATAGTAGTCCTCAAAATCCAACATCTGCATTAAGTTTAATACTACAATCAGTAATCCTGATCCTCTTGAACCTCCTGTCATGATCCGAAAAGTTAGTCGAAGGTTAAGCGAGGAATTTAGGAGATATAATTCAGGTAATGCCTGATAGATACTCATCAGATCTTGACATAATTTCTTATCAGAGGGGTATTGGTCTTTTCAAGTGACATTAGTAGAAGGGAGGAAAAGATATGGAAGAAACCACATTGGTGCAACGAGCTTACACTGCTGTTGTAGAGCATTTTGTGAAGACCGGGCGGGCACCGCACTATACCGAACTCGCAGCAACTCTCGGGTTGCGACCAGAAGAGGCCAGGCAGATACAGCGGAAAGCAGCTGAGGCATCAATAGCCTGCTGGTTCGTTAAAGATACAGATTACGTGGAGTCGTGGGCGCCGTTTTCTAATGTACCGACCCATTTTCTTGTGACTATAAAGGGAAACCAAAAATGGTACGGCCAGTGAGGACTCGAAGTGCTGGCCGTGCGCTGGCTTTTCCCTGGTACTGAGATCCGTATCGAAAGTCGTTGTCTGGATTGTGGTGAACCCATTCTCGTCCGCATGCGCGACGGGGATATCCTCGAAGTCAATCCAACGACGACTGTAGGACACATGAATATCCCGTTAGCAAAGGTTTTGACAGGAGAAGTATCCTGGGGTTCGGCTTGAAGCCGTATGAACCTCTTCCGGTCGGAAGAACATGTAAAAAATTGGTCGCTTTATGATTCCGTCTCGGCTGAGTCTATCATGCCCTTATCCAACTGGGCATTAGTCTTCAGCGGACCACTGATGAGGGAGCGTCTGGAGCCGGACTATCTCTCTCGAGTGCAGGAATACGCATCCGAATTGATCTTATCGTTAAAAAAGCTGGGCAAGGCTGGTCCTTTCTGGAATCCAGAATAGTGGTCGCGTTATGATTGTAATTGATCTTGATTCCAGTAAGACCTAACTCCAGATGGAGCAGCTTCACGGGTAAGGCGGTTTTGATGACTTCCAATAAAGAAGGAAGTAAATTTATTGCCTGGCTAAGAATTGCCAGGCTTCAGTTTTACCCCATGACCTGGATCGCATACACAGTGGGTGCCGCTTCCTGGTCTGCAACTTCAGGAAGATGGAGCCTTGCGTCATATCTGCTCGGTTACCTCATTTTATTCCTGATTGAATTATGCACCATACTTGCCAATGAATATTTTGATTATCCTTCGGATCGTCAAAATGAGAATTTCAGCACGTTTACAGGCGGTACGAGGGTTCTTGTGGAAGGGAATCTTAGTTTCCCTCAGGTTCGTAATGCTATACTGGTGATCCTAGCAATCATTCCGATAGTAAGTTATTTCCTGGTGAAGATCAGCACCAACGGTTCTCAGAGTGCTGCCGCATTCTTAATTCTCATCGGTCTTTTTTTCGGCCTGGGTTACACAGTTCCGCCTCTGAAGTTTTCCTACCGTGGGATCGGTGAGCTTGTGGTTGGTACAACCCACAGTTTTTATGTAATTCTCTGCGGGTTTGTTTTTCAGGGAGGCCCCTGGAAAGACCCGCTTCCTTGGCTTCTCAGCGTTCCTCTTTTCTTTGCTGTCCTGGGGGGAAACACGCTGGCGGGTATTCCGGACCGTCAGGCGGACAATGCCGTTATGAAGAAATCCGTTGCCGTCATGTATGGCTCACGGTTAGCCGCAATGCTGGCCATCTGGTCTGTATGTATGGCCTTTCTTTCGGCCATCTTTCTGGATTATTTCCAAGTTATCCACTTGTCTCTCTTTTATTGGTTCCTACTGGCCCTTCCCAACGGACTGGTGCTCATTTTCTTTCTTCTCAAGCTGCTTCGTTCAAATGCATTCGATGCCAGGATCGACCGAATTATGGCCCTCGCTCTGTGTTATATCATCTGGTTCGGTATCCTTCCTTTGATCTCATTTTGGAGATGAGAGGTGTGATCTTGCAGAAGCACACCGCTATCTTTGTCACATGAAGTGGTTCAGAAGGATTCACACGGACAAAATCTGGCAACAGCTTTGAATAGAAAAATCCAAAAAGAGGAGAGATGGTGTGATGCACAAGGGGGCGTTGTTTAGGAAATTATTCATCATGTTGGTTGCGGCAGCCATTCTCGTGAGCCCTGTTACGCTGCCGGGGCTGGCCCTCGCTACCGAGGGCGGGGGTGGGGCATACCAGAACGGTGCCGAGGACTTCATGGCGGAGACACTCCCGCTACCGGGGGCATATTTTAAAAACTACCTACCTACTACACAGCCTCAAAGTTCAAGGACAACAATGGCAACAATCTCATACCTGATTTTAAGCTGAATGCGGTAGCCGATGTGCTTCGGTTTGCCTATGTAACCAACTATCAAATCCTCGGTGCTAACTGAGCCGCTCACGCTTTCGTCCCTCTCGTATACGAAGACGTGAGAAGTAGCTTCGGGAGCGACAACCGTTCCGGACTGGGCGATATTATCGTCGACCCGATCATCCTCGGATGGCACTCCAAAAATTTCCACATCTCGACAGGTCTCGACATCTATATCCTTGTTGGGGCCTACGACAAGAACCGTCAGACCAGCATCGGAAGAAACTACTGGACATTCGAACCCATCCTTGCCATGACCTACCTGAGCGACAGCGGCTTCAAGCTGGCGTATATCAGCAACGCATGAAGATAGTTTATATCCATGAATCATTGCCTCTCCATTGCCAGTCAAGGAAACTCTACCCCTTGATGGATTATTAATTCAGAAATATCATGCGGTAGGATAATTCATAATGCTTGATTGAAATGGGCGCTAATTTCCTTCTATCTAATTCTATTTTGCTTCGTCTAATGGCAAATACGGATATTTTTTCTAATTCCTTAGGATTAGGATTTTTTCATATGATATTGAGCGAAGATCAAATGGAAATGAATGGCAAAGGCTTACTGTAACTCAGTCAGAGTCTTCTCAGTATCTGTCACCAAGCCGTCTACACCACATTCCCCGAAAAGATCTATGACACACGTTTTTTTGGCGGAGCTCCCGTCCATTGTCAATAAGTATTTTCGAAGCCATAAATGAGGATATTCCTGATTGCTGAAGATTGCATGTTGTGGTCAAAGTCACTTTAATGTTGCGAATGAAATATTCAGTTGGTCAGATTTTCATATTCATATTCGGACTCCTGATCCTCTGCACTCCCACGTCTGCACAGGAACTCTACTTGCTTGGCGGTGGACTCGGAGATACGGCTACCAGTGATCGCTCGTATAGCTGGTCTTTAGAATATATGCATAGTTTGGGGGAATATACGGCTTATAGTATCTCTTATCTTAATGAGGGGCATTTGCCTAATAATCACCGGGACGGCGTTACGGCGCAGTTTTGGATACGCACGAAAAAGATTCACAAGCAGTTCGTTCTGGCTGCAGGGGTTGGTCCTGACTATTACTATGATACCTTACTGGCGCAAAGAGGGAGTGGTTTCTCTGACACTCATGGTCTGGGGGTCGCCTTCAGCTTAGCTGGCTTCTGGTACACGGAGAGTCCTTGGGTTATACAGGTGCGCAACAACTGGATCAAGACAAACAACATAGATACCTGGTCGGTAACGGTGGGACTGGGGTACCAACTCGATTACTCACAAAAGCAAATCCCCGCATCAGAAGCACAGACAAACAAGAAAACGACAGACAACGAAATAAGCATTCTTATCGGTCAGACCACCATCAACAGTGCTGATTCCCAGGAGTCTGTGGCTGAGACCATCGAGTATCGCCGTGGCATTGCGCGTCATCTGGACTGGACAGTTGCCTTAGTCAATGAAGGCGATAATCGCCTCGCCAACCGAAGCGGTATCCTTACTGAACTATGGGCAGTCAGGGATTTCGCAAATGATCACATGGCCATCGGCGTCGGCCTGGGCCCTTACTTCCTAATTGACAGGCATCGTAGCCCGCGACTGACTCAAGACTGGTATTCGGTAGCGGGCGTTATCTCGCTGTCCGCCAGCTATCGATTCAACCCGAACTGGCTTGTCCGCCTTACCTGGAACCGAATTGCAACAAATTACGATCGCGACGCTGACGTGATCATGATTGGTCCGGGCTACCGATTCTAGCATCTTTATCTGAATACCCGCTCTGTTTTAAACGCATATATTGAAAGTCATATAAAGTACGCCTTTTGTGTTCTTTTTGAAGCTTTTTACAATGGGGCCTATAGATTACCCTCATCCGTTTTGCCTTTTCTTCTTTAGGAGTATGATCTTTTGCGGAACAAGCGGGGCAGTATTTTTGACGCGGATTATCTTTCGCGGCGATGAAAAATTGATTACATTGCAAACCTTTTCTTATTTTTCTGATTATTCTAATTGCATCTTTTCTTTTATAGTGTACAGGTGCTTGAGATCAGAAAGTAGTATTTTCATCCAGGTCATATTGCCGAGTGTGCTGTCATATTACTCTATAACTTTGCCATCTAAATCATTAGGAAACCGGCGTTCATACCGAACTTCATAATTAATCGGATTGTCGGGATATTTCAAAAAAAGATCAAAAAAACACCTTAATTCTGGAGAAAGGTTTATTTGCCGTTCTTTAACAAAACGGTTTAAAAGATTTATCGATTCCATCTGAGTAATAAGTCATAAAGCCATATTTCTTTGATATCTCCGGCTAAATTCATCGTTTGTTTCTCCATCATTGAAATTCGTGGTATTACATGCTCGTCCCTTAACCCAATCGTCTCGACTCATAATGATTCACAAAATCTATGAAAAACCTTTGTTCTCGTTTGGTTTTTTCTTTCACTGCCTTTTCCGGCAATGCCCCCGAAGTTCATGAGGCCCAGGTCGGCGGGAATTTCCGACTCCTCGGGTGCTATCCTATGGCCTCAATTATCATATCCCAGTGTAACTGTTTTTGTAACCGTCATCATTAAAAACCGTCGCATATAAGTGAACAAAATTAGAAATAGACACCCCGCTTTTTTTGTGCTAAATGTTGCGCAAAGTTAAGCAGGGCGCGGGTCTTGGCATCTTTAGCTTTTTTCAGTTTGGGGGTCTACGAACCCAAATGTCCCGGGTTCGACTCCTGGTGGGCGCGCCTATGAAGTCCATTAGTGATGCCAGCCTCAAAAAAGCCAACACATTTAATTCCGGTTGGAGGCATGGCGTGGACGAAAAAGCATATTGAATCGAAAGTGACATTCTATGACGAAAGAGAATGGAGATTCGTGCGGTCGATCAAGACTTGAATCACTATTCTTGGATTGGAAGGGGACTACAAGAACAATGCAGAAAGGAATAGACTTCACAGCCGGTTCAGGAAGCAAAACGCGCTGTCGGTTTCCACAGACGGTATTGATATTTAATAGTGTCCTATGATAAGCATGAAAATAACATCATTAGATTACATAAGTACATTAAAAAGCTTCACAGCCTGCATACAAGAGAACATTTGAAAAGAATACGAAACAAGCTCATGCCGCTCATGTGAAAACGCCAAAATGACCTATTAGAAGAAACTATCCAGAACACTTTGAAAAAGTATGAGCAAGAGAAGAGACCCAAGAAAAACCCTTAGCGAGATATTTCAATTTTCACGGTAAAGAGATTATCGAATGAATGACCGTCGCCAATACCAACGCTACGTTGTAAATAATGATGGAGATGCACTTGTCCAGGCTGAAATCAAAATCGAAGTTAAAGGGGAATTAGTTCATCTTGTGAATTTCTCATTGGGTGGTTTGTGCATTCTTTCAAAGAACCCTTTTCCACCGGGCGTAGTAGGCATATCATGCGAGTTTAGAAATTGTGGAAAAATAGACTTGAGGGGTACTGTTGTTCGAGTGGAAAAGCAAGGAGACATGTGGCGCATCGCCATAGACTTGACACAAATCTATAAGCTAAATAGTCTCCGAAAAGCATAATTGGTCCATTTTCTCCAACACTATTTGATACGAAGAAGATGCATAAGGGAGACTTCTTCCTCAAATATTGTTTTTCCAATTCTGTCCTTCCATTCTACATTAGAATCGTTATCGCTGAAAACAAGAAGGCAGAGCCAAACGACCCTGCCTCTATATTTTGATATTTGGATTTTATCTAATTCTTAAGACTTCCTTGTAACGAATAAGACAAAAGATTGCCTTATTTATTAAACCTACGAATTCAAAGGCCCCAGGTTTGACTCCTGGTGGGCGCGCCAGTACAAGCCTTCCGTGTCGATGTGGGTCGCGTTTCGATGACCCCCATCGATACCGTTTCAGCAGATGTTCCCCTGTCGCTTAAATCATCAAGGATGGGCAGCCTCGACCTGTGGTTTGGTGTAGGGCTCCGTCTGGTGGACGACCTTCTCCGCAAAGAGCGTCTTGATCTCTCCGTCAGGGAGACCGAGCATCTTCGCGAGGATGTCCTTCGTGTCCTGGCCGATGGAAGGCGCCCCCCTCCATACTCTGCCGGGGGTCAGCGACATCTTTGGCACGATGCCGTAAACACGGATGGGAATACCCGACTGGTGATCAAGGACAGGAACTATCATTTCCCTGAGATTATAGTGCTCGTCGGCGTATTGGTCCTTGGCGCCAAAGATTCTCGAGCATCCAATCTGGGCCTTATTGAGTTCTGTTTCGACTTCAAGGCCGGTACGGGCTGCGCAATACTCCCTAAGCCGCCTGTCAAGTTCCTTGCCTTTCTCTGAATTCAATGCGACAGCATCCTTCGAGCATTCGTTGTAATTGTAAACTTCAGGATCGAGGCCCAAAAACTTGGGTACCCTGGGGTAGATCGCCCCACCGAAGGCGCCGATAAAAACGTAACCATCCTTGCACTTGAAGGTGTCGTACGGTTGAAATCCCGCGGCCCGGTTGCCAGTGTGTCCGTAAGTTGCGCCCTGACCGGTATAGAGGGGCAGAACATTCCCCTGGGTCTGCGCAACGGCCTCGAACTGAGCACAGTCGATGACCTGTCCTTGCCCTGTCTTCTGAACGACCATGAGGGCCATCAGCGTAGCTGCCCACCCTGTCAATGATGTCAGGATGTCCCCCGTATAAGTCTTTGCCCTCTGTGGGGGGCCGCTCGGGTCGCCGGTAATGCTCATCATCCCACCATAGGCCTGTGCTAGAGCGTCATACCCAGGTCGCCCGAGGTAATCCTCTTTGCCGTACTGACCATAGGTGCTGACCCGAACGATCACGAGTTTGGGGTTCACTGCCAAGGCAAGTTCAGCCGTGATGCCCGCCCGTTCGATAGTGCCGGGTGCAGAGGACTCCATCCACACGTCGGAGATCTTCCAGAGCGCCATAAGGATTTCGGTCCCTTTTTTGAACTTGATGTCAAGGCCCAGAGAAAGCTTGTTCTTCGTTATCTCCGCAGCGTCACAACTATGCTCCCTCGATCCCCTCGTCATAAGCGGTGGAATGATCCGGTAAGGGTCTCCACCAGGCCTCTCTACATGTATCGTTTCGGCGCCGAAATCAGCCATCTTTGTCGCCATAAAAGGTTGAGCGGCAATGATTCCCGTACTGGTGACCCGGATACCCTCCAGTGGCCCAAACTTGGGCGCCAAAATAGGCGTTGGTGGCCTTTCCAACTTCTTTATCCACTCCGGGATTGTTTTCTTCAGTTCCTCGATTTTCTCTTCGTTCTTAAGAATCCTCTTGTCGTGTGCCATATGTGCTTCCCCCTTAAGTATTTTTGTGACCCTCCAGTCCATTGTTACATAATCCTAATCCCCGACTGCACATTCCGGATCTTTTTGCCGAGGACTTCACCCCGGGACACGTTGAAAATATTCAGAAAAAAAATTTACAAAAGTAATGACGTCGGCATTGCCGATGGCAAGGATTCCCTCAAAGGGATTATTCATTTGGGCCTGTGAAAAAGACGAATCGTCTGTGCCCTGTCTTCTGAAGGGGATGAGCTTTTCATTACTCTTAAGCTTGTGATTTAAGAGGCTCCGATATCTTTGTAAGAATATGTCTAACTCGAAAATAACAAAAAGACTATAACGAGTGGGGGCGCTGCGTGTCAAGAAATTATGCGAATACCATTAGACCGCCATGGTGGAGGAACTGGCCATCCGCACGGAGCAAGAAAGAAAATAGACAGAGGCAGGTTCATTATTATTAGTCGTATTTATTGATCCTCAGCAATGTGGTCGTATGCAGACTGATAGGGTAATTAAGATATACCCTTCTATCATAAGTATTGCGCAAAGTAAAGCTGCGCGTGCGTTTCTGCATCTTTAGTCTTTTTTAGTGAATCGCTGGCATTTTCACACCGTGAACAAATTCTTGTAAGTCCCTAGCGTATTTTGCGGAAAAATTGTCTTGACAGACAAGAAATTTAGTTCCTATACTTTCCCAAAAAGTCTTATTAATTCAATACATATTTCAACCCTTTATTTCAGAGGAAGCAAGCAGAGACGAGGCTTGCAGTGAATGCTCATTTCCCCGTGCTTGATACGAACATTCTCTCGGATATTACGGTGACAGTGCTATGACTGAAAAGACGCTTGGAATCGATATTGGATCCACCACCTTGAAACTCTGCCTTGTCTCGCAAGACACTGGAATTGAGCACGTGATCCTCCCCCACGAGGGCGATCTCCCCGGGACGCTGGCGCTGCTCATGGATCGCCTTAAAGCTGTCCGACCGCTCCGTGGCATCGTCACGGGGACTGAGGGGCGTCATCGCGTCGATCTGCCCGAGGTTATTGCCGCGGTAGCAATCGAGAGTGGCCTTGATGCCCTGAACCTTAAGCCCCGCGCTGTTGTGTCAATGGGTGGTGAAGACTTGGTTGTCTACGTCCTCAACGACCAGGGACGCATTGTCAACACGTACTCCGGCAACAAGTGCGCATCAGGGACCGGCGAATTCTTCCGCCAGCAACTCGGCCGCATGAACCTGCGGATCGAGGATATCAATGATGTCTGCGTCGGTGCCCGACCCCATCGCATCTCAGCCCGTTGCTCCGTTTTCATGAAGTCGGACTGCACGCATCGTTTGAACAAGGGGGAGGTGGGCAAAGGTGACATCACCCTGTCCCTGAGCAAGGTAATGGCGGACAAGGTCTCCGAATTTCTTACCAAGGCGAAGATATCGAGCGGCCAGGTCGTGCTGCTCGGCGGCGTCACGCGAAACCGCTTTCTGGTGGAATTCATCCGCGAGAGCAGGCCGGGAATCGACTTCATTTTGCCCGACGAGGCGCCATACTTCGAAGCCTTTGGTGCCGCTCATCTGGCCAGAAGTCAGGGCGCATGGCTTCCGGAAGACGAGGTGGTGCGACCCGGTTCGGCGTTAGTTTTCAAGAGATTCAAACCCCTGTCCAAGGCGAGTGATCTGGTGATACATGCGGAATCACGTCGGGGCGCATACGATCCTGACGCTGAATACATGCTCGGTGTCGACGGCGGTTCGACGACGACAAAGGCCGCCCTCATCAATGTGAAGACCCTCGAGATTGTTGCAGAGCACTATGGCCGCACTCACGGAGACCCTGTCGCCGCGCTCAGACTTTGCCTGCGCGAGGTCAAGAAACAATTGGGCGATCACAAGCCGCGAATAAGCCTCGTGGCGACCACGGGATCATCACGGGAGCTCCTCGGCGTTTTCCTCGAGACGGCCGGCGTCTACAACGAAATCATTGCACATACCGTTGGTACGACATACTTCCTGAAGGATGTCGACACAATATTCGAGATTGGCGGGCAGGACGCCAAATACGTATTCATCAACAATGGTGTTCCCATCGACTACGCGATGAACGAAGCCTGCTCTGCGGGAACAGGATCGTTCCTGGAGGAAGCTGCCTCTGGTGACCTTAACATTCACACCGCGCCGGAGATCGGTCCCATCGCACTCCAAGCAAAGGCTCCGCTGAAGTTCGGCGAACACTGCTCGGCGTTTATCAACTCCGACATACGTAAGGCAATGCAGCAAGGCGCAGCGCGCGAGGATGTTGTTGCCGGCTTAGTATTTTCCATCGTCGCCAACTACCGGAATCGGGTGGTGGGTAATCGTTCTGTAGGTGAGCACATCGTACTTCAGGGGGGTGTCGCCAAGAATCCGGCTGTACCGCTGGCCTTTGCGCAGATGACAGGCAAACTGATCACGGTCCCGCCTGATCCCGAGCTCATGGGCTGCTTCGGCGTCGCGCGGCTTGTGCTCCAGAAGCATGAAGAAGGCCTGATCGAGAAGGGTGACTTCGACCTGGACAGCATGATCGAGAAGGAAATCACATACCGCGAAGGGTTCACTTGCAAGGCCTGCGAAAATCTCTGTCAGATCCGGAACCTTGAGGTCGGCGGGCATCGCTATCCCTTCGGAGGCCGCTGTTCACTCTACACGAACCAGCGCAAGAAGCGCAAAATTCGCGACTCTGAGGTTATCGACTATACTCAGGAACGCATGCGGATGCTCTTCGAGGAGTTTGAGCCTTCCCCGGACACCTTCCATGCCAGAAGCCGGCAGGTCGTTGGGGTGCCACGGGCCTTCTCGGTCCACTCTGTATGGCCTTTCTATTCCTGGTTCTTCCACAGTCTCGGAGTCAGGACCATGCTCTCGACTCAGATCGTTCCGGAAGGGATTGCGAAACAGGAAAGTAATTACTGTTTTCCGGCCGAGATAGCTCACGGGGCGATCCAGGACATGCTTGACAAGGATGTGGACTTCGTCTTTCTGCCGCATTTCCGCGACATGCCGTCCATGGAAGAAGTGCACGCCTGTGTTTGCCCGTTGACTCAGGGTCTGCCATTTTACGCCCGGCATGCCTTCGTGCTGCGCGATGACCGTGTGCTCCGGCCGCTGGTCTCGTTTAGCCGCGGATTCGAGGCGAGCCGCAGCGCATTCGAGGACGTTGCAGAAAAGCTCGGTTTCGGTCGCGATGAAGGGAGACAAGCTTACGACACCGCCACCGAGCAGTACCAGAGGTTTCTTGCCGCCTACAGAGAGCTAGGCAGGAAGGTGCTCACCGAGGTGCAGGAGAATCCTGATCGTGTCTACGTTGCGCTCTGTGGACGTCCGTATAACGCCTTCACGCGGGATGCCAACATGGGAATCCCGCGTAAGTTCACATCGCAGGGCGTCACTGTCATTCCCTTCGACATGATCTATGACCCGGACGCCGAGATCCCGCCTAACAACTACTGGTACTACGGCCAGGAGAACATGAAAACGGTAAAACAGGTCAAAAAGATCGACAACCTGTATTTGTCATGGATATCGAATTTCTCCTGCGCCCCTGACTCGTTCATGCTCCACTATGTTCGTTGGCTGATGGGACAAAAGCCCTATCTGGTGCTCGAGATAGACTCCCACACCGCCGACGCGGGCCTGGACACCCGTGTCGAGGCGTTTCTCGACATCGTGGAAAGTTATCGCCGTCACATGAGCCCGGTGGCGGAGAAACCATTCCGGCGGCGCTACTATGTCGAACTGAAGGATGAGTTTTGCGACATTGTTGACCAGAAGACGGGCGAGAGACTAGACATGCTCGATAAGCGCGTTCATGCGATCTTGCCTCCGATGGGCGACTTGTCCACGGAGGCAATGAATGTGGCCTCTCTGCGTCAAGGGGTCCGGTCAACAAACCTGCCGCTGCCGGATGTCTTCAGCACCCAACTCGCCCGCAACGTCGCTTCGGGAAAAGAGTGCATCCCGGCGCTCTTGGTGCTAGGCTCGGTCCTCAAGTTCTTCAGTGATAAGAACCCAATCTCCGGCGATGACATATATCTGGTCTTCGTGCCATCGACGCTGGGGCCATGTCGAACAGGGCAGTACCATGTCTTCTTCGATCGCCTCTTTGAGGAGATGGGATGGGAGAATGTGGTTCTCCTTGTGGGCAGCTCGGAGAACTCTTATCGCGAGCTTGGCTCTACGTTCACTCGGGATTTCTGGCGTGCAGTCGTCTTGGGTGACTACTTTACTGACATCCGGAGCTCTCTCCGGCTCCTGGCTCGTGACTTGGATGATGCTCTGTCCACCTTCCAGTCCGTCTGGCAGGACGTCCTTGGCGCCTTCCATGCGGGCCCGAAAGAACTTGACCGGGAACTGAGGCGGGCAGCGGACAGACTTGCCCTGGTTCCTCTGAAAGGCCGTCTCGATGACGTGAAGAAGATTCTCGTAATCGGCGAGATCTACGTCCGGCGTGACAACTTCTCCGTGGAAGAAGTGTCGCAGATGCTCATATCGAAGGGGATTTATCCGAAGGTCGCCGGCGTGACCGAGTGGATCCACTACACAGACTTCGCACGCAAGTTCATCATGGAGGGCCGCCGTAAGCGTGAGGGCTGGCTGCGCACTCTCGTGCACGGAGGGCTCAAGGACGAAGCTTCATATCTGATCGATAAGATCTGGAAGGAGAATGTCGAGGAGAAGATCGTCGGGGCGCTCAGACCCACCGGCCTCATTCCGCATGCCCCACATGACATGAATGAGATCATCGGCGAGGGGCGACACGAGTTCGTGGATCCGGAGTTGGAAAGCGAGGCAACGGTGTCGCCGGCAGTAGGTGCGGCGGCGATGAAGGATGGCTACTCCGGTGTGGTCATCATCGCTCCATTCTGCTGTCTCCCTGGGCGGCTGATCGAGGGGGTTTATGCACCATGGGCGAAGGCCCGTGACTACCCGGTGCTGGCGCTGGAGAACGACGGGCAGCCCTATCCGCCGAATATTGTCTCCCGGATAGAAGTCTTTGCGCACAACGTCCTGCGATTCGAATCGAAACATTCGAACCAGATTCTGCCGTAGGACGTTGAACGATGGGTGGACAGCTTCAACCGAATACTCCTGCAGGTGCAGTGCTTAACGCGAGGCATGCCGAGAAGGTGGCGAGGGTCTCGGAGGAGCTTCGCCGGAGAAAAAGCACAGCGCCGCTCTCCCGGCAGAAGAGGGTGGTCTCTCACCAAGTCCCCAAGGTTCATGACAGGAAGCACACCGACGAGAAGGTCAACCTGCGCGACTTTGACAAAATCATCGAGATCGACCCGGATCGGCTCATCTGCATCGCCGAACCGGGAGTCCCGTTCTGCAAACTCGTCGATCGCACCCTCCCCATAGGTCTTGTGCCGATTGTCGTTCCGGAGCTAAAAACAATCACCATCGGAGGGGCTGTGGCGGGCTGCTCTATCGAATCTATGTCCTTCGTATACGGAGGCTTCCACGACACCTGCCTCGAGTATGAGATCATCACCGCGAAAGGAGACGTGCTCATCTGCGCGCCCGACAACGAGCACTCGCTGATCTTCCAGATGATGCACGGCTCGTTTGGGACGGTGGGAATTCTTTCGCGGCTCGTGTTCCGGCTGATCCCTGCCAAGCACTTTGTCCACCTCCGTCACGAGACACACACGTCAATCGACAGCTATGTGGCATCCATCTGGTCCCACTTCGAATGCCGGGATGTCGATTTCATGGACGGCATAATCCACTCACCGTCACACCTCGTTCTTTGTGTCGGCGATTTCGTGGATAGTGCGCCCTACACAAACCGCTATGATTGGCTGAAGATCTACTACCAGAGCACAGCCAAGCGCCGCGAGGACTACCTGAGGACGTCACACTATTTCTACCGTTATGATCGTGGCGTGACCAACGTGCACCCCAAGTCCTTCATCGGCAGACTGCTCTTAGGTAGGTTCCTCGGCTCCTCGCAGATCCTCAGGGTGGCCGAGAAGTTCCGTTGGCTACTCCTGTCGGACGATCGCCCCGACGTCACGGTGGACACTTTCATCCCGTTTTCAAGGCTGAAGGAATTCCTGGAATGGTATGCCAGGGACTTCAGCCATTTCCCTCTCTGGGTCGTCCCTTACGCCCGGGTGCATGACTACGAGTGGCTCAGCGACAGCTTCTGGGCGAAGCTCAGCGACAAGCTGATGATTGACATCGCTATCTATGGGATGAAACAGCGGGGAGACACGAACTACTACCGCCTGATGGAGGAAAAGCTGCAGGAGCTGAACGGGATCAAGACTTTGATCTCGTACAACTATTACAAGGAAGACGAGTTCTGGCAGATTTTCAACCGCAAGAACTACGATGCAGTCAAAGCCGTCACTGATCCTAACAACATCTTCCGCAACCTCTATGAGAAGACCTGCCGTGCAGCCATGGGGCAAGAGTGATAACCCCGGGCGTTTGGCACGGGTGAAAACGGCATGCAGATTGCCCCCATATCTGCCAAGAGCGCCATTTCCGCCCTCTGAGTATTTTCAGAACAGCCCTTTCCGGAATTTCTTGACCGGTCAAGTGCTATAATGTAATCTGGCCACGTTTTGCAAAGATCGTAGAAGAGATTTTTTCTAAGGTTCCAGGTTGACTCGTATGGTTGTCTCAAAATCTGAAGAGCACCGGCCATGGGGTTATTTCTGTGTCCTTGCTGATGAGCCGGACCATAAAGTTAAACGCATTGTTGTGTTCCCAAAACAGCGTTTGAGTCTACAGAGGCACTTTCGCAGAAAGGAACATTGGTATATTGTCCAAGGAAAAGCCATTGTGACTATTGACAAAGATCAGATCCATATGGAATGTGGCCAGTCTGCTGACATCCCCAAAGGTGCATGGCATAGGATCATGAACATCGGTGAGAAGAATGTTGTTGTAATTGAAGTCCAACGTGGAGATTATTTCGGGGAGGACGATGTAGAACGGTTAGAAGATGACTACGGGCGTGTTTGACGGTTTTGTTATCAAACCTTAGACGGAACTCATTATCATATAGGGCGCGTCACTATATCTTCAAAATTGTTGACTATGTGAGCCGCTATCCATGAAATGCCTGCTTAATTGGCAAGGATTGTGCATAATTTTTTTGATGGATATTTGGCAGATTTATCTTGACACGGGGGAAAAAGGGAGTATGTTTCGAGCCTAAAGAAGTGGGGTTAATACCCAGCGTCTGAAAAATTTTGAAAGGAGGTACTAGGTTGATGAAGAAGGTGTTTGCTTTCATTCTTTCGGTGCTGATGTTAATAGCATTCTCGTTCGTTTTGGCTGGCTGTCCGTCTGCACCAGAAAAGAAACCGCCAGAGCCTGCAAAGAAAGAAGCAGCGGCTCCGGCACCGGCACCAGCGCCAGCTCCTGGAGCACCAGCTCCCGCAGCGCCAGCTCCTGGAGCACCAGCTCCCGCAGCGCCAGCTCCCGCAGCGCCAGCGCATAAGTAATATCCCTATTAGATCTAATAAGGAAAAAACAACCGAGCATCTCAACAGTGCTCGGTTTGTTTTTTTCGGGGGGATGAGGTGCGAATCAGATATTACAAACTGAGCCTTGCATGTTTTGCCGGGGGCTTCCGGGACAAATCATTTTCCATTCTTGATCGGCTGAGGCAGCAGAGTGGATTATGAATTTTTCCGCATTGAAATAAACAGTTTGCATGAACCTGATCCTGTGTCCTCCACAATCAAATTTCGTTCAGTATCTCAATGTACTTCAATCCTTGTGTGAATTTTTTTAACGTTCTTAATTCTCCTTTTACCTCTTGACGGTCCTTGTTTTTTCCATTGTCCCCTTTCCTCCCTGTGCATAAAAGAGACCTCCTTCTAATAAGATGCAGCTTTACAAGAAAAATAAGAAGATATGACAATGGGCGTGTTTCATAGAGTGCAGTTCCTTTATTTGCTTGCGAGGCGTCGAATAATGCTCTATTTTGTCCCCGTAATAAATGGCATATTTGACTTGCACGCCATGGGATGCGGAGAAATGAAACTGTATTACACGGTAGTGAGGAGCAAAAAAAGAAAAAAGACGATTTCATTGCAGGTGAAGGCGAACGGGACTGCGATTATTTATGCCCCCGATAGGACTCCGCTTCCAGAGATAGAGGAATTCGTGAGGGAGAAAAAAGGATGGCTATGGAGAAAGATCACGGAGCACGGTGAAAAGCAAAAAGAGATCAAGACGAAAAAATATGCGACAGGCGAAACATTCCTTTTCCTGAGTAAACCATATCCATTGAAGATCGAGGATGTTGCTGAGGATTGCGATAAGCTGGCTCTTCTCTACGGCAAATTTGTCCTTGCCAGTGATAAGGTTTCACAGGGAAGGGAGCTGTTCATTGACTGGTACAGGAAGGAAGCGGAGAGATATATTGGGGAGAGAGTCAGTCATTTCAGCCAAGCCCTCAAGCTCATTCCAGGACGCGTGAAGATAAGCAATGCACGCTGCCGCTGGGGTTCGTGTTCTCAAAAGAATCATCTTTATTTCAGTTGGCGGCTCGTAATGGCAACGAGTTCCGTCATCGATTACGTCGTTGTGCATGAGTTAGCGCACATGCAAGAAAAGAATCATTCGGTCCGTTTCTGGAACCTCGTAGGCAATTTCATCACCGATTATAAGAAACAGAGAATCTGGTTAAAGGATAATGGACATACATTGGATATTTAGGCAGAATATGTAAATGACTTGAGCTCATCGTCTCGCAAATATTTTGTTTGACGTCGTGCTGGAAAGCCGGGATGTCCTTCATTTTTGTGTATTTTCGCTCATAATTTTGGTATAAGCGAGCACATTTAATTTTTGGTTAATCAATAAATACATGGGCAGCGAATTGTTACCAGTTACATCGTTGGGCGTAGGTGAAGAAGGGATTATCCAAGCCATCTCCGGAGGCTGGTCTCTCACAAGCAGACTCGCGGGCATGGGTATTGTATCTAACGCCAAGATCAGGGTACTCCGCAAGAGCGGCGGTCTGATTATTGTTCAGGTGGCGGACACAAGGGTGGCCCTGGGAGCTGGAGAGGCATCGAAGATACTGGTCTTCAAGGTTGCGGCAGCGCGGGATGAAGGGGAACAGAAAAAGGTCGAGAAGAAAATTCTTGTTGCGCTTGCCGGTCAGCCCAATGTGGGTAAATCCACTGTATTCAATATCCTTACGGGATTATCTCAGCATGTAGGCAACTGGCCGGGGAAAACGGTAGAGAAGAAGGAAGGCGCCCATTTTTCGGATGACGCGGAACTTCAGATTATAGACCTGCCGGGTACATACAGCCTGACGGCCTTCTCCGAAGAGGAGAGGGTTGCAAGGGATTTTATCATTAGAGCAAATCCCGATGTGATTGTTCATCTCGTGAATGCATCTGTCCTCGAAAGGAGCCTCTATCTCTTGTCAGAGCTCTTGCTTTTGGGCCCGCCCATTGTTGTGGCTGTCAATATGGTAGATGTCGCGGAAGATCAGGGAATCCATGTTGATGTCAAGGCGCTTCAGGAATCTCTCGGGATACCGGTTGTGCCGATGGTTGCGACAAAAAACAGGGGCATAAAGGAACTCGTATCCACTGTCATCTCTGCGGCAAGAGGAGAACTTGATTACAAACCACGGATACCTGATGTTTCCCCTGATCACAGAGCGATCTTTGATAGTCTCATGAATCTCATCAAAGACTATGCCCCACCTCCATTAACTATCCGCTGGACTGCCACAAAGCTCATGGAAGGCGATCCGGAAATGTCGAAGGTGATGGAAGGACTCGTTCCCGCCGATGTGTGGAACCGGATACAAACACTCCTCATCAAGCATGAAGATTCTCTCCACGCCGTTGTCGGCGGCAGGTATGACTGGATCGAAGAGGTTACTAGGTCTGCTGTTTCGAGGTTTAAGATGGGGCAGGTTGTCATGACTGACAGAATTGATCATATTCTCACCCGCCCCATCTTTGGTATTCCTATACTACTTGCAGTTTTTGCAGGCGTATTTTTGCTTACATATAAGATTGGCCTCCCGTTGCAAAAGCAGGTCGAATGGATGGTCGGCATCTTTGCCAGGTGGATGGATGCGGCAATCGTCTCCTCCCATCCCTGGGTCAGGGGAATCATAATCGACGGCGTCATTGGGGGTGTCGGTTCAGTCTTGACCTTACTCCCGATATTGCTCATATTTTTTGCAGTAATGGCCTTCTTGGAAGATGTCGGGTACATGGCAAGAGCGGCTTTCGTCATGGATAGATTCATGCACCTTGTCGGTCTTCACGGTAAGAGCTTTATTCCCATGTGTTTGGGTTTCGGGTGTAATGTGCCATCGGTTCTGGGCGCGAGGATTGTGGAGTCCAAACGGGAGCGGCTGTTAACGATATTCCTCATTCCCTTCGTTCCGTGCACGGCGCGAGTTGCGGTGCTGACGTTTGTCTCCGCCGCTCTATTTGCGGGCAAGGCAGTCATCGTTTCCTGGGCATTGCTGACCATGAACATTCTTGCATTAGGCGTCATAGGCATGCTCATCGATAGATTTATCCTGAAGGATGAACCTATGCCATTCATCATGGAATTGCCGCTCTATCACAAACCGGATCCCAGAACGATTGGAATCGTTGTGTGGGCAAGGACAGTAGCATTTGTAAAGAGAGCGGGCACCGTTATACTGACGGTTTCT
>Ga0335081_10002065_pt1 | contig 31715 bp, 39 predicted proteins | sample Lox_Sample_35_FD_206713 | JGI IMG/M metagenome (GOLD analysis project Ga0335081, IMG submission 206713) | Soil microbial communities from Loxahatchee National Wildlife Refuge, Florida, United States - Lox_Sample_3.5 | ecosystem: Environmental > Terrestrial > Soil > Wetlands | place: USA...
AGGCCACCGAGATCGTCGCCGTCTCCATCGGCCCGCAGCAGGCTGCCGAAACCATCCGCACCGCACTCGCCATGGGCGCCGACCGCGGCATCCTGGTCAAGACCGATGGCGCGGTCGAGCCGTTGGCCGTGGCGAAGATTCTCAAGGCCATCGCGGCCGCGGAACAGCCCGGCCTCATCATCCTCGGCAAGCAGGCGATCGACGATGACAGCAATCAGACCGGCCAGATGCTGGCGGCGCTGCTCGGCTGGCCGCAAGGCACCTTTGCCTCCAAGGTCGCGCTCGACGGCGATGCGCTCTTGGTGACGCGCGAGGTCGACGGCGGGCTGCAGACGGTCAAGCTCAAGCTGCCGGCCATCGTCACCACCGATTTGCGCCTGAACGAGCCGCGCTACGCTTCATTGCCGAATATCATGAAGGCGAAGAAAAAGCCGATCGAGGAAAAAACCGCCGCCGACTACGGTGTCGATACCAAAGCGCGGCTCGAGGTGCTCAAGACGACGGAGCCGCCGGTGCGCAAGGCCGGCGTCAAGGTCAAGAGCGTCGCCGAACTGGTCGAGAAGCTCAAAGAAGCGGGGGCGGTTTGATGCCGACGCTGCTTCTTGCCGAGCACGACAACGCCACGCTGAAGGACGCCACCGCCAAGGCGCTGACTGCCGCCAAGGCGCTCGGCGCCGACGTGCACATCCTCGTCGCCGGTCATAATTGCAAAGCCGCCGCCGAGACCGCCGCGAAGCTTGACGGCGTGAAAAAAGTTCTGCTCGCCGACGCGCCCGCTTACGAGCATATGCTGGCCGAGCCGACTGCGGCTCTCATCGTCTCGCTCGCTGGGCCCTACGAAACCATCATGGCCGCGGCGACCACGACCGGCAAGAACGTCATGCCGCGCGTCGCCGCGCTGCTCGACGTGATGCAGATTTCCGACATCATTAAAGTTGTGGCGCCCGACACTTTCGAGCGGCCGGTCTATGCCGGCAATGCCATCCAGACGGTGCGCTCGACGGAGAAGAAGCGCGTCATCACCGTGCGCACGGCGGCGTTTGCGGCGACCGGCGAGGGCGCTTCGCCGGCGCCGATCGAGCCGGCCGCGCCGGCCGCCGATCCCGGCCTCTCGGGTTTTGTCGGCGAGGAGCTTTCCAAATCCGAGCGCCCGGAACTGACCTCGGCGAAGATCATTATTTCCGGCGGCCGGGCGATGCAAAACCGCGAGAACTTCACCAAATATATAGAGCCGGTGGCGGACAAGCTCGGCGCCGCGATCGGCGCCTCGCGCGCGGCAGTCGACGCCGGCTATGCGCCGAATGACTGGCAGGTCGGGCAGACCGGAAAGGTCGTGGCGCCCGACCTTTATATCGCGGTCGGCATTTCTGGCGCCATTCAGCATCTCGCCGGAATGAAGGACTCGAAAATCATCGTCGCGATCAACAAAGATGAGGAAGCCCCCATCTTCCAGGTCGCCGATTACGGATTGGTGGCGGATCTTTACCAAGCGCTGCCGGAGCTTGCCACGGAGCTCGCTAAGGTTAAGCGCTGACGGAATCTGGCAGAGAGGCCGCGAACGTCGTAAAAGGTGAATCGGAATGGTCGACGTCAGGGAACGGCCCAAAGCGCAGCAGATGCGCGGCGAGCAAGCGATGCCTCACTCTATCCGAAAAATAGGCGTGGTCGGCGCCGGCCAGATGGGCAACGGCATCGCCCATGTCTGCGCATTGTCCGGCTTTCACGTGCTTCTCAACGACGTCGTCGCCGACCGCATCACGGCTGGGCTTGCCACCATCAACGGCAATCTGGCGCGCCAGGTCAGCCGGCAGCGCATCAGCGAGGAAGAGCGGCAGGCCGCGATCAAGCGGATTACGCCCGCCAACACGCTCGATGAGCTTGGCGACTGCGATCTGGTGATCGAAGCGGCGACCGAGCAGGAAGAGACCAAGCGCAAAATCTTTGCCGCGTTGTGCCCCTCGCTCAAGCCGGCGACCATCGTCGGCACCAATACCTCCTCGATCTCGATTACGCGGCTGGCCGCCGCGACCGACCGGCCGGAGCGCTTCATCGGCATTCATTTCATGAACCCGGTGCCGCTGATGGAACTGGTCGAGGTGATCCGCGGCATCGCCACCGACGACGCCACCTTCGAGTCGACCAAGCAATTCATAACCAAGCTCGGCAAGCAGATCGCGGTGTCCGAGGATTTCCCCGCCTTCATCGTCAATCGGATCCTGCTGCCGATGATCAACGAGGCGATCTACACGCTCTATGAGGGCGTCGGCAATGTCGAGGCGATCGACAAGGCGATGCGGCTCGGCGCGCACCATCCGATGGGGCCGCTGGAGCTCGCCGACTTCATCGGGCTCGATACCTGCCTCTCGGTGATGCAGGTGCTGCACGAGGGGCTGGCCGACTCCAAATACCGGCCGTGCCCGCTGCTGGTGAAATACGTCGAGGCCGGCTGGCTCGGCCGCAAGACCAAGCGCGGCTTCTACGATTACCGCGGCGACAAGCCGGTGCCGACGCGCTGACGGCCGGCCGGGCGCCGGCCGCGGTTGCCGGAGCGTGCGCGGTGGTCGCTGCTCTCAGCTTACTACAGGCCCCAGCCCGCGCCCCAGCCGCCGAGTTTCAGATTGATGCCGAGTTTGACGGTGTGGACGGTGGTTTTTTCGCTGAGCGAGAAGGGCACCGCGGCAAGCGCGCCGCTGGCCACCGTGTTAGTGCCGAGGTCGAGATAGAGATATTCGGTCTTGACCGACAGCCAGGGATTTAACGCGTATTCCAAGCCGCCGCCCACGGTCCAGCCATTTTGGTCGGTGCCGGTCGAAGCCAGCGCCGACAGTCCGAGCGCCGTGGCGTTGGCCGAGCTTGTGGTGTGGCCGTAAGCCCATCCGCCGGTGGCGTAGAGCAGAGCCGTGGGGGTCACCAGATAACCCACGCGTCCGCGCACCGTGCCGAACCAGTCGAGCTTGCTGCCGACGCTGCCGGTAAAGGTGTTCGCGGTTGTCGTCGCCTTGCCTTCGATATCGGCGCCATCGAAGTCGGCTTCGACACCGGCGACCCAAGCCGGAGCGAATTGCCAATTGTAACCGACCTGGCCGCCGCCGAAGAATCCGCTTGAGTTGAGCGTCGATGTTCCGGTGGTCGCTCCGAAGCCCAGCGCCGGGATGGCTCCGACGCTGAAGGGGTACTGGAACTGATCGCCGCCGAAGCCGCCATTGGCGCCGACATAGAAGCCGGTCCAGGAGTATGCCGGGGGCGGGGGCGGCGGCGGATTGTATGGCGGCGGCAGAGCAAGATCGGCCGCTTGCACGGCCGACACGCCGCACGCGATGGTTCCGGCTACCGCCAGCGAATAAACAATGCGCTTCATTGCCCGCCCCGATGCAAAGATTCGAATCCCGGGGGCGACAAACGCATGAGAGCTGACAACGAGCCGTTAATGCCTTGTCCAGCGCGCAAAAATCATCGGACCTGTTGCCGCCGTGCAACAAGTAAAACCATGGATCTGTTGTTGCGGGAGCGCTATCGCGGCGGGAGAGACGACACGGCATGACCTGCCCTCCCGCCGCGAGAATAATTCGAATTACGCCGCCTCGCGCATTTGAGGCGCGGTTTCGCTCCAGCACGGCAGCGCCGATACGCGCCCGAACCAGGCGCCGACATTGGCATAAGGTCCGAGCGGCATTGCCGCGCCTTGGGCATGAAACAACGGCGCCGCCACCGCGAAGTCGGCAATCGTCAACGTATCGTTGACGAGGTATTTGTGCCGCGCCAGATGCGCGTCGAGCATCTTGGCTTCCTTGTTGAAGCTCTCGGTGGCCTTGGCGACCGCAGCCTGGTCGGGCGCGCCGAGGTTGACGAATTTCTTGACCAGATTTTCAAAGATCAGCGGCTGGCAGGCCTGTGCGCCCCAATGCGCCAAGTCCCAGCATTGCCACCGGGTGACGTCGGCGCCGCCTTTGGCATCTCCCGGATAAAGCGACGTCGGCTTCTTACTGGCGAGATATTGCAAAATCGCATTCGACTCCCATAGCTTGAAGTCGCCGTCGACCAGCACCGGCGTGCGGCCGGTCGGATTAAGCTCAAGGTATGCGGGCGCATGCTGGTCGCCTTTGAGCAGATCGACCAGCTCGAATTCGAGCGGCATTTTCAGGTAAGCGGCGAGCGCGCGCACCTTCCAGGTATTCGGCGAAGCGGGAAAGCCATAGAGCTTCATGATCGACTCCTCCATTGTTGTCGGCGATGTATCGGCTAGTCGCAGCATGCGGCGGATTTGGGTTGCCGGTATGACGCTTTTGTATCAACCGCCGCGCCGTCGTAACGGTCATGGTGGCGGACCCAGGCCATGCTGAATTTCAGGCCGTCTTCGTCGCGGCCTTTCGGCGCGAGATCGATGAGATTGTAGGCGCCGATCAGGATGTCGAGACCGCGGCCATAGGTCGAGTAAGTGTGAAAGACTTGGCCGTCCACGTCCTTGAAGAATACGCTGGCGCCGGGGCGTTCCTCGCTCGGGAACGTCGTCATTTGGTAGTTGTACTCGACTTCACCGCCGCGGGCTTTCTCCTCCGGCGACGCCGAGACGTGGTAATCGAAGTTAAAGTCGCTGCCGAACGACGATGCCCACTGAAACTTCCAGCCCATGCGCGCCTTGAACCTTTCGATTTCCGGCAGGGGCGCGCGAGAGACGACGGCGAAGGCGATGTCGCGCTGGGCGAGGTGGATGGTCGCGCCGTCGAAATGATCGGCGATCAGCGAGCAGCTTGGACAGCCGGCTTCCCAGCCCGGGCCGAGCATGAAGTGATATATGATGAGCTGGTTCTTGCCGCCGAACAGGTCGGCGAGCGATCGCTTGCCGTCCGGGGTATCGAACACATAGTTCTTTTCGACCTTTTCCCACGGCAGCTCGCGGCGTTTTTTGGCGAGCGCATCGCGGACTTTTGAAAACGCTTTTTCTTCGAGCAGATAGGCCTTGCGCGCAGCGATCCATTCATCGTGCGATACGATCTTGTGGGTTTCCACGACAGCGACCTCCATTTCCCAAACAGATAAACAGCATGCGCAGGCGGACATTCCCAAAGGCTCTGGCTCAGGACGCCGGCGTCATCCAGCCGATGCCGGCGCCGCCGGGCTCCAACAGGATGGCGATGCGGCCGACGCCCGGCACTTCGAATATCGGTTTCATGAGTTTGGCGCCGGCGGCGGTGGCCTGCTTCACCCGCGCATCGACATCGTCGACCGCGAGATACGCCATCCAGCTTTCGGGAACCTGGGCGAAGTCCGGCGTGCTGACATCGAGGATGCCGGCCACCGGCTCGCCGCCGATCTTGGCAATCCAATAGTTGCCGCTGCCGCCGGGCATCGGCATGGCGTCGAAACTCCAGCCAATGGTCTCGGCGTAGAATTTCTTGGCGCGCTCGACGTTGCGCGTCATCAGTTCGTTCCAATAAAACGTGCCGTGCGACCCGCCCATTTGCGCCTCCATCATTATTTGTCGGCCATGGACGCCAAGTTGGTGCCGCTTACGCGACGAATTTCTCCAGTTTGTCGAGCGCGCCGGTCCAACCTTGCTGATGGCGGTCGCGGGCCTCTTCGTCGAAAAATTGCGCGTGCATCAGCGTCAATAGCGTGCCGTCGCCGTCAGGTTTGAACTCGACGGTCACCAGCGACTCCCGCTCCGGCGTGCCGGCCCACGCCCAGGTGTAGACGAGCCGCACATTCGGAACGACTTCGCGCACGACGCCGAGAACCTGGAAAGGTTCGGCGCCCGGGCGGGCCGCCACGATGGTGAATTTGCCGCCGACACGCAGCTCGAACTCCGCATGCGTGCACACGGTGCCGGCCGGGCCAAACCAGCGTTTTATCTTTTCCGGCTCCGTCCATGCGGCAAAGACCTTGGCCGGCGCGGCTTTGAGCCGGCGCTTGATGGTGAGACTTGGTTTGGTGGCTGTTTGGATGGCCATGACTGCTCTTCCTCTTCCAGAAACGCGGCCAGGCGATCGAGCTGCCCAGACCAGAACCTTTCATAACGATTGAGCCACTCGAAGGCCTCGCGCATCGGCTCGGCGTCGAGCCGGCAGGCGACGACGCGGCCGGTTTTGCTGCGCTCGACCAGCCCGGCATCGGACAAGACGGCGAGATGCTTCATCACCGCCGGCAGCGACATCGTGAACGGCGCCGCCAGGTCGCTGACCGAAAGATCGGGATTTTCGGCGAGCCGCATCACCATTGCACGCCGTGTCGGGTCGGAGAGCGCGGCAAAAGTGCGATCGAGGGGGGCGTTCGAAAACTTAACCATATGGTTTAGTATCAAGGGCGAGCCGGTTTTGTCAATGATCATCGCGGAGGTCGCGATGACGATTCCGTGAGCGGCCCCTTAATCGGATTGTTAAGCCTTGACCCTTAAGCTCGGTGACATGAACCCCGCCAGCATCGCCACCCCTCTCGTCGGCGCCCAGACCGGGATGCTGCAGCTCGCGATCGCGGCGCGGCTCGAGCGCATGAACGCGGATATGGGTTCCTCGATCGTGAATTTGATCGACGCCGCGCAGCAGAACGCCAACACGCTGGCCAATGTCGGCTCCGGCATCGGAACGAATTTGGACGTTACTGCGTAGCGCTCTTGCCGTCGGCAATTGCCGCGCTGACGAGCTTCACGCCGTCGTCGCTCGACCATTCCGCCGGCCCGGCCATGTCTGCGATCTCGCAGCCGTTGCGGTCGACGATGACCGTCGTCGGCATGCCAAAGGCCTTACCGGCAGCCTTGAGGTCCTCAAAAACATGCGCGCTCTGGTCGGAATAATAAGTCAGATGGGTGGCGCCAACCTCTTTGAGGAAAGCGAGCGGCTTCTGCGGATCGCGGGTGTCGATATTGACGGCGACCACCTGGAAGTCCGGCCCTCCGAGCTTTGCTTGGAGGGCATCGAGCGCCGGCATTTCGCGGCGGCACGGTACGCACCAGGTCGCCCAGAGATTAAGGAGCACGGTGCGGCCGCGCCAATCGGCCAGCCGCTTATCGGCGCCAGTCGCGTCTTTGAAGGTCAGATCGGGGACGTGGAACGGCGTTTGCGCCACCGCCAACGCCGCGACCTCGCCGTGAACCAAGGGCGCGATCTGCCTGGCGATGTTAACCGCCGGCCGGCAGGCGGCATCGGCCGGATTGCTTCGGAAGTGCTCGATCCCGTATACCCCCGCCAGCACAATGAGAATGCCAATGGCCGCCGCGGCGGAAACAAGCCGCAGCCGGCCGATTTTGCGCAGGACAGGCGGATTTTCGGTTTCGGCGGTTTGTTCGGTCATGAGCGGCAAAACCTCGGCGTGAGCGTCATGAGACAACCTTCAGCGAGCGGCAACTTTTAACAAGCGATCCGTCATGAGCAACAAGATGTGGGGCGGTCGGTTCGGCTCCGGACCCGATCCGATCATGGAAGATATCAACGTCTCGATCGATGTCGACCGCCACCTGTACCGGCAGGACATCGCCGCCAGCAAGGCGCATGCGGCGATGCTCGCCAAAAAAGGCATCATCACGGCGCAAGATGCGAAACAGATCGCTCACGGTCTAGACATGATCCTGTCAGAGATCGAGGCCGGCAAATTCGCCTTCAAGCGGGCGCTCGAAGACATCCACATGAATGTCGAGAGCCGGCTCGGCGAGTTGATCGGGCCGGCGGCCGGGCGGCTGCATACCGCGCGCTCGCGCAACGATCAGGTGGCGACCGATTTCCGGCTCTGGGTGCGCGACGCCATCGACCGCATCGACGCCGCGCTTGCCGGCTATCAGCGGGCGCTCGCTGCCAAGGCGCTTGCCCATGCCGATACCGTGATGCCGGGCTTCACTCACCTGCAGCCCGCGCAGCCGGTGACGTTCGGCCACCATCTGCTCGCTTATGTGGAAATGGCCGGGCGCGACCGCGGCCGCTTCGCCGATGCGCGGGCGCGGCTCAATGAGAGCCCGCTCGGCGCCGGCGCGCTCGCCGGCACCTCGTTCCCGATCGACCGCGCCATGACCGCAAAGGCACTTGGCTTTGCTCGGCCGATGGCGAACTCGCTCGATGCGGTCGCCGACCGCGATTTTGTGCTGGAGACGCTCGCGGCCTGCGCGATTGCGGCGGTGCATCTGTCGCGCTTCGCCGAGGAGATCGTGATCTGGTCGTCGCCGCTTGCCGGCCTCGTGCAGCTTTCCGACAAGTTCACCTCCGGCTCCTCGATGATGCCGCAGAAACGCAATCCCGACGCCGCCGAACTGGTGCGCGCCAAGACCGGGCGCATCGTCGGGGCGCTCACTTCGCTCCTGATCGTGATCAAGGGATTGCCGCTCGCCTATCAAAAGGATCTGCAGGAGGACAAGGAGGGCGCGATCGACGCGATCGGCGCGCTCGATCTGTCGATCAGGGCGATGACCGGCATGGTGGCCGATCTCAAGCCCGACGTGGCGCGGATGCGCGGGCTCGCCGGTGGCGGCTATTCGACCGCCACCGATCTCGCCGACTGGCTGACCCGCACGCTCAAAATCCCATTCCGCGACGCCCATCACATTACCGGCAAGATCGTCGCCGCGGCCGCCGCGGCCGACATGCCGCTCGACAAGCTGCCGCTGGAAACCATGCAGGCGGTCGAACCCAAAATCACCGCCAGGATCACCAAGGCGGTCTATGCCGTGCTGTCGCCCGACAAGTCGGTGAAAAGCCGCACGGCTTACGGGGGCACGGCGCCGAGCAATGTCCGCCGCGAGGCCAAGCGCTGGCTTAAGCGCCTGGACAAAAAGGCATAAGCGTTTGGCAACGGCTTTCGCCGATGCTTTACGGACACAATGTCGCCGCCGCGGTGGGTTCTGTTGGACCGTTTTAGGGGCTTTGGGGGCATGGTTTTGACCCGACCGCACAATCCCGCTCATTCCCGCGCAAGCGGGAATCCGGTGCGAAGTGCTGCCTTGGCTGCGGCGCTGGCCGGCGTATTGGCGCTCGCCGGCTGCGGTCGCGAGGGGCCGCTCGAATTGCCGCCCGGGCCGGCGCCGGCAGCGCCAGTCACGACGTCGCAATTGCGCTCGCCTGACGGCACGCCCGCTCCTGGCTCGCCGCAGGACACGGCCGTGAAAACCGGCTTCGATAGCCAGGGCAATCCGGTCGCGACCCCGGGTCAGAAACGCTCCTTCATCCTCGACCCGCTGCTGCAGTAGATTCCTCCGAATTGGTTGCGGAGCCTGTCATCGGACCGCGCGGCTTCGCGCGGGTCGGTCGGCTCGCAATGACTCAAAACATGCTCTAAACACCCGCCATGCATCACTTCACCTATCGCGGCGGCCTGCTGCACGCCGAAGCGGTCGATCTCAGCACGCTGGCGGAGGCGGTCGGCACGCCGTTCTACTGCTATGCCAGCGCCACCATCGAGCGGCACTACAAGGTGTTCGCCGGCGCCTTCGCCGACGTCGACGCGCTCATCTGCTACGCCATGAAGGCGAATTCCAATCAGGCGGTGATCGCGACATTGGCCAGGCTCGGCGCCGGCGCCGACGTCGTCTCGCAAGGCGAACTGTTGCGCGCCCGCATGGCCGGCGTGCCGGCCGACAAGATCATGTTCTCCGGCGTCGGCAAGACCGCGGCCGAGCTGGCGCTGACGGTCGACGAGAATATCCTTTGCGTCAATGTCGAGTCCGAGCCGGAGCTTGAACTTCTGGCGTCGATCGCCGCCGCCAAGGGCCGGGTCGCCGCTATTTCGATCCGCGTCAATCCCGACATCGATCCCAAGACCCATGCCAAGATCGCGACCGGCAAGGCGGAGAACAAATTCGGCATCCCGATCAGCCGCGCGCGCGAGGTCTATGCGCGTGCCGCCAAGCTCAAGGGCGTGCGCGTCATCGGCGTCGACATGCATATCGGCAGCCAGATCATCGAGCTCGATCCGTTCGGCGATGCGTTTGCGCTGCTGGCCGAGTTCGTCGGCGTGCTGCGCGCCGACGGTCACACCGTCTCGCATGTCGATCTCGGCGGCGGCCTGGGCATTCCCTATCGCGAGGACAACGAGCCGCCGCCCGATCCCGATGCCTATGCGGCGGTCGTCAAGCGCGCGACCAGGGACCTCGGCTGCAAGCTCATCTTCGAGCCGGGCCGGCTGATCGTCGGCAATGCCGGCATCCTGGTGACGCGCGTCATTTACATCAAGCGCGGCGAGGCCAAGACCTTCGTCATTGTCGACGCCGGCATGAACGATCTGGTGCGGCCGACGCTGTATGAGGCGCATCACGACATCAAGCCGGTGCGCCAGACCGCCGTGGGCGCGCCGCGAATCACCGCCGACGTGGTCGGGCCGGTCTGCGAATCCGGCGACTATCTGGCGCTCGATCGCGCGCTGGTCGAACCGAAGCCGGGCGACCTCCTCGCCGTGATGACCGCCGGCGCCTATGGCGCGGCCCAAGCCGGCACCTATAACAGCCGCCCGCTGATCCCCGAAGTGCTTGTTCGCAATGGCGAATGGGCGGTCATCCGGCCCCGCCAGGCGCTCGACGAACTGATCGGGCTCGACCGGCTGCCGGGCTGGCTGTGACCTTGGCTTTGATCTTGCTTCACTAAATTTTGCTGGGCTTTAAGTGCCTTGAACCGGCCCTGATGTTAACGTGTTGTCTGCCAGTTGCAGGCGCGTCTTTGCCGAGCCGCCGCCCCGATAAACGGAAGCACTGTGACCGACCAGATTTTGCCGAATAGCGCTCCCGACAGGGCCGCGGCCGGGCCGTCGGCGAGTTCGTTTCTTGATTTGGCGCTGCGGCGCGCGCGCTGGACGATCCTGTGGGAGCGGCTGTGGCCGGCATTGGCGACGCTGGCGACCGCGCTTGGTCTGTTTCTGGCGCTGTCCTGGCTCGGGCTGTGGCTGTGGCTGCCGCCGCTCGGCCGCACCATCGGCGTGATCGGCTTTGTCGTCGTCCTTGTCGCCGCGCTGGTGCCGTTGGGACGCTTGCGCATGCCGGCGACGCGGGAAGGCTTGAGCCGGCTCGATCGCGGCAGCGGCCTGCGTCATCGCCCGGCCACCGCGATCGCCGACGAACTCGCGGTCACCTCGAAGGATCCCTATTCGCTGGCGCTGTGGAACGCTCATGTCGAGCGCGCCCGCCAAGCCGCGCATGCGCTCAAAGCCGGCGCGCCGGCGCCGCGCGTCGCCTGGCGCGATCCCTATGCGCTCCGCGCTCTGGTGCTGCTCGCCTGCATCGCCACGTTCTTTGCCGCCGGCGGGGAGCGATGGAAAAGGATCGCCGCGGCGTTCGACTGGCAGGGCGCGGTGCTGCCGGCGAATTTCCGCGTCGACGCCTGGGTGGTGCCGCCGGCCTATACCGGCAAGCCGCCGCTGGTGCTGCCCGGCATTCATCCGGGCGAGACGGCGGCGGCGCAGGCGCCGGGCGAAGGGCCCTTCGCGGTTCCGGTCAACTCGACGCTGATCGTGCGCTCGACCGGCAACGTCAATCTCGATGTCTCCGGCAAAGGCGGCGTCGCGGCCTCCAAGGACGCGGTGCAGGCGCCGGCCGGCACCGAGGAGCATCGCTTCACGATCACCGCGACCGGCACCGCGACCTTGCGCGGCGCCGGCGAAGATCTGACCTGGCCGTTCAACGCCATTGCCGACAATCCGCCGACCATCGAATTGACCAAGGATCCGCAGGCGCAGAACCGCGGCTCGCTGTTGTTGTCCTACCGGCTCCAGGACGATTACGGCGTCACCAAAGCCGAAGCGATTTTCGCGCGAAAGGACGATCCGGCCGTGAGCGCCGCGCCCGGCGGCAAGGCGCAGCCGCCGCGCCCGCTCTACGGCCCGCCGGAATTCCCGCTGGTGCTGCCGCAGGCGCGCACCAAGGACGGCGTCGGCCAGACCATCAAGGATCTCACCGATCACCCCTGGGCGGGCGCCGAGGTGACGATGACGCTCGTCGCGCACGACGACGGCGGCAATGTCGGCAAGAGCGATCCGGTGACGTTCCGCCTGCCGCAGCGCGTCTTCATCAAGCCCTTGGCGCGGACGCTGGTCGAGCAGCGGCGCGATCTGGCGATGGACGCCAATGCGCGGCCGCAGGTCATCACCGCGCTCGATGCGCTGGCTTTGGCGCCGGAGAAATTCACCCCCGATGCCGGCGTCTATCTCGGCCTGCGCTCGATCTTCTGGGAACTCGTTCGCGCCAAGAGCGACGACGATCTGCGCGACGTGGTATCGCGGCTGTGGCAGATGGCGGTCGACATCGAGGACGGCAACGTCTCCGACGCGCAGGACGCGCTGCGCAACGCGGAAGCCGCGCTGCAGCAGGCGCTCGAGCGCGGCGCCAGCGACGACGAGATCAAGCAGCTGATGGACAAGCTGCGCGAGGCCATGCAGCGTTATTTGCAGGCGCTGGCGCGGCAGCTGAAGAACAATCAGCAGCTGGCGCGGCCGCTCAATCCCAATGCGCAGGTGATGACGCAGCGCGATCTGCAGAACATGCTCAACAAGCTCGAGAACCTGGCGCGCAGCGGCGCCAAGGATGCGGCGCAGGCGCTGCTGCAGCAGCTCGCGCAGATGATGGAAAACATGCAGATGGCGTCGCCGGGCATGAACGGCGAGGAGAGCGACGAGATGTCGGAGCTCGACGAGCTCGGCGACATGATCCGCCAGCAGCAGGATTTGCGCGATCGCACCTTCAAGCAGGGCCAGAACCAGGAGGACGCGCAACGCGGGCAGCAGGGCAAGCCCGGCCGCTCGGAACATCAAGGCGACTCGCTCGGGCAATTGCAGCAGAACCAGCAGGCGCTGCGCGACCGGCTCAATCAGTTGCTGCAAGATCTGAAGAACCGCGGCCTCGGCAAGAGCCAGCAAGGCCAGCAGGGCAAAGAAGGCCCGGGGCAGGGCCAGCAAGGCCAGGGCGGCGATCAGCTCGATCAGCTCGGCCGCGCCGGTCAGGCCATGGGCCAAGCCGAAGGCGAGCTCGGGGAGGGCGATGCCGACAGCGCGGTGGATTCCCAAGGCCGCGCGCTCGATGCCTTGCGCAAAGGCGCGCAATCGCTGGCGCAGGCGATGCAGCAGCAGACGGGGCAGGGCCAAGGCCAGGGCCGCGGCCGCTTCGGCGAGGCGCGCGGCGACAGCGATACCGATCCGCTCGGCCGGCCGCTGCGCGGCCACGACTACAGCGACGATTCCTCGGTCAAGGTGCCCGGCGAGATCGACGTGCAGCGCGCGCGGCGCATCCTCGAGGAACTGCGCAAGCGCTTCGGCGAATTTGCCCGCCCGCAGGAAGAGCTCGATTACCTGCAGCGGCTGCTGAAGAATTATTGATCTGCCTTCGTCATCCTGAGGTGCCCGCGCGCAGCGCGGCCCTCGAAGGATGCTAGCCGAGGCGCCCGGGCCGTCGCCCTTCGAGGCTCGCTGCGCTCTCACCTCAGGGTGACGGTACGTGAGGCCGTGCTGCGCGCTCGCCACAGCCATCGTGACACCGCGTTGACACTTCCCCTTAACGGCCTAGATTACAGGGGTTCCGAGGGGTGCCCGGTTGCGGGCTGAGAAAAACCCTTTGAACCTGATCCGGGTCATGCCGGCGAAGGGACGGAAACTTCTAGGAAATCCCGCCCCGACCTCGCCGTCCGCCGGATCGCTCGCAAGAGCGAACGAAGAAGGAATGCAGCGATGAACAAGCCTCTCTCCGAAGCCGATCTCGCCACGCCGACGGTGACCACCGGCCCGATTGCCGGCTCGCGAAAAATTTACGCGGCGCCCGAAGCGGCGCCCGAGCTGCGCGTGCCGCTGCGCGAGATCCCGCTCTCGGAGGGTTCCGGCGAGGAGCCGGTGCGGGTCTATGACCCCTCCGGCATCTACACCGAGGCCGACGCGGCGATCGACGTCGAAAAGGGTCTCAAGCGCGCGCGTGTCGCCTGGGTGCGCGAGCGCGGCGGCGTCGAGGAGTATGACGGCCGCCCGATCAAGCCGGTCGACAACGGCAATGTCAGCGGCAAGCATCTCGCGCGCAATTTCCCGAACACGCCGCGCCCGATGCGCGCGCTCGATGGGAAGCCCGTGACGCAGCTCGAATGGGCGCGCGCGGGCGTCATCACCAAGGAAATGATCTACATCGCCGAGCGCGAAAATCTCGGCCGCAAAAAGATGCTCGACGTCGCGCAGGAGCGCCATGACGACGGCGAAAGCTTCGGCGCCGCGGTGCCGCTCTTCGTCACGCCGGAATTCGTGCGGTCCGAAGTGGCGCGCGGCCGCGCCATCATCCCGTCCAACATCAATCACGGCGAGCTCGAGCCGATGATCATCGGCCGGAACTTCCTCACCAAAATCAACGCCAATATCGGCAACTCCGCCGTCACCTCCTCGGTCGAAGAGGAAGTGGAGAAGATGGTGTGGGCGATCCGCTGGGGCGCCGACACCGTGATGGACCTCTCCACCGGCCGCAACATCCACAACACCCGCGAATGGATCCTGCGCAACTCGCCAGTCCCGATCGGCACCGTGCCGATCTACCAAGCCCTGGAGAAGGTCAACGGCGATCCGGTCAAGCTCGACTGGGAGTGCTACAAGGACACGCTGATCGAGCAGTGCGAGCAGGGCGTCGATTATTTCACCATCCACGCCGGCGTGCGACTCGGCTACATCCACCTCACCGCCAACCGCGTCACCGGCATTGTCTCGCGCGGCGGCTCGATCATGGCCAAGTGGTGCCTGGCGCATCACAAGGAAAGCTTCCTCTACGAGCGCTTCGACGAGATTTGCGAGCTGATGCGCAAATACGACGTGTCGTTCTCGCTCGGCGACGGCTTGCGCCCCGGCTCGATCCGCGACGCCAATGACCGCGCCCAGTTCGCCGAGCTGGAAACGCTCGGCGAGCTCACCAAGGTGGCCTGGGCCAAGGGCTGCCAAGTGATGATCGAAGGCCCCGGCCACGTGCCGCTGCACAAGATCAAGCTCAATGTCGACAAGCAGCTGAAAGAATGCGGCGAGGCGCCGTTCTACACCTTGGGGCCGCTCGTCACCGATATCGCGCCGGCCTACGACCACATCACCTCCGCGATCGGCGCCGCCATGATCGGCTGGTTCGGCACCGCCATGCTCTGCTACGTCACGCCGAAGGAGCATCTCGGCCTGCCGGACAGGAACGACGTCAAGGACGGCGTCATCGCCTACAAGATCGCCGCGCATGCCGCCGATCTCGCCAAGGGCCATCCGGCGGCTCAGTTAAGGGACGACGCGCTGTCGCGCGCGCGCTTCGACTTCCGCTGGAAGGACCAGTTCAACCTCTCGCTCGACCCCGACACCGCGCTCAAATACCACGACGAGACGCTGCCCAAGGAAGCGCACAAAGTGGCGCATTTCTGCTCGATGTGCGGGCCGAAATTCTGCTCGATGAAGATCACGGCGGATGTGCGGGAGTACGCTGCCGGGCTGACCGACAACGAGAAGGCGACGCTTTATCCGGACGCGGCGCAGGCCGGCATGGACCAGATGTCGAAGAAGTTTCTCGACATGGGGGCGGAGGTTTATGTCGATAAGGCCGAGGCGGCGAAGGAAGCGAATAAAGCGCTATAGTTGTCGTCATCCTGAGGCGCTCGCCGCGTGGCGGCGAGCCTCGAAGGATCGCCTCTCCCCGGTGGGGAGAGGCCGCGAGCGCTTTAGCGCGAGCGGGTGAGGGGGGCAAGAGGTGATCCGTTATGGCGAGCATGCGGAATTCCAGATAGCCCGTCGCCGCATTACCAAGGAGTGGGTTGAACAAGCCCTCCGCCACCCCGACGAAACAGAAACATGGGCGGGACGGCAGTCTTTCCTGAAGCGTCTGCCAGGGCGGCATGTTATGTTGCGTGTGGTGACCGCGCGAGACGACCCGGAATACGTCATTACCGCCTATTTCGACAGGACCAAACCATGCGGATGAGAGTCGATCATGCGGCGGATGCGGTTTATCTCAACCTGACCGACCGCCCGATCAAGGACAGCGAAGAGGTCGCCGACGGCATTGTCGTCGACTACGACGAGGAAGGCCGGATTGTCGGCATCGAAATTCTCGACGCCTCGAAGCGTACCCAAGATCCAACGGCGCTCAAGCAATTCAGCTTCGAGGAGGCGTAGTCGATCTTGCGCCCACCGCGACGAGACGCTGCCCGAGGAAGCGCACAAAGTGGCGCATTTCTGCTCGATGTGCGGCCCGAAGTTTTGCTCGATGAAGATCACCGCCGACGTCCGCGAATACGCCGCGGGGCTTTCCGACAACGAGAAGGCTGCGCTCTATCCGGACGCGGCGCAGGCCGGCATGGACCAGATGTCGAAGAAATTCATCGACATGGGGGCGGAGGTTTATGTCGACAAGGCTGAGGCGGCGAAAGAGGCGAATAAGGCTCTCTAGGCCTCATCCTGAGGTGGCCGCGCGTTAGCGCGGCCCTCGAAGGATCGCGGCCGCGCCGCTCTCTTAGCCGTCATGCCCGGCCTTGTGCCGGGCATCCACGCCTTGTTTGCTCGCGTCTGAAAAGTAAGTCGTGGATGGCCGGGACAAGCCCGGCCATGACGGATCAGCACGCATGGGCGACATGAGATGAGGACTTGATTTCGAAAAGGCCCAAGCCGCCTTTAAGCGGGCCGCCGAGAAAGCGATGCACGGAACGCGTGAGGAGAGATCGGGTCGCTTCCTTTTGGTAGAAGGGCGGGATATTTCGCGGTATAACCTGAGCAGAGAATCGCGGAGTGATTCCATGACAGGTAAGAAACACGAGCTTTACGTCGAGCGCCGCCCGGAAGGCGATTACGCGGTCAGAAGGGGAGGCTCGCAACGGGCCTCCGTTACCGCGCCAACGCAAGAACAGGCGATTGAGAAAACTGAAAAGCTCGATCCCAAGGCGGCTGTCCTCGTCGAACGTGTCCGCGATACGAGTGTCGGCGGCAGAGATAAGTGGCGAAAGCCGTAGCAATCGTAGTCCGGATTGAGTGAAACGAAATCCGGGGCAAGCCTCGCTGCACGATCCCGGATTTCGCTGGCGCTCAATCCGAGCTACTTGCTGCAGCCAACTCCCATCAAGCAATGACCGAAAGACGGCAACCAACGCGATCTATGGAAAGGGACGTGTTGGTCGCGGCACGTACAAAGCATCCAATAGAATTGATGGGGTTTGCCTCATAGAGAGAATAGACCTTCCCGATGGCCGGATCGCTGTAGTGTGCATACCGTTCAAAGGAGCCTGCGTGGCTGAACTTCGCCTTGGTTTGCGGATTGACGACGGTCAAAAGCAGGAACTGCTTTCGAAGTTCGCTAATTCAAAGGTTCGCATTTACCAAATGACAGTGAACGAGTGCGAACATGAGTGGGAACAGATCAGTTGATTGTATGCAATCCCTCAAGCTTTGAGTCGGCTATGTAAAAATTTGTCAAATGTCTTGTCGGTCACCAGTCTGGAGTGGCTGCCTCGCAGTATCCGTTGCCAGTTGTTTCTCACCCCGGTTCTATCAACGAGGCACAGGTAGCTAAATTTATTTGATTGCTCCTTTCGAGTGCGCGCCACCTGGCTCATAAGGGCACGAAGGTGGAAATCCGTGTCAATTAGCGAAGAGCCGATAACTACAAGGACTTCCGCGTCACAGAGCGCCTGAAATGATTTAGTCCAAAGCTGCCGCCAGTGATCGTGTTCGAACACTTTGCCGTACATCGGGGGTACAATCTGTCGTATAAAACCCGAAATATTGTTTGATCTGGGCGCGGTAATCTTGACCGGTTTGCTTTCGAATACTTTCTGCAACTTCGAATCGGTCCCTCGGACGAACCAATTCATCGAGCCATGTAATTTGAGCAATTGCACGTCCAACGGGGCGTCGGTCTCCTGAGGATCCCATTTAACTTTTTTTTGCGTATTGCCCTCGATTCCATAGCCTGTTTTTGGGTTCCAGCCTCGTCGATGCAGTGCCGAGTCAAGCAGTGTATCATAGTTGAGCGTAATTAGGACGTCGCCGTCCGTGAGCTTGCTCGCAAGCCGATCGTAATCCGCCCCCACGACAGTGGGGGAAGGGGACCACGCGAAGCATGGTGGAGGGGGCGACTGACTCAACGCTTCATTGTCGTCGCAAGAGGATCGTCGCGGCCCGCGCCCCGCCCACCGCACTTCGTGCGGTCCCCCCTCCCCGCTGTCGCGGGGCGGGAAAGCGTGTCGCTGTTTGATATTGTGGATCGGCAACATCGTCCGCCCCCGCTTCGCGGGGCAGGGCACGGACCTAGAAATCGGGTGTCGCGGCGCGTGGTGTCGCGCCATTTGTCCTTCACGAGCCAAGAGGAGGACGCATCCATGCAGCACTTCCGCATCAAGGGCCTGCCGGCCGAGCGGTTCGCCCATCTGTTCGCGCTGTCGGACAAGGCGCTCAAGGGACACCGCGCGGTGCGGCGCATCGCCGACGGGCCGCGGCCGTGCCGCATCAGCCTCACCGACGCCAAGCCCGGCGACGAGCTGATCCTGGTCAATTACGAGCATCACGCCGTCGCCTCGCCGTACCGCATGCGCTTTGCCGTCTATGTCCGGGAAGGCGAAAAGACGTTCGACGCCGTCGATCAGGTGCCGGACCAGTTGCGGAGCCGCACGCTGGCGGTGCGCGGCTTCGACGACGGCGGCATGATGACCGGCTGGGAATTGGCCGAGGGCGTCACGCTCGAAGCGGCGATCGAACGGCAATTCGCGGATCCGCGCGCGGCCTATCTGCACGTCCACTTCGCCGCGCCCGGCTGCTACGCCGCGCGCATCGAGCGGGCGTGAGGGAGTGAATTCACCGCTCCCCGGCGGGAGAGGCAAATCCCTTCGGACGTCATGGCCGGGCTTGTCCCGGCCATCCACGTCTTTGACCCGAGGAAGACGCGTTCGATAACGGTTTGTCCGCGTCGCGCATCGTGAAATCGACGACCATCCGGTCGAAGTCGTAGCCTCGCACTTCGCCACGCTGCAGCGGCATTGCGGTTCCTCCGGCCGGGCAAGAGCTTTTCGCCGCCAGCCCGGCGGCGCCGGGCCGTCGCAAAAGGACACTTCCGCTCAGCCGTTGCGGCCCTCTTTGGCCTGGCCGTCGAGCCAATCCGACAAGCTGCCGGATTTGCCCCTGGCCTTGCTTCTGCGCTTTTTTACGGTCGGCTGCGGCTGCGGCGCGGCGGCGTCGCGCGCCAGACGCAGCGCCCGCAGCCGTTCGGTCTTGGCGCGCACGGCTTCGGCCGCGGCGTCATGGTCGGATACCGCCTGCTTGGCGTCGTTGGCGCGCTGCAGCTTGGCAAATTGCGCGCCCGCCTCGTACTTACTGGATTTCTCCATCGCGGCAGCGTCCTTTTCCGGGGTGTTCGCGGGCTCATCGCCACGCTCGATGGCCTAACAGCTACAGGGCGGGCATGCGAGGACTATTTCGATAACCGTAGCGTGGATGGAAACCGACATCGCGCCGGCGCGTTTTTCATCCGTCCCCATGCAAACGGAGGAGGAGGACCACGCGAACCATAGCCGACGCTTCGCGTCGGCATGTCTGAATGAACGGCGGCCGAAGGCCGCCTATGCTCCTCCCCGCGATCGCGGGGCGGGAAGCGGTCCTTGCTTCCTACTGCAGCGTGATCACGAGCCCGTTGAGGTCGGCGCTGACGATGGCGCCGATTGAATCGCCGGTCAGCTGCAGCACAGCGCCGTGCTGGTTGGTCAGCACGATGGCCTGCGCGCCACGCCCGACCGCGGCGCCGATATTGCCGGCGGCATAGACGCCGGCGACGTCGGACGGGCCGCTGATGTTGCTCACGGTGCCGTGGAAGCGCGTCTCGGACGCGCCGAAGGTGAAGCCGTAGCTCAAGCCGCCGATGCCGATCCGGTAGGTCCGCCCGTGGAACGTGAAAGCGCCCGAGCCGCCGGAGCCGCCGATGACGATGCCGGCCTTGATCACGCTGAAGCTGATCGGCCCGCCGTCGGCATAGACGGCGGAACTGAAGGTGACGCCGGCGAGCGCCAGCAAAGCGATCAGGCTTGTACGAAACGCGGCTGCGGTGCGCATGAGTTTTCCTTCCCGGGATGCGTGCGAAAGCGCGAATCGGCTCCCGCGGCCGCAACCTTATCGCACCCGCGGCGGGATGCGGAGCCCTCACCCGGCCTTGAACTTGCGCGCCTTGCGCAGGTCGAAGGGCTCCGGGTCTCCCAAGTGCTCCAAACGCTCAATTGGATGGGGCGCACGCGGAGCCTGTCGCGCTGCGAATCTGCTGTGCCAGCGCAGTGGCTTCGGCGAGGTCGCTTGTCGAGATTTCAAAACAAGGGCGTGTGCAGAGCGGTTCGCGTACGATCGGCTTCGAGACTGTCCGACAGCCGACGACGATCGCCAGAGGTTGGCCGACAATCTGCCGTGTCAGATTACAAATGCGCTTACGGATGTCGTCCGACAAGCACAGATCGACGTGAGGCAGCGGGAATTGGCTAACTTCTCCTGTTTCCGCGTTGCGGATTGCAAATGTCCCGCTGGGCTCCACGCGGATGATGGCCTTGGCGGGAATATCGATCCGACCGCTCGGATTCACCAATGAGAGAACGGCGTCGTCAGCATTCGCCCAAGTCGGGGCATAACCGGCAGCCGCCACTATCATCACGATCAGCCGCCTGAACTGCATTTTGCTCCCCGAGTGCAGGATTCCCTAACTCAACTGGCACGCATTTCCGCGTCGCATGCGGGGCAAGCGGCGCCTCGAATTTCAAGGTGCCGGCGCGCGGGCACGCTTGACAGAACGAAACAGGAACATACAATCGAGGCAACGTCAAGTTGTGGGGAGGTGCGCATTGAGTGCCGGGGGCGAGGACGACTTTTCCAAGTTCAGTACGGCAGCAGGCCTATGCGTCGAGCGTTCAAGCCGCAGAGGCGACGGAACACGTCGGCAAAAAGAATCGATGCGCGCGTCAGAGTTCGAAGATAGTGGATGCGCTCAAGGCGCGGGGCGAGGTGCGTCCGGCATTCGAGCGGCTCGCCAGTCATTCCGACGCGACAGTGCGAAAGCGGGCCCAGAGCTATTTGAATTGGCTCGATAAGCCCAAAGTGCACTCGGCGCCGGCACTAAGGCGGTCACTGCCTCCCTATGCACTGTGGCAGTGCGATCATCCGCCGGCGTCGGCATTAGGCCGCGACGAGATCGCAAAGCGGCTCCGTGCAAGCTTGCCGGAGGCTTACGAGCAGCTCATGCAACTGACGCTCCCTGCCATAGGTCTTTGGCCGCAGCGACGGGCCGATATTACGGCTACGGCGTCGCGCTTCGGCGGCATGCCGCTGGCGCCGCCCGATTGGCGGTGGCCGATGTTCGAAAAGGAGGCTGAACCGCTGCTGTTTGTCGGCCAAATCAACTGCGCGGAACTGCGGGGCCTGCCCGGAGCAGAGCTGCTGCCGGCGGCCGGCCTGCTCGCTTTCTTTGCCGACTACGATGCGGTTGATGGCTGTGAGCCTTTCGGCCCCATCGCCGTTTTTCATTAGGCCAACCCCGCCCAACTCGTGCCGGCGCAATCGCCTATCGAGCCGCTTGAGGTTTTTCCGTCGTGCGCGCTGACGCCGCGGCCCATCTTCGATCTGCCGCATCCGTTCAGCAAAGCAGTCAGCAAACTCGAATTGAAAGATGATCAGGACAAAACGTACCGCGAGCTGTGGTGGGCCATTCGCGATCACGGCATCCCGCCGGACTCTGCCGGCCACGCGAGCTTCAGCAAACTCCTGGGTTGGCCGGACCTCGTGCAAAACGATCTTTGGGCATTCGAAGCCGAAGAGGACGCGCGGTTGCTCCTTCAGGTCGACTCCTATTGCAACGGCGAAGATTGGCACTTCTGGGGCCCGGGCGGATCGCTCTATTTTCATATGTCCGAGCGCGATTTGTGTGGGCGCCACTTCGAACGCTGCGAATACGAGGGGCAATTCACTTGACTTATCAGAGACGATAGACAGTGGGTTTGCACCGCTGCCGCGCGCGGCTCACACCCCCGTCGCCAGCCGCGCCATGATGACGATGGTGACGATTTGCATGACGCCTTGCAGCGCCACGGCGAGGAAATAGTGGCTGGTCAGCGCCGCGATCCGCGCGTTGTCCGGCTGGTCCTTTTGCAGCTCCAGGCAGACACGCAGGTTCGCCGGCAACAGATAGCCGAGCCCCTGCACGGTCATCAGCACGACCAAGGTAAGCGCGGCCGCGACCCAGCCGTAATCCGGCCAGTCAAGCGCCGTGAAGCCCAGATCCAGCGCGACATACCAGCCGGTGGTGCCGGTAATGACGGCAAGCGTCGGCATCAGGAACAGCGTGCGCGGCGTGAGCCGCAGCAGCACCGCCTTGCGGGTGGCGATATCGGTGGTGCGCAGGATCGGGCCGAGCATGAAGCCCATGAACAGGTCGATGCCGGTCCAGATCAGGCCGCAGAAGACATGAACGAAATTCAGCGCCCAAAGATTGCCGCCGGCGATGGCGGCGATCATGACGACGAGCGCCGCCAAGACGTACCAGAAATAATGCCAGCGGATGAGCTTGCCCGGCGCGGTCTCGGTCATCGTTCTGGACGCTTCGAAGTTATTTCCATCGCATCGGTCCGGCCGGTCTCCGATCCTTACCGGCCCTGACCCTCGCCCTGCTCGACGGCCTGCAGAATCTGCTGCTGCACCGCCGGGCTGTCGATGATGCCCATGTGCGTGTAGCCGGGCACCGGAATGTTCTCGGCACCGGCGACGGTGCCGCCGAGCTCGCCGACAAAATTGATCGCATGCACGGAGCTCGCCACCGCGACCGATTGCGAAGGATCGACGCCGATCATGGTGACGTCGCGGGCGCCGCAGGCGGCAGCCTGCGTCGCCACCTCGGCGGCGCGCTCGGCGCCGAACGAGTGGCCGATGACGACGATGCGGTCGTCCGGATGCGCGCAGGCATCGGCGGCGAATTGGCGGTTCTGCTCGTAGCTGCCGTAAGCGACGATGTAGCCGCGCTGCCGCAGCGCTTCGGCGACGACGGCAAGCCCGTGGCCGACGAACAGGCCGTTCATGACATAGGCGCGCGTCGCCGCCGCGGCGCCGGTGGTGAGCGCAGCCAACAACGCCATCGAGCAACAGATCAGGCGCATCATATCCAACTCCTAAGACCGCACTCTGCCGCCGTCGACATTGAGCGTCTGGCCGGTCATGAAAGCGGCGTCGTCGCTGGTGAGAAACGACACGGCGCCGACCAGATCGTCCGGCACCTCCGGCCGCTTGATGGCCTGCAGCCCGGCGACGGCGGCGAATTCCTCCTCCATGGTGGCGAAGCCCGGTCGCGGCTTGCGCACGAGCGTGCCGGGCGAGCGGGTCAGGCCGGGTGCGATGGCGTTCACCGTGACGCCGTCGGCGGCGACGTCGCCGGCAAGGGCGCGGGTGAAACCGATGATTCCGCCCTTCGAGGCGACGTAATGCGCGAAGCCGGTGGTCACCGAGCCGAAGGTCGACGACGCCATGTTGACCACGCGTCCCCATTTGCGCGCGCGCATGCCCGGCACGAAGGCTGAGGTGACGAGGAAGGTGCCGTCGAGGTTAATGGACAGCACCTTGCGCCAGTCGGCGAAGGTCATGGTGGCGAAATCCTGCTGCGGAAAAATTCCGGCGCAATTCACCGCGATATCGACGTGCCCGAATTTGGCCTGCACTTCCCGGGCCATTGCCGCGACCGAGTCCTCCTTCGACACGTCGCACTTCACCGCAAGCGCGTTGCGCCCCGCCGTTTCGACCAGCCTCACCGTCTCGCGCCCGTCGGCGAGGTCGGCGATGGCGATGTGCACGCCGTCCTCGGCGAGACGCTTGGCGAAAGCCTGGCCGATGCCGTTGGCGCCGCCGGTGATGACGGCGACTTTATCCTTGTGTCCTTTGCCCACGAAGCGGCTCCCTGAATTGCCAATGCTCGGCCGAACGCCGAGCTTATCGGGAAATGGACGGACCTGTCCTCGCCTTGTGCCAATGGGAGGGCTGCAATTTGGGTGAGGCGAATGGTTCGTGATTTGCTATAAGCATGTGCGGTCGCGGATCGCAGGACAAGGGGAGGGGCAAATGGCCAAAGCCGCCGACAAGGCCGCTGCTGGCGACAAGGCTGTCGACGACCAAGCGGTCGCGGTGCGGCCGCCGATGATTTCGGATTACGGCCTGGCGCTGACCGTCTACGTTCTCTATTTGCTTGGTTTTTTCACCGGACTGACCGCGGTCGTCGGCCTCATCATCGCCTCGATGCAGGTCGACCGCGCCGAGCCGGTCAGCCGCAGCCATTTCCGGTTTCAGGTCAGGACCTTCTGGATCGGGCTCCTGTTTGTCTTTGTCGGCGTCGTCGCGCTGCACGTGGCGATCGGCGGCTTGATCCTGCTGTGGTGGGTGGTCTGGACCTTGATCCGCTGCGTCAAAGGCCTGCTGGCGCTGAACGCCGGCGAGCCGATCGCCGACCCGGAATCCTGGTTCTTCGGCTGAACGCCGGCGGCCGGCAGCGGTCAAAAAGACACGCCGACGCGCCGGCCCTTCTGCCACATCACCAGGCAGTTCTTTTTCACGCCGCCGTGGCTGAGCATGAAGCGCCTCGGAATGTCATCGCCGCCATGCACGTCGAGGCAGGCGCCGCCGGCGCTGATGTCGACAATGGTGCAGACCGTCGACGCGCCTCTGACGTCGGCGAAAATGATTCCGGTCTTGGCGACCAATCCGGTCGGCCGGACGCGATGGAATCGTCGGTTCTCTCGCATTGCGGTGTGGCAAAAGGCGTTTCCGTTCGGGATTGTAGTGTCAGGATTTATACGGATGCAACGCGTGGCGCGGTTCGCCCGCGGCGATTGACGAATACAAGATAAATCCTTGGTTTATTTGGTCGTTACAAGCCTAGCCGGATCGGCAACATCTGGGCGCCAGGCGTCGCGCGCGTGGCAATGGCGAAGCGCCCGTCGTACGCGCCGCCCGTCGTCAGCCGTCGGCGGTTTTGGCCCGGTAGGCCTCGATCGCCGCGCGCAGGGCCGGCGGCAGTGGCACCGGCTTCTTGGTCTCGAGCGACATCATGGCGGTGACCATGCGGGCGCGCAGGCGAGTAAGCCCGTCGCGATGGCAGACGATGCCGATGCCGAGCGACGAGCGGCCGACACGATCGACCAATAAAGTCAGGTCGATGACTTCGCCCATCAGGCTTGGGATCTTGAAATCGCATTCGATGTGGACGAAGGGAAAGCCGAAGCGCTCGCCCATCACCAGCCCGGCGTAATCGTGATGCAGCTCGTCCTTGTACCAGTCTTCGATCACGCCGTTGAACATGTCGAAATAATGCGGGAAGTAGACGATGCCGGCCGGGTCGCAATGCGAAAAGCGAATCGGCACGCTGCGGGTAAAAGCGCCGGCCGGCGGCGTAAATTTCTCTTCGCGCATGAAGCGGCATTCCCGTCTTGGCCTTCCGCACGGCGGAGCCTAATCCCCATCCGCCCGCGCGTACCCGTGCCGGATTCTACGCCGCCCGGATTTGCCAGCAATGGGCGTCGGCCTCGATGCGGGCGATCGCTTCGGCGAGGCTGTGCGCGTAATCGATGAAAGTGCGGCCGAGCCAGTCCTGCCGTTGTACGATCAGATAGCCGTGCTGCTCGACCACATAATATTTGCTGCTGCCGCAAGTGAAGGCGCGTTCCGCTGCCACTGAGGCCTCCTTAAGCCTGATCGACCCCTTCGCGCCTCGCTTGCAGACTACGGCCACGCTCATGGTCCGGCAATAATGCGCCCGAACACAACGTCGTGACGGGACGCATCCGCCGCGCCGCCTCAGGCGCGGCGGATGCGCGCGCGCGCCGCCTTGCGGGCTGCCGCGGCACGGCCGCTGCGGCCCTTGGTGCGCGCCGCCTTCTGCGCCGCGCGCGAACGCGCCGCCGCGCTGCGGCGGGAGGCGGCGCTATGCGCGTGGCGCGACAAGGCGCGGTGCGACGCCGCGCGGCGCGGTTCGCGCCGCAGCGCTCGCTTCGCGGCACGCGCCCGCTTTTTGCTCCGGCTTTTGGGTTTGCGCTTTCCTTGTCCGGTCTCGTAGGCGTATTGCGCGCTCTTGCGCGTGCGCGCTTTTGTCGTGCCGCGCCGGGGCGGCGGCAGATCGACGCCGGCGCGTGCGCGCCTCCGACAGGCCGATGGCGATCGCCTGCTTGGCCGAGCGCGCGCCATGCTCGCCGTGGCGGATCTTATCGATTTCGGCGTGGACGAATTCGCCGGCCTGGGTCGAGGGCGATTTACCCTCGCGCTTGTCCGCTTTTGCCTTCTGGATCGTCTTCTGGTCAGGCATCGGGTCCTCCGTTCGCTGGGCTCGCACCGGCGCGGTCCGCGCCGAGCGCGAAATTCGTCAATCTAACGCTTGCCGCGCGCATTTGATCCGGGTGTAAAGCAACCGCCCCTTTGCTACGCTGGCCGCCGAGCAAGCGGGAGGCGCCGATGGCCGGACTGTTGCAAGATCATATCGCGGCAATCACCGGCGCGGGCTCCGGCATCGGCCGCGCCATTGCGCTCGGCTATGCACGCGAAGGCGCGGCTGTCGCCGTGCTCGACATTGACGGTGCGACCGCGGCCAAGACCGCAGCCGATATCCGCGGCGCCGGCGGCACGGCGCAAGCCTTCACGCTGGATGTGCGGGACCGCGAGGCGTGCCGCGCCGTCGCCGGGCGGGTCGCCAGCGAACTCGGCGCGGTTTCGATCCTGGTCAACGATGCCGGCATCAATCGCCGCAACGCGTTCACCGGCGATCCGGACGCCGTGATCAAGGACTGGCAAGATATCATGGCCGTAAATCTGAACGGCTTGTTCAACGTGACGCACGCGTTCCTGGACGCACTGCGCGGCAGCAAGGGCCGTATCGTCAATATCGCTTCGATCCAGTCGTTCGTGCATGTGCGCACACCGAACTCGCCCGCCTATACCACCTCGAAGCACGGCGTGCTCGGCTTCACCCGCGCCTTGGCCGCGGAACTTGGCAAGTACGGCATGCGCGTCAACGCCATCGGCCCCGGCCTGATCGAGACGCCGCTGAACGAAAAAGTGCGGGCCACGCAGCCGGAGCTGGTCAAGATCTTTCTCGATCACACGCCGCTCGGGCGCACCGGCAGGCCGGACGATATCGTCGGCCCGGCGCTGTTTCTGGCGTCGGATCTGTCGGCCTGCACCGGCGCCATTGTCATGGCCGACGGCGGCTACCGGACGATTTAGCGTGTGATTCCGAACAGCACCGGCTTTCGGAACTCATGCTCAATCGAGCGATGAATTGCTACTTGGCCTTCATCTGATCGGCGGATTTCAGGATGATCTCCGGCTTGCCGCGATAGAGAGTGACGGCGCCGGTGATGTCGACGACCTTGCCATCGAATGTCTTCAAGTCCGGAAATTTGCTTCTGTCGGCAGCAAAGATGACAGCGGCGAAATTGTTGTCCGGATAGCGGCCGCCGACATCGATAAAGGTCGTTCCGCTGCGGCCGGCGGCAATATTTCCCACGGCGCCTTCGACCGTCACGGTCTGCCCGACGTGGGTCTTGGCATCCGCGGGCGTGATCGTTGGGGTTTCCGCGAAAGCTGGCGCGGCGAGCCCGAGAGCCGAGCCAAGAACCGAGCGAAACCAAGAACCAGACCCAAACCCGACGTCAGAACGGAAGCTTTCATGTCTCAATCCCCCTGCGCTGGATGGTATGGAACAAAACAGGAACATAAACTTATGGTCGAGTCAAGTCCGCGAGACCATGCCGGCCGGCGCGCAGAGGGGCGGCTCGTGAACCGCCGGATGCCGCGACAGCGACAAAGAGCATCACGTTGCCGAGGGCTGAACTCGTGACCCATCGCTCTTTGCCCGTCATGCGCACGCTTGCGGCTGCCTATCGGGACTGGCGGCGCACGCTGTTAGCGCTGCGCATGCTCGTGGTCAGCGCTTTTCTTATTCTCGCAGCCCTCGCAGCCGTTGCGGAACTCGTCCCCGAAAGCCTGTGGTTTCAAAATATCGCCGGCTCAGCCTTGAATCTCGCCGACGACGCAATCTGGGCGCTGCTGGTGACGCCCATCGTCATCGCCGTCCATCGTTTCGTCATCCAGGACGTGGTCACCTCCGCCTATACGCTTCCGCTTGGCGACCCGATCTATCGGAAGTTCTTCGTCTGGCTGTTCGCGCTGAAGGTCTTGTCGGGCCTGCCGTTCGATCTGCTCGGTGCGATGCAAGCGTTCGAATGGCCGCTCTGGGCGAGCACGCTCGGCTTCGCTGCGGCGTTGGTCGCGGCAATCGGTCTGTCGCTGCGGCTATTGATTTTGCTCCCAGCGCTTGCAGTCCAGGCGCCAGGCGCGACGGGAGCCCATGCGCTCGCCGACAGCAAGGGCTATGCGTTGCGGTTGTTCGCGATCTTTTTCCTTGCGCTCTTTCCATGGGTCGCGGTCAGCGTTGGCGGCGTTTCGTTGCTCGGCCGCCGCATCGAGGTCACCGGGTCGCCGCAGATGATGATCGGCTTGGTGATGGGCGGTCTGTTGCAGACGATAGTGCTGACGCTGTCGGCGGTCGTCGCCAGCCACGCCTTTCGGATTCTTGCCGCCGCGCTCAATCGCGCGCCAAAACTTGCGCCGGCGCATCCGATCAGGCGGCGGGGTTTCGACTGAAACGGTGCGCCACGATCGCTACGTGTTTCTACAAATAGCCGCCTGTTCGATCCACAGGCATTGTCCAAGCATCCGCGCCGGCGGTGATTCGGATCTTCGCCACGTGGCGGCAGATGTGGACCGGCACGGCGTGTCTCGTAGCAAAGTCAGTGCGGTCTTGCGTAACCGTGCCAGTCGACCGGCGCGGCCTATGCGGCCGTCCGCGCGACAGATCAGCGAAAGAGACACCATGCACACGATTGCTTTGGTTTCGCAGAAGGGTGGCAGCGGCAAGAGCACGCTCGCCATCGGGCTCGCGCTCGCGGCTATGGAGGACGGTCATAAAGTCTGCCTGCTCGAAACCGACCCGCAGGGCACCGTCTCCAATTGGCGGCGGCGGCGGACGCAAAGCGAGCCTATGGTCGCGACCGTCATTGCCGGTTTCGAGATCGAGCAAAGACTGCCGCTGTTGCGGGACAGCGGCGTGACGCTGACACTGATCGACACCGCCGGCGGCGAAAGCTCGACGACCGCGGCTGCCATCGCCGCCTCGGATTTGTGCCTGATCCCCGCGCGGCCGAGTCCGGCCGATATCGAAGCCGCGGCGCCGACGCTCAGTTCGGTACGCCGGCTCGACAAGCCGTTCGCTTTCATTCTCAACCAGACGCCGGCACGCAGCCCGCGCCTCGAGCACGCCGCTGCGGCGCTCGGCGATGCCGCCGTCCGCATCGAGATGTCGTTCAACGAAATCTCCCTTGCCGCGATGGGCGTGCTGGCGCGGCCCTACATCGTGCTGCGCAACGATCAGCAGGATGCGCTCGGCGCCGGGCTGGCCGTTACCGAATATGCGCTGGACGGCAAGTCGGCGGAGGAAATCCGCAGCCTGTGGCGCTGGGTCTGGACCAAGCTCACCGGCGGATCGCCCGCCTATGCGCAGACGCAGCTGCAAACGCCGCCTGACGATGCGCGAATGATTGCGCTAAGCTGACGCGGCTTCGGCGCGCTCGGATGCTCTCAAGCCGCCAGCGGCTTGAACTTCACCACGGTGTCGAACCGATGGTCGCAACTATCGCAGCACCAGAAATTCCGGATTTCGTCGCCGCTGCGGCAAGCCAAGAATTGCGGATGCTCCGCGGCCATCATCGGTTCGCCGCATTTCGGGCAGCACGGCCGCCCGTAATAGCGCTCGTGGAAAAAATGCATCGGCGCGGCGGCTCTGCCAGCGCCTTGCCGAGTGACTTGCTCAGTAAGTTGGAGCGTCATGGCGAATCCCTCCGTGCGCAATGGGACCTTGTTAGCGGTCCTCTGTGTCATCCTTGCGGTCGCCGCTTCAACAAAGCGTGAAGGACATCGAGCGTTTTTTATCAAACTATTGTCTTCGATCTTCCACGATGTCGGCAGATCGCGGCCAGCCATGCCGGCCAGCAGTAAAATGCTACTTGCCGGCCGCCTTGCGCAGCGCGGCATTGATGCGGTCTTGCCAGCCCGGTCCGTCCTCTTGGAAAAAATCGAGCACGTCGCGATCGATGCGCAGCGACACCAATTCCTTCACGCCGGGCAGCGCCGGCGGTGCTTTCGGGGGGCCTTCCGGCGGTTTTGTAGTGGCCGCTTTGAATGCATGCTCGGCGGCGGAGCGAGGATCGATTGGACGACGCGGCATGTGACCTCCCTGTGACGGCAATCCAGCTTAGCGCATTATAGCCCGCCGCCGGTGCAGCAACCCGAGCGGAAAAAATCGCCCACACCTTTGCCGACATTATTCGCTGACGTTTGCCGCGGCATCGTCGATGGCGCGCAACAGCGTCAACAGCGCGGTATTGAGCGGCGTGACGATGCCGTGGCGCATGCCGGCCGCGACAATGGCGCCGGTCAGGGCCTCGACTTCGAGATGGCGTCCGGCGAGACGATCGAAATACATCGAGGTGCCGAGTTCTCCGGAAAACGAAAACAGCGTCGCCATCGCGCGGGCCGGCTCGTCCTCGGCGAGCTTTGCACCCTCGGCGCTCGCGACCGCAACGGCTTCGGCGAGGATGGCGTGACAGAGCTCCTGCACATCCGGGCGGCGCAGGACCGCCTGCCTTTGCAGCGTCAGCGTGGTGACCGGATTGGCAACCGCATTGATCAGGAGCTTGCGCCAGATCAGCGTCGCGAAATCGTCGCTGCACAGGACACGAAGCGGCGTGCCATCGAGCAGTGCGGCAAAAGCCCGGCCGGCGTCGTCGTTTGCCACCGCCATATCCTGGTCTGAGCCTTGCCTCAGTCGCACCCGATCGGGCGCCAGCCGCTCGCCATTGTAATAGACGATCACCGGCAGCACCGTTGCCCCTTGGGCGAACGGCGCGACGCGCGCGACATGGCCGAGGCCGTTCTGCAAAACGGCAACGCGGGTCGACGGCGTGCACAGCTGCGCGAGCCACGGCGCCGCCGATTGGGTCTGATGCGTCTTGGTGCAAAGCAGCACCCAGTCGACCGGTTCTGCGTCGCTCGGCTCAGTCAGGGCAGTGAGCCTGAGCTCCATTGTGCCGCCGGGCTGGTCGAGCGTGAGCTGCCCGATCGGCCGGCGCAAGCAGGCGATGACGTCATGCCGGTCGGCCGCCGCGAGGCAGCCGGCAGCGACTCCGCCGATGCTGCCAAGTCCGACCACGGCAACACGCAAGCGCTGCTTTACCGGTGCATCCATCCCGCCATGGTTGGCGAGATCGCGGGAAAGTCAAATGCCCTGCACTTACCGGCCCTGCTGGCCGGCCAGGTTAGGCTCAGCGCTGCGATTCAGCGCTGTTGCCGCGGCCCGGAGCATCGACCCGGTCGTAATCGTACCAGCCGCCATAGCCATAACCGGGGGCATAATCGTAAAGGCCGGACCCGTAACCGGGCCCAGACTCATAGCCGGGGCTGTAGTTGTAGATGCCGCCACCGTATGGCGCACCATAAACATAGCCCTGCGCCAGCGCTGCCGTCGTCGCGGCCATAACGAATCCAGCGGCAAGAAGAATTTTTTTCATGACTCACGCTCCATTTTTTTTTGTCGCTCCTGCGAAAACTATCGTCGCGCGAATTGGTTCATCGGCTTTCGCGGCGCCGATTGCCTGTGCCGTTCCGACGCGATTGCGACTCATTTATCGGCAGAAAAATCGCTTTATTCGCGTGTCGCCATCACACGAAAGTGCACGGCG
>Ga0335081_10002066_pt1 | contig 31712 bp, 25 predicted proteins | sample Lox_Sample_35_FD_206713 | JGI IMG/M metagenome (GOLD analysis project Ga0335081, IMG submission 206713) | Soil microbial communities from Loxahatchee National Wildlife Refuge, Florida, United States - Lox_Sample_3.5 | ecosystem: Environmental > Terrestrial > Soil > Wetlands | place: USA...
GGCGCCCCCTCATCCCGACCTTCTCCCCCTGAAGGGGGAGAAGGGGCGCAGACTCAGTGCCGAGGTGCTCCATGTCCGAAGACTTCCTCATGAACCCGCTTTCCCTGTTCGACGTGCGCGGCAAGACCGCGATCATCACCGGCGCGACCGGCGCGTTCGGCGCGATCGCGGCGAAAACGCTTGCGGGCGCCGGCGCGAACGTCGTGATCGCGGCGAACAATGCGGAGGGGCTGAAGAAGCTCGCGGCCGAATGCGAAAAGCTCGGCGGCAAGGCCGAGGTCGTCGCCAAGCGGCCGAGCTCGGAGGCGAATTGCGACGCGATCGTCAAGGCGGCGGTCGACAGGTTCGGCTGCGTCGACATCCTGGTGGTGGCCTCGGGCCAGAACAAGGTGTCGAAGATCGTCGATCAGGCGGCGGCCGACTTCCTCGATGTGATGGACGCGAACGTGACGCAATCCTGGCTGATGGCACGCGCGGCCGGCCGGCAGATGCTCAAGCAGGGGCAAGACGGCAAACCTGGCGGCAAGGTGATCCTGATGTCGTCGGCGCGCGGGCTGCTCGGCCACCCGGCCGGCTACACCGCCTATTGCGCCTCGAAGTCCGCCGTCGACGGCATCACCAAGGCGCTCGGCTGCGAATGGGGCGACACCGGCATCACCGTAAACGCGCTCGGGCCGACGGTCTTCCGCTCGCCGCTCACCGCCTGGATGTACGAGGACACCGATCGCGCCCGCGACGTGCGCAAGGGCTTTCTGGCGCGCGTGCCGAAAGGCCGTCTCGGCGAGCCCGCCGACCTCGCCGGGCCGCTGCTCTTTCTCGCCTCGCGCGCCTCCGACTTCTACACCGGCCACATCCTCTACGCCGACGGCGGCTACACGGCGGGCTGAGCATGGCCAAGGCGCGCATCGCCGTCATCGGCGCCGGCCTGATGGGGCACGGGCTCGCCCAGGTCTTCGCACTCGGCGGCCACGACGTGACGGTCTACGACGCGGTCGCGGCGAGCCTTGCGACCGTCAGGGACCGCATTTCCGCCAACCTGCGCGATCTCGGCGACGACCCGCGCGCCGTCGAGCGCGTGCGGCCGACCGGCGACCTTGCGGATGGCCTGCGCGGCGTCGACTACGTGGTCGAGGCGGTGTCGGAAAATCTGCCGCTCAAGCAGAAGCTCTTTGCCGAGATCGAAGCGCATGTGCGCGACGACACCATCCTCGCCAGCAACACCTCGGTGATCCCGATCACCGACATCATGCGCGGCCTGCGCCGGCGCGAGCGCGCGCTCGGCACCCACTGGTGGAACCCGCCCTATCTCGTTCCGCTCGTCGAGGTGATCGGCACTGAATGGACCTTACCGGCCGTGATCGACTGGACGATGCAGCTGCACAAGGACGTCGGCAAGACGCCCGCGCACGTGAAGAAGGACGTGCCGGGCTTCATCGGCAATCGCCTGCAGCATGCGCTCTGGCGCGAGGCGATCGCGCTGGTCGAGCACGGCATCTGCGATGCCGAGACGGTCGACACCGTGATCAAGGCGGCGTTCGGCCGCCGGCTTGCGGTGCTCGGCCCGCTGGAGAATGCCGACATGGTCGGCACGGATCTCACGCTCGCAATCCACCAGACCGTGCTGCCCGCAATCGAGAGCCGGCCGGGCCCCTCGCCCTATCTGGAAAAGCTCGTGGCGGATGGCAAGCTCGGCTTCAAGAGCGGCGAGGGTTTCCGCCGATGGACGCCGGACCAACAGGCCGCGTTGCGGGCAAGAGTCCTGCAGCATCTGAAGAGGGCGCGCGAGAGCGACGCCTGAATAATCTCACCACGTCATTGCGAGGAGGCCGAAGGCCGACGAAGCAATCTCGATCAACGGGTGCATGAGCAAGTGAAGAGGGATTGCTTCGCTTCGCTCGCAGTGACGCCGACTAGATAAGACGGTTCCAGGGAGGTGACTATGAACGACAGACCGACAGTCTCGCGCCGCACGGTGGTCAAGGCCGGCCTCGGCGCCGTCGCGGCGCCGGCCGTACTGCGCGTCATCCCGGCGAATGCGCAGTCGCGTGCGATCAAGATCGGCCACGTCAGCCCGAGAACCGGCCCGCTCGCCGGCTTCGGCGAGGCCGACGGCTTCATCCTTGATCAGGTGAAGGGCCTTCTCGGCAAGGGCCTGCGCGTCGGCGGCAAGACCTATCCGGTGCAGATCATCAGCAAGGACAGCCAGTCGAGCGCGAGCCGCGCCTCCGACGTAGCCTCCGAGCTGATCCTCGGCGACAAGGTCGATCTCATCGTCGCCTCGGCGACGCCCGACACCACCAATCCGGTGGCCGACCAGGCCGAGGTCAATGAGGTGCCCTGCATCACGACGAACTGCCCGTGGCAGCCCTATTTCTTCGGCCGCCGCGGTGACCCGAAGAAGGGCTTCACCTGGACCTACCATTTCTTCTGGGGCCTCGAGGACGTGATCGCGGCGTTCCTCGCGCTGTGGGACGGCGCGCCGACCAACAAGGTGGTGGGCGGCCTGTTTCCCAATGACGCCGACGGCAACGCCTGGGGCGACGCCAATCTCGGCCTGCCGCCGGCGCTCGCCAAGGCGGGCTACCGGCTGCACGACCCCGGCCGCTACCAGGTGATGAACAACGACTTCACGGCGCAGATCTCCGCCTTCAAGAGCGCCGGCGCCGAGATCGTCACCGGCAACATGATCCCGCCCGACTTCGCGACCTTCTGGTCGCAGGCCGCGCAGCAAGGCTTCAAGCCGAAGATCGTCACCATCGGCAAGGCGCTGCTCTTCCCCTCGGTGATCGACTCGCTTGGGCCCCGCGGCAACGGGCTCACCAGCGAAATCTGGTGGACGCCGCACCATCCGTTCAAGTCGGGCCTCACCGGCCAGAGCGCCCGGCAGCTCACCGACGCCTACACGGCGGCGACCAAGCGGCCGTGGACGCAGCCGATCGGCTTCCAGCACGCGCTGTTCGAGGTCGCGATCGACGTGCTCAAGCGCGCCAAGGGTCTCGACCCGAAGTCGATCCTCGCCGCGATCGTCGCGACCGACTACCGCTCGATCGTCGGCCCGGTGAAATGGAGCGGTCAGCCGGTGAAGAACGTCACCAAGACGCCGCTCGTCGCCGGTCAATGGCAGCGCAAGAACGACAAGTTCGAGCTGGTCATCGTCGCCAACAAGCCGGCGCCGGAGATCCCGGTCGGCGGGAAGCTGCAGCTGCTGTCGTAGGCTTGTGGCGCAGCGAACAATGCCACGTCACGCCGCGCCGCGCGATCCGCTTCCCGCTCGCTCGTCGAAGTCGGCGCCCATGCCGAACCAGATCAGGATCAGGATGGCGCCGATCGACATGTCGCTCGCGCTGTTCGCTCCCATCGCGATCGGATTCAAGATCGAGGTCGTCGGATCCGCCATGGCCTGCAGCACGGCGGCAATCGGAGAGGCCAATGCCGCGACTGTGAAGGCCCAGCGTCCCCAGCGGCGGCACCACCACAATCCGGCCATGCCGACCAAGGCGAGGGCAAACAGCAGCAAGGTCAGCGTCGCGGCAATCTCCTGCGACGCCGCGATCTCCGCGTTGTCCTGCGAATGAACGAAGGCGAGAAGCGGCGCCGGCAGCGTGCTTTCGAAGTGAAGGGCGGCGTAAATGGCCAACCCGCTCGTCACGAGCACGAGGGCGATCAGCAGGCGAAGAACTGACCGATTGTCCGCCGATTGCATCGCTCCCATCCTTTTCGCGAAGGCCGCGCATCTAACGCAGTCGCACAGGTGCTGGCAAGGTTACGCGCGGCGGGGTCGCGCTCGTCGCCTTGACGCGGCGGTTGGTGTAGGTTGGATCGCGATCGGGCGAGGCCCTGCAATCGAGCCTTCGGATCGTCGGGTCGCGCTCCGCCGGCGAAGCGACACGTAGTGCTACCATCCTCATGCTCCCCATCCTCGCCCTCGACAAGATCTCCAAGCGGTTCGGCGCGATCGTCATAGCCGACGAGATCGATCTCGCGCTTGCTGAAGGGGAGGCGCTCGGCATCATCGGGCCGAACGGTGCCGGCAAGACCACCTTGTTCGGCATCATGACCGGCACGGTCGCGCCCGACGCCGGACAAGTCCTGTTCGCGGGCCGCGACGTCACCCGTCTTGCGCCGGCGCGGCGGTGCGCGATGGGTATCGCGCGCTCGTTCCAGATCCCGCAGCCGTTCGGCGGCATGACGGTGTTCGAGAACCTGGTCGTGGCGGCGGCCTTCGGCCGCGGCCGCCGCGAGCGGCACGTCTATGCGGGCTGCATCGACGTCCTTGCGCGCTGCGGCCTCGCCGACAAGGCGAACCGGCTCGCCGGCGCGCTGACGCTGCTCGACCGCAAGCGGCTGGAGCTCGCGCGTGCGCTCGCGACCGATCCGAAGGTGCTGCTGCTCGACGAGGTCGCGGGCGGGCTGACCGAGCACGAATGCGCCGCGCTCGTCGTGCTGATCAAGGACATCCGGCGCGAGGGCGTGTCGATCATCTGGATCGAGCATGTCGTCCATGCGCTCGTCGCGGTGGTCGACCGCCTCGCCGTGCTGCATGGCGGCTCGATCATCGCGCAGGGCGAGCCGCAAGCGGTGATCCGCACGCCGGCGGTCGCCGAGATCTACATGGGGATCGCGGCCGATGCCTGACGCCCTGCTCGAGGTGCGCGACCTCACCGCGTTCTACGGCGATTTCCAGGCGCTGTTCGGCGTGTCGATCGCGGTTGCGCGCCGTGAGGTGGTCGCGATCATCGGCGCGAACGGCGCGGGAAAAAGCACCTTGCTCAAGAGCATCGCCGGCCTGCTGCCAGCGCGGCGCGACGCCATCGTGCTCGATGGCGCGCCGATCGGCGATCTGCCGGCGCACCGGGTGGTGGCGCGCGGCATCGCGCTCGTGCCGGAGGGGCGGCGGCTGTTTCCTTCGCTCACCGTCGAGGAAAACTTGCTGATCGGCGGCCAGCTGCGGCGGCCCGGCCCCTGGACGCTCGAACGGGTCTACGCGCTCTTTCCCGCGCTTGCCGAGCGGCGGCATCTGCCGAGCCCGGCGCTGTCCGGCGGCCAGCAGCAGATGGCGGCGCTCGGCCGCGCGCTGATGGCGAACCCGTGGCTGCTGCTGTGCGATGAGATCAGCCTCGGCCTTGCGCCGATCGTCATCCACGACATCTATGCGCGCCTGCCCGCGATCGTGGCGGAAGGGATCTCACTCGTCATCGTCGAGCAGGACATCGCGCAGGCGCTCGCGGCCGCAAGCCGCGTCTATTGCCTGCAGGAGGGCCGCGTCGCCTTCGCGGGCGCGGCGCGCGCCGCGACGCGCGAGACGGTCGCGGCCGCCTATTTCGGGAATTGAACGGTGGAATGGACCAACACCATCGTGCAGGGCGTGCTCACCGGCGGTCTCTACGCCATGTTCGCGGCCGGGCTGTCGCTGATCTTCGGCGTCATGCGTCTCGTCAACATCGCGCATGGCGACTTCATCGTGCTCGCCGCTTATCTGGCGCTGGTCGTCACCGAGACGCTCGGCATCGGCCCGTTGCCGTCCCTGTTGATCGTCGTGCCGCTGATGGCGGCGATCGGCTACGCGCTGCAGCGCGGCCTGCTCAATCGCACGCTCGGGGATGATCTGCTGCCACCCCTGCTCGTCACCTTCGGCCTCTCGATCATCATCCAGAACGGCCTGCTGGAACTGTTCACCGCCGACAGCCGCCGGCTGCAGGCCGGCGCGCTCGAGGTCGCGACCTGGCAGGTCACGCCAGGTCTCTCGATCGGCTTGCTGCCGTTGCTGCAGTTCGTCGCCGCCGTCGCCGTGATCGGCGGCCTGCAGGAGCTGTTCTATCGCACCGCCTTCGGCCGCGCGTTCCGCGCGACCTCCGACGATCCCGCCGTCGCCCAGCTCATGGGGCTCGACAACCGCCATGTCTTTGCGCTCGCCATGGCGCTCTCGCTCGCGGTCGTCGGGCTCGCCGGCGTGCTGCTGGCGGTGCGGGCGAACTTCGATCCGGCGATCGGCCCGGCGCGCCTGATCTTCGGCTTCGAGGCGGTGATCATCGGCGGGCTCGGCAACCTGTGGGGCACGCTCGCGGGCGGCATCGCGCTCGGCGTCGCCCAGGCGATTGGCGCCAAGCTCGATCCTGGCTGGCAGTTGCTCGCCGGCCACCTCACGTTTCTCGCCGTGCTGGGCGCGCGGCCCGAAGGCCTCTTTCCGAGGATTCGCGGATGAGCGCGGCGACCTTCCACGTGCGCTTCACCGATCGCCGCAGCGCGATCGGCCTTGCGGCATTTGCCGCGGCGCTCGTCGCGCTCGCCTGCGCGCCGTGGTGGGCGGGCCGCGACGACCTCTATCTGCTGGAACAGATCTTCGCCTATGTGGCGCTGGCGAGCCTGTGGAACCTGCTCGCCGGCTATGCGGGCCTCGTCTCGGTCGGCCAGCAGGCCTATGTCGGTCTCGGCGCCTACCTGCTGTTCGGGCTCACGATCTTCGCCGATGTGCCGCCGCTGTGGGCGATCCCGCTCGCCGGTCTGATCGGCGCGCTTGCCGCCATCCCGGTCGCGGCGCTCGTGTTTCGTCTGCGCGGGCATTATTTCGCGATCGGCACCTGGGTGGTGGCGGAGGTCTTTCGCCTGCTCGCCTCGCAGGTCGCGGCGCTCGGCGGCGGCTCGGGCACCAGCCTGCCGGCCAGCATCGTGATCGCGATTGCCCCGTCGCGCACCATGCGCGAGTTCGTCGTCTACTGGATCGCGCTTGCGCTGGCCGTCGCGATCCTCGGCCTGATCCTGCTGCTGTTGCGCTCGCGCTACGGCCTCGCCCTCACGGCGATCCGCGACAATGAATTGGCGGCGCGCAGCAATGGTGTCGATGTGGCGCGGGTGAAGTTCGTGGTCTATGTGTTCACCGCCTGCGGCACCGCGATGGTGGGGGCGCTCATCTTCCTGCAGAAGCTGCGCATCTCGCCGGACGCCGCCTTCAGCGTCAATGACTGGACCGCCTTTGTGATCTTCATCACCGTGATCGGCGGCATCGGCCGCCTCGAGGGCCCGATCGTCGGCACCATCGTGTTCTTCGCGCTGCGCCAGGCGCTCGCCGATCTCGGCGCGCTCTATCTGCTCATGCTCGGCGCGGTGGCGATCGTCGTGATGCTGTGGGCGCCGAAGGGCATCTGGGGCGTGATCGTCGAACGACTCGACTGGCAGATCTTCCCGTTGCAGCGACGCGTCGTCTTTGCGCCGCCTGCCGACAACATCGCAAGGAGCAAGACATGAACCAGCTCGCCCGCAAGAGCCCGTCGATCGCGATCGACATCCACGCCCATATGATGGACCTCGACGTCTACGCCATGACGGTCGCTCACAGCGCCTTCGGCAAGTCGACCTTCGATCCCTCGCTCAGCCCGGAAGCGAAGCTGAAGGCGAAGGAGCGGAGCGATTTCGTCTGCGCCAAGATGAGCGAGACGAAGGAGCGCATGGTCGAGATGGACAAGATGGGCGTCGCCGTCCAGGTGCTCACCGCGAGCCTCGTCCATCAGTGCACCTATTGGGCGGAGCCGGAGGAAAGCCTGCGGCTCGAGCGCAAGCTGAACGACAAGGTTGCCGCCATGGTCGCGACCAACCCACGGCGGCTGATCGGCCTCGGCACCGTGCCGCTGCATGCACCCGAGCTTGCGGCGCGCGAGGCGGAGCGCTGCATGCGTGATCTCAAGCTCAAGGGCTTCAACATCTCGACCCAGGCGCGCGACATGGAGATCGGCGACCGCCGCCTGTGGCCGTTCTGGGAAAAAGCCGCCGAGCACGACGCGCTCGTCTACATCCATCCGGCCGGCAATCCGAGCCCGCGCTTCCAGAAGCATTTTCTGTGGAACAGCGTCGGCCAGAACTTCGAGGAGGCGATGGCGATCGCCTCGCTGATGTACGAGGGCGTGCTCGATGCGTTTCCGGGTCTCAAGATCTGCGTCTCGCACGGCGGCGGATACATGCCGCTGTGCATGGGCCGCATCACCCGCAACTATCTGGAAAAGCCGACCACGCGCGTCAACATGAAGAAGCGTCCGGACGACTATCTGCGCCAGCTCTACTACGACAGCTGCGTCTACGATCACGACGTGCTGCGCCATCTGGTCGAGCGGGTCGGCGCGAGCCAGGTGATCCTCGGCTCAGACTATCCGGTCGGCGAATGGAAGCCGGTCGAGTTCGTGCGCAACACGCCCGGCATTTCCGCTGCCGACAAGGACAAGATCATCGGCCTGAACGCGGCGCAGATGCTCGGCGTCGCGGTGCCGGCGTGAGATGATACGACGACAAGCACCCGATCCGGCGCCGAGCCAGGGAGAAGGGCCAATGAGTTACACGATGCGGTCACTTGTGCGCGACGCGGCCATGCCGCTCCTCGCGCTTGCGGTCGCTGCGGCTTGGCCCGGCACGAGCGCGCAGGCAGATACACAAACGCAGGCTTGGCCGACCAAGCCGGTCAAGGTCATTGTCACCCAGGGCGCGGGCGGCACGCCCGACATCATCTGCCGGATGATCGCGCAACGCCTGTCGGTCGCGCTCGGCCGGCAGTTCATCGTCGAGAACCGTCCGGGCGCCGGCAACACCATCGGCGCCCAGGCGGCGGCGCGCGCCGCCCCCGACGGCTACACGTTCCTGTTCGCGACCGCGGCCGCGCTGGTGAGCAATCCCTATACGTTCAAGTCGCTGGCCTATCGGCCGATGGACGACTTTGCGCCGGTCGGCATGGTGGCGAAGGGCGTGTTCTTCGTCCTCGCCCATCCGAGCGTGCCGGCAAGGAACCTGGCGGAGCTTTTTGCCTATGACAAGCAGAACCCCGGCAAGCTGACCTTCGCGACCGACGGCCCGAGGAATTTCTCCGGCATCCTGGCCGCCTGGCTCAACAAGCTCGGCGGCGGCAGCATCGTCCAGGTCCCCTACGCGAAGATGCCGCAGGGGATCGAGGACGCGCTGGCCGGACGCGTTCAGCTCATCATCCTCGCGGTTCCATCCGCCGCGCCCTATATCGCGGCGGGCTCGCTGCGTCCGCTGGCCGAAAGCTTCGTTCGCCGGATCGACAACTATCCGGACGTCCCCCCGATCGCCGACCTCTTTCCCGGCGTCGAGATGGTCGGCTGGTTCGCGATCGTCGCGCCGGCAAAGACGCCGCCCGACATCATCGCGCGGTTGAACCGCGAACTCGACAAGGTCTTGCGGGATCCCGAGATCGTCAAGCAGCTCGCGATGATCGGCTTCTTCACCGAAGGGGCAGGAACGCCGGAAGCCACGCGCGATTTCATCCACGCTCAATACGAGCTGTGGGGCAAGGTCGCGCACGACATCGGGCTGCAGCCGGAGTGAGGATTTGTTGACCCCGCGTCGCCGGACCGCCGTCGCGGCCAGGGCCGCCGCGCTGACGATTGTCCTCGCCGTCGTGCCGCAGCCGGCCGCGGCGGAGGCGCTCGACGGCGCGACGCTGACCTGGCCGTGGGCCTTGCCCTTTGCCGGCCTGCTCCTGTCGATCGCGATCGGGCCGCTGCTTCTGCCGCGGCTCTGGTCCGCGCATTACGGCAAGATCGCCTTCGTCTGGAGCACGCTGACGCTCGCGCCGCTGGCCGCCCTGCGGGGGACGCCCCTCGCGGTCGCGGCGTTCGTGCACGCGCTGCTTGCCGAGTACCTCGGCTTCATCGCGCTCCTGCTCGCGCTCTATGTGGCGGCGGGCGGCATCCTCGTCACCGGCAATCTGCGCGGCACGCCTTGGCTCAATGCGGCGATCCTTGCGCTCGGCACCCTCCTCGCCAGCATCGTCGGCACCACCGGCGCCGCCATGATCCTGATCCGGCCGCTGCTGCGCGCCAACGCGGCGCGGCTGGTCAATGCGCACGTGGTCGTGTTCTTCATCTTTCTCGTCGGCAACATCGGCGGTGCGCTCTCTCCGCTCGGCGATCCGCCGCTGTTCGTCGGCTTCCTGCGCGGCGTCGATTTCTTTTGGACCACCCGTCATCTCGCCGCCGAAACCGCGCTCACCGCCGGCATCGTGCTCGCGGTCTTCGTCGCAATCGATGCCTGGCACTATCGGTGCGACCGTCGCGTCGAGCTCGTCGGCGAGCCAGCCGCTCCGGTCGCGCTGCGCATCAAAGGCCTCGTCAATATCGTTCTGATCGGCCTGATCGCCGGTGCGATCCTCCTGTCCGCCGCCTGGAAACCCGGCATCGCGTTCGATGTCTGCGGCACCTCGCTTGCGCTGGAGGATCTCGTGCGCGACGGCGCGCTCTTCCTCATCGCCATCGTCTCGCTGGTGCTCACGCCGGACGAGCACCGCGACGCCAACGGATTTTCCTGGGAGCCGATCCGCGAGGTCGCCTGCCTGTTCGGCGCGATTTTCGTCTGCGTGATCCCGGTGCTGGCGGCGCTCGACGCCGGCGACCGCGGCGCCTTCGCCTGGCTGCTCGACGCCGTGACCCACCGCAACGGCGCGCCGCATGCGGCCGCCTATTTCTGGCTCACCGGCCTCCTCTCTGCCGTGCTCGACAATGCGCCGACCTATCTCGTCTTCTTCCAGCTTGCCGGCGGCGACGCCGCCCGCCTCACGAGCGAGCTTGCCACCACGCTCGCCGCCATCTCGATGGGCGCCGTGTTCATGGGCGCGCTCACCTATATCGGCAATGCGCCCAACTTCATGATCTACGCGATCGCGACCGGGCGCGGCGTCAAGATGCCGAGCTTCTTCGGCTATATCGTCTGGTCCGGCGCGGTGCTGCTGCCGGTCTTCGCGCTGCTCACTTTCGTTTCCGTCGGGCGGCCTTGACCTTGGCGGCGCCGCGCGCCGTGGCGGGCTTGGACTTGGCGGGCGGCAGCACCGCGATCGCCTCGATCTCGAACAGGGCGCCGGGCCGCGCGAGCTGGGAGATTCCGACCGCGGTGCTTGCCGGCCGCGGCATCTTGAAATGCTGGTCGCGCACCTCGCGGTAGATGCCGATGTGCGACATGTCGGTCAGATAGTTGGTGATTTTCACCACATCCGAGAGGTCGGCGCCGACACTCGCGAGCGCCGCTTTGAGGTTCTCAATTGCCTTCACGGCCTGGGCGCGGAAATCGCCCGGCGCGCCGACCAGCTTGTTCTCCATATCGAGCCCGAGCTGGCCCGCAATGTAGACCGTGCGCCCCGGTCCCGTGGTCTCGACCACGTAGCTGTAGCCGGATTGCTTGGCGAGGGTTTTTGGATTGAGGAAACGCACATTGGCAGCCATCGGGGTCTCCTGATCACGTTCTTGCTTACCGGGCGCGAGCCGCGCGGCGCACTATAGCGCAGCCGCGGACGCAAGGGTGAGAACGCGCGGCGGTGCGGCGCGTTTACGCTTGCTCCGCCATGTCTCGATTTATCCCGCCCGACGCGCCGATGTCGCGCTTTCAAAGGATTGAAATTACGAGATCTTTACCGTTTTGCCGCATAGCTGCGCGCGTCTCGTGAACCTTTTGTTGGCCGCAGCCGACTCAAATCAAATCGTGCATCGCGTCCGGGGATGGATATCGTCATGCGTGTCGGCCGCCAGAAGATTCGCACGCTCGCCGTTGCCGGCCTCGCTTTGTCGGCGACATTGCTCGCGACCGGCGTGGCGTCCGCCGGCTTCCTCGACGACCTGTTCGGCGATCACCGGCAGGATTCGTCCGCGGCACTGCCTTATGCACCGAGCGCGCCGCCATCGCCGACGCTCACCCAGCCGCTGCAACAGCCGTCCGTTCCATCCGTCGGCTACGGCTCCGTGACCTATTGCGTGCGCCTGTGCGACGGCCGCTATTTCCCGCTGCAGCGCCATGCCGGCGCGACGCCGATCCAGATGTGCAGCGCCTTCTGCCCGGCGGCCAAGACCAAGATCTTCACCGGCGCGCAGATCGACCACGCCTTCGCGTCCGACGGCGCGCGCTATGCGGATCTGGAGAACGCCTTCGTCTACCGCCAGAAGATCGTGCCCGGCTGCACCTGCAACGGCCGCGACTCGTTCGGCCTTGCGCCGATCGACATCGCCAAGGACGCGACCCTGCGCGCAGGCGACATCGTCGTGACCGCAACCGGCCCGGAGAGATTCAACGGCTCGCAGGCGCAGCTGCACAAAGGCGCCGGATTCACGCCGGTGCAGCTCGACGACACGGCCGCAGAGCCGCGCCGCGTTGCGACAACGGCTCCCGCGACTCGCGACTGACCCATCACCGAGCCGTCAGTGGTCGCCGAGCAGGTTCGGCACCGCATTGGTGAACCACGGCACGAACGCCACCGTCAGCACGCCGAGGATCAGCACCGCGAGATAAGGCAGCATGGTCCTTGCCGATGCCTCGACGTCCGCCTCGGCGACCGCGCATGAGATGTAGAAGCAGATGCCGATCGGCGGGATGAAGATGCCGATGCCCATGGCGAGCAGGATCACCATCGAGTAATGGATGCTGTCGATGCCGAGCCCGTTGGCGAGCGGCAGCAGCAGCGGCCCGAGAATGATCAGCGCCGGCAGGCCTTCGAGCAGGGTGCCGACCACGATCAGCAGCACCATCGAGCCGATCAGGAACAGCGCCGGACTGTCGCCCATCAGGTGCAGCGTCTCGACGAGCGCCGCCGGCAGGTTCGCAGCCGTGAGCGTCCAGGCGAACGAGCCGGCCGCCGCGATGATGAACAGCACCATGCCGGCGAGCAGCCCGCACTCTGTCGCAATCGAAAAGAATGCGCGCCAGCCGATCGAGCGATAGACCGCGATCGACAGCGCAAGCCCATAGAGCACCGCGACCGACGAGACCTCGGTCGGCGTCGCATAGCCGCCCTTGATGCCGACGATCATGATCACCGGCATCACCAGCGGCAGCACCGCGCCGCCCATCGAACCCGCGAGCTCGGACAGGCTTGCGCGCGGCGAGCGCGGAAGGTCGAGCCGGCGCGCCTGCAGGTTGATCGCGATCATGAGGAAGAGCGCGATCACGGCCGCCGGCAGGAGGCCGGCGACGAACAGGGTGCCGATCGAGATCGGCGCGACCGATCCGAGCACGAGCATCGCGATGCTGGGCGGGATCGTCTCCGACATGGCGCCTGCCGCCGACAGCACGGCGGCGCCCTGCTCGGGCGGATAGCCTTGGCGCTTGAGCTCGCGCCGCAGCACCGAGCCGACCGCGACCACGTCGGCCGCCTTCGAGCCGGAGATGCCGGAGACGAGATAGATCGTCACCACCACGACCTGCAGCAGCCCGCCGCGCAGGTGGCCGACCAGCGCGCTCGCGAACCGCACCAGGCGCAGGCTGATGCCGCCTTTCTCCATGATCAACCCGGCCCAGATGAAGAACGGCAAGGTGAGCAGGACGAAGTTGCCGGTGCCGTCGACCGTATTCTGCGCGGCGGCGACCAGCGGCGCCGAGTTTGTGACCTCCAGGAAGAACAGCGAGCCGAGCAGCATCGAAAAGCTGACCGGCAGGCCGAGCAGCACCGCGACGAAGAACAGGATCAGCATGACGCCGAGCGCCGCCCCGTTGTCGAGCTGCACGAGCTGCCAGGCGCCGATCGCGGCGACGATGGCGACCAGCGCCGCGACGATCGGCACGGCCACCATGACGGCGGAGCGCGGGTGATCGAACGCCAGCCGTTCCAGCGCGAACAACGCGATCAGCGCCATGCCGACCGTGAACGGCGCCACCAGCCACGCCGCATTGATCTGCAGCATCGGCGTAAGCGAGGTCGCCGCGACGTTGAGCAGGTCGAAGGAGACCCACAGCGTCGTGAGCGCCACGCAAAGAACGAATGCGTCGACCCCGACCGCGACCGCCGCGCGCAGCCGCTCGGGCAGGAACCGCGTGACGAATTGGATCGCCGTGTGATGGCGTGCGCGATAGGCCGCCGCCCCGCCGACGAAGGCGAGGGTGGTGAGGCAGAGCCTGGAAGCCTCCTCGCTCCACAGGAGCGACAGCGTGAACAGGGAGCGGATCGTGATGTCGGTGAGCACGACGCTGATCTCGCCGATCAGCGCCGCCACCACCACGCCGCGCGCCACCCAGTCGATCGCGTTGAGGGCGGCGCGGACGGCGGCGACCACGTGGAGGGTTTTCGGGACGGCCGTGAGTGCTGCGGGGCTCTCGCTCCTCATGCGTCTATTTCTCGACCGAAGTTCGTAGGGTGGGCAAAGGCGCGTAGCGCCGTGCCCACGCGGACGCGACGTGCGCACGCTTCGCTTTGCGCACCCTACGGTTTGGGCTCATTATGCGGGCCGACCTCTAGGCGCTGCCGATCTGCTTCACCACCGCGTCGACCAGGTCGCCGCCGATGACGTTGCGGAAGTCCTTGTAGACGCCGGCGGTTGCCTTGCGATAGGCGTCGCGGTCGACCGCGTTGATGGTGAGGCCCTTGCTCTTGAGGAACGTGGATGTCTCGTCGGTCTTCACCACCATGGTCTTGCGCCAGTCGCCGGTCAGTTCCTGCGACGCGGCGCGCAGCGCCTCCTGCAGGTTCGCCGGCAGCGCGTCGAACTTGCGCTTGCTCACCATCATCACGCCCGCATTGTAGACGTGGTTGGTGAGGTTGATCGTGTTCACCACCTCGTAGTGCTTGGCGGAGGGCAGCGCGATGATCGGCGTCTCGATCGCCTCGATGGTGTGCTGCGACAGTGCGAGATAGATCTCGCTGTAGTCGATCGCGATCGGGTTGGCGCCGAGCGCGCGGAAGACGGCGGCGAAGATCGGGCCGGGCTGCACGCGGATCTTCAGCCCCTTCATGTCCTCGGGCTTCGGCACCTTGCGATTGACCGTCGAGGTCACGCGCCAGCCCCAGTAGCCGTAGGAGAGGCCGTAGATGCCCTTGGGCGGAAGCAGGTCGTTGAGCTGCTTGCCGACCGGGCCGTCGAGCACCTTCTCGGCGCTGGCGAGATCGGGGAACAGGAACGGCAGGTCCATCACCTGGAACTGCGGGATCAGCGTGTCGATATAGCCCGACGTGTGCGCGCACAGATCGATAATGCCGGTCTGCAGGCCGGTGAGGATGTTGAGCTGGCTGCCGAGCTCGCCGGTGCCGTACACCTGAATTTCGATCGCCCCGTTCGTCTTCTTCTTCACGTTGTCGGCATAGCGCAGCAATACCTGATAGAGCGGGTGGTTGCGCGTATCCGCGAAGGTGAGCTTGAGCGTGTGCGCCGACGTCTGCGCGAATCCCTCGCGCGCGAGATAAGGCAGCGCGACCGCCTGCGCGGCGCCGAGCGCGGCCGTCTTGAGCATGGTGCGGCGGTTGAGCATTGTCGGTCCTCCCTTGCGGATTTGATCTCGGTGCGTTGCCGGCATTGTATCGGCCCCGGCAAGGCGAGGCCATCGCCATTGCGCCACCGCGGCATCATGCCGGGGCGAGCTTGTCGAGCACTTCCTCGGCGAGCGACAGCGCGCTGGTGAGGCCCGGTGACTCGATCCCGAACAGGTGGACGAGGCCCGGCATACCGTGCTCTTGCGGTCCCTCGACCATGAAATCCGCCGCTGGCTCGCCCGGTCCGGTGAGCTTCGGGCGGATGCCCGCATAGTCGGGGAACAGCGAGTTGTCCGGCAGGCCCGGCCAGTAGGTGCGGATCGCGGCGTAGAAAGCGTCGCCGCGGCGCGGGTCGACGTCGAAATTCATCGTCTCGATCCATTCGACGTCCGGCCCGAAGCGCATGCGGCCGGCGAGGTCGAGCGTGATGTGGATGCCGAGCCCGCCCGGCACCGGCGCCGGATAGATCAGCCGCGTGAACGGCGCGCGGCCGGAAAAGCCGAAATAATTGCCTTTGGCGAGCACGAGCTTCGGCACGCGCCCGCGCGGATAGCCGTCGATTGCGTGCGCGAGACGCTGCGCACCGTGGCCGGCGGAATTGACCACCGCATCGACCGTGATGTCGCCCGGCTCATCCCCGCCGAACGTGACGCGCCAGCCGGCGCCGTAGGCGAGCGAAGCGACGCCGTTCTTCGAACGGCTATGGCGCGCGATGCGCTCGACCGGCGTGTTGAACGCGATCACGCCGCCGCGGTCCTCGATGTCGCCCTCGAGCGCCAGCATGAAGCGGTGGCTGTCGATGACGCCGGTCTCGGCCGAATGGAAGGCGGCGACGCAGAACAGCGCCGGCTCCATGCGCTTCGCCTCGGCGGCGTCGAGCATGGTGACGTTCTCGACGCCGTTCGCGAGCGCCTGCTTGTAGATCGCCTCGAGCTTGCCGATGTCGGCGTCCTTGGTGACGATGAACAGCTTGCCGAGCTTCTTGTGCGGGATTCCGTGCGACTCGCAGTAGGCGTAGAGCATGCGGCGGCCGCGTGGACAGTGCAGGGCGCGCTTGCTGCCGGTCGGATAGTAGAGCCCGGCATGGACCACCTCGCTGTTGCGCGAGGATGTGCCGGTGCCGATCGAGGACGCGGCCTCGGCAACGATCACCTCGTGTCCGCGCAGCGCCGCCGCGCGCGCGATCGCAAGGCCGACCACGCCGGCGCCGATGACCATCACCTGCATGGGTCAAGTTCCGTAGGCATCTTGTTTGAGCATGATCTTTTCCGAAAACCCCTATCCACTTTTCGGGATCATGCTCTGGAGATATCGATGCGGTCGCCGACGGCGATCTCCCCGCCCGCGATCACCTCGGCATAGATGCCGCAATCCATGTGGCCGAGCGCGCGCAGCAGGCTGTCCGGAATCGCAAGGTCGCGGATGCCGGTGCCTGGCTCGACGTTGGTCGCGGCGCAACGCACGATGCGTTTCACCACCTTGAGCTGCGCACAGCCGATCGTAAGCTCGCGGCCGAGCAGGTCGAGCTCGCTCCACGGCGTCCAGCCCGCGACGTAGAGATTGGCGCGGAAGCGCAACGGATCGACCGGCGCGCCGACCAGCGTCTCGACGGCGGCGACCGACGCGAGATTGATGATCGACACCACCTTCTTGGCCACGTCCGAGAAGCTGTGCCCGGGCGCATGCAGCACCTTGGGCGGCCCGCGCAGCTCGTCGGCGCAGAAGCGGGAGAAGAATTCTTCGATCGCCCGCCGTCCCTCCGGTGTGCGCAGGTCGCCGCGCGCGACCTCGCGATCGCCGTCGCGGAGGCTGAGCACATGGCTCGCCTCGTCGAGCCGCGTGTCGAGGCGGGCGAGGCGCTCGTTGCGCATCAGCATGAGGAAGCGCTGCTTGGGAAAGTAGGCGGGCGCCGCCGGATCGAATCCGCTCGGCCCGTTTTCGATCGCATAGAGCCGGTCGGCCGGCAGCGTTTGCCCGGGCGCCAGCAAGGTGCGATCGAGCGGCTCGGGCGAGAGGCCCTTCACGGGATAGCGGTAGATGCGGTTGAGGCTCGGTTGTTCGCGGGCCATTGCGGTCGGTCGATCATTTCGGGTGGACAAGGGTAGCAAGAAAATCATCCCGCTGGCCGGGCAAAGACATGTCGGCCGGCAGGGCCCTCGCGCGTCTTTGCAATGCTGCCAGATCGGCGGTCGATGGCTGCAACTTGGGGGGCATGCTATGAATGGAACCGATACTCTCCGCCGCGGGGACGGGGCGGCGAAGCCACGGGGCGGCATTCGGTGGCGACATCACGAAGCTTTATCGCGCATTGCGGTAGGCTTGTACCCGAAAATCACGGCGGGTCGCGGCACGGCGATGGCTGAGGCTCCGCACATCGTGGTGGTCGAGGACGAGGCGACCCAGCGCCAGCTGCTGGTCGAATATCTCGGCCGGCAGAATTTCCGCGTTACCGGCGTCGACGGCGGCACCGCGCTCCGGCGGATGTGCGAGCGCGAGTTGCCCGCCCTGGTGCTGCTCGACGTCGGCCTGCCGGGCGAGGACGGGTTTGCCCTGGCGCGCTGGTTGCGGGAAAAAAGCGGGCGCGTCGGCATCATCATGGTGACGGCTGCGACCGATACGGTCGACCGCGTGGTCGGGCTCGAGACCGGCGCCGACGACTACATCCCGAAGCCCGTCGAGATGCGCGAGCTGTTGGCGCGGGTGAAGAGCGTGCTGCGCCGCACGACCGGCGCCGCCGTCGTCACCACGGCGCCGCGCGTGCGCATGGGGCGCCTGGTGCTCGACCTCGACAAGCGCGTGCTGGTCGATCCCGCCGACGGCGGCGAGCAGCCGCTCACCGCGAGCGAGTTCGACCTGCTCAAGCTCTTCGCCGAGAACCCCAACCGTCCGCTGCAGCGCGACTGGCTGCTCGAAAGCGCGGCGCATCGCGAGATGGAAGCGTTCGATCGCGCGATCGACCTGCGCATCACCCGCCTGCGCCGCAAGATCGAGCACGACCCTGCCCATCCCGACGCGATCCGCACCGTGCGCGGCGTCGGGTATATGTTCGTGCCACCGAAGGATTGAGGCGGCATGAAGATCTACGGACATTCCGGAAAACCAGTTGCGCGGCGTCGACTGGCTGGTGGGAAACGGCCTCACGGTCGCCGACGTGGCGCTGCTCGCCTACACGCGCCAGGCGCCGCTCGGCGGCTTCGACATGGAGCCGCGGCCGAACACGCGCGCCTGGGTGGCTCGCTGCGAGAGGGCGCTCGGCGTCGAGCCGCTCCAGCAGGCTTAGGCTTGCCCGCCGAAGGATTGAGGCAGGCGGCCGCCGCGCGGGAGAACTGATCAGTGGGGCGACCTCGATGGGTATCGGGTCATGCTGCGCAATTATCTGCTCGCGACCGCGGCGGTGCTCATGATCGGCAATCTGTGCGGCGCCGCGCTCGCCGAGGACAAGGTCCCGCCGCACCATCGCCCCGTGAAGGCGACCGGCGATGCCCGCATCTCGGTCGGCGGCCGCGGCACGGCGGTGCTCTACCTGTCGGCGGATTGGTCGACGCCGCAGCCCGCCATCACGCGCGCCGTCATCGTCCTGCACGGACGGCTGCGCAACGCCAACGTCTATTTCAAAACGGCCGAGCGCGCCCAGGCTGCCGCCGGCGACGTGGGTCACGCCACGCTGATGATCGTCCCGCAGTTCCTCGCCCAGGTCGACGTCGACGCCTTCCATCTGGCGCCTGACACGTTGCGCTGGAGCTGGGGAGGGTGGGAAGGCGGCGAGCCGGCGCTCGCCCCGGCGCCGGTCAGCTCGTTCGACGTTTTGGACGCGATCCTGGCGCGGCTCGCCGACCGCACGCGCTTTCCGCATCTCGCGACGGTCGTCGTCGCCGGACATTCGGGCGGCGCACAGGTTGCGCAACGCTATGCGATCGGAAGCCTCGGCGAGGCGGCGCTGCTGCGCGCCGGCATCGCGGTGCGCTATGTCGTCGCCAACCCCTCCTCCTATGCGTATTTCAGCCCCGACCGGCCGCAGCCGGCGATCGCCGCGTCCTGCCCCGGATACGACAACTGGAAATACGGCATGCAGGCGCTGCCGCCCTATCTCGCGGATCGCTCTCCGGCAGATTTGGAGAAGGCCTACGTGGCGCGCCGCGTCATCTATCTGCTCGGCGCTGCCGACACCAATCCCAATCATCCGGCGCTCGACAAGAGCTGCAAGGGCGAGGCGGAGGGCCCCTACCGCTATGCGCGCGGCCACGCCTATGCGGACTACATGAAGGCGCGCGACCAGGGCACACCGAACCACAGCGTCTGGGACGTGCCCGGCGTCGGGCACAACGGCGACAAGATGCTCACCTCCGCATGCGGGCTCGCGGCGCTGTTCGACCTCGCGGGCTGCGCCGCGGCGAAATGAATTCGGCTTGAATGAAGGGATGTGGGGTCAGCGCGCGCTGGCCCGTGATCATTTTGTTCATGTTATGTTCTTGCCAGCCGCGATCCATCGTGCTAAAATATTTATTAGACGGGGCGAGCTCTTGCCGGGTGGGCGATGTTGCTCGCTGGAGCGCCGCGCGCCGAGCAAAAAACAAAGCCAGAAAATCGAATGATTCGGGGACGGCATCACAACCGGAAGTAGAGGACTCGCCCGGATTTCTGATTGTTTCCATTGTTCTGCGCATTGTTTTTTCCATTGTTCCTCATTGTTCTTGCGCTCGCGACTTTTCTCGGCCTTGCATTGTAATTGGCGTCAATTCTCCATTGCAGATCGATTGTATTTTGCCGGTGCGCCCCTGGCGTGCGCCGAGCTGCGCCGCGGCGAAATGAAATGCCGAAGCAAACGTCGTCGTCACCGCGCCCCTTCAGAACACGTCGACGGTGGGAAAGCGCGCCAGGCCGCTCAGGCAGTCGGACAGGTAGACCGCGAGCCCCACATCGCCGGTCCACAGCGAATAGCGGCCGCGCCCGAGCTCCTCGCGCGCCTCGCGGCATTGGGCGATGGCCGTCATCGCGAACGCCCGCGCGCGCTCGAGCCAAATCGCGTCCGTCGTGCGGCGATACAGCTTGAGGAACGCGTAGCCATTGCCGCCGGTGCCGTGACAGAGATTGGACCCCTTGGCGAGCGGACCTGCCGCCCAGGCGAAGCGGCCGCCGTCGACAAGCAGCGTCTCCAGCTCCGGCGAGCTGAAGGGCGCATCGGCAAATGTCGCGACCATGCCGGGCGCGCCGTGACAATACTGGCAAAGCGACGGCGGCTTGTCGTGGCCGACGACGGCGCGCCACGAGGCTCCGTCGTCCGTCCGCCACGCATTCTTGCTCAGCGTGCGCGGCACCGCATCGGCGATGCGTGCGCGCTCGTGCTGCGTCAGCCAGTCCCACCCGCGCAGCAGCGCGACCATGTTGCCCGCATAGCCGTGCACGGGACCGAGAAACTTGCGATGGCGGCCGTAGAGGTCCTGCTCCCAGATCGGCCCGTCGGCGGATTCCACGAGGTCGGCGAGCAGCCGTTCGGCCTGGATCGCGAAGGTCGCGCGCCAACGCGCTTCGCCGGTGATCTCGGCCATCGCGAGGCAGGCGATCATCGAGCCGGCCAGTCCCCACATCAGTTCGCGGATCGGCAGGCGCGTGTTTGCCTCGGCGCGCGCGTGAATGAGATCCGCCAGCTCAGGACTGGGCGCAAGCCGCATGATCATCAGCGCCGTTCCCATGTCCCCGAACAGCAGCGATCCGTTGCCCGCATAGTCGGCGTAGTCCGCCATCTCGGCCCGGGTTTTTTCCAGGAGCCGCGTCAGATAAGGGCGAAAGTCGAGATCGGCTTTGACCGCGCCAAGCCGTCGCAGATATTCGAGCGCCCAGATCACGCCCGCCGCGCCGACATAGATGCTGCTGTGGCCGTCCTTCACGTGGTCATCGCGGGGATGCGCCGGCCAGAAGCGCTCGCCGTCGAAATGGGTGAGCGCATCGGCCACGATCTCGTCGATCGCCTGGGCCGCCGCCATCGCGTCCCAGGGCACGGTGCGCAGCGGCACATGACGCGAAGGTTCGATCATCTGGACTTCCGTGTCGGCGGAGCATTTTGGCAGAACGAACCCAGGGCAAAAACACCAATAATCTCAATGTCGCCCGGCGGCCCGGACGCTTATGAGGCCTTCGCCAGCTCCGCCAGCGCCCGCCGTAACTCGGCGGCGAGCCGGCCGAGCCCATCCTGGCAGCGCGCCCGGTCGCCCGCCTTGCCGGCCTGCTCGAGCGTCGCCGCCGCCGTGCCGACCGCGTGGGCGCCGACCGCCTGGGCGGCGCCCTTGAGCTTGTGCGCGGCGGCCGCGAGCCGCGCGAGATCGCCGCTGCGCGCCGCCGCCTCGATGTCGCGCTCGCCCTCGACCGCGGTATCGCGGAAGCGCGCGAACAGCGAATTGATCGCCGCCACGTCGTCGCCGAGCCAGGCCGCGAGCACGCTGCGGTCGATGGCGGCGCCCGCGGGCGCGCCCTCGGCCGCGTGGCCTGCGTCCGCATCGCCGTGCAACGGCAGCCAGCGCTCCAAGGTCGCGCGCAGCCGCTCGATGTTCACCGGCTTGGCGATATAGGCATCCATGCCGGCCGCGATGCAGCGCTCCTCCTCGCCCTTGAGCGCATTGGCGGTCACGGCGACGACCGGCGTGCGGCCGCGCCCGCCCGCCTCCGCTTCGCGGATGCGGCGCGTCAGCTCATGCCCGTCCATGCGCGGCATGTGGATGTCGGCGAGCACCGCCGCGTAGCGGCCGGGCGCCCACAGGCTGAGCGCCTGAACGCCGTCTTCCGCCGTGTCGCACTCGATGCCGATGAGGCCGAGCTGGCGCACCAGCACTTCGCGATTGACCGGATGATCGTCGACCACCAGCACGCGCGGACCGGTGCCGGCGTGCGCCGGCGCAGCCGCGGCGCCGGGCGCCGCGGGCCGCAGCAGGGTCTTGAGCGGCGAATCAGCCGGCGCGGTGGCGAGCGTCAGCGTGACGGTGAATTCCGACCCGACCCCCGGCGTGCTCTCGACCGCGACGCTGCCTTCCATCAGCTCGGCGAGACGGCGCACGATGGACAGCCCGAGGCCGGTGCCGCCGAAGCGCCGCGTGGTCGAGGAATCGGCCTGCGCGAACGGGCGAAACAGGCGCGCGCGCTGCTCCGCGTCGAGCCCGATGCCGGTATCGCGCACGCCGAGCGTCACGCGCGTGCGTCCGCTGCCGAGCGGCGCCGTCGAGGCGTGCACCCAGATGCCGCCCCGCTCGGTGAATTTCAGCGCATTGCCGAGCAGGTTGAACAGGATCTGCCGCACGCGGGTCGGGTCGCCGACCAGCACGTCGTCGGAGCCGGAATCGATTTCGGTCGCCAGCGTGAGGCGCTTCCCGGCGGCCTGCGCGTGGAACGTGCTGACGACGCCGTCGATCAGGCCGGAGAGCGAAAACGCGGTTGCCTCGAGCTCCAGCCGCCCAGCCTCGATTTTCGAGAAATCGAGCACGTCGTCGATGATGCGCAGCAGCGATTGCGCCGACTCGCGCATGGTCGCGACGCTGCGCCGCTGGTTCTGGTTGAGGCCCTGGTGCTCCAGCACGTCCATCATGCCGAGCACGCCGTTCATCGGCGTGCGGATTTCGTGGCTCATGGTGGCGAGGAAGGTCGATTTCGCCTGATTGGCGGCTTCCGCCTCGGCGCGCGCCCGCTCGGCGGCGTCCGCGCGCTCCTTCAGCTCGGTAATGTCGCGCTGGACCGACAGGATGCTGCCGTCCGACAGCGGCATGAAGTCGAACTCGATATAGCGGCCGTTCGGCGTCGTGCGCTCGTAGTGGCAGCCGCTCGGGCTCAGCACGCGATCGTTGTGCTGGCGCACGAACCGCTCGACGTCATCGACCGCGCCGAAATCGCCGCGCTTCACCAGGAAGCGCACAATGTCGGACGACATCATGCCGGGGTGGACCTCCTCGGCGCTGTAGCGATGGATCTCGAGGATCCGCTTGTTGATGAATCTCAGCAGCCGGTCGGTGCCGCGCACTTGGCCGCCGAACAGCATGACGCCGTCGGTCATGTTGTCGAGCACGGTCTGCAAGACGGCGCCGCTGCGTTCGACCTCGGCGCGCGCGGCGGCGAGCGCCGCTTCGCGGTCCTTGAGGTCGGTGATGTCGTAGTGCCAGGTGAGCAAGGCGCGCTCGCCCTCGTATTCGATCGGGTCCATCGAGTAGAGCGACCACCAGTGCCGGCCGTCGGTGCGGCGGCGCGCGATCTCGATGTTGCGCACGCGGCCTTCGCGCCGCGCGCGCTCGAACAGGCGCGCGCGCTCGCTCGGATCGACGAACAGGGCGGTGAGATCTACGTCGGCGTGATTGTCGCGCGAAAACCCGTTCTGACGCGCGAATTCCGAATTGCAGAACAGGAGGCGCCCGTCCTCGACCGTGATGGCGGCGCCGATCGGGCTGCCCTCGAGGATCGAGCGCATGCGATGCTCGCTCGCCTCGATCTGCTCCTCGTAGCGCTTGCGTTCCGTGATGTCGCTGTAGATCGACACGAACCCGCCGCCCGGCAGCGGATTGTGGCGGATTTCCAGCACGGTGCCGTCCGGCCGGGTCCGTTCGGTGCCGTAATGCTGTTCGGACTTGGCGATGACGGCGTCGACGAAGCGGTCGATATTGATGTCGCCGTATTCGCCGCGCCGCGCGAGATAGTGGATCAGGTCCGCATAGGTCGGCTCGCTCGCCAGGAAGGAGGCCGGCAGGTCGAGCATCTCCTCGAAGCGCCGATTGCGCGCCGCGAGCTTCGTCTCGCGGTCGAACATGGCGACGCCGTGCGTCATGTTGTCGAGCATGACGGTCATGACTTCGCGCGTGCGCTCGATGTCGCGCCAGGCGGCGGCCGCCTCCGCCTTGGCGCGCTCGAGCTCCTGCGCGCGCCGCCGGCTTTCGGTGATGTCGCCGGTCGCGCCGACCATGCGCCGCGCGCGCCCGTCCGGGCGGCGCAGCACGATGCCGTGCTGGCGTGCCCAGCGCACCGTGCCGTCCGGCATCGAGTAGCGGAATTCGCAGTCGAGGCGGGGAATGTCGCCCTTGAAAAGGGCGAGCAGCAGGCTGCGATGATAGGGCCGATCGTCCGGGTGGATGCGTTCGGCCCATTGCTGCAGCGTCGCATCGGCCGGCAGCCCGAGCATGGCGAGCAAGGTCGGCGAGAGATAGAGCGCGCCGGTCTCGATGTCCCAGTCGTAGACGTTCTCGTCGACCGATTGCAGCGCGAGCGCGTAGCGCTCCTCGTTGCCGGTGCGACCATGGCCGAGCGAGAGCGCGGCGCGATGGGCGGCCGCGGCGGCGACGGCCTCGCGCTCGTGGTTCTTGATCTCGGTCACGTCGCCGGTCGCGCCGACCAGGCGGAAGGCGCGGCCGTCGGCGCGGCGCTGCGCGACGCCGCTCTGGCGCGCCCAGCGCCAGGTGCCGTCGCCGCTGCGATAGCGGGTGTCGCACTCGAACCGCGGGGTGAGGCCCTTGAAGTGCTCGGCGAGCTTGTGCCGGTAGAGCGGCAGGTCGTCCGGATGCATGCGTGCCATCCAGTCGGCGGGCTTTGCCAGGTCGGCCTCGGAGAGGCCCAGCATGAGCCGCAGCTCGGGCGAGTAGTAGACGGTGCCGGCCTCGATGTTCCAGTCGTAGACGCCGTAGTTGAGCGACTGCAGCGCCAGCAGATAGCGCTCCTCCGACGCCGCGAGCTTCGCGGGCGTCGCGCGCGGCGCAGCGCGGCGCGCACTGCGGCTGGACGGAGGGGCACGCGTTGGCATCGGACACTCCAAGCCGGCTATTTTTCGCTGTCCCTCGTATCGTCGGTATTTCGTTGGGCGGCGAATTTGTATCGTTTGTATCGCGGCCCGCCCGCGGGGGACCCTGACGTAACGATACGGACGATACAAAAAAGCCCTTGCCACGAAATCGCGGCGAAACAGGCGGGGACTACTACGGTGCGCCAATCGAAGGACGACACGAGTTCCGTCGTTCCGGTTCTAGTGGAGAACCCCGATGACCGCCCAGACCCTCAACGCCGGCCGCGCGACGCCGATCTCGGACGAGACTCTGATCCGGCAGATCGCGGGCGGCCACAAGCTTGCGATGCGCGCGCTGTTCGCGCGCCACCAGGTCAAGGTCTATCGTTTCGCGCTGCGCATCGTGGGCGACGGCGCGCTCGCCGAGGACGTGGTGAGCGAAACCTTCATCGACGCCTGGCAGCACGCCGACCGCTTCGAGGGCCGCTCGTCGGTCTCGACCTGGCTGCTCGGCATCGCCCGCCACAAGGCGCTCACCGCGGCGAACCGCCGGCCGACCGAATCGCTCGACTGCGAGCAGGCGCAGAGCGTCGTCGACACCGCCAACGACCCCGAGGCCGCGCTGGGCGACAAGGATCGCGGCACCGTCATTCGCCGCTGCCTGCAGGCGCTGTCGCCCGAGCACGCCGAGATCATCGACCTCGTGTACTACCAGGAGAAGTCGATCAAGGAGATCGTCGAGATCCTCGGCATCCCGGACAATACGGTGAAGACCCGCATGTTCTACGCGCGCAAGCGCCTGGCCGCCCTGGTCGCGGCGGAGGGCATCGATCGCGCCGCGGCTTGAGATCGGAATGGCGCGCGTCCCGGCGAAGGGGACGCGCCAGCATAGTCACGGCGTCGGTTCGGGGCGCCGTATCGGGAGAGCAGGCCGCCGCCATGGCGGCCTGCCATTTCCGGCAGTGCGGGTGCCGACCGTCGACGGCAATTTCCGGCCCGAGATACCGCCGATTTTAACCATCGTCTGGCCCTTCCCCCTTCACCTGCCCGAGGCGGCACCCCACATTTCGCTCGCGGATGCCCGATGGGGTCCGCAAGTCGCGGCTTGGTTTTGACGCCCGTCAAGGCCGGCCGAGGGGTCTTGCGTGAACGATGTCCCGATCGCGCCACAGCGGGCGTTCGGAACAGGCTTGAGGAGGGATTTGATGAATTTCGAAAAATACACCGATCGTGCGCGCGGTTTCGTGCAGTCGGCACAATCGCTTGCGCTGCGCGAGGGGCACCAGCAGTTCGCCCCCGAGCACCTGCTCAAGGTCCTGCTCGACGATCCCGAGGGCCTCGCCGCCGGGCTGATCGACCGCTCGGGCGGGCGCTCGCGCGAGGCACTCAGCGCCGTCGAGGCGGCGCTCGCCAAGCGGCCGAAGGTGCAGGGCGGCGGCGCCGGCCAGCTCTATATCGAGCCCGCCTTGGCCCGCGTCTTCGACACGGCCGAGAAGGCGGCGGAGAAGGCCGGCGACTCGTTCGTCACCGCAGAGCGGCTCCTGCTTGCGCTCGCAATCGAGAAGGACAACGAGGCGGGAAAAATCCTCGCCCGCGCCGGCGTCAATCCGCAGACGCTCAATGCGGCGATCAACGAGCTGCGCAAGGGCCGCACCGCCGACAGCGCCTCGGCCGAGAACGCCTATGACGCGCTCAAGAAGTACGCGCGCGACCTCACCCAGGCGGCGCGCGACGGCAAGATCGATCCGGTGATCGGCCGCGACGAGGAAATCCGCCGCACCATCCAGGTGCTTTCCCGCCGCACCAAGAACAACCCGGTGCTGATCGGCGAGCCGGGCGTCGGCAAGACCGCGATCGTCGAGGGCCTCGCCCAGCGCATCGTCAGCGGCGACGTGCCGGAAAGCCTGCACGACAAGAAGCTGCTCGCCCTCGACATGGGCGCGCTGATCGCTGGGGCCAAATATCGCGGCGAGTTCGAGGAGCGGCTCAAGGCGGTGCTGCAGGAGGTCACGTCGTCCGACGGCGGCATCATCCTGTTCATCGACGAGATGCACACGCTGGTCGGCGCCGGCAAGGCGGACGGCGCCATGGACGCCTCCAACCTGCTCAAGCCCGCGCTCGCGCGCGGCGAGCTGCACTGCATCGGCGCGACCACGCTCGACGAGTACAAGAAGCACGTCGAGAAGGACGCCGCGCTCGCCCGCCGCTTCCAGCCGGTGTTCGTCTCCGAGCCGACCGTCGAGGACACGATCTCGATCCTGCGCGGCCTCAAGGACCGTTACGAGCAGCATCACGGCGTGCGCATCACCGACAGCGCCATCGTCGCCGCCGCGACGCTCTCCAACCGCTACATCACCGACCGCTTCCTGCCCGACAAGGCGATCGACCTGATCGACGAAGCGGCGGCGCGCCTCAAGATGCAGGTCGATTCCAAGCCCGAGGAGCTCGATTCGATCGACCGAGACATCATCCGGTTCAAGATCGAGCAGGAGGCGCTGAAGAAGGAGAGCGATCCGGGCTCGCAGGACCGGCTCAAGCGCCTGAGCGCCGAGATCGCTGCGCTGGAGAAGCGCTCGGCCGACCTCACCAGCCGGTGGAAGTCCGAGAAGGAGAAGCTCTCCGACGCGCAGAAGCTCAAGACCGAGCTCGACCAGTTGCGCACCGAGCTCGCCAATGCGCAGCGCCGCGGCGAGTACCAGCGCGCGGGCGAGCTCGCCTATGGCCGCATCCCCGAGCTGGAGAAGAAGCTCAAGGCGGTCGAGGCCTCCGAGGGCAAGGCCGCAATGGTCGAGGAGGCGGTCACGGCCGATCACGTCGCCCAGGTCGTTTCGCGCTGGACCGGCGTGCCGGTCGACCGGATGCTCGAAGGCGAGAAGGAAAAGCTCCTGCACATGGAGGAGAAGCTCGCGAGCCGCGTGGTCGGCCAGGCCGAGGCGGTGAAAGCCGTATCGACCGCGGTGCGGCGCGCGCGTGCCGGGCTGCAGGATCCGCACCGGCCGATCGGCTCGTTCATGTTCTTGGGCCCGACCGGCGTCGGCAAGACCGAGCTCACCAAGGCGCTCGCCGAATTCCTATTTGACGACGAGAACGCGCTCATCCGCATCGACATGTCCGAATACATGGAGAAGCACGCGGTGGCGCGGTTGATCGGCGCGCCGCCCGGCTATGTCGGCTACGAGGAGGGCGGGGCGCTCACCGAAGCGGTGCGGCGGCGGCCCTACCAGGTCGTGCTGTTCGACGAGATCGAGAAGGCGCATCCGGACGTGTTCAACGTGCTGCTGCAGGTGCTCGACGACGGGCGGCTCACCGACGGGCAGGGCCACACGGTCGACTTCCGCAACACGCTGATCGTGATGACCTCCAATCTCGGCGGCGAATATCTCGTGGCGCAGCCCGAGGGCCAGGACACCGAGGCGGTGCGCGATCAGGTGATGGCGGCGGTGCGGGCGAATTTCCGCCCCGAGTTCCTCAACCGGGTCGACGAGATCATCCTGTTCCACCGGCTCAAGCGCGCCGAGATGGGGCGCATCGTCGACATCCAGCTCAAGCGCCTGCAGAAGCTGCTCGACGAGCGCAAGATCACGATCCGCCTCGACGCCTCGGCGCGCGAATGGCTCGCCGACAAGGGCTACGATCCGGCCTACGGCGCGCGCCCGTTGAAGCGCGTGATCCAGAAGGCGCTGCAGGATCCGCTCGCCGAGCTTATCCTGCAAGGCGGCGTCAAGGACGGCGACACCGTCAAGGTCACCGGCGGCAAGCAGGGCCTCGCCTTCAACGGCAAGGTCGCGGCCGCGGCGTAACGACTTCGTAGCCCGGATCAAGACGCGCAAGCGTCGCAATCCGGGAACGGAGCCTCCCGCATTCCGCTTCGCTTCATGTGGGCTGTGTAGAACGCCGTCGCCTACCGCGCCGCCGTACGCGCCGGCTGGGCCGACTGCGCCATGATGCTGTCGAGCCGGTCGCGCTCGCGGTCGAAGCCGGCAAGCTCGCTGCCTTCGAGCACACGGCCGCGCGGCAGTCTGACCTTCATCGGATCGACGAAACGGCCGTTGATGATGATCTCGTAGTGCAGGTGCGGACCGGTGGCGAGGCCGGTCGAGCCGATGTAGCCGATCACCTGCCCCTGGTGGACGTGGGTGCCGACCGCCATGTTGCGTGCGTAAGCCGACATGTGGCCGTACGCCGTCTCGTAGCCGTTGGCGTGGCGGATCCGAATGTATTTGCCGTAGCCGTTCTTCGGGCCGATTTCCTCGATCGTGCCGTTGCCGGACGCGTAGATCGGGGTGCCGCGCGGCGCCGCCCAGTCAACGCCGGTATGTGCCCGCATAAATCCGAGAATCGGGTGTTTGCGCATGCCAAATCCGGACGTCATGATGCCCTCGGCGACCGGCTTGCGCACCAGGAACTTATTCGCGCTCTTGCCGGTCTCGTCGTAATAATCGACGAGGCCGTCGGTGGGCGACCGGTAGCGGTAGAACTTCTTCGTCTCGCCGCCGACGGTCAGCGCCGCGAACAGCACCTCGTTCTTGGCGTCGGCCGCCCCGGTCTCGTCGTCGCCCGCATAGAGCACCGAGAACGAGTCGCCGGGCTCCGCCTTGCGCTGGAAGTCGACGTCGTAGGCGTAGATGCGGATCAGCTCGTCGACCACCGGCCGCGGCACCTGGTTGCGCAGCGCGGTCTCGTAGATGCTCTGGTAGAGCCGCACGCCGCTGCCGTCGTCCTCGTCCTCGTCGGTCGCATTGTCGGCCACGGCGGTATCGGCGCTCTGCACGTCGACCGGCACGTATTTGCCCATGTCGGAGAGCGCCACGACCGCCTCGACGGCGGTGTCGCTGCTCACGATCACGCGCGCCGGCTGCATCTTCTGGCCGAGGCCGAAGGCCGGCGAGAGCAGGACGCGCAGCTTCTCGCCTTCCTTGAGGCCGCCGTCGCGGCCCTTGGCGCCGAGAACGGCAACGATCGCCTTGATGTCGTCCGCCGGCGCGCCGAGGTCGCGCAGAATGTTGCCGACGCTGTCGCCCTTCTTTGCCGTGACGGTGCGTTCGCTTCCTCCGGTGCCGCCGGTCGTCTGGCTCGCGGTCTTCTGCAGCAGGGTGATGTTCTGCGGCACGCCGCGTGCGCCGAAGCCGGCATAGAGATCGTCCGTCCCTTCCGCCGCGTAGCCGAGCCTGGCGTTTGGCTGGGTGCTGGCGACAAGGTAATGCGGCTGCCCGGCGGTCCCGGTCCAGTTTGCGGCATCGCGCACGCGGGTGATCACCTCGTCCATCGGCACGGTCGCGGTGACGCGCACGCGCGGCAGGATCGCGGCAAGGTCGCGGGTGATGAAGGAAACCTCATCGTCGGCTGCCGGGGCGGCGGCCTCCTCGCTCGCACCATTGGTGGCGGTGTCGGCCAGCATGCGCTGCGGGTTGAACGGCGGAAGGTTGGCGGACAGTTCGGAGGTCGTGAGCGACAGGTTGGTTTCGACGCGCACCAGCGTGCGCTTGCGCATCACCTCGTGATTGCGGACCTTGCTGATGGTCGAAATCGGGATCACCTGGCGCGCCAGGTTGGCCTCGCCGAGCGCCGGCAGCCGGTCGCTCTTGTGCGGGACGTTCTTGTCGCCGGCAACGTCCTGGGCCGGCGCTTCGAAGCGCTCCGCGCTGGCGGCGAAATTGGTCTCGCCGTCGAGCGAGGCGAAAACGGCGCCGCCCATCAGGGCCGCGCCGCACAGGCCGGTCAGGATCGTGCCGCTGAACCATTGCACCGAGATGCGCCGGCGATCGACCCCGACGCCGGTCTCGCCGTCGACCGACAGCGGCGGCTCGTTGCCGAGATCAATGGTTGCCGGAACGAAGCCCGCTCGTTGCGGGCCGCGCAGCCTCGCCTGATCCAAGTGCGCCGTCCCCTGCGTGCGGGCGGTTGCGCCGAAACCGCCGTCCCGTTCCCAGTCCCGGCTCGAGCGGCGAGCCGGGCCTCCCTAGACGCGGCACTTGCATGCCGCGCCCCCGTCACGCGACCCGCGGTCTCCGCGCAGGAGCCGCCGGGCAATCGACTGATGCATGCTTGGCGCCCCACACCCCGAGCGGCGCCGCGCTGCATCCAAGACCCGCAACCTCGTCCGAGGAATGTGGCCGGAGTGCGGCGCCAACCGGCCCCGTCCCGGTGTTCGATGGGGACCGCGGCCCCACCACGGAACTGCGGAATTTTCCCTCCGGCGGCATCATATCAGCGGTCGTCACAGCCCGGTAAGATTTCGCCAACCAGGTGTTGACAACGCGTGGGCGGGCGGCCTATATACGCCCACACGGTGCGCCGCCGCCTCGGTGCGATGGCGCGCCTCCGAAGCTCCTCACTGATATTCGGTGACCAGCCTCCGATTTCGGTCGGCGGTCTGGGCTTCGACGGCTCCCCGGGCGCATCCGGGGAGGGGATCGCCTTGGTCCCGGGCTGTTTGACAGGTGAATCGGAAGAAAGAGAAACGTGGACGGCGGGGTCCTTGCGGACCGCTTCCTCGGATGGAGCAATCTGTCCGGAGTTGCGGTCGTTGGAAGAGACTTCGGCGGTACACGTTTCTTGGTCAACACTATGGTCACGCAAGTGATCAGAGTGGGACCTCGTCAAACGTTGTGATCAGCCGGTTCAAGTTCTCACTCCAACCTGAGAGTTTGATCCTGGCTCAGAGCGAACGCTGGCGGCAGGCCTAACACATGCAAGTCGAGCGGCCGTAGCAATACGGCAGCGGCAGACGGGAGAGTAACACGTGGGAACGTGCCC
>Ga0335081_10002067_pt1 | contig 31692 bp, 30 predicted proteins | sample Lox_Sample_35_FD_206713 | JGI IMG/M metagenome (GOLD analysis project Ga0335081, IMG submission 206713) | Soil microbial communities from Loxahatchee National Wildlife Refuge, Florida, United States - Lox_Sample_3.5 | ecosystem: Environmental > Terrestrial > Soil > Wetlands | place: USA...
TCGCTCCACGGCTCGGCCCCGAAGGCACCAACCCGCAGCGGCAACCGCGGCAGATCCACGCCCAGGGCGGTCGCGACCTCGGCGATGTTGAGCGCGTAAGACGGCGTCGAGCACAGCACGTTGGCGCCGAAATCCTTGAGCAACAATACTTGTCGCTCGGTGCCGCCGCCGGACATCGGCACGACGGTGCAGCCGAGGCGCTCGGCGCCGTAGTGGGCGCCGAGGCCGCCGGTAAACAGGCCGTAGCCGTAAGCGTTGTGCACGATATCGCCGGGCCTGGCGCCGGCGCAGGCGAGCGAGCGTGCCATCAGGTCCGACCACAGATCGAGATCGGCTTTGCTGTAGCCGACGACCGTCGGCTTGCCGGTCGTGCCCGAGGAAGCGTGCAGCCGCAGCAGGCTTTCGCGCAGCATGGCAAACATGCCGAACGGATAGTTGTCGCGCAGATCCGCTTTGGTCGTGAACGGAAAGCGCGCGATGTCGGCCGGTCCTTTGAGATCGCCCGGCCCGACGCCGGCCGCGTCGAATTGTTTTCGATAATGCGCCACGTTGGCGTAGGCGTGCTCCAACGTGCGCTTGAGGCGGCTCGTCTGCAGCTTGACGAGATCTTGGCGCGGCATCGTCTCGGCCGCGCGATCGAACATGAACGCGTTGGAATCGCGGTCCGTGCCGCCAATAGTCATGACTTCGTCTCCGCCGGCGCCGGCTGTGCGCGCAAAGGCTATGCCCGCACTTCTTCTTCCTTGGTGAAGTCGGCACCCTTGAACTCGCCTGCTTCGAGCATTCGCGGGCAGTACTCGCGCAATGTCGCGATGATGCTTTCGACCGGTACGTCGGCGAATGTGCCGTGATACGTCACATATTCCATGTGGCGGCGGTCGCTCCGATCGTAGGGATGGAAGATCGAGTCGGTGCGGCCGTCAAATTCGAGCGGCATGACGCCGAAACGCTCGCACATCGACAGATTGAATGCCGGCGTCGCCTTGACGAATTTGCCGTCGAGCCAGAGATCCGTATAGGCGTGCCATCGGAACACGTCGCCGCCGTTCATTTCGATCAGGCGCGGTGTCGCCAGGTGGTTACGGACATCGGCAAAGCCCAGGCGCGCCGGAATTTGGACAACGCGCGCGCATGCCGCCAGCAATGCCGCCTTGGCCACGCAAAAGCCGCGGCCGCGCTCGAGCGCGACGCGACCCGAATAGGTCTCGTGGCGGGCGAAGGCCTGGTAAGGGTCGTAAAGGACCGTATCGCGAACCGCATAATAAAGACGAACCGCGGCGTCGATCCGCGAACGCGCATTGCCGGCGTGGGCTTGCGCGAATTCGACGATTGCCGGTGCATCGCTTTCGACAAACCGGGCGGGTCTCAGGTAGGCTGGATCTATCATTTCGGAGTTGCTTTGTGGCTGGCTGATGCGACCGATGCTGCCATCATAACGGCCAACGACAACTGCGTCACCGGCCCCGCCGAGTCGTCACTTTGGCGACCTTTCGATCCTTTTGCGCAGCTTGCGCGTCGACTTATCCTGCTTTCGCCTTGCCTGGCGCAACTCGCAATGGCAGGCATTGAAGCCGCTTGGCCATCGAAGCTGACCCCGCAAGCCAGGAAGTCGCAAACATGACGATACGCGTCGCCTCACCAGCGACGACCGCTTACCGCTGGATCGTGCTGGCGGCGGCGACAGCCGCGCAAGCGACCGCCTCGTTCGCCCTGCTCGGCCTCGCCGCGCTCGCCGGCTTCCTCCAGCGCGACTTCGGGCTCACCGCCACCGAGACCGGCTTGCTGATCACGGCAAGCTACGCCGCCCCGCTGCTCTCGCTTCTATTCGTCGGCGATCTGCTGGACCGCAAGAGCGAACGGCTGATCATTGGCGTCGGCGCCGCCGTTCTGTCCGCCGCATTCCTGCTGGCGGCAACAAGCGGCAGCTATGCGGTGCTGCTGCTGTGGCTGTTGATCGCCGGCCTCGGCTACAGCTCGACCCAGCCCGGCGGCAGCAAATCGGTCTCGGCCTGGTTTCGCGGCGACCGCCTCGGCCTCGCCATGGGCGTCCGGCAAGCCGGGCTGCCGCTCGGCGGTGCCGTGGCGGCGGCGATCCTACCGGCGGTCGCGGCGGCCTGGAGCTGGCGCGCCGCGTTCGCGGCCGGCGCCGTCACCGCGCTCGCCGGCGGGCTTGCATTTGCGCTCGTCTATCGTCCGCCGCCCGGCGGCGCCGATGCAGCGCAACGCCGCGCGACTCTCAGCTTTGCGGTCGTCGCCGCGTTGCTGCGCGAGTCCTGGATGCGCAACGCCATGATTGCCGGGCTTGCGCTGGTGAGCGCGCAATACGGCGTCCTCACCTGGCTGATGCTCTATCTGCGCGATCACGCGCACATCGCGCTCACCAGCGGCGCGTTCTTTCTGGCGCTGGCGCAGGCGGCCGGCGCCGTCGGCCGCATCGCGCTGGCGGCCTGGAGCGACCGCGCCCCGGGCCGGCGCTTCCGCCTGCTCGCACAGAGCATGATCGCGGTGGCCGCGGGCGTTCTGCTTCTGATGGCGGCGCCGCCCGGCACGCCGGAGCCGGCGCTCGCGCTGCTCGCCGCATGGCTCGGCTTTTTCGGGCTGGGCTGGTACGGACCGTGGGTCGCCTATCTGGCCGAAACCGCGCCCGCCGACAAGGTCGGGCTCACCCTCGGGGCCGCCATGGCGCTCAATCAGCTCGGCATCATCAGCGCGCCGCCGCTGCTCGGCCTCGTGCACGACCTCACCGGCGGCTACGCCGCGCTCTGGGCCTGCATCGTCGCAGCGCTTGCCGCTGCGTATGCGCTGACGAGCCTAACGCGAAACCGCGCGTAGCTTCGGCGATATTTGGGCGATCTCAGGAAAATCTCTTGGGTCGTGGAATGGTGGGCGCACAAGGACTCGAACCTTGGACCCGCTGATTAAGAGTAGTCAGACCTAGCTGGCAGCGCAAAGGTTATTCCGACAAGTCATTGCCTCGGGCCCCACTGATTCGACTTGAATAAATTGGCCTGTCGGAATGCAGGTATCCCCTTTGGGGTCGCCATGGGCGCGTGCGAATGGGCATTTAGGTGTGTCAATTTGAATCTTCCGAGCTAGGCACCGATCGGCTTATGGACACATCACAGGGCGCGCAACAGAAGACGTCGAGATTGTCAGAGGGCCAACGCCATATTCTGTGGGCGCGCTGCATCGGTCGCCCGCAGGCCGGGCACGATGGAATGTCATGGGCACCCTGTGTCGACATGAGAAGTCAAGAATGGCGGCCAAGACCGCAGCCGCACCAACCACGGCGGCCCAGTTAGGCCACTTCACTAATTAAAAAAAACTAGCTCAATCGCACAAGCCCGCTTTGATCTCGATCAACCGCTTCCCGTGGCGCGTGTCTTACCGGAATGCGCGTTGCCGAGAGCGCTGCAACCATCAGTCGAGGAGTCCCGAAAAGCCTGTTCTTGACTTATGTCAACTGACGGCGATGGCTGGGGCTTAAAAATAAAAAGCAGTAGAGCGCGGCACCGAGCGAGGCGGCGGCGTGTTGGCCGGCGCAGCTTCTGGTTCGCGGTCTATCTACACGGTGACATCGAAGATCTGTTTGAGAGACGCGCGCCGTGCCGACGCCACTGTTGCAGATCGAAGCCCTGACCAAGCGCTTTGGCGGCGTTATCGCCTCCGACGCCATCACTCTCGATATTCCGCGCGGCGAATTCCACGCCGTGATTGGCCCGAACGGGGCCGGCAAGACAACGCTGATCGGCCTCCTTGCCGGCGAGATCGTGCCCGACAGCGGCCGTGTCCGCTTCGACGGCGGCGACATCACCTATCTTTCGGTCGACCGACGCAGCCACCTCGGACTCGCGCGATCGTTCCAAATCACCTCGTTGTTCCACGATTTCAGCACCCTCGACAATGTCGCGCTCGCGGTGCAGGCCCATTCCGGCCACTCGTTTCGCTTCTGGCGGGACGCGCGGCGCGACCCGCGCTTGCGCGAGCCGGCACAAGCGGCACTCGACCGCGTCGGGCTCGGCTCTCGTGCCGGTATCCGCGTCAGAACGCTCAGCCACGGCGAGCACCGCCAACTCGAGATCGCCATGGCGCTGGCAACGCGACCGCAGCTTCTCCTCCTCGACGAGCCGATGGCCGGCATGGGTCCCGACGAATCCGCGCGCATGCAGGCGATGCTGCGCGAGCTCAAGGGTCACCTCACCATCCTATTAATCGAGCACGACATGGAGACGGTATTCGCGCTCGCCGACCGCATCACTGTGCTGGTCGACGGCCGTGTCATCGCCTCAGACCTGCCGGCGGCGATCCGCGCCGATGCCGCTGTGCGTGAAGCCTATCTAGGCGAGCAGGGAGAAAATCAGGGCTGAGACGTGCTGCTCGGAAGTCGCCGGTGGAAAGCTGCAGAGGTCTAAACCGCATGCGATCCGGCAATTCGCGCGCCAATCGCGAAAGCACCTCCTTTTCCGTACGATTGCGTTACCAGCATTTTTCTTTTGCCCATTACCGAATTTGACTTTGGTCAAGGTTGGCGACCGTCAAATGCGGTATTTATAATCAAATGGAGGGGTTGATGACATCACCGACGATGATCGCCGCAATGATTGCTACGGCACGCGTTCGGGCCTGGGCATAGCGGTAGAAACCACGAACGGGATGCCGAGAGCGGTCCTCGCGGGTTGCAGCAGTGAGGCAAGACCCGAATTTGGCCGCTCTCGACATTCATTCGCCTGACCAAAAAATAATCGTGTCGCGATGCGGACACTGACAAGGGAGGTTGGCCATGTCCGCGCTCCTGATGGTGGCAATTGCAATCGCAATCGGAATCGCGCTCGCGGCCGCCGGGCAGCCACCGCAAGGCGAAAGCTGTGACAAGCTCCGAACACGTTATCGATCCATCCCTTGCGAATTTGCCGACGGATGTCGCGCCCTGAGCGGCACCGTCTGTATGCCCTTCGGACCGCCTGGCAGCGACGAACAAACGGCGCCGAGCCACGTAAACCGTGAAATGCAGCCGCAAGGCCTTGCCGGCCGCGGCGGCGTCACGCCAGGTGATGTCGGACTGCTGCATCAGCGTATGAGGGTGCTGCAGATCGATCCGGACGAATTTGCCCGCGCAAACCCGGCGATCATGAGCCAACTAACGATCTGTTGCGTACAATGCGGCAGCACGGCGGAGTGTAAGCGCGATCTCTCCGATGCCTGGACTGACCTTTCGGGCGAGGCGTGGCGGGACTATTGCCCCAACGCGGCAAGGCTCAGAATGATCAGCGCGCTCCGCGTCGTCGGAATATCGTCGCTCTCCGACGTAGAAGTGGCCAGGCCGTTTGCGGGTGACGCCAGCATCGCCCGCGGTCACTAGCGGCTCATGCTCCCAAACGCCATAGCCTTGACGGGGCTACTGGGCCTGCTAACCGCGTTCGGCCCGGTGGCGACAGATATGTACGTTCCTTCGATGCCCGATATCGGCCGCTCGCTCGCGGCGAGCGCGTCGGACGTGCAACTCACGCTGTCGTCCTACTTGATAGGATTCGCCGCAGGCCAAATCATTTACGGACCGCTGTCGGACCGCTGGGGCCGCAAGCCGGTGTTGCTGGCCGCCCTTGCGCTGTTTTGCGCCGCCAGCCTCGCCTGCGCACTGGCGCCCACCATCGGTATTTTGATCGCAGCGCGCGCGCTGCAGGCGCTTGGCGGTTCAGGCGCCATCGTGTTGCCGCGCGCGATTGTCCGCGACATCTATGCCGGGGAGCGGGCCGGTCGGGAGCTGTCACGGATCGGCGCGGTCATGTCGTTTGCCCCGATACTGGCGCCGCTGCTCGGTGCCGGCGTTCAAGCCGGTTTCGGCTGGCGCGCCACGTTTGTCGTCATCGTCGGTGTCGGACTCTTTGCCACGGCGATGGTCTGGCGTGCCATGCCCGAAACGCTCGCCCACCGCTCCGGACACCAGTCGATCGGCGCTGTCCTGCACGGTTACGGCGAATTGCTGACCAATCGCGCTTTCGTCGCCCATCTCGCCATCGCTGCATTGAGCTATGCCGGGTTGTTCGCCTGGATTTCCGGCTCGCCGTTCGTGCTGCAGAATTCGTATGGTCTTTCGGTTCTCAGTTTCGGCGCGGCCTTTGCGACCGCCTGCGTCGGCTCGCTGATCGGTGCCGCGCTCGCCACAGCTCTGGTGGTCCGCCTAGGATTGAGCCGCACAATTGGGCTTGGCGCCGTGGCGCTCGCGACCGGCGGCCTCGCCATGGTCGTCGGCGTCCTGCTCGGAGCGAAGCCTGTGGTTTGGCTCGTCTTATCGATGACAATCTATCATACCGGTCTCATGCTCGCGATGCCGCAAGCTATTGCCGGCGCGATGACGCCATTCCCACATTGCGCCGGCACGGCGTCTTCCCTCATCGGGCTCGTGCAGCAGTTGTCGGCAGCGTCACTCGGCGCGGCCGTCGGCCATCTGGTCGGACACACGGCTTGGCCGCTCGCCGGCGCCATTGCGACGATGGGATGCCTGACGCTGGCGGTCTGGGCCGGCTCACGGCTCGCACGTGGCGAAGGCGCCCAAGGCTCGGATGGCATTGAGATCGGCCACGCGGTCGCTCCCGGAGACTAAAATCCACGGGCCTCCGGCGCAGCCAAGTCTCGGTCATACGGGTCGCCGATATTACATAGGCTCAATTGGGGCTCAATTGCCCTGGAATGCCGGCTTCTCTTTTCTGACAAAGGCCTCGTAGGCGCGTTCATAGTCCTTGGTTTGCATGCAGATCGCCTGCGCCTGCGCCTCCGCTTCGATCGAATCGTCGATGCCCATGCTCCATTCCTGATGAATGCAGCGCTTGGTCATAGCATGCGCGAAGGTCGGACCGTCGGCCAGGGAGGCTGCCATTTTTTGCGCCTCGCCGAGCAGCGCTTCCGGCTCGCAGATCTTGTTGTAGAAGCCCCAGCGCTCGGCCTCCCCGCCCTCCATGACTCGGCCGGTATAGAGCAGTTCGGCGGCGCGCCCAGCGCCGATGATTCTCGGCAGCATATTGCAAGCGCCCATATCGGCGCCGGCGAGACCGACCCGCACGAAAAGAAACGCAACCTTGCTCCGCGCCGTGCCGTAGCGCAGATCCGACGCCATCGCCAAAATCGCTCCGGCGCCAGCACATACGCCATCCACCGCGGCGACGATCGGCTGCGGACAGGCCCGCATCGCCTTCACCAAGTCGCCGGTCATCGTGGTGAACGCCAATAGACCCAGCATGTCGCCGTTGCGCTGCATCTGCACCAACGGCCCGATGATCTCGTGCACGTCGCCGCCCGAACAGAAATTGCCCCCTGCCCCGGTGATCACAACGCTCTTAACGTTGTCGGCGTAAACAAGATCGCGGAACGCGTCGCGCAGCTCGGCATAAGATTCCAGTGTCAGCGGATTCTTGCGCTCCGGCCGATTGAGCGTGACGGTGGCGACCTTACCCTGCAGCCGCCAAAGGAAGTGCCGCGGCTTGAAGTTGACAAAATCTGCGCGGGGCGGCCTGAACCGCAGCGCCGTATTGGCTGCAGCCGGAGCCGCTTCGAAACGTTCTTTGGCTGTAGCGCCCGATGTCGTCATCGTTGCCTCCATTAGCCGGCAAATGTCAGTCCGCCGCTGACGCTCAGCACCTGCCCGGTAATGTAGTCGGACCGCGGACTGGCGAAGAACAAGATTGCGTCGGCAATCTCCTGCGGCTTGGCGAACCTGTGGAAGGGAATGGCGCGGAGAAATGCTTCTTTCAGTTTCTCCGGCCGCGACTGCAGCATCGGCGTGTCGGTCGGCCCGGGACAGACACAATTGACGTTGATCGAGTGCCGCGCGACTTCGCGGGCGAGCGATTTGGTAAAAGCGATCACGCCGCCCTTGGCGGCGGCATAGGTAGTCTCGCCGGAACTGCCGACACGTCCGGCATCGCTGGCGACGTTGACAATCTTGCCCTTTCCGGAGGCGATGATCGCCGGCAATAGCGCTTGCGTCAGGTGCAACATGCCGCCGAGATTGACCGCGATGACACGGTCCATGTAGTCGGGCGGATTCTCCATGAAGGGCTGAATGTCGTTCCACCCAGCGGCATTGACCAATATGTCGATGCGCGGATGCCGCTTTAACACCGCGACGACGCAGCCGCGTACCGATTGCGGATCGGCAAGATCGACGGCCTCGAACTCCAAGGTGAAGTTTGTCGCGGCCGCCTCTTTGATCAGCTCGGCGCCCTTGCTCGCATTCACGTCAAGACAAATGACGGCGGCGCCGCTGCGGGCAAGTTCGATGACGGTTGCCTTGCCGATGCCGGAGGCGCCACCGGTGACGAGTGCCGTTTTGTCTGCGAGCTTCATGGTCCGTCTCCTGACTTCTCCTTTGCACCAAGCTCAATTCATTGCCGTGCGCCGGCGAAAAACGCATCGACGCGTTGCCGCGTTTCGACGCTGGTCAGCAACCGGCGCGTCCCCTCGAGTTCATCGCGATAACCGTTGCCGCCGGCTTCTTCGGCCGCGGCAATGCAGGCCTTGCTGCAGGCAAGCGCAGCGGCCGGTAGCGCTGCGATCCGCTTGGCGATTTCAAGTGCACGGCCTGCCAATTCCGCACGCGGCACCGCCCATTGCACGATGCCGAGTTCGCACGCCGCCGCGCCGTCGATGACCTCGGCGCCCAATATCAATCGGGCGGCCACCGCGCGGCCGCAAAGCCTGGTCAGGCGTTGGGTTCCTCCGGCGCCGGGAATGAGGCCGAGCCTTGCTTCCGGCAATCCCATCTTCGCTTCGGTCGCTGCAATGCGCAGATCGCAGGCCAACACCAATTCCAACCCTCCGCCCATCGCGGCCCCGCCGATCTCGGCAATCGTGACTTGCGGCAATTGTTCAATGCGCCGGTAGAGACTCTGAATCCCCTCCACATAGGCATACATCCGATCCAGACCGCTGGGCGCATCGACGTGAGCGCGCACCTCGGCAAGATCGGCGCCGGCGCAAAATACCTTCTGATCGGAAACCAAGTGCAGAACGGTCGCATCCGACCGCGCCGCCAGGTCGTCCAGCACCGCGGAAAAACCCTGAACCCAGTGCGCGTTGATCGCGTTCACTGGCGGACGGCACAGGCACAGCGTTGCGATGCGATCAACGACGGAGAGCCGGAACACGGTCATGCCCTCGTTCGCTGCCGTCGGACTTCGCCAAAGAATGGCCAATCGAGACGGGAGAGGTCCTTCATTGATCTTCCCCACCGTTGCGACTCGCTGCGGATTGCGTGACTTTGCCTCTAAGCATGTAGCGCTGGATTTTTCCCGTCGCCGTCTTGGGCAGACTGTCGACGAATTCGATCCAGCGCGGATATTTCCACGGACCCACGGTGCGCTTCACATGGACCTTGAGCTCGTCGTAAAGCGCGCGGCCGGGATCACCGCAGCGCCGATCCTTGAGCACTACGAAAGCCTTCGGCTTGATCAGGCCGTTGACATCTTCGGCTGGCACAACCGCGGCCTCGAGCACGCTCGGATGCGCAGCGAGCGCAGCTTCGACCTCAAAGGGCGAAACCCAAATGGCGCTGACCTTGAACATATCGTCGGTACGGCCGCAGTAGATGTAGATGCCGTCGCTACGCCGCACATATTTGTCGCCGGTGCGCGTCCACTCGCCCATGAAGGTTCGCCGCGATTTCTCGCGCTGGTTCCAATAGCCGAGGGCAGCGGATTGGCCGCGGACCAAAAGTTCGCCGATTTCGTTATCGGCAACCTCGCCGCCGCTCTCGTCGACCAGCTTGAGATGGTAGTCCTTCACCGCGATGCCGGCGGTGCCATATTCGACGGCGTCGGGCAGATTGGTGAGATAGAGATGGCCCAACTCGGTCGACCCCACGCCGTTGACGATGTCGAGCCCGAAGCGCGCTTTCCATGATGCGCCGACGTGCGGTGGGAGCGGCTCACCGGCCGAGAAACACAGCCGCAATCGCTGCGAGCCGGCTTCGGGTGTACAGCCCGGATCGGCGAGAATCGCCGCATAGAGCGTGGGAACGGCGTAGAACATGGTCGGTTGATAGCTGCGCAACGTTTCAAACACGGTCTGTGGGGTCGGCCGCTCGGGGTAAAAGACCGAGGTCGCGCCGACCGACATGGGACAGATGATGGCGTTGCCGAGGCCGTAGGCGAAAAACAGCTTCGCTACGGAAAATATGACGTCGTCCTCGCGAATGCCGATGCGATCCTGTCCCGCAGCGCGCGCCATCGCCATCGGCGTCGAATGCACATGCATGACGCCTTTCGGCATCCCCGTGGTGCCAGACGAGTAGAGCCAATAGGCAACCTCATCAGCGCAGGTCCGCGCCGGTGCCGCGCCTTCGTTTTCGGCGGACAACAGCCGGTCGAGCCGCGGCACTGAATCCGGACCACCGCCGACCACGATGATCGACTTCAAGGCCGGCAGATCCTTCGCAGCCTCCTGCACCACCGGCAGCAGCGCGGCGGAAACGAACACCGCCTTGGCCCGCGAGTCGTCCAGCAGATAGTGGTACTGGTCGGTCGTCAGCCTGGTGTTGAGCAGGACCGGGACAATGCCGGCGCGGATCGCGCCCCAGAACATGATCGGGAAGTCGACCGTGTCGAGCAGCACGAGAGCGATGCGATTCTCGGGTTCTATGCCGAGGCGCGCCAGCAGCGGACCGATGCGCGCCGCCGCGTCGCGCAATTCGCCGTAGGTGAGGTTACGCGCAGGGTCGACGCACGCCGTTTTGTGGCCGCGCCCTTCGGCAACGTTGCGGTCTACAAAATCGACAGCCGCGTTATAGTCGCGAAGCGCGGTCATGCCCGTACGCCCGAGACTTTTCTCACTTGCCTATTTGGCCCACCATCGGCGTCGCAGTCCTTGACTTATGTCAGGTCCCCATTCGCGGGCCCATCGGCCGGTTGGGCGTCATCAATAGATCGCTTGACTTAGATCATGGCGCCACGCGCCAAAGTGGGACGAACTACGCGGGCCGTGGGATTGTTGTCGGCCAAGGCGTCGGCGCCATGCAGAAAGATCATCCGCAGCCGGGAAAGCGATTGCTTCGGTCGAAGGTCAACGGTCGCTGGCGCGAAGACGCCGTAGCCGAGAATCAATTGCTCGTCGACTATCTGCGCGAGGTCGTACGGCTGACCGGCGTCAAGATCGGCTGTGACGGCGGCGAGTGCGGCGCCTGCACCGTCCTGTTGGACGGCGAGGCGGTCCCGTCCTGCATTACGCTGGCAATACGCTGCGACGGGCGCGCGATCGAAACCATCGAGGGGCTGGCGCGTCATGGGCGACTCGATCGCTTGCAACGCGCGTTTCACGAGCGGCTCGGCACGCAATGCGGATTTTGCACGCCGGGGATGATCATGGCGGCCGAAGGCCTGTTGCGTCGCAACCCGCGACCGACTGAACCCGAAATACGCACCGCCCTGTCCGGCAATCTCTGCCGCTGCACCGGCTATGTGAAAATCATCGAATCCGTAAAGGCCGCCGCAGAGATGGCCCCATGAGCACGATTGCGCCGATCAAGGTCTCGAACCGCGGCGTGCCGCTAATCGACGGCATCGACAAGGTCACCGGACGTGCCCGCTACACCGCCGACTTGGACCATGCCGATGCGCTGATCGGCCGAATATTCCGCAGCCCCGTAAGCCACGGCGAGATCGTGCGGCTCGATGTCAGCAAGGCGCGGGCGCTCGCCGGCGTCGTTGCCGTGGTGACCGGGCAGGATTGTCCCCACACTTACGGCGTCCTGCCGGTCGCCATGAACGAATATCCCTTGGCGCGCGACCGCGTCCGTTACCGTGGCGAGCCGATCGCTGCGGTCGCTGCGCTGGACGCCGAAACCGCCGCACGCGCCATCGATCTGATCGAGCTTGAGGTACGCGAGCTGCCGGCTTACTACACGGCCGCGGCGTCGCTCGCTCCGGACGCGGTGCCATTGCACGCCAACAAGCCCGGCAATCTCGAGCGCGAAGTTCACCATGATTTCGGCGACGTGCCGGCCGGGTTCGCGGCCGCGGACATCGTGCGCGAGGCGCGGTTCAGCTGCGCCGAGGTCAACCATGCGCAAATCGAGCCGCACGCCTGCCTCGCCGATTACGATCCGCTCAGCGGGCGGCTGCAAATGCAAAGTGTTTCGCAGGTCGGCTATTACCTGCACCTCATGCTGGCGCGTTGTCTGGAGATGGAGACGTCGCGCATTCGCGTCATAAAGCCGTTCATCGGCGGCGGCTTCGGCGCCCGCGTCGAAGTATTGAATTTCGAAATCATCACGGCGCTGCTGGCCCGCGCCGCGTCAGGAAAGGTCCTGATGCAATTGACGCGAGAGGAGAACTTCCTCACCCACCGCGCCCGCCCGCAGACCGACATCAGGCTCAAGCTTGGCATGCGCCGCGACGGCCGCATCACCGGATGCGAATGCGAGGTAGTCCAGCGCGGCGGTGCCTATGCCGGCTACGGCATCGTCACCATCCTCTACGCCGGCGCGTTGCTGCAGGGGATCTATGATATTCCCGCCATCAAATACGACGGCTATCGGGTCTATACCAATTCGCCGCCGTGCGGCGCGATGCGCGGCCATGGCTCTGTCAACAGCCGCCACGCCTTCGAGTGCCTGCTCGACCGCACGGCCCGTGAACTCAAGCTAGACCCATTCACCGTCCGCCGCGTCAATCTGCTGCATGCGCCGACGCGCACCATGAACGACTTGATGGTGAACAGTTGCGGCCTCGCCGAGTGTCTGGAAAAGGTCGAGAGCGCGAGCCGATGGCGCGAACGTATCGGTACACTTCCCTCGGGGAAAGGCCTGGGCATGGCCTGCTCGCATTATGTCAGCGGCGCGGCCAAGCCGATACATTGGACCGGCGAGCCGCATGCGGTCGTCAACGTCAAGCTCGATTTCGACGGCGGTGTGACGGCGCTGACCGGCGCCGCCGACATCGGCCAGGGCTCGTCGACCATGGTCGCCATCGCCGTCGCCGAAACGCTCGGCATCGCACTCGAACGCATTCGCGTGATTTCCGGCGACAGCGCGCTGACGCCGAAGGACAACGGCGCCTATTCGTCGCGCATCACCTTCATGGTCGGCAACGCGGCGATCGACGCCGCGAAGAGGGTGAAGTCGATTCTGGCGGAGGCGGCGGCAAACAAGCTCGAAGCGCGGCCAGAGGACATCGAATGCGTCGGCGAGACTTTTCGTGTCGGCGCCGAGGGGCAAGCAAGCCTTCCGTTCGCGGATGTCGTCAAAGCCGCACTGGTCGATCGCGGCCCGATCACGGTGTCGGGAACCTTCACCTGCCCGCCGGAAGCCCAGGGCGGCAAACACCGCGGCGGCGCCGTCGGTTCGACCATGGGCTTCAGTTATGCAGCCCAGGTCGTGGAGGTGAGCGTCGACGAAGCGACCGGGAAAGTGACGGTCGACAAAGTCTGGACCGCGCTCGACTGCGGCCACGCGATCAATCCCCTGGCGGTGCAGGGACAAATCGAGGGATCCGTATGGATGGGCATGGGGCAGGCGCTGAGCGAGGAAACCCACTACATCAATGGCCTCCCGGCGCATGCCAGCCTGCTCGAATATCATGTGCCGACAATCGCCGAGTCGCCGCCGATCGAAGTGGCGATCGTCGAAAGCAACGATCCGTTCGGGCCGTTTGGCGCCAAGGAGGCGAGCGAAGGTGCACTGGCCGGATTTCCGCCGGCTGTGATCAACGCCGTCGCCAACGCAATCGACATCGATCTTGACGAACTGCCGGCGACACCGGATCGAATCGTCGACGCGTTGGTCGAGCGCCGCCGCCAACGCCGGGTTGCCGCGGCGCGAAAGGCCGCGTCATGAGCGGCCCACTTCCGCATTTTCAGATCGCGCGGCCGCGCAGCGTTGCCGAAGCAGTCGCCGAACGAAGCCGCCACGCGGCAAGCCGGTTCATTGCCGGCGGCACCGATCTTCTCGTCAATATGCGTCATGGGGTCAGTAGTCCCGCTGTTTTAGTCGATCTCTCCAGTATCGATGAGCTCAAGGCGATCAAGGCCGGCGCTCAGGGGCTGCGCATCGGGTCGGGAGTCACCATCGCCGCACTTGCCCGCAACGCGGCGATTGCCGCCGATTATCGTGCCCTCGGGCAGGCGGCGGAGGCCGTGGGCGGTCCAGGCCACCGCGCGATGGGGACGGTTGGCGGAAATCTCTGCCTCGACACACGGTGCATCTTCTACAATCAGAGCGAATGGTGGCGCCGAGCGAACGCGTTCTGCCTCAAGCGGCGGGGCGATACATGTCACGTTGCGCCCCAGGGTCAGCATTGCCATGCCGCTTTTACCGGCGACCTCGCACCGGCGCTGCTCGCGCTGGATGCCAGCGTTGAGATCGCCGGCATGCAAGGCCGGCGGCACGTTCCGCTTAAAGACATCTATGTGGAAGACGGCCGGGCCCATCTCGCGCTGGCCGATCACGAACTCATCGTGGCGGTCCATCTGCCGTCGGCACCGTCACCTTCGGCTTATGCCAAGATCCACGTGCGCGGCGCCATCGACTATCCGCTCGCCGGCGTCGCGGTGGCGCTCGGCAGCCGCGCCGGCGTCATCGAAACCGTGCGCATTGCGCTGACTGGCACCAATTCCAGGCCGTTTATTCTGGCCGGCGCCGAGTCCATGATCGGGCGACCGATCGACGAGGCCGTCCTGCAGGACATCGAGCGGCTCGTCCAGAAACAAGTCCGTCCCATGCGCACGACGATCGCACCAGCACAGTATCGCCGGCTCGCAGCCGCGGCACTGGCACGGCGGCTGACCGCCGCGCTGTTCGACGAACAACAGACCGAGCGCATGCGCCCACCATTGAAGCAAGTCAAGCCACCGGCTGTGAGCTGGCCGTCGCGGGAATGACGGCGGTCGCCTCAAGCTCGATCTTGGCAGGATGGTCGAGCAGATCGGCGACAAAAATCATGCTCATGGTCGGGTAATGCTTGCCCATCAATCGCCGCCAGATGCGGCCCAGCTCGCCGCGCGCGGCAAGATAAGCCGGCTTGTCGATGCAATAGGCAGTCATCCGGCAAATATGCTTGGGCTCGCCGCCGGCCTGTGCCAGGACGGCCAGAACATTCTTGAGCGCCTGCTCGAACTGCGGAACCAAGTTCTCGCTGGCGAAATGCTGCCGCTCGTCCCAACCGACCTGACCGGCGATGAATACGATACGGCCAGCGGGCACGTCGATCCCGTTGGCGTATCCGACGGGCGGCGTCCAGCCGGATGGAAGCAGGACGGACATTGGCGCTCTCCACTGCTCGGGCCGACCAAATCGCAGTCGACCCATCGCATCATTGAACCTCGGTGCGAGTCATTTACCGCTTAAGAATCAATCCCTTACGGTTCCCGTTCCGAAGGCGATCAAAATTACTGCAAAGGCGGCGATCATCTCATGACTTAGATCAAGCAAAGACCGGCAATTTGGCGATAGACGAAGGGCCGTGTAGTTCTATGCGTTGCAAAGAGGAATCCACGCGGTGGTCAGCCCCGAAATATTAGAGGCGCTTACATGTGTGACCGATCCTGAAATCGGGCTGAGCATTGTCGACCTCGGCCTCGTCTACCGTGCCGAATCCAGTCCCAAGGGCATCGAGGTCGCACTCACTCTGAGCACGCCGTCCTGCGCCCTGTCCGAAGTCATCGTCGAGGAGGTGCGGCAGGCATTACAATCGCGATTTGCCGATGCTCCCGAGATTCACGTCGAGCTCATCTGGGACCCGCCCTGGACCCTGGACCGGATGAGCGAAACAGCCCGGCGAATTCTGCGTTAGATTTTTCGCGTACCGGGACGAAGCGATGTTCAGATTTTCGGCATCAGCGCAACGGCCGGAGACCCCCTCCGTCACGCCAACGCGATGGCGTCGGTTACGCCTCGTTGCTATTGCCGTAGCGGCATCGGCGATGGTCCTTGGCCTTTACACGGGGCTGACCCGTCTTGGTATTAAACTGCCCGGTGCGGGCTGGTCGGCTGCGGCCTTTCATGGCGCATTGATGGTTTCGGGTTTTCTCGGAACCGTCATCTCGCTCGAGCGCGCGGTCGCGCTTGGGCGACGATGGCCATACGCGGCGCCTGCACTGTCCAGTCTGGGAACCATCGCGCTGATTGCACAGGAACCACGCCTTGGCGGCCTTTCGTTTACTGCGGCAGGCGCAATTATGCTGCTGGCCTCGGCCAGCCTTGCGATCCGGCTATTCGCGCCGTTCACGCTGGCCCTGTGCGTCGGTGCGGGGTGCTGGATTGCTGGGTCCGCTTACTGGCTGCTCAGCGGCTTCACGCCAGCCGTCACTGGATGGTGGCTGAATTTCCTTGTCGTGACGGTCGCCGCGGAGCGACTTGAGCTCAGCCGCATGCTCGACGTGCCGCGATCGAGCCAACTCGCCTTCGCACTGGCGACGCTGGCGCTCCTCGTCGGCAGCGCCCGCGGTGAGTTTGATCAGGCATGGGCGCCGCTGACGGCCGCGGGACTGTTAGGGTATGCCGCATGGCTGATCCGTTATGACATTGCCCGCCGGACCGTCCATTTACCAGGGCTGCCGCGCTTTTCCGCCGTTTCGATCCTGATCGGCCACGTGTGGCTTGGCGTCGCGGGGCTGCTGCTTTTCGTAGCTCCGCCCGGCACGACCGCGTTTTCCTACGATGCGGCCGTCCACACGATCGCCATTGGATTTGTACTGTCCATGATATTTGGCCACGCCCCGATCATTTTTCCGGCGGTGGCCGGGATTCGCATCCGATTCAGCCGCTTCGCCTATACATCACTCATCCTCTTGCACCTGTCACTGGCACTAAGACTCGCGGGAGACATTCTTGAACGTGGCGAGTGGCGCGCGCTGAGCGGATGGATCACAATTCTGGCGCTAGCCGGTTATGCCGCGACGTTGACGCTGGCATCGACAACGAGGTTATTGCGGCCGACCGAATGAGCGCGGCGCTCGCATCATCGCGCGCGGGGGAAGGTTCCTCGAACCGCGGATTTCTCGTCATTGGCGAGCCGATGCAGCTTGGCAACGTCGCTCACCGCCACATGAGCCGAATGGACGACCACGCCAACCGATCTCAGCTTGGCAAAGACCCGCGACAACGATTCCGGCTTGAGGCCCAGCCGCGCCGCGATCAGCACTTTGTCATAGGGCAATGCGATATCGCACGAACCGTTTTGAACAGGTGCGAGCGAAGCCAGGAATTCCGCGACCCGCTGCACGCCGCTGTGTGCTTTGAGTTGTTCAACCTGCTCCATCAGGTAGTGCAAGCGCTGGCACGTGGATGCGATCATGGCCAGCGAAATATCCGGATTGGCGCGAATGCAACGAACGAGATGATCGGCGGGTATGCGTACGATCCTGGCATCGGTGACCGCCTCGGCCGTCGCGGAAAAGCGGCCGCCGGTCAGAGCGACCGCCTCGGCAAAGCTGTCGCCCTTGGTCAAAATGTGGATGACCGTTTCCTCGCCCGACAGGCTGATCCGATAATGCTTGGTCCAGCCCTCGATCATGATGAAGAACGCCGTCGCCGGGTCGTCCTGCCGATACAGGACGTCGTGCGCCTTCAGCATCACGGCCGTCGCAGGCGCGATGATGTGCTCCACTGTCTCTGGTTTGAGGCCCCGGAAAACGGCAATGCGCGTGATAATTTCGAGGTCGGCAGCGGTGGGATGTGAGGCCATGTTGCGAACCACCGATACGCTCGGCAAAACCGAGATTTCGCCGCCCTTCCTGGGCGATCCTAATGGCGCGTGCATTTCCGCACTGACCATTTGACAATAGAGAGATTTTTGCCGGCCGGCCATAGACTTAACGAGCCTTCCTTTTGCGCTCGGTCGCGCCTCGGTTCATCGCTCATCTGGGCATCGCCATGAGCGGAAATCAGCTTGACCGAAGGCAACCTTTGGCGCGCCATTTCATGAGAGATTGAACTGCATCGGACAAAGCCCGGGACCAATAATTAAGATGGCAATCTCAAGGACTTATACCACCGCGCGGAAATGTTGACTCACGCGGCAGCCGTCTCGGCATTCACAGCGTACGACCGAGAGTTGGTATAAGATGGCAATCGCAAGGAGTTATATTACAGCAAATGCGGCATCCGCCCCTTGTTCGGACGACAGCACGCGCTCGGGCACGAAGCGATTGATTCCCACCTCGCAATCGACGATTGGTGGTCACAAACAGTCAGGTGCGAGCCGGTTCAATTCGCATTCTTTGTCGCGCGGTTGAAAAGACTCATGCGCGATCATTTCGATCATGAAGCGAGGCTGATGGAGGACGCCGGCGGCCGAATGTGTGAGCGTCACCGCCGGGAACATCGAATATTGCTTGGCCTGTGCGATCAGGCGAATACGCTCAGCCGATATCGGTGGAAAAAGGCTCGGGCGGTGCTGCGTAGGGACTTCCCAGACTGATGCGCGAACATATCAACACAATGGACCAACTGGTCGTGCTTTTCATCAACACGCACGGGGACACCGGCGAGACGTGCTGATCAGTGCGAGACACCTCTTTCTGTCGTTCGCTTCGCATCTAAGCCTGCACTACGCCTTCGACGGCGCGTTCGAAACACAATTGCTGTGACGGCTGAAAGCCGCAGTGATCGAGGAAGGCGAGGAGGTCGCGGTCGCGCCAGTCCAGCTCGGTTCGTATCTGTTCGACCCGAAGCGTCATCAGGTTGAGCAAGAGCTGTGACACCAGGGCGCGTCCGATGCCGAAACCCCTATACTCGGGATCGACGCCGATCGTATCCAAAATCGCCGTCGGCTCGACCCGCCCGAACTCGCCGAAGTCGACACGCGCCATGATGAAGCCGACCGGACCGCCGTCGCGTTCCGCGATCAAGGACACTCTCACATCCGATTCGTGGAGCGCCTCGGCAAGCTTGCGCTGCAAATAGGCGGAACGGTCGCGCCCCGTAACCCGCCGATCGATCGCGACCAGCGCAGTAAGATCGCCCTCGAACATGGTTCGAACCGGTATGCGGTCGCGTGCCAACGGTCCAAAATCCGGCGCCACGGGCCGGCTGTAATCGATCTCTGCCCTCTCGCCGACGTGCCGTGGGACGGTCACATGTCCGCTTTCAGGCATCGCCTTCGTCTCCCGTGCCATCAAACTTCCTCACTCGCTTCGTCCGGCAGCGCGGCGACGGCGCACTGCAGCGCAAGCCGCGGCGCAAGCTTGAAGCCTGCCGCAGCGAAAAAGTGCATCAGCTCTTCATTGGTCCAATCGGCCTGCGACTGCAGGGCATGCACCCCGCGCCGGTACATGACGGCACCGAGCTCCCGCATCAGAGCTTGGCCGATGCCTTGCTCCCGGCTTTCCGCCGCGACGCCGATCGCATCCAAGACCGCGACCGCCTGTTCATGACCGAATTCGCCACGCAGCACGCGCGCAATGGCAAAGCCGCGCAGCGAACTCCCCTCGACGATGCCGACATGAATGAAGTCGTTGGGCTGCGCCTTCGCGGCCGCAAAACGCTTTTCGAAGAAGCGGCGCCGGAAATGGCCGCTGTGGGCGCGGTCGATCGCAATCACTTGTTCCAGATCGTCGGCGCCGAGCGGGCGGCAATCGCGATTGGCAATAACAGGAGCCTGTTTCATCGCCGCCCTCATGCCGCTTCGACGTAACCCGCTAGCAGGTGTTCCTCGGTCTCCGCGTCCATGCCGTCCTCTATCGCTGGCAACAGGGCCATCTCCTCCTTTTCGACATGCGCCTGTAGCCGCTCGCAAAGCTCGCGGCCGCTCCGATGAAATTCCTTCCAGCTTTCGCCGTCGAACCCGCTTACCGCCGCGCGACGCGCCAATTCGGTAACGCGGACGACCAGCGGCCGGATGACCTGGTGCTCATCGAGCAGATATGCGCTGATGCCGTGATCGCCCGCCGCATCGAGATATGTGAAGAGATGGTCTTCCTCGACGGCGAAATGACGCTGCAGCTCGGCCGTCAAGCTCGTCGCCAGATCCGAAAGCAGCTTAGCGACGAGGCCGTCTTTGACATTCGGCGGATCATCGCGACCATGGCGCATGGTCAGTTGCTCGAGTCTGTGCATGAGCGCGACCGTGGCCACGTGTTCCTCATGCAGCGCCTGACAGATGCGGTTGGTAAAGTTCATCGTCACGCTCACGCATGGAGTTGCTGATACTTCGCCAGCAAGTCGTCTTGGCTTTCCGTCCAATCCGGGTTGGGTACGATGCAATTGGCAGGACAAACCAGCTTGCATTGCGGTTCGTCCTCCGCGCCGACGCATTCGGTGCACTTCATCGGGTCGATCACATAGATCGGGCTGCCGACCGAGATCGCCTTATTCGGGCAAACCGGCTCGCACGCGTCGCAGGCGGTGCAGGCCTCCGTGATCATCAGAGCCATTTTTGCCTCCTCGTTTCAGGCCGCGCGCGGCAGATCGCCACGCGCCGCAAGCCTTTGGAACCGGTAAGCGCCCCACAGCGCCGCGCCGATCGCACCGGCGTAGATGGAATCCGGGTGGCTGCGAATTTTGGTTTTCATATCTTTCATCTTGGCGACGTCCTCTTCGAGCGCGGCGACCAGTCCCTTATCCAGCGCGAGGCCGCCGGTCATCATCACGATGCCCTGGGTAACGCCGACGGCCTTGAGCAGCTTCGAAAGCCGGCCCGCCATCGAAAGATGAATGCCTTTGAGGATGTTCGGCGCGGTAATGCCGCGCGATACCATGTTGATGACATCGGTCTCGGCGAGGACGGCGCAGATGCTGCTGACGGCCTCGGGATTGTCGGCTTGTCGCGACAATGCGCCGACCTCGTCCTGCGCGATACCGAGGTATCGCGCGATGTTCTCGAGGAACTGCCCGGACCCCGAAGCGCACTGGCTGGTCATCTTGTAGCTGAGCACCTTGCCGCGCTCGTCGATGCTGATGGCGCGCCCGTGCAGCGCGCCGACGTCGAGCGCGGCTCTCGACTCAAGGTCCAGATAAATCGCTCCGCGTGCATGCGTGGTCATCGAATAGAAGTGGCCCGTGTGGAACGGTACGCCTTCGCCCTCGCCAGTGGTCGCCACGTAGTCGACCTCCTTCTCTGCGACCTTGGCGTCGGCGAGAACTTCGTCGTAAGCGGCGCGTGCGAGCTCCATCGGATCACGCTGCCGAATGCGCAAGGTGGCGCGACCAAGCCACTGGCTTTCGTCGTTCTCTACGCGAAATAGCGCCGCCTTGACGGCCCCCGTGCCGACGTCGATGCCAGCTGCAATGGTCATGCTTCCCTCCCGTCGGCCTGTCCGAGATGCGCCCGCCGGGCAAACTCCGCGGCACCGAGCGCTCCGGTGTAAATCGACTCCGGATTGATGTTTATGGTGACTTCGCCGTAGTTCTCCTTGATCAGCTTTTTAAGCTCGCGTACCGCGGCCTCGTTCTTGGCCACGCCGCCGGTGAACGTGAATTCGTTGGTAACGCCGCCGGACCGCGAGATGATCGATATCGCGCGCAGGATTATGGCGCGGTGCAATCCGGCCAGAATGTCTTCGCGTTTCTCGCCGAGTGACAGCCGGTCCCGCAGCTCGGCGCCCGCGAACACGGTGCAGGTCGAATTGATCCGCGCCGGACGATCGGATTTCATCGCCAACGGGCCCAATTCGTGCAGGCCCATGTTCATCTCATCGGCGATATAGCCGAGATATCGACCGCAGCCGGCCGCGCAGCGGTCGTTCATCTGGAAATTCTCGACGATGCCGTTGGGGTCGACCTGAATGCCTTTGGTGTCCTGGCCGCCGATGTCGAGGACGGTGCGCGTCCCGGGGTACATCATGTGGGCGCCGAGGCCATGGCACAGAATTTCCGAGCGAATGTGCTCCTTGGAAAACGGCAGCGTCACCCGGCCATAACCGGTGCCGACGAGGTAGGTCTCCTCCAGATCGACGGCGAGCGTACGCTCGATCGCGCGCATGACCTCGGCGGCGTTCGACCTGAGCGCCGGCTCGGCATCGAGCAGGCGGCCGAGCGCGCGCCGAAACTTGTCGCTCAACGCACCCGACGGCGGCCGATTCTCCACGTCGATGATCGATTTATCGTAGACATTGAGGAGCAGGTCGTACGGCAGGCCGGCGGCACGTGCGACCTCCTCGGCATGATTGTGATATCGAGAACCCGCGATATCGCGGAAGAAATCGGATTTGCGTTTGGCGCCCGGCGCGTAAAGTTCCGGCGCTTCCTCGCGTAACCGCCGAAAGACCTCGCCAAGCGCGTCCCTGATCCCGGATTCGACCCCGGCAAAGCGCTCGCCGTGCACCAGACCGGTGCAAGTCTGCTGCAGGTCGGCGAGCTGCTCGAGGAACTGCTCGAGCCGGAAGGCGCGCTCGAGCCCGCCGAGAAAATCGTCCAGCTTGCCGTCAAGCCCGCCAGCTTCGCCGAGCGCGCGACGGAACAGCGTGAAACGGCTATCGATCCGGGCCTCCTCACCCGCCACCCGCGCCGCCGTGCTGTAATTCGAGCGCGAATTCGTAATGCCGCGCCCGACGACTTGGCTATTTTCGTCGAGCAGCACCGCCTTGGTGGTGGTCGAGCCGAGATCGATACCGACAAAAGTCTGCATGGCTGGACCGCTCCTTCAAGCCGCGGCGCGGGCACCGGCGCGCTTTTGCTCGATCATCTGGAAATAGCTCTCGAGCCTGTTTTTGATGTTGGCGGCCGAGAAATATCTCGGGTCGACCAGATCGGATTCGATGAAGGCAGCGGGCTTGCCGGTGCGTTTTTCGACCTCGCGCATGATCAGGAGCTGGCCTGCCGAGAAGCTGTTGCAGCTCTTGATCGAGTTGATCAGCAGTCCGTCGGCCGCGTAGTCCTTGACATAGTTCGCCAGCATGTCGATGCGCATCGGCAGGCTGCGGTTGGTGTAAACCCCGAGGCAATATTCGGCGAGCGTCTCGAGCGGTTTATCGGGATCGTGACGGAAGCCAAGGTCGTAGACGCCGCCGACCTTGGTGTAGCTCGATGCCACGACGACGGCACCTTCGTCATAGAACATCTTCCAGAACTGGCGGAAATTGGTGTAGTTGGGCGGCCCTTCGACCACGAGCCGGTACTTTTCCTTGCCCATGTCGCCGTCCGGCGTGACCGGTCCCTTGCCCTCGGCTAGGCGCTGTTCCACTTCGTCGCGCAAAAACTTGTAGTATTCGATCGCGTCATCGGTGCCGCGGAACGCGCCGAAGATCGGCCCGATGTAGTAAATGCCGCCGAAATAGGCGTCGATCGGCGACGGTTTGGTCTTCGCGCTCTGCAACACGCGCACCAGGTTGTCCTCGGCGACTACCGATTTCTTGAGATAATCGCGCAGCCGGTCGATGTCGAATTTCACTCCGGAGACGCGTTCGAGCTTCGGGATGACCTCCTCCTTCAGCTGCTTGACCATGTACTCGATCATGTTCGGAGTTATCTTGCCGTCGCCCATATAGGGCGTGTGCAACATGATCGTTTCGCACTTGTACTGCTCGCGCAACAATTCGAACCATTTCATGAAAGTGAAACAGCCGGTGTAGGAGAGCAGCAGGACATCCGGATCGGGAAATCTCTTGCCGTTAGGTGCGAGATTGCCTTTGGCCATCATGCCGATGTCGGATTTGACATAGGTACAGACATCTTCCGAATGGCCGATCTTCTCCGCTTCCAGCACATAGGCGCCCGATTGGCGGCGCAGGCCGCTCTGGATGGCATTGACCTCAGGCAGATTGTTCACGAGGTCGAAACACATGATCAGCTCGTTCAGGTTGCCCGGCACGAAAGTCGATGCAACTTTCGCTCCGGTTTGCGGCGCGCTGGTCAGCCGATCGTAATGGGCCGCCATCATCTCCTTTTGCTTCACCATGGAGGCGTCCTTCTCGACCTCCTTGGCAGGCGCCGCTTTCGGCGTGGTGATCGTAGTCATCGTCCGCTCCACAGCTTGATCGAATCGGAAAACGTGCCGGCTTGTTCGCGGATCGGCTGCATCTGCCCAGAGTTTTCCGCATACTTGAACGCGATGTAAGGAATGTCGGCGTCCTTCAGCACGTGCTGCAGCATCGGCCGTTCGAGCAGCGCCGGGTCGCAGAAACTCGGGCAGGCAAATATGACGCCTTCGGCGCCGGAGCGGCGCACGGCACGCACCAGATGTTGCCCTTTTTCCTTTAGATTGGGTTCATACTTTGCAGCGGTCGATTCGGATTGGTGCAGGAATGCCAACGCGAGGTTTCGCATCGGATCTCCTTCGGTCGGGATGTCGGCCGTGAGCCAGCGCGTGATCAACAGCAAATCGTCGTCGACGACGTAGCAGCCGGCGAGCTCGAGTGACTTGATGAGGCTGAGCGGCGGTTGCTCGCAGAAGACGCCGGTAAGGACGACGCGACAATTATCACGCCGTGGTCGCTCGTCTTTTTCCGCTGCTGCGAGATATTCCCGGATCATCGCGGAGTGCTGTTCGACCGGCAGAACCAATCCGGCGCGAAGCACGAGATAAACCTCCGTGGCGGGCGTCTGCCACGGCGCTCGTGCTCTCAACGCATAAAGTTCGCGAACCAGGCGACGGTTCTCGTTGTAGACGGCGATCGAGTGGCGCAGTTCGTTGGCGGTGATAGGTTTTCCGCGCAGCTCCTCGAGATCGTGACGAAGCTCGGCGAGCTCGTTGATGTAATAATTTCCGCCGATATCATCCCTGTAGTTCTGCGGCACATCGAAATACCGAACGTAGACGTTCGGAAACATCATCTTCCACATGCCGGACAGGTTGCGGATAACGTCGCAGATCGACGGGAACAGCATGCCGTCAACAAAATCGAGCCGCCCCGAGACGCCAAGCTCGACGGTCGAACGCGGAATGCGGCAAATGTAGCTCTGGTAATAGGCATCGCCGTGGATGACTTCGAGCTGGTCGCCGCCGCCGAGGATGCCGAGCGGCAGAAAGCCCGCGGCGTGGATGATCTCGCGCGGCACGTAGATCGGCATGTAACCGACGACCTTGCGGCCCGGCGCGGCAGCTTTCCATTGCCGAGCGACGCCAAAGGACAAATCCTCGAACAAGGCCTGAGCGCGGGCCACGATATCGGCGCAGCCGTGCCCGTTCACTGATGTTGCCATTGCACCGGCCTCTTAGCTACGAACGCCCCGAGCCCCTCGATCGCATCGTGGGTTTTCATCAATTCGTCGAGGTACAGCCGCTCGACGGCTTTGATCTTGGCGCGCACGCGCGCCGCATAGTCGGCGCGCGCGGCTTTGATCGCGTAGCGCAGCGAGCTCGCACTCTTCGGCTTCAAATATTCGTCGAAATAGGCGAGCGCGGCGCGCTCCGGATCGGCGGCTGCTTCGCGCGCCAGACCTATCGTGGCCGCTTCAGCGCCGCTGATCGTCCGCCCCGACAGCAGCAGATCGAGAGCGCGCGCCGGGCCGATGAGTTCGGGCAACAGGCAAGACGCCGCCGGCGCGAACACGCCGAGCTTCATTTCGGGCTGGCCAAGCACGGCATCGGGCGCCACGAACAGAAGATGTCCTGCCGCGGCAACTTCGAGACCGCCGCCCAGACATTGCCCCTTGGCCGCGACCAGGATCGTCACCGGCGCCTCGACCATGCGCAGGATCAGGCCGTGAATGCCCGTCAGCATAGCTTCGCAGTGACCGGGCAAATGCTCTTCGACGCTGGCGCCATAGCTGAAATGCGGGCCGTCGGCGTCGAGCAGAACGCCGCTCAGCCCTGGATTGTCAAGATGATCCGTCAGTGCGCGATCAAGCACGGTCATCATGGCAGTATCAATCAGATTTGCCTTCGGTCTGCTCAGACGCAGCCGTAGCAGCCTGCCTTCTGCTTCCAGCCATGCTCTAAGCGGCGCGGACATGGCAACCTCGCGGCTCTTCAACTTTTCGAGGCTGCCGCGGCATCCGACCATGGCAAACCTGCCGTGATCGCTCGGCGTTGTGCCGCGCCAGGCAATATGCTTTCGGTCAACTCATCGTCCCATCTCACGTTAGCGGCGAGTGCGCGACGCAACTCGATGAAGTCGACCTCCCGCCCGGTATCTTTGGTGCCTTCGTTGAAGGCGCGGAATCCTGCACGGGCTTCCGTCATCATATTGAGCGCAAGCCAGGCACGAGCATTCTCCTTATTGCGATTCCAGGCGTCGAGTTTGGGCTTGCGCAGTTCCTCGATCGTTTTGGTCGTGCAGTCAGGGAAGGTATAAAGAAGCTTGGTACATAGTCCCTCTACCTTGTCATCGAGCATGGTGAGATCGACGACGCCACGTTTCGTAAGTTCTTGGCCCGTCTTCAACGCATCGCCGGTTTTTGGCTTGCCGAAGACGAAGCGGCCGAACTCGTCGGTCATGCGGCCGGTTTCGACCAGTGGATTGGCGACGAATTTGCCGTCGACTTTCAGTGCCGGCACGATGTCGGTGAGGATGCCCATGAAATAGGCCTCATGGGCGGAGAACGGTTCGCAAAGCACGCATGCCGCCATGGCACGCTCGACGCCGCTTACGACCGGCAGGAAGTCGGTCGCTCCGCCGATCGGCGCCGAGCCGTGCTTGGGCCCGGCCTGGCCGAAACGAGCAAGATCTTGCGCGACGGAAAAGTCGCACGCCATGCCGATCTCCTGACCGCCGCCGATGCGCATGCCGTTGACACGGCAGATCACCGGCTTGTCACAGGCGAGAATCGTCGAGACCATGTCGTTGAAGAGCCGCATGTAACCGCGGTATTCCTGCGGGTTGCCGGCATAATATTCGGCATATTCCTTGGTATTGCCGCCGGTGCAGAAGGCTTTGTCGCCGGCTCCGGTGAATACGACAGCAACAACATCGCGAGCCGCGCTTGCGGCGCGGAAAGCCAGAATCACCGCTTTGACCATGTCGGTGGTGTATGAATTGAATTGCGTCGGGTTATCGAGCGTAATCCATGCGTTGTAGAGCCCTGCCACTAGTTCGCCGTCTGCCCCTTTTACCGGGCGCTTTTCATAACGCACGCCTTTGCTCGCCGAGACGCGGACATGCTCAGTAACGAGATCATGATCCTTCATTTCCCGTTCGGCGGCGACGATGTGACGAACAGCTTCGGCGCTCATGACTGGGCTCCTCAATGCATAGGGACGAGAACGGCGCGGCGCTTGAGCGCGCCAGCATGAGCCGCCTCGAACACACGGTTGATTTCGCTAAGCGGGTGCTTTTCGACAAACGGCGTCACCCGGACGCGGCCGTCCAAGACAAGCTCGAGGGCCTTGGGATAAAGCTCAGGCGGGCAACCCCAGTTGCCAATCGCCCGCGCGTGATACGCCATCAGATTGGAAAGTCGAACCTCGACTTTATCCATGGTGAAACCCACCACACACAGCGTGGCTCCGGGATTGAGCAGGCTGAATGCGGTTTCCTGGCCAGCGCGCGTGCCGGAGCACTCGAAGATGATCCACTCGGTCTGACGCAGACGGTGCTGCTTGGCGAAATCTGCTATCGCGCCTTTGAGGTCGCGCGGCGCCAGCTGCCGCGCGTTCAATGTGAGAGCTGCAGCGTGTCCGGCAATCGCTGCAAGCTTCTCGTCGTTGACATCGACTGCGACCACGCTGGCGCCGAATGCGGTCGCGATCTGGGCCGCGTATCCGCCAACGCCGCCGACGCCGTTGACGACCACCAGATCGCCGTGGCTGACGCCGGCCTGCACCACCGCTTGGTAGGGCGTCGTCACCGCATCGGCGATGACGGAGAGATCGGCGAGATCGATCTTGGCCGATTGCAGCCGGTGCTCGTCGACATCGCACAAGCCGTATGCCGGCACCACGATATGCGTCGCGAAGCCGCCGTGAATATCATTGCCAGGCATTTTCTGATGAGGGCAGATGGTCCCCTTGCCTCGCCGGCAAACATCGCAATGTCCGCACGGGATCACGGCCGGCACGATCACCGCATGATCGATCCACCACAGCGCGTCTGCACCGCTGTCGACGACATGGCCGCTGATCTCGTGCCCAAGCGTCAGCGGCAGATCGTGCTTGGTTCGAACGCCGTCGTAGTAGTAGCCGAGGTCGGTGTGACACACTCCGCACCCGGCAATCTCGACGACAACTTCGTCCGGTCCGGGCGCCAGCGTCTCCATCTTGACCTGAACCAGAGGCGCGCCCCTGGCCGTCATCATCCATTGAACCGCTTGTCCACCCATCGGCATGCTCCTCGCCGAACTACTGAATTTTTGAGCATTTTCGAGCCATCGGGGATGTTTTCCTTGATCTAAAGCAAGGACCTTCGAAAATTCCCATGGTCAAAATTCCGCTGAAAAACCCCCCGATCGCCCCAGCAAGGGTTTGGGCGTGACGTTCTGAGCGGCTTCGATGGAGGGAGCGCACATGGCCGACCGGGAAAGCGTCTCGGTAGCGATTGTCGGCAGTGGTGGGGCGGGCGCCCTGACGGCGGGGAATCTCCTGCTCGAGGCGGCAAGTTTGGCCGGATGGCAGGGGCTGTTGTCGCGCACGGTCGGCCCGCAGATTCGCGGCGGCGAGGCCGCCGCACTGGTGCGGTTGTCGTCTCACCCCGTCGAATGTCTGCCGGACCGATTCGATGTCTTAGTCGGCATCGATTGGCTGAACGCGCAGCGCTTTGGCGCCGAAATAGATGTCGGACCGCACAGTCTGGTGATCAGCGATCCTCGCGGCGGCGACCTACCGCCTCGCGTCGCGGCCGCAGGAGCCCGCGTCATCGAACTGCCGATGAAGGAGATGGCGAAGGAGATCGAGGACGGTCGCCCCAACATGATCGCGCTCGGCGTCGTCGGCCGGCTGGTAGGCCTTGGCGTCGACGTGCTGTCCGCGTTGTTGGAAAAGCGGCTCTCCGACAAGGGTGCAGCGGCCATCGCGGCAAGCCGCGCCGGCATCAATATCGGGTTTGCGGCCGCGGCCGATTATGGTTCCGGCCTGCGCCTTGCCGCACCGAAGCCGACCGGCGCGCGCCGATGGTTGGTGTCCGGTAACGAGGCTGCCGCTCTCGGCGCCATCCGCGGCGGAGTGCGCTTTGCCGCGGCCTATCCAATCACACCGGCAACGGAAATCCTGGAATGGCTCGCGTCTAATCTCGCAAAAGTCGGCGGTGTTTTGCTGCAAGCCGAGGATGAGCTCGCCGCGATCAACATGATCATCGGCGCGTCATTCGGCGGCACGGCGGCCTTGACCGCGACATCCGGCCCGGGTCTTTCGTTGATGATCGAGGCGCTTGGCCTTGCGACCGCCGCCGAGATTCCGCTGGTCTTGATCGACGTCATGCGCGGCGGGCCGTCGACCGGAATTCCCACCAAATCGGAGCAGGCCGACCTCAATATCGCCGTGTATGGCTGTCACGGCGATGCGCCGCATCTAGTATTAGCGCCGCAATCGATCGGCGATTGCCTCTTCACCACGCAATGGGCGACCTACCTCGCCGAAGCGCTGCAGTTGCCCGCAATCGTTCTTTCGGATCAATTCATCGGGCAGGCGCGCGCGGCGATTGAACGTCCCGCCGACGTGGCCTTTATCGGCCAGCGAGCAAAGGCCACCGACATTGCGGGAGCCTATAAACGATACGCGATCGCGGCCAATGGCGTTTCCCCGATGGCGATCCCCGGGACGGGCGGCGGCCAATATACCGCCGATGGGCTGAGCCACACCGAGCGGGGGCTGCCGACGAGCAGCGAGCACGATCACAACACCCAACTCGACAAGCGCCGTAACAAGCTTGCCCAGTTCAATTTTGGCGACCACTGGGCAACGATCGAAGGCAAGGGCGACCTCGCGGTGATCACCTGGGGCTCGCTTACGGGAGCAGCGCGTGAAGCGATCAACCGTGCCGGTGGAATCGGTGTCGAGGCTAGTCTCTTTGCGATCCGGCTGCTATCTCCCGTCCAACCTGAACGTTTCGCCGCCGCGCTCAAAGGCAAGTCACGCGTTCTCATCATCGAGCAGAACCACAGCGCCCAATTTCACCACTATCTGAGGGCCCATTACGACTTACCGCGCGAAGTGCGCGTGCTCAATCGAGCGGGACCGCTGCCGATCGGGGCCAGCGAGATTCACCGTGCCATCGTGGAATGGAGGTGACAATGGCGGTCGTCGATATCCCCATCGCACGCAAGCCGAGCGACTACCGATCGGATGCCAAACCGATCTGGTGCCCGGGTTGTGGCGACTATCACGTTCTGATGTCGTTCACGCGCGCCTTTGCCGAGCTGGCGGTGCCGCCCGAGGACATCGTCGTGGTCTCCGGCATCGGGTGTTCGTCGCGGATCCCAGCCTATACGAACTGCTACGGTTTTCACGGCGTACACGGGCGCTCTCTCGCGCTTGCCGCCGGCTTGAAAATAACCCGTCCCGAACTGACCGTTGTGGTGGCGAGCGGCGATGGCGACGGCTACTCGATCGGCGGCAATCACTTTATCCATGCTTGCCGCCGCAACATCGATATGACCTATGTTGTGATGGATAATCACATCTACGGCATGACCAAGGGCCAGCCCTCGCCCACGACCGAGCCCGAATTCGACACCGCGCTGTCGCCAGGTGGCACGGGCTTGCGTCCGTTCCATCCGCTCGTCATCGCACTCGCTTCGGGGGCCAATTTCATCGCCCGCTGCTTCTCTGGCGAGCCGAACCAAACCGCTGCCATACTGGTCGAGGCGATCCGACACCCGGGATTTTCCTTCGTCGAGATTTTGAGCCCCTGCGTGACGTTTCGCCCTGACGAGAAGGAGTGGAAAAATCTCGTTCACGATGCCCCTGTTGCGGCGACGAATGATCCCGCCAAAGCGGCGCGGCGAATCATGACCGATGATGGCTTCAATATCGGCGTGCTCTATCGCGGCGACCGCATGCCCTATCGACCTACGGTCGCTCAGGGCTCCCTCGACTTGGCGGAGCTGGAGAGGGATTTCGAGCTATGATTGCCGCCGGCTCCCCCAAGATCGCCAAAGTCGCGGATCTGTTCGCCGTGGCTTATCAGATCGAGGCCGATGCGGTGGAACGCTATGAACTGCTCGCTGGGCAAATGGAGACCCATAACAATCCAGAGCTGACGGCGGTATTCCGCGACCTGGCGCGCGCCGAGGCCATTCACCGAGACGAAATTTGCCGGCTCGCCGGCGACATCGATGTGGTCGCGCGGGCACAGCGCGTAGCGAAATGGAGCCGCGGCGAAAGCCCCGAGGCGGCAAGTCTCGACGACGCCCACTACCTGATGACGCCATGGCATGCATTGCGGTTGGCGCTGGCCGGCGAAGAACGCGCGTTGGCTTTTTTCAAATCTGTCATGGAAACTGCGAAGGATCCGGCAGTAAAGAAACTCGCCGAGGAATTTGTCGAGGAAGAAGCAGAGCACGTCAATCTCGTGCACCGGTTCCTGCGCAAATACCCAAAACCAGTCGATAGCTGGTCGAGCGACATGGATTCGCCCGTTTCGCAGGAATGAGAGTCAGAGTCCGCCCACGCTACTTTTTTCGCTCGTCCTTGACCCGCACCGCTTTGCCCTGCGACCGCGGCACCTCGCCCGGCGACTTGACCACGACATTGCAGGTCAGGCCGATCAACGATTTGATGTGGCTGCTGACTTCTCTGGCCTTGCGGCCGCGATCGCCGATCTCCGCGCCCGGCGCGACCTCCACCTCCACCGTTACGGTATCGAGCGGACCCTCCCGGGTCAGGACGAGCTGATAATGCGGCGCCAATCCCGGCTGGCCGACCAGCACCGCCTCGACCTGGGAGGGGAAGACGTTGA
>Ga0335081_10002068_pt1 | contig 31669 bp, 32 predicted proteins | sample Lox_Sample_35_FD_206713 | JGI IMG/M metagenome (GOLD analysis project Ga0335081, IMG submission 206713) | Soil microbial communities from Loxahatchee National Wildlife Refuge, Florida, United States - Lox_Sample_3.5 | ecosystem: Environmental > Terrestrial > Soil > Wetlands | place: USA...
CCGCGCTGCGACGCCGTGTCCTATTCAGTGGTAGTTACCGAAAGGGGAGTTCAACCTGAATCGTGAGCAGTTCGATCAGCTCATCCCGGGAATGGCAAACCGGGCCTCAGCTGCTCGGCGTGGGCAAATGACAGGAAATCTTCGGGTTCACGCCCACGTAGTTGAGCGGGCCGGCCGCGATCGTGGCGATGATGTTGCCGGCGTGGGCGCAGTTGGTCGGCGACGAGCCGTAGTATCCACGCTGCCCGGCAGCAATTGCCCCGATAACCAGCCATATCAGCAAGACGAGCCCTCCGACTCGCATTTGTACCTCCGAAGGACGGGCAGCTCCTGCTCTTCCGAAGAGCTGCGGACGCGGGACGTTTCTACGTCTACCCCGTGCACGGCGGATACACGTGAACGCAGCGTCGAATGTCCGGCGGATTCGGCATTTCGCGCAACCACCCACATCCCGGCGAAGTGTTTCTGGCGCCGGTGTATCGTGTCTGCTGATGGCCCGGGATGGCAAGACCGCGCGGCGCGAACCTGCGGATCTCCAAGCGCCCACCCGTCAGCCGGTTCCGCGGCCGGACGGCGACGGTGCCGTGCCCCCGTTCCCCCCACCGGACCCCGATGATCCGATGTCGTACACGTACACCACTGACCTGGCCGCGATCCGGGCCGTCGTGCACCGGTACGCGATCCAGGCCGGGCTGACGGAGGCCCGCGCCATCGACCTCACGCTGGCGGTCAGCGAGGTGGCGGCCAACACGATCAAGCACGCCAAGTCCCCGGGCAGCCTGAAGATCTGGTACGACACGAACGAGATCGTCTGCCAGATTCACGACGAGGGGATCATCACCGACCCGATGGCGGGGCGGCGTCAGCCGTCGCTCGACGCCCTGGGCGGACACGGGCTGTGGATCGTCAACCAGGTCTGCGACCAGGTGGAACTGCAGTCGGACGAGAACGGCACGACGATCAGGCTGCACATGATGCTGCCGCGGCGCGGAACTGGTCAGTAACCCGGCCGGACCGACCGCCCGGACGAATCCCGCCGTAATCCGCCTTGTGGTACAACAAGTGCGTGGATCTGCTGACGGTCTCTGTGACGGCGCGGGAGTCCGCCGGCGAACCTTACACGCTGGTGGAGATCGCCGGCGAGGCTGACGTGACGAACACGGACGATCTACGCCGCCTGCTCGACGAAGAGGTGTCTCAGCAACCGCACACGCTGATCATCGACCTGTCCGGCCTGCGCTTCATGGACTCCTCGGCGCTGCACGCACTGCTCCGGGTGAACCGCTCCCTTGACCGGCAGGGCGGCGTCCTGGCGCTGGTGTCGCCGCAGCCCGCGGTGGCGAAGATCCTGCGGCTGACCACGGCCGACCGGTTGATCCCCGTCTTCGGCAGCGTGGCGGAGGCCGCCGCGGGCTGATCGCGGACATATTTGCCCGCAGTTGCCCATGCGGGGTTTGCCATCCCGCCCGATGGGATATTGTTGTACGTAGTGGTGCCTACGACGCAGGCACGCTCAACGCGACATGGTTTTCGCGGAGCGCGCAGATCGGGCACCACTTTTCCGTCTCTCGCTAGCGAACACCGTGACGAGGTTCGAAGCGAGAAAGGCCCCCATGAAGATCGCCCTAGTAGCCCAGAACGCAACACCGCTGCACCCCCGAGCGGGCTCCGGTCCCGACCGTGACGACATCGGGCTCGGCGAGCTCACCCGCAAGCTGGCCGGCCAGGGTCACCAGGTCACCGTCTACGCCCAGAAGAACCTGGCCGACGTGCCCGACCAGGCCGAACTGCACGCCGGCGTCCGGGTCGAGCACATCGACGCCGGCCCGGTCGCCGAGACCGCGCCCGATGACGCCGACCTGCTCGAGCGGGTGCCCGCCTTCAGCGGCCCGCTGCGCAGCCTCTGGCAGAGCGACCGCCCGGATGTCGTGCACGCGCTGGCCTGGACCAGCGGGCTGGCAGCGCTGGCCGCCGCACGCGACCTCGGCATCCCGGTCGTGCAGGAGTTCAGCTCGCTCAGCGTCGCCGAGCGCCGCGCCGCCGCGGATTTCCGGGGCCAGCCCGGCGCGGTGAAGGCAGACGGCGCGTCCGCGGCGCGGATCAGGCTCGAGCCGGCCATCGGCCGCAGCGCCAGCGCGGTAGTCGCGACCAACTCCGCTGAGGTCTCCGACCTGGCCAGCCTGGGCGTGCACCGCTCCTCGATCCGGATCGTGCCGTGGGGCGTCGACACCGACCTGTTCACCCCGGAAGGCCCGGCGGCCAAGCGGAACGGCCGGCCGCGGCTGCTCACCGCGGCGGACCTGACCCAGCGCAAGCCCCTGGAGACGTTGCTCCGGGCGCTGACCAAGGTTCCCGATGCGGAGCTGCTGGTCGTCGGCGGACCGGCCGAGGCCGAGCTGCCCAAGGACGACAACTACGTCAAGCTGGCCAAGTTCGCAGCCACGCTGGGCATCGCCGACCGGGTGATCTTCACCGGCAAGGTGGAGTACGCCGCCATGCCGCCGCTGCTGCGCTCCGCCGACCTGGTCATCAGCACCTGCCAGTACGAGCCGTCCGGCACCACCTCGCTGCAGGCGATGGCGTGCGGCACCCCGGTCATCGCTCCCCCGGTCGGCGGGCACATGGACGCCGTGGTGGACGGGACGACCGGCATCATCATCCCGCCCGACCGGCCGGCCCTGCTGGCGCAGCGACTCCGGCAGCTGCTCGCGCACCCGATGCTGATCGAGGCGTACGGAGTGGCGGCGGTTGACCGGGTTCGGTCCCGATACTCGTGGGACCGCATTGCCGGGGAGACCCTGGCGGTGTACGACCGCGTGACGATCCAGGCGGCGTAGCCCGCCGGGGAGAAAACTATTCTAGAAACTCGCATGGATTTAGCTTCGCGAGACCACCCAGGCGCCGTAAAGGCGTAAAACTAGAACCAGGAGCCTGTATCCCCCCCGCAGGCGTCCTAGCTGAGGCCCGGGAAGCGCGAGCTTCCCGGGCTCTCGGTTGTCTTGGGCCGTTTCGCTCCCGGAGCGACGTTTGACCGCTTCGGGCTTGGACAGAAGGGCACGGTCCACGAGATACGGAGGGAACGATGGCGCGGATCGCATCGGATGCGCTGATCGAGCGGCTGGCTGACTGGGGTGTTGACACGGTCTTCGGGCTGCCCGGGGACGGCATCAACGGGATCATGGAAGCCCTGCGGCGGAATCAGGACAAGGTCCGCTTCGTGCTCGTCCATCATGAGGAAGCCGCCGCCTTCATGGCCACGGCGCACGCCAAGGCGACCGGGAAGATCGGGGTGTGCCTGGCCACGTCGGGGCCGGGCGGCATTCACCTGCTCAACGGCCTGTACGACGCCAAGCTCGACCACATGCCGGTGCTCGCCATCACCGGCATGCAGGAAACGTCGATCCTCGGCACCGGATACCAGCAGGAAGTCGCGCTCGACAAGCTGTACGAGGACGTGACCGAATACGACCAGATGATCTACAACCCGGTCCAGCTGCCCGCGGTCGTCGATATCGCCATCCGGACCGCGTACGCCCGCCGTGGCGTCGCGCACATCACGGTGCCGAACGACATCCAGGTGGCGGACGCGGACGCCGACCCGTGGCAGCACGTCGCCCCGGCCGCCGCGCCGAAGACTTCGGCGGTGTACCTGTCCCCGCCGGGCCGTCCCAGCGAGGAGAACCTGCAGCGGCTGGCCGACTTCCTCAACGAGGGCGAGAAGATCGCCATCCTGGCCGGGGCGGGAGCGCTGCACGCGCGGGAGGAACTGCTTACGCTGGCCGAGACGCTCGCCGCGCCGATCGTCAAGACGCTCCCGGGCAAGGCGACGGTGCCCGACGACTCGCCGTACACCACGGGCGGGATCGGGCTGCTCGGCACCAGGCCGTCCGAGGACCTGATGGAGGAGATTGACACCCTGTTCCTGGTCGGCACGAACTTCCCCTATACCAAGCACCTGCCGGCCACCGCGCGCGTCGCCCAGATCGAAGCCGACCCGGCCCGGGCCGGGGCCAGGGTCGCGACCGAGGTACCGGTCGTCGGGGACGCCCGGGAGGGCCTGCGCGGCCTGCTGCCCCTGCTCAAGCGCCGCTCCGACACCTCCTTCCTGGACAAGTACACCGAGCAGATGGACGCCTGGCGACAGAAGATGGCCAGCTTGGAGAACGCCAGCCGGGACCCCATCGCGCCGCAGTACCTGATGAGCGTGGTGAACGGCGCCGCGGCCGACGACGCCATCCTGACCTGCGACAGCGGCACCATCGCGACCTGGGCCGCGCGGCACTGGACGATCCGCGGCGACCGCCAGTTCTACCTGTCGGGCAACCTGGCCACGATGGCGCCCGGGCTTCCCTACGCGATCGGCATCCAGCACGCGTACCCGGGCCGGCAGGTGATCGCGTTCGTCGGTGACGGCGGTTTCGCCATGCTGATGGCCGAGTTCATCACCGCGATCCAGCACAAGCTGCCGGTCAAGATCGTGATCAACAACAACAACGCGCTTGGCCAGATCCTGTGGGAGCAGATGATCCTCGGCTACCCCGAGCACGGGGTGCGCTACGCCGGCCCGAACGTCGACTACGCGGCCATCGCCACGGCCAACGGCGCCTACGGCGTCAAGGTCAGGCAGCCGAACGACCTGGCCGGGGCGGTCCGGCAGGCGCTGAGCTTCGACGGGCCCGCGCTGGTCGACGTCGACGTCAACCCGGACGAGCCGCCGATGCCGGGCAAGGTCGAGTACGAGCAGGCGAAGAAGTTCGCCGAGGCGTTCGCCAAGGGCCAGCCGCACCGGTCGACGATCGCCACCACGCTGTTCCGGGACAAGATCCAGCAGCTGCGCTCGTGACAGGCTCGCGGGTCCGGGCGCCCGGCCTCCTCTCCCCGGGAGCCCGGGCCCGTGCTAGGCGCCGACCCAGACCGACTTGATGTTGCAGAACTCGCGGATGCCCTGGACGGACAGCTCCCGGCCATGGCCGGAGGTCTTCACGCCGCCGAACGGCAGCTGCGGGTAGGAGGTCACGTTGCCGTCGATGAAGACCATCCCGGCGGTGAGGTCGCGGATGAACCGGGCCCGTTCGGCCTCGTCGGTAGTCCAGGCGTTGGCGCCGAGCCCGAACTCGGTGCCGTTGGCCAGTTCTATCGCGGCGTCGATGTCCGGGACGCGGTAGAGGGTGGCCACCGGGCCGAAGACCTCCTCGGTGTGCACGCGCATCTCCGGGGTGATCCCGGCCAGCACGGTGGGCGGGTAGTAGAACCCGGGTCCTTCGGGCGCCGCGCCGCCGCACAGCGCCCGGGCGCCCTTGGCCACCGCGTCAGCGACCAGGTGCTCGACGTCGTCACGCTGCTGCTCCGAGGCCAGCGGGCCGACGTCGGTGTCGTCCTTCATCGGGTCGCCGACGGTCTTGGCCGACATCTGCGCGGTGAACAGCCGCTCGAACTCGTCGTAGACCGCGTCGTGCACGATGAAGCGCTTGGCCGCGATGCAGGACTGGCCGTTGTTCAGCAGCCGCGCGAACGCGGCCACCTCGGCCGCCCTGGGCAGGTCGGCCGACGGCATGACCACGAACGGGTCGCTGCCGCCCAGCTCCAGGACGACCTTCTTGATCTCGCTCCCGGCGATGGCCGCCACCGAGGAACCAGCGGGCCCGGACCCGGTCAGCGTCGCGGCCACCACCCGGCGGTCGCGCAGGATCGCCTCGACCCGGGCGGAGCCGACGAGCAGGGTCTGGAACGTCCCCGCGGGGAACCCGGCCCGGGCGAACAGGTCCTGCATGAACAGGGCGGTCTGCGGCACATTCGAGGCGTGCTTGAGCAGCCCGACGTTGCCCGCCATCAGGGCTGGGGCGGCGAACCGCATGGCCTGCCAGAGCGGGAAGTTCCACGGCATGATGGCCAGGACCGGTCCCAGGGGCTGATAGCTGACATAGGCATCCGCCGCGCCGACGCCGCTCGCGTCGGCGGGCTCGTCGGCCAGGAACCGTTCGGCGTGCTCGGCGTAGTACCGGCAGGCGGTGGCGCACTTGGCGACTTCCTGCTTCGCGGCGGCCAGGGTCTTGCCCATCTCGGTGGTCATCATGGCCGCGATCTGGTCCTGCTCGGAGTCCAGGATGCTGGCCGCGTCGCGCATCCACCCGGCCCGTTCGGCGAAACTGGTCAGGCGGTAGCTCTCGTGTACCGCCGCGGCGGCGGCCAGGCAGCGCTCGACGTCCGCCTCGCTCATCTCGTCGTAGGTCTTGAGGGTCTCCCCGGTAGCGGGGTTGACGGTCGCGATGGCCACGGTTCCTCCCTTCGGCCGCGCGGCGACAGCGCCGCGGGCCCACTGGGGGCCCTGCCCGGTTCGGGCAGGTCCACACCTGCGCGGTAGGGCCGGGCCTGCGTAACCTAATCATCGGCGGCCGTGTGGTCGGTCGCGACCACCGCGTCGACCAGGTCGAGTTCGGTTAGCGCACCGGCCAGCTCGCTGACTGGCCGCTTGCCGTGCACGTGCATGATGACCGCCACCATCGGGGGCTTGCCGTTCGTATGGTCGCCGACCGACTCGGCGGACAGGTCATCGATGGCGAAGCCCCGCCGGGTCGCCTCGTTGAGCACCGTCCGCAAGATGCCATGCCCCTCGGGATAGCGGACGCGCAGCGTCGAGGTCCCGGGCATCCCCAGCGGAATGCGGCGGCGGGCAACCGGCAGGACCAGGGTGACCACGAAATAGATGCCGGTGGTCAGGGCGGCGAGCACCAGCAGGCCGGCACCGGCCGCGGCCCCGACGGCCGCGGTGACCCAGATCGAGGCGGCGGTGGTGAGACCCCGCACCGAATCGCGCCGGACGAAGATCAGCCCGGCGCCCAGGAACCCGATGCCCGAGACGATCTGCGCGGCCACCCGGGACGGGTCGAGGACCACGAGCCGGTTCTCTAGCACATCGGTGAATCCGTACTTACTGATCAGCATGAACAATGCGGCACCGATGCCGACCAGGGTATGAGTCCGCAAGCCGGCGTCCTTTTGCCGGATCTCCCGCTCCAGCCCCATGGCCGCCGACAGCAGCAGCGCCGCCCCCAGTTCGCCGGCCTGGCGCCAGCCCTGGCCGCCGAGCGTGTTCGCAACCGGGGATACCGCCGCCCAGGCGACGACCGTGATCATCTTGGTCTCCCTCCTGAGAACTCTGACCACCTGCCCAGGAAGGCGCGGTTCATTCGTCAGCGGCGCTCCCTGAAACAGCTCGCCGCGGCCCGGTCAAGGGTGGTCGGGCGGTCGAAGTTCTTTGTCTCCAGCCTTAGTTTGACCAGCTCTGCAGGGGGCAGCGGAACGGGCCGCAAAGGGGGTGGACATGATCAAATCCGTCCGTTCGCTCATCACGACAGGAACGTCGGCCGTTGATGGCGCCGCTGATGACAGGGCTGGCTCGTGGCCGGGCGCGGCCACGGCGGCGGCGTTCGCCGAAGCGGTCGAGTCGGGCCGGCTGGACCTGCCGCTTCCCGGCGGCGGCCGGACCCGCGAGCGCTGGGCCGTCCTCGCCGACCTGGCCGGGGAGGACCTTTCGCTGGCCCGGCTGGCCGAAGGGCACGCCGACGCCCTGGCCATCCTGGCCGAACTCGGCGTCCTGGCCAGCCCGCCCGCCGGCAGCCGGTGGGGTGTCTGGGCCGCGCAACCGCCCGGACCCAGGCTGATGGCGAGCAGGACCGACGAGGGCTGGCGGCTACACGGCACCAAGCAGTACTGCTCCGGCGCGCGCTCGCTCACCCACGCGCTGGTGACCGCGGTGGCGCCGGATGGCAGCCGGCTGTTCACGGTCAGCACGCAGAGCCTGGCGCCGGTACCGGGCAGCTGGCCGGCGACCGGCATGGCGGCCAGCGACACGCTCGACGTGGAGTTCACCGGCGTCCCGGCCGAGCCGGTGGGCGGACCGGGCGGCTACACCGGCCGTCCCGGCTTCGCGCACGGCGGCGCGGGGGTGGCCGCGTGCTGGTATGGCGGGGCGCGCGAGGTCGGCCAGACCCTGCGGGCCGCTGCGGCCGAACGCGACGTGGGACCGCACGCCCTGGCTCACCTGGGTGCTGTCGACATCGCCCTGAACACCGCGCGATCGGCACTGGACGTGGCCGCCGGCGAGATCGACGCCGATCCTGACGACCTGAGAGGCGGCGGCCGCCTGCGCGCCCTGCGGGTGCGGGCGCTGATCGAGTCCGTGGCCACCGAGGTCATGCACCGGGTGGGCCGCGCGCTCGGAGCGGGCCCGCTGAGCCGCGACGAGGCGCACTCCCGGCGGGTGGCCGACCTCACGGTGTATCTCAGGCAGCATCACGCCGAACGCGACCTAGCCGAGCTCGGTGCCCTCGTCGCCGACCGCGGCACCACGTGGTGAGCCATCGCGGCCATGTCGCGCCGAACCGCATCGACATGCCCGGAACCGCCGAGGAGGCCTGGGACGGCTGGGTGGAGCTGAAGCGCCTGCCGGCCGCCGACCCGCTGGCCTGGCGAAGCGTCGTGATCATCGCCGCCCATCCCGACGACGAGATCCTGGGGACGGGCGGGACGCTTGCCCGGCTGGCCGCCGGGGGCGTGCGGCTGCGCCTGGTCGCGATCACCGACGGCGAGGCATCCCACCCCGGAACCGACCCGCGGGCCACAGCCCGGCGCAGGACCGCCGAGTCAGCGGACGCGCTGCGGCTGCTGGGGGTCCGGGACATCGAGGTGATCAGGCTGCGCTTTCCGGATACCGGCCTGGCCGACTGCGAGGACGAGCTGTCCGGCCGGCTGGGCGAGCTGTGCGCCGGGTTCTGCGTGTGCCTGGCTCCCTGGGCGCAGGACGCTCACGCCGACCACGAGGCCGCGGGCCGTGCGGCACGCCGGGCCGCACGCCAGGCCGGCCAGCAGGCGCTCAGCTACCCGATCTGGATGTGGCACTGGGCCAGGCCCGGCGACCGGCGCGTCCCGTGGCAGCGGGCCTGCCAGGTCCTCTTGAGTGCCGACGTTGCGGCACGCAAGGCAGCGGCGATCAACGCGTTCGCCAGCCAGCTCACCGACCGTGAGGGCACCGGGCCGGTGCTGCCGCCCGGCATCGTGGCGCACTTCACCAGGGGCCAGGAGGTGCTGCTCCGATGACCCTTCCAGTAACCCTTCCGGCGGCCTATTTCGATGCCATGTACCAGGCCGCGGCCGATCCGTGGGGGTTCGAGGACCGGTGGTACGAACAACGCAAGTACGCGATCAGCCTGGCCCAGCTCCCGGCCGCCCGGTACCGCAGCGCGTTCGAGCCCGGGTGCTCCGTCGGGGTGCTCACCCGCCTGCTCGCCTCGCGCTGCGACACGCTGTTGTCCTGCGACGTCGCCGCGGCCGCGGTCCGCGCCGCGGCCGACCGTGCCGCAGACCTAGCGTACGTCCGGGTCGAGCAGCACGACATATCCCGGGAATGGCCGGCCGGCCGCTTCGATCTCATCGTCTTCTCCGAGATCTTGTACTACTTCGGCGACCACGACCTGGAGCAGGTCCTCAAGAACGCGGTATCTGCCCTGGAGCCGGAAGGCACGCTGCTCGCCGTGCACTGGCGGCATCCCGTGGCCGACTATCCCAGGTCGGGCGACGACGTCCACCGCGTGGTCGCGGCGCAACCCGGCCTGGCCCGGCTGGTCCGCCACGAGGAGCCTGACTTCCTGGCCGAGGTGTGGATCCGCACCGAGGCGAGGCCGGTATCGGTGGCTCAGGCGACGGGATTGGCGTGATAGAGGCGGCTGGCGTCGTGGTGCCGGCCCATGACGAGGAGACGCTGCTACCCGCGTGCCTGATGGCACTGCGGCAAGCCGTCGACGCGGTCAGCATCCCCGTGCACGTGATCGTGGTCGCCGATACCTGCACCGATCGGACAGCCGCGATCGCACGGGCCTGCGGAGCCGGGGTGATCAGCATCCGCGCTCGCAACGTCGGCGCCGCCCGGGCGGCCGGCATGACCGGACTGCTTCGGCTCACGGCGGGGCACGATCCAGCCGCGACCTGGCTGGCTACCACCGACGCCGACACCGTCGTGCCATCCGGCTGGCTGCGGCGGCAGCTCGAATACGCCGACGCAGGCTGGGACGTGGTCCTCGGGACCGTGTCCGTCACCGACTGGGACGGGCATCCGCCACACGTGCCGGACGCGTTCGAGCAGCGCTACGCGTTCGGTACCCGGCCGCACCCGCACGTACACGGCGCGAACCTCGGTATCCGGGCCTCCGCTTACCTGGCGGCCGGCGGATTCCCGTCGCTGCGCACCGCCGAGGACCACGCCCTGCTCACCGCCGCGACCGAGGCCGGCTGCACGATTCTGCCGGCCGTTGACCTCGCGGTGGAGACGTCCTCCCGGCGGCAGGCACGCGCGCCGGACGGGTTCGGCCAGCTGCTGCGTACGCTGGCCGGCTGACCGGATCTGGTCACGCCGCTATGTGTCGTGTAGCCGACCGCGGGTAGGTGAGGCGCTCGCTGACACGCTGAGGAGTGATCTCATGGCCAAGCACGATGTCGACCCTGTTCTCCGGCACCTGGTCCGGGCGGTGAACGAATCCGGGCAGGCCGCGGTGCCCGTCACCGTGTCCCTGCACGGGACGACGCTCACCGGGATGCTGATCGCCCAGGACATGTACTTCAGCGATCTGGTCGAGGCGAATCCCCTGATGAGCGCGCTGGAGCCCACCTCGGGCCTACTGGGCAAGGAGTACGCCAAGGAGGCGGAAGCCGAGTCTGACCATCACCTGCACCTACGGGCGACGGGGGCCCGCGGTGCTGCCGCAGGGCTCTGGCGCATCAGCCTGGAGGCCGTCGACGGATGGACCCTGCGCGCCGGCGCCGCCGCAGAGGACGACAAGGGACCGTTCGCGCGCTTGCTCGGCGCCGCGTAACGATTCCCGACGCTGACCTCGCGCGACATCTACTGGTGAAGGGCGCGCGAGAAAATGGCCGCACCCACTTTCCTGACCGCCTGGGGGGAGCAGCATGTCAGCTCCTCCGTGGCCGGGATCCTGACCGCTACCGACCCCCTGTTCACCGCGGTCCTCGCCTTGTGGCTGATCAGGTCCGAGGTCCCGGACCGCAGGCGCACCGCGGGACTGATCATCGGGTTCGTCGGTGTGGTCGCGCTGCTCGGCATCGATCTGCATGGCAGCGCCATAGAACTCCTCGGCGCCGGGGCGGTGAGCCACCCCGAACCCGGTCCCCGAACAGTACCCCGGGACCTGCGGGCGAGCTGACCGCGGCACCGCACATCAGCCGGTGGATTAGGGCTCAGCGGGGACTGCGCTCGCCGCGTTCCACCTGCACAGCGCTGGCTTTCGCGCTCGGGTGACCGGCTTGCGCGGCCGCCTGGCGCTCGGACTCCGCGTTGACTTCGGCGCCGAGCAGGATCGCGGTGCCCGCCAGGTAGAGCCAGAAGATCAGGATGACCACCCCGGCGAGGGCGCCGTACGTCCTGCCGTACGAGCCGAACTTGGCCACGTAGAACGAGAACCCGAGCGAGGCCAGCACGAAGATCACCGTACCCAGCACGCCGCCCGGGCTGACCCACTGCCAGCGAGGCGTCTCACGGTTCGGGCCGAAGAAGTAGTAGACCGAGAAAAGCAGCGTGATCAGCACGATGGTCACCGCCCAGCGCACCACGTTCCAGATGATCGTGAACGCGGCACCGGTGAGGCCGATGTGACCTTCGATCCCCGAGCCGATCGACGCGCCGAACACGATGAGCACCGAGGCGATGCCACCGATCACCAGCGTGGCCAGCATGAGCGGGATCGCGTACAGCCGCTTGGCGGCGAACTTGCGGTCCTCCGGCACCTCGTAGGCGATGTCGAGCCCGGTTTCCAGCGCCGCCATGCCGCCCGACGCGCTCCATACGGCGATCACCACGCCGAGGACCACCGCGGTGAGCGAACCCGACGAGCGCTGGGTGGCCGTCGTGATGGCCTGGCTGAAGACGGTCGAGGCGCCCTGCGGCAGCGCCGACTCCAGGCCGTGGACCAGATGCTGCACCATGGACGAACTGATGTGCAGCAGGCTGGTCAGGCCGAGCAGGGCGATGAGGGCCGGGAACAGCGACAGGAACCAGTGGTAGGCCAGGCTGCCGGCGGTCATGGAACACCGGTCGAGGGTGAACTTCTTCACCGAGCGCTTGAGGGTGTTCTTCCAACCGGTCCCGCCTAGTTCGAGGGGGGTGTCGGGACCGCCGGACACGGCTTTCTGCGGCGGTATCGACTCCGTGGTCACCTCGTCCTCCGCCTCCGGGCCAGGGCAGCGCCCATGACCAGGATGCCTGCGGCGACCATGGCCAGCGGCCAGTCGCGGCGTACCGCTTGGTTCCGCCTGACCTGCTCCGACGCTTCGGCCGCCTTGACCCGCGCCCTGGTCCTCACCTCGGCGACCTTGGCCTGGGCCCTGCCCTTCACGTCGGCCTTGGCGGCCAGTTGCTCGACGGTCTGCCCGAGACGCTCGCGGGTCTGCTCGATCTCCCGCTGGATGTCCGGCGCGGACTGGGGTGTGGAATCCGGTGCGCTCATCGGTGCGCCCTCCCCTTGATCTCCTCGACATCGGCTTTGACGTCCGCCACCGCCTGCCCGGGAAGCGGAGGCGTGGCCTTGTTCATGCGCTGCTTGCCCAGCAGCGCGGCCAGGCCGGCGGCAGCCAGCAGGACCACACCGACGATGAGCGCGGCCAGCCAGGCCGCCACCGCGCCGCTGATGGCGATGATCGCGCAGGCCAGTAGGCAGCCCACGCCATAGAGGGCTACCACGCCGCTGGCCCCGAACATCCCGGCCCCGAGCGCCGCCTGCTTGCCCTTGCTGGTCATTTCCAGCTGGGCGAGCTTGAGCTCGTCGCGGATGAGCACGGATACCTGCTCGGTCATCGTCTTGACCAGCTCACCGGTCGAATGCTCCTGGTTCTGATCAGGCTGCGTCATGCTTGAACGTTCCATGAGGACTGCTCTCCCTACCGACTGAGCCCGGTGCGCTACCCAGGGGTGAGCGGGTCTAACGCGAACCGGGCAAAAAGAGGCCGCCTCAGCCGGTCAGCTGGTCCTGCACAGCTTAAATTGCTGCTCACGGCCGTCTCAAACGTCACGGCACGGCCTGACCTCAGCGGATCCGGGCCGATCGCGGGTCAGCGGATGCGCACCGCCACCAGGCAGGCGTCGTCGTCGGTGTCGGAGACCGCGGTGGCGAGGATCCGGTCAGCCTGCGCGGCAGCGGTCGGCTCGGCCCCCTCCTGCCCTTCGGGGACGGGAGCCACGGTCGCGACGAATTCGCGGAGCACGTCGACGATGGACTCACCGCGCTGCTCGATCAGGCCGTCGGTGAACAGCAGCAGCGTATCGCCCGGTTCTAGCGGCTGAGTGGCCTCCTCGTAGGTGGCATCCGGGTCCATGCCGAGCAGCACCCCGCCGGGCAGCGGGAGCTCGCAGGCGGACCGGCCGCGCACCAGCACCGGCGGCAGGTGCCCGGCACGGGCCCAGCGCAGCACACTGGTGCCGGGGTTGTAGATCCCGCACACGACGGTGCCGACCACCCCCGCGGTGAGGTCGCACATGACGCCGTTGAGCATCCGCAGCAGTTCGGCCGGGCCGGACCCGGTGATGACCAGGCCGCGCAGCGAGTTGCGGGCCGCCACCATCCCGGTGACCGCGTCGATGCCGTGCCCGGCCACGTCGCCGACCACCAGCAGCACATCCTGGCTGGGCAGCAGCAGCGTGTCATACCAGTCACCGCCGACCAGGTGCCCCTCGCCCGCCGGCCGGTAGCGGACCGCGACGTCGATCCCGGCCGCTTCCACGGGCTGCTCGTCCGGCGGCATGATGGCCTGCTGCAGCCGCAGGGCCAGGAGGTGCTCTTCGGCGACGCGCTGCTCGGTGTCGGCGAGCTGGTCACGGGTGGCGGCCAGGGCCACCTGCGTGTGGTAGTGCGCCGAGATGTCCTGGAAGGCCCCGCGCAACGCCACCACGGCGCCGGCCGCGTCGGTGACCGGCTCGGCGAACACGCGGATCTGGCGGATGCTCCTGTCGTCGGGGTGGACCACCCGGAACGTCGCGGTCAGGGCGTCGCGCTGCTCTGGCAACCGCTGCCGGAAACGCTTCACCACCGGCTTGTCGGCCGCCATCACGTAACTGTGCAGATCGGCCAGCGGGATCTCGGCGCCCGGGCGCGGCGTCAGGCCGAACAGGCCGAACGCCGAGTCGGTCCAGCGCACGGTGCCGGCGACGAGGTCCTCCTCCCAGCCACCCAGGCGGCCGAGCCGCTGGGCGTGATGCAGGACCGCGGCTATGCCGTCGGCTGACCTGTCCCGGTGCCAGGTGAAGATCACACCGTCGAAGAACCTGGCCACCCGCAGATCGGCCAGGGCCTGGTCAGCGGATTCGGCCTCGTTCACCGGCAGCCCGCTGGCCAGCGACTCGCGCAGCGGGCCGGGGACGTACTGGCTCACCCCGTCCGCCAGGACCTGCCTGGCCCGGGCGAACAGGCCCGAGCCGGTCACGCTGGCCGGATAGGCCTCGAGCAGGGTGAGCCTCGTCAAATCGGTGTCGGCCTCCGCCCGGCCGACCGGGTCACGGAAGGCCGGGCTGACGTGCTCGATGCTGAAGTCAGCCAGCTCACCGCCGGCGTCCCTGATGGCCCGGACCACGAGTACCGACTCGGCCAGGTCGTCGAGCAGGGTGTAGACCGCCTCCTTGGGATGCGCGGCGGCTAGGTCGCCGTGGGCCAGGCGGGCCGCGATCACCCGGGCGCAGCCGGCCGCCAGCGAAGACAGGTGCTGGCGGACCTTGGCGGTGAAGGCCATCGAGCCCGGCCAGCTGACCTCCATCACGCCGAGCAGCTCACCACTGCGCTCGCGCAACGCGAGTACCATGCGGGCACCGTCCGGGTCCCCGGCCACCGGGGCCGGATCGGAATCCGGCCGTCCTTCGCTCCACCACAGATCGGCGGCACCGTGAGCGACCCGCTGAGCCGGACAGTCCAGCTGCGGCGGGACGTGCTGCCAGTGGCCGGCCTCGCCCCGGGACAGGCCCTGCTCGCCGAGCAGCACGAGGGTCCCGTCCACTCCGAGAAGCCATACCACCACCGCGACCGCGCCGAGCGGGTCGATGATCTGCGCCGCCAGGGTGCCGGCCAGCTCGGCACCGTCCGCGGCCAGCTCGGCGGCCGCCTCGGCGATCAGCGGCGCGGACCTGGCCGTGATCCCCGGCCTGGTCCCGGGCTGGATAGCGGGCTGGTTCGCGGGCATGGCGCCGTTCGCCGGCTCGGCCAGCACGGCGGCGGCCATATCCGCCAGCGGGATCGCGGTCGCCGCGGACAGCTCGGCGAGCTGCGCCGCCGCCTCGGCCGACGACAAGCCGAGCCGTTCCATGAGCGCGCCCCTGGCCATCGCGACGACGGACTCCTGGGCCACGGAGGCGCGGATGCGGTCCAGCTCGCGGCGCTGGAGGTCGATAACGGTAATCAGGCGCAGCATGTCGTCATCACGACCCGCCACGATCACCCGCCTCCCCTAGCGTCACCCGCTCCCCGAAGCGGCATTCAGGCCGTTGCGCTGCTCAGAAGGTTGCGCTGCTTAGAAGTGTGTCCGGCCCATGATAGTTACTTCCGGTCTACCATCGGTAGAGATCGCACGACCGTGCCGAACGCGTCTGCCCGCGTGCGGCGCTGCTGATGGGAGCGCTTGGTGACTGATACGGTCCAGTCCGGTCCGCGGCTAGACGAATCGGGCCTCGAGCAGTTGCTCGCTGGCCTGACCGCGGTACGAGGCGGCGATTTCAGTACCCGCCTGCCGAAGACTGGTGACCCCCTGATGGACGAGATCGCCACCGTCTTCAACGGGATGGCAGACCAGCTCGACCTGTTCACCTCCGAGGTGACCCGGGTGGCCCGCGAGGTGGGCACCGAGGGCAAGCTCGGCGGCCAGGCGGACGTACCCGGCCTGTCGGGCACTTGGAAAGACCTGACCGAGTCGGTGAACGCGATGGCCGGCAACCTCACCGGCCAGGTGCGCAATATCGCCCAGGTGGCGACGGCGGTGGCCCGGGGCGACCTGAGCCAGAAGATTGACGTGGATGCGCGCGGCGAGATCCTGGAGCTCAAGTCCACGCTGAACACGATGGTGGACCAGCTGTCGTCCTTCGCCGACGAGGTGACCCGGGTGGCCCGCGAGGTGGGCACCGAGGGCCTGCTCGGCGGTCAGGCAGATGTCAAGGGCGTGTCGGGCACCTGGAAGGACCTGACCGAGTCCGTCAACGTGATGGCGGCCAACCTGACCGGGCAGGTGCGGTCCATCGCCGAGGTGACCACGGCGGTGGCCAAGGGCGACCTGAGCCAGAAGATCCGGGTCGACGCGCGCGGCGAGATCCTGGAGCTGAAGGAGACCATCAACACGATGGTCGACCAGCTGTCCGCGTTCGCCGACGAGGTGACCCGGGTGGCCCGCGAGGTGGGCACCGAGGGCAAGCTCGGCGGCCAGGCCGTCGTCCGCGGCGTGTCGGGCACCTGGAAGGACCTGACCGACAACGTCAACGTGATGGCGTCCAACCTGACCGGGCAGGTGCGGTCCATCGCCCAGGTCGCCACCGCGGTCGAGCGCGGCGACCTGAGCCAGCAGATCACGGTCGAGGCCATGGGCGAGGTCGCGGCGCTGGCGGCGACGATCAACCGGATGGTCGGCACGCTGTCCGCGTTCGCCGACGAGGTGACCCGGGTGGCCCGGGAGGTCGGCACCGAGGGCCGGCTGGGCGGCCAGGCGGACGTCAAGGGCGTGGCCGGCACCTGGAAGGACCTGACCGACAACGTCAACTCGATGGCGCAGAACCTGACCGGTCAGGTGCGCAACATCGCCCAGGTCACTACCGCGGTCGCCAACGGCGACCTGTCCAAGAAGATCGACGTCGACGCGCGCGGCGAGATCCTGGAGCTGAAGACGACCATCAACACGATGGTCGACCAGCTGTCCGCATTCGCCGCCGAGGTGACCCGGGTGGCCCGGGAGGTCGGCAGTGAGGGCCGGCTGGGCGGCCAGGCCGAGGTGGAGGGCGTGTCCGGCACCTGGAAGCGGCTGACCGAGAACGTGAACGAGCTGGCCGGCAACCTGACCAGGCAGGTCCGCGCCATCGCCGAGGTCACCAGCGCGGTCGCCTCGGGCGACTTGACCCGGTCGATCTCGGTGGAGGCGCAGGGCGAGGTCGCCGAGCTCAAGGACAACATCAACGCGATGGTCCAGTCGCTGCGCGAGACCATCCGGGCCAACCAGCAGCAGGACTGGCTGAAGACCAACCTGGCCCAGATCGCGGGCATGATGCAGGGCCACCGGGACCTGGCCGTGGTGGCCGAGCTGATCATGGACGAGCTGGTCCCGCTGGTCGGCGCGCAGCACGGCACGTTCTTCCTGTCCGAAGCGGCGGGCAGCGATACCCAGCTGAGGCTGATCGCCGGCTACGGGCTGCGGGCGGACAAGATTGGCGGGTCCGCGCCGACCCAGTACCGGCTGGGCCAGTCGCTGATCGGCCAGGTCGCCAAGAGCAAGCGGTCGATCGTGATCACGGACCTGCCCGAGGGCTACGTGAAGATCTCCTCCGGGCTCGGCGAGGCGCCGCCGGCGAACCTGGCCGTGCTGCCGATCCTGTTCGAGGACCAGGTACTCGGCGTCATCGAACTCGCCTCGTTCAACTCGTTCAGCCCGGTGCAGACCGACTTCCTCGAGCAGCTGACCGAGACCCTCGGGGTCAACTTCAACACGATCATCGCGAACGCCCGCACCGACGCGCTGCTCGAGGAGTCGCAGCGGCTCACCTCCGAGCTCCAGACGCGGTCCGGGGAGCTGCAGGACCAGCAGGTCGAGCTGCAGCGGTCCAACGCCGAACTGGAGGACAAGGCGGCGCTGCTGGCCGCGCAGAACCGCGACATCGAGACCAAGAACGCCGAGATCGAGCAGGCCAGGCAGGAGATCGAGGAGCGCGCCCGCCAGCTCGCACTGGCCTCGAAGTACAAGTCACAGTTCCTCGCGAACATGTCACACGAGCTGCGCACACCGCTGAACAGCCTGCTCATCCTGGCCCGGCTGCTGGCGCAGAACCCGGGCCGGAACCTCACCGCCAAGCAGGTCGAGTACGCCAACGTCATCCACTCGGCCGGCTCGGACCTGCTGCAGCTGATCAACGACATCCTGGACCTGTCCAAGGTCGAGGCGGGGCGGATGGACATCCACGCGGAGCAGTTCCCGCTGTCCGCGCTGCTCGAGGACATCCAGGCCACGTTCCAGCCGCTCACCGCCGAGAAGGGGCTGGACTTCTCCGTCGAGGCGGGCGCCGAGGCACCGGCCAACCTGCTCACCGACCGGCAGCGGCTCCGCCAGGTACTCGGCAACCTGCTGGCGAACGCGGTCAAGTTCACCGAGCACGGGCACGTCCTGCTGCGTGTGGCCCGGGCCGGGCGGCGCACCCGGGACGGCGGCGAGGTGCTGGCGTTCTCGGTGGCCGACACCGGGATCGGCATCGCGCCGGAGAACCTCACCACCATCTTCGGCGCATTCCAGCAGGGCGACGGCACGCTCAGCCGGAGGTACGGCGGTACCGGCCTTGGCCTGTCGATCGCCCGGGAGGTCGGTGCCCTGCTCGGCGGGGAGATCACCGCGGAGAGCGAACTCGGCCGCGGCAGTACCTTCACCTTGTACCTGCCGTGTGAGCTGCCCGGGGCCGAGGCTGACGAGGCGAGCGCGGGGAGCAACGGCGTGGCGGTCGCGCCCAACGGCGAGGCGCACGCCGAGGCGACCGAGGCCCTGCAGCTACAGCCGGCCGTGCCGGACGACGCGGCGGCCAGCGGCCGGCGCCTGCTGGTGCTCGAGGGGGCACGCGGCGGCCTGCTGACGCTGCTCGCCTACAGTGCGGTGTCCGACCTGACCGGTATCCACGGGTCGGTGCACGTGGGCACCGCGGTCAGCCCGGAGCAGGGTATCGAGGCCCTCAGTTCGGCTCCGCACCAGTGCGTGGTGCTGGACCTGGGGCTCGAGGACGCGTCCGCATTCGCCTTCCTCGAGCGGCTGCAGGAGGACCCGGAGCTGCGGGACCTCCCGGTGCTCGCGCACACCAGGGATAAGATCGACAGCGCACAGGCCAGGCTGGCCCGGCTGCGCTTCGGCGCCCAGCCGCTGGAGCTGCTGCCCTCGCTCGACGAGCTGCGCGAGCGGATCACCCTGCACCTGTCCGCGGCCCAGCCTGACCAGGTGCCCGCGCTGATCAGCGAGCCGACCGGGACGGCGGCCGGAGCGCGGGCCACCGCGCAGGCCGAGGGGCACGAGGCGCTGCACGGCCGACGGGTCCTGGTGATCGACGATGACCCGCGCAACGTGTTCGCCATCACCAGCACGCTCGAGCTGCACGGGATGACCGTGACCCAGGCGGCCAACGGGCGCAAGGGCATCGAGGCGCTGCTGGGCGCCGAGGACACCGACCTCATCCTGATGGACGTGATGATGCCGGAGCTCGACGGCTACACGACCATGAACAAGATCAGGCAGATGCCCGCCTTCGCCACCCTGCCTATCATCGCGGTGACCGCGCGGGCCATGCCCGGCGACCGGGAGAAGAGCATCGCCGCCGGGGCCAGCGACTACGTGACCAAGCCCGTGGACACCGACGAGCTTCTCGCCTGCATGGAGCGCTGGCTCAGCGGCAGGTTACGGCGTGGCGGCTGAGGCCGGACGTCAGCGGCGGCGGGCCCAGCTCGCGAGGGCGAGTCCGGCCGCGGCCGTGACCACCGCGGTGGCCGCGGCCGCCGCGGGATGGTGGGATACGAGCAGCTGCGCGCTGCGGCGGTGCGACTTGTTGTCGAACTCCCCGTGGGCGCCGTGGTCGTCGCCCCGAAGCTCGTCGACCGGCTCCCAGAGGTTATCCGGCCGCCCGGCTTCCGGCTCGCCGGTCTGCTGCGAGTCGTAGCCGGTCCTGGCCAGGTACCGGTCGAGCAGGGCCGGCGCCACCCGGTTGGCCAGGATCGTGGCCGCCGTGGTCGCGCCGACGAAGTACTGCTTACGCCGCGGGTGGTCGGCGGCGTAGACGATGCCGCGGGCCGCCACCTCCGGCTGGTAGATCGGCGGGACCGGCTGCGGGTGCCGGGGCAGCCTGGAGCGCACCCAGGAGAACTGCGGCGTGTTGACCGCCGGCATCTGCACCACGGTGACATGGACATTGGATTTGTCGTGGCGGAGCTCGCAGCGCAACGACTCGGTGAACCCGTTGATCGCGTGCTTGCCGCCGCAGTAGGCCGATTGCAGCGGAATGCTACGGGCCCCGAGCGCCGACCCGACCTGGACGATGACCCCGTGGTCGCGCGGCCGCATCCGGGCCAGGGCCGCCATGGTGCCGTGCACGAAACCGAGATAGGTCACGTCGGTGACCCGCCGGAACTCCTCCGGGGTGATCTCCGCGAACGGGGCGAATACCGAGGCGAACGCCACGTTGACCCACACGTCGATCGGGCCGAACGCGTCTTCTATCTCCGAGGCCGCCCGGTCGAGGAGGGCAAAGTCCGCCACGTCGGCCGGCACGGCCAGCGCGGTCCCGCCGGCCCGCTCGACGTCGCGGACGGCGCCTTCCAGGCCCGCGCGGCCGCGCGCGATCAGCGCGACACGGTCTCCGCGCTGACCGAAAAGCCGGGCCGCGGCGCGGCCGATGCCGGCGCTCGCTCCGGTGATGGCAACGGTCTGAGTCACGTGTCCTCCTTCACAGCGGGCTAGGCCGCGACCCTTCGCCTGGCGGCGGCGGCCGCGCGCCGCTTGCGGCGGCGCTCCCGCTGCCGGTCTTCCGGGGTGGTACCGCCCCAGATGCCGTAGACCTGGTCGTGGCTGAGCGCGAACTCCAGGCACTCACTCCTGACTGCGCACCCGGCGCAGATCTTCTTGGCCCGTGCGATCTGCCGTTCCGCCGGGCCGGCCGAGGAGATCGGGAAGAAGAGATCTGGATCCGCGGATTGACAGGCACCTGCCGAACGCCAGTTCGCGGCGCTCCCACTCGCACTCATCGCGTGTCCTCGCATGGGGTCTGAGCTGGTGTCAGCGTTCCGTCCGCTGCCCACCGGGCCGGCGCCTACACCTCGGACGGGGAAGTTTTTCCGCACCTGAGGGCGGGCGCGGTTTGAGGAACGACCCGGGAGGTAGAGGCGCGCTCGTGAGTAGCGGACCAGTTGTGACGGCGGTGGAGACCGCCGTCTACGTGATCCCGACCGACGAACCCGAGGCCGACGGCACGCTGACTTGGGACAAGACGACCATGGTGCTGGTCAGGGCGCGGGCCGGGGGCGAACAGGGGCTCGGCTGGAGCTACGCTTCGGCCGCGGCTCAGACCGTCATCACCGAGATGCTGGCCGACGTGGTGACCGGGCGGGACGCCTTCGACATCGCGGGCATGGCCGAAGCCATGGCCAGGCAGGTCCGCAACATCGGCCGGCCGGGCGTGGCGGCGACCGCCATCTCCGCGGTGGATATCGCCCTGTGGGATCTGAAGGCCAGGCTGCTCGCCCAGCCGCTGGCCGGCCTGCTCGGCAGTGCCCGCGAGGACGTGCCCGTGTACGGCAGCGGCGGCTTCACCAGCTACGACGACTCGCGCACCCGGCAGCAGCTCAGCGAGTGGGTGGAGAAGGAGCGCATCCCCCGGGTCAAGATCAAGATCGGCGAGTCGTGGGGCGCGAACGAGCGCCGGGACCTGGCACGCGCCGAGCTGGCCCGCGAGGTGATCGGCCCGCATGCCGAACTCTACGTGGACGCCAACGGCGGCTACTCGGCGGGCCAAGCCGTCCGGGTCGCGGACGAGCTGTCCGCGATCGGCGTCAGCTGGTTCGAGGAGCCCGTGTCCTCGCAGGATCTCGCGGGCCTGGCCGCCGTCCGGCAGCAGGTGCGGCCCGATGTGGCGGCCGGCGAGTACAGCTGGTCGCTAGCCGACTCCGCGCGGCTGATCGAGGCCGGCGCCGTCGACTGCCTGCAGCTCGACGTGACCCGGTGCGGCGGCGTCACGGAGTTCATCCGCGGCGCGGCGCTGGCGGCGGCAAACCACCTGCAGGTCTCCGGGCACTGCGCTCCCAACCTGCACGCACACGTCGGGGTGGCGGTGCCGAACCTGCGGCACGTGGAGTACTTCCACGACCACCAGCGGATCGAGCGGCTGTTCTTCGACGGAGCGCTCGACCCCGCGGGCGGCACCCTGCATCCCGACCCGGACCGCCCGGGCCACGGCCTGACGCAGCGGCATGCCGATACGGAGCGTTACCGGCGCAGCTGAACGGTGGCCGACCCTCAGCGGCCTCCTGGCGCCGCGCAGCATGCGCCCGCGGTACCGGTTTGTCAACCCGTACGGCACCCTGGTGTGACGAGCATCACATCGCTTGACGTTTATTCGCCTCGGGTCGGGCACACCGTACACGTCCGTAATTCCCAGGGTCCTAGGAGGCCACCTTGACGAGGGGAACCCTCCGGAAGCCGACGGCAGGAACCGCCGCCGATCCGACGGTCGTCGGCACCGCCCCTGACATCAGCATTCACCCAGGGGACCGTACGGAGCTGAAGGAGCTATCCGACAACGCCCTCCTTGGCAAGATCCGGGCGCTGCCGAGGGACAGCGAGCTGCGCGCCGCCGTCTGCGAGATCCTTGTGGACCGCTACCAGAAGCTGGTCCGCTCGTGTGTCAGGCAGTACCGCGGCAGCCCCGAACCAACCGAAGATCTCATGCAGGTCGGGTACGTCGGCCTGCTCAAGGCGATAAACAACTACAACCCCGAGGTCGGCGACAGCCTCTCCGCCTACGCGCAGCCCTGCATTAGCGGCGAGATCAAGCGGCACTTCCGGGACAAGCGGTGGCAGATCCATGTCCGCCGGTCAGCCCAGGAACTCCTGCTCGAACTGCGCAAGGCCACCGAGGAACTCACCCAGCAACTGGGCCGGTCACCTGAAGAAGCCGAACTGGCCGAACGGCTGGGGGTCAGCCGGGACGACATGCAGGAGGCCCGCCAGGCGGACCTCGTGTTCAGCACCTACTCGCTGGACGCCCCGATGTCCGACCGGGACGACCCCGCCCTCCTCGCGGACATGCTCGGCGACGACGATCCGGAAGTCGCCCACACCATCGACATGGAGGCCGTCAACAAGCACTGGGACGAGTTGCCCGAGCGCGAGCAGCGCATCCTGGTCATGCGCTTCTACGGCAACCTGACCCAGACCGAGATCGGCGAACGCCTCGGCATCTCGCAGATGCACGTGTCCCGGCTCCTCGCCCGCGCGCTCGGTCACCTGAAGAGCCGCCTGCTCGATTCGGCCGAGACCGACACCCCTCACTCAGCCGCCACGGCCTGACACAGCGGAAGGACCATCATGAAAACGGGAGTGGGCCTAGCCCTGATCGCCGTCGGCGCGATTCTCGCCTTCGCCGTGACTACCAATACATCGGTCTTCAACCTGCACACGGCCGGCTGGGTGCTTATCATCGTCGGCCTCGTCGGGATCGCGATCCCGCGCCGCGGCTACGGCTGGGTCGGGCGCCGCGTGTTCACGCGGCAGACCCGCTGGCGTCCCGGCGGCCGGGTCGAGGAGGTCACCTACCCGGCCTACGTGAACCGGAACCCGGCCAACACCCGGGTCCAGGCTGGCCTGCCCGCCCCGGGTGCGCTCGGCAGCCCGGAGGCCGCGAGCCACATCGACGGTAACTCCAGTACCCGCGATCTCACTGCTGAGGTGCGCCCCGCCCGTGAGACGGAGGTCATCGAAGACGTCTACGAAGAATGACCCCGGCGCCACGAGCGCACGCAGGTAACGACGGCGCGGTCGGGGGCCCCGCCCGCAAAGCGAACCCAACTGTAGGAAGCCTTAGGAGAGATCATGGTCATCACGCTTTCCGTCATCATCTGGTGGATCCTCATCGGCCTTGTGGTCGGCGCGGTAGCCCGCCTGGTCATACCCGGACGCCAGCACATCGGGATCATCGTGACGATCCTCATCGGGATCGTGGCCGCCATCGTCGGCGGGATCCTGACGGCCGCGCTGCTCGGAGCCGGCCACACGGTGATCACGTTCATCGTCGCCGTGCTGCTCGCGGCGCTCGCCGTCAGCGCGTTCACCACCCGCGGCTACGGCCGGTACCACACCCGCAGCCGCCGTCGGCCGGCCTGGCGTCGCTAGTAGCCAGCCGCCAGGCAGCTCGATCAGCTAGGTCACGGGTCCGCCGGGGCGATTCCCGCCCCGGCGGACCGTTACGTTAAGGCGCGACATCGCCGCCGGTCAGCTCGGCGAGGAGCTGGGCTAGGTGCACTCCTTCCCGGCCGGTGCGGCCGGCGGCCAGCTGGGTGCGGCAGGAGAACCCGTCCGCCAGGACCACCGTGTCCGGGTCGGCCGAACGCGCCGCGGGCCACAGCCCGCGCTCGGCGCAGGCCGTGGACACGTCGTAGTGCCCGCGCTCGAAGCCGAAGTTGCCGGCCAGCCCGCAGCACCCGGTGTCGAGGACCTCGACGTCGACGCCGCAGCGCCGCAGGATCTCGGTGTCGGGGTCGAAACCCATGATCGCGTGCTGGTGGCAGTGCACCTGGGCGATGGCGCGGCGGCCGCGGTCCCCGCCGGGGGGGACGGGACCATCTCGGCGGAGGCTTTCCAGCAGGCCGCCCGGGCGCCAGCCCGCCTCGGTGAGCAGTTCGGCCAGGGTCCTGGTGCGGTCGGCGAGCAGCCGGGCGTCGTCGGAACCGAGGAGTTCGGCCGCGTCGGAACGGAACACCGCCGCGCAGCTCGGCTCGAGGACCACTACCGGCACCCCGGCCCGCAGTTCGGGCCGCAGGGTCGTGATCGTGCGGCGGAGCATGCGCCCGGCCATACCGAGCTGGCCGGTGGAGATCCACGTCAGCCCGCAGCATAGCGGCTTGGACGGCACCTCCACCTGGAATCCCGCCCGCTCCAGCACGGTCACGGCCGCCTGGGCTACCTCGGGGTGGAAGTAGTTGCTGAACGTGTCCGGCCAGAGGATCACGCGTCGCCCGGAGGATGAGGCCGAACGGGCCAGGGTAGTGCCGCGGTACCGACGGGTGAACGCCTGCCCGGCGAAGTGTGGCAGCGTCCGCCGCGGGTCGATTCCCCCGGCCCGTTTGGCCGCCGAAGAGATCCCCGGAGTACGGCCGGCCAGGTTCACCGCCGTGGCCAGGCCGGGCACGGCCGTGATCAGCCGGGCCAGCAGCGGGAGCCAGCCCATCGAGTAGTGCGACGCGGGCCTGACCCGGCCCGCGTAGTGGTGCGCGAGGAACTCCGCCTTGTAGGTGGCCATGTCCACGCCCACCGGGCACTCCTTGCGGCAGCCCTTGCAGGCCAGGCACAGGTCCAGGGCGTCGCGGACCTCGGTCGAGTGCCAGCCCTCGCTGACCACATCGCCCCGGACCATCTCCATCAGCAGCCTGGCCCGGCCCCGGGTGGAATGCTGTTCCTCCCGGGTGACCCGGTAGCTGGGGCACATCACCCCGCCCTCGTCGCCGCGGCACTTGCCGACGCCGACGCAGCGGGAGGCCGCGCTGGAGAACTTTCCATCGTCGTGCGGGTAGCCGAAGAACGTCCGCGGCTCGCGCGGGAACCAGCCGCGCAGGGTGAGGTTCTCATCCAGCCGGTACGGCCGGACCACCTTGCCCGGGTTCATCCGGTCGTCCGGGTCGAACACGTCCTTCATCTCGCCGAAGGCGCGGATCAGCTCGGGACCGAACATCTTAGGCAGCAGCTCACCCCGGGACTGGCCGTCGCCGTGCTCGCCGGACAGCGAGCCGCCGTAGGACACCACCAGGTCGGCCGCGTCCTCGGCGAAGGACCGGTAGTTCGCGATGCCCGCGTCGGTGCGCAGCTCGAAGGGGATGCGGGTATGCACGCAGCCCTGGCCGAAGTGCCCGTACAGCGACGCACCACGGTAGCCGTGCCGGGTCAGCAGGGTGCGGAAGTCGCGCAGGTAGTCGCCGAGCCGTTCGGGAGGGACCGCGGCGTCCTCCCAGCCCTCGTGGGTCTCGTGCTTGCCGGGCGGGTAGGCGGTGGCGCCCAGGCCGAGTTCGCGGACCTGGTTGAGCTCGTCCTCCACCGCCGGATCCTCGATGTACGCTACGTGCGGCCTGGGGTGGTCGCCGTCGGCCTGGACCGCGTCGATCAGCGCCCGGGCCCGATCGTGGGCCTGTTTCTCGGTGTCGCCGCCGAACTGCACCATCAGCCAGCCCGACCCTTCCGGCAGTCTGTCCAGCGCGTGCCCGGCCAGGTGCTCCTCGCGCTCCAGCGAGATGAGCACGTCGTCTAGGCCCTCGCAGGCCAGCGGGGAATGGGAGGTGACGAGCGGGACGACGTCGGCGGCCTCGGCGATGTCCGGGTAGCCGAGCACGACCAGGGACCGGAACTTCGGGATCTCCACCAGGCCGATCTCGGCGGTCAGCACGGTCACCAGCGTGGACTCGCTGCCGACCAGGGCCTTAGCCACGTGGAACTGCTTCTCCGGCAGCAGGTAGTCCAGGTTGTAGCCGGAGACGCGGCGCGGGATGTCCGGGTAGCGGGTCCTGATCAGGCCCAGGTAGTTGTCCCTGATGGCGCGCAGGCGGCGGTAGATGTCGGCCTTGCGGCCGCCCGCGGCCAGGATATGCTCGTAGTCGACGTCGCTGGTCAGGCCGGTCCAGGTACGCAGCCCGTCGTAGGTGAGGATCTCGAGCCTTCGCACCGAGTCGGCCATCTTGCCGTAGGCCTGGGCGGTCGAGCCGCAGGAGTTGTTGCCGATCATGCCGCCGATCGTGCAACTGACGTGCGTCGACGGCTTCGGCCCGACCATCAGCCCGTACTTCCGCACCGCGTCGTTCACCTTGTCCAGCGCGGCGCCCGGCTGGACTATCGCGGTCCGGCCGCCCGGATCCACCGAGACCACCTGATGGCAGTACTTGGTCCAGTCGATCACCACGGCCGTATTGCAGCACTGCCCGGCCAGGCTAGTCCCGCCGCCGCGGGACAGCACGGGGGCGCCGAACTCGGCGCAAACGCCGATAGCCGCCGCGACCGCGTCCGCGCTGCGCGGCATCACCACGCCCAGCGGCGGCTGGCGGTAGTTGGACCCGTCGTGCGCGTAGGCACCCCTGGTCCCCGGATCGAACCTGACCTCGCCGTCTACCCGGTCCGCGAGTACCTGGCTGAGCTTGCCGGTGTCCATGCCCGAAGTCACCTTCCGCGCGACGCTGGGACCGGCTCCGGCTACCCGGACGGGTACTAGTTACTCGCCTTGGTTTTCGGCTCCTCGCCGCTGTAGGCGGCCACGACCTCGGTGGCAACCTCGGTGACCTTGACGTGGCGGCGCTGCGATTCCTGGCGCAGGCGCTTCAGCGCCTCGTCGGCGTCGCAGCCGAGGGCGTGCATCAAGATGCCTTTGGCCTGGTCGGTGACCGACCGGGCCACCACCGCGTCCTTGAGCTGGCTGGCAGTGCGCTGGGCCTGGTTGTAGGCGGTGGCGTTGGTGAGCATCGCCCCGCCGAACGCGGCGAGCATGTCGGCCATCGGGTTGGATTCGGCGTCGAGGACACCGGGGCGCACCCCGAACAGCGACAGCACCAGGGCTCCGCGGGGCAGCTCGCGCACCAGGTGAACCGAGCAGCGGACCCCTCGGCGCAGCGCCGCTTCGGCGAAATCGGGCCAGCGCGCCTCGTCGAGTGTGTCGGGGCAGCTGACGGCGACACCGGCCTCGGCCGCCTCGACCAGCGGCCCTGAGCCGCTCCTCAGCTGAAGATCAGCGAGCTCGGCCAGGTCGGGATGGGTGGCCGCGGCGCTGACGACCGCTCCGTCCTGCCAGACGGCGGCGTGCGCCCCCGAGCAGGAGGGCACCTGCCAGGCGGCCAGCTCGGTGAGCTTGTTCAACGATCTGGCCTCGCCGCCGTTGGTGAGGCTCAGCAGTTCCGCTGCTCCGTGCCCGAGCTGCTCGATCGCCACCGGCTCCTCCGTCCCTGACCCAGTCTGGCAGGCTGTTCTAGCAGGCCCCGGACGGGCTAGCCGCGGTCGCGAACGTCCGGGGCGCCAGGGGGACTGCCTGCTCGTTCGCTGTCAGGCTGGTGAACCGGGCGGCCTGGCCCGCGGTGCAGGCGAGCCGCGCGGTGGCGGAGATGGTCTTGCGCACCGCCACCTTCACGGTCCTGCCCGACACCGGGCACGAGGGCCGGGTGCTCAGCGGCGAGACACCGCCTACCGAGTAACCCGCCTCGCAAGCAGCGGCGCTGCTGCGGGTGCCGCCGCCGAGTAGCGCGCCGACGATGATCGCAGCGAACATGACCGGGATCAGCACGATCGCGTACATGGCCGTGCCATGCTGCAGCCAGCGCAGCCGCTTGCGGGCAAGCCGTTCCCTCCCGATCGGCTCACCGGCGTTGAGGCGGCCGAAGATCGCGTACATGGACGCCAGATGGGGCTCACTTGCCCGCAGGGCGCCTTCCATCCGGTCCAGTGCGCGCTGCTGGCAAGCGGGCAGGGCCATCGACACTCACATCCTCACCGAGGTTCCAGAGCCGTAACGATCGCGGCTGCGGAAACCGTCGCCTACCCGGGCTCACGGAGAGCAAACAACCGAGGCGGACGTGGTGTCAGGCCGCATACGGCATGGTTTCGTTAGTGTAACGGGCACGAGGGAGCAGTCGCGACGGAATGGGATTAGTCACGCACGGAGGCGGTAACTTCGCTGGCGGCCCGCTGACTGAGTGACACGCGGACCAGCGCCGCAGCGAGCCTGCCGGGCTGACCGCTGGCCGTCAGCAGCCCGGCTAGCGACTCACGGTCGGCGGGCAGCCGGACCCGGTGCGCGCCGCTGGTTACCCTGGCGTCCACGTACGGGGCAACACCTGGCCATACATCCTGGACTTCCCGCAGGAAGATGCTCGCGCCGGTCGGCCCGACCCCCGGAAACTCGATCAGCCGCGAAGCAACGCCACCCGCGTCGCCGCCCGCGTCGTCGCGCAGCTTGCGCAGGTCCCCGTGCCATTTTCCGGCCAGCAGCTCGGCGCCGTCGCCGAGCATGGTCGCGGTGCGCTCGTCATACCGCCGGTAGTGGCCGCGGCCCAGCGCGTCCACCCGGTCCTGCCAGCTGGCCTCGCTCATCGCCTTCGGGCTCCGGTAACCGGCCGCGAACAACTCACGCGCGGCGGCGACCGCGGTTTCCGCCGTGATGGGCGCGCTCAGCAGCGTGGCCAGCACGAGTAGCTGGTAGAGAGGACCCGGGCGGTCGGCCAGCCGGATGCCGGCGTCCTCGGCGTACAGCCGCCCGTGCCGGGCAAGCAGCTCTCCCACGATCGATTCAGGCTTGCCTGTCATAGGCTTTCCAGCGCGAGATCACCGACGGACACGACGCCCACCGGTATCCCGTCCCGCAGCACCGGGATGCGGCGCACCGCGTGCTCGCGGACCAGCCGGGAGGCCTGGGCCAGGTCGTCGTCAGGGCCAAGCACCATCAGCTCGCTGCTGCAGATGTCGCCGATGGGGGTGGTCCGCGGATCACGGTTCTCGGCCAGCACCCGTACCGTGATGTCCCGGTCGGTGACGAGCCCGCTGAGCCTGCCGTCGGTCAGCACCAGGACGGTGCCGATCCCCTGCTGTTTCATGACCCTCGCCGCGGCGGACACCGATTCGCCCGGCGCCATGCAGGCCGGCGCCGCTGACATGATGTCGCGTACCTTCCCCATCGTGCCCCACCTCCTCCTGCACTGATTCGGATGACGCTACCCCAGGGGGCCGGGCGCAAACAGCAGGTGAACGCCGGGCTCGTGCTCCGCCTGACCGCGTCACACGGCCACGGCCATCGCGCTGAGCTGGGCCAACGCGAGGTCAGGCTCGTCTTGCATGGCCAGGTCGCCCAGCGACACGATGCCCGCGACCTGCCCGTCCTCGAGGACGGGCAGCCTGCGCACCGCATGCTGGCGCATCAGGCGCATGGCTTCGTGCACGTCGGCGTCCGCGTCCACCCCGATCAGGTTCCCGCTGCTCAGCGGGCCAACCGGCTCGTCAGCTCCCCTTCCCTCGGCGACCGCCCTGACCGCCAGGTCCCGGTCGGTGACCAGCCCGTACAGCCACTCGTTGCCGACGACGAGGAGGGCGCCAACCCCCCAGTCCCGCATGGCTCGGGCGGCTTCGCCGACCGACTGGTGGTAATCCACCCCGACGGGGCCGGGAGTCATCACGTCACGCACCTTGGCGTCCATGATGTGTCGCGCCTCCTCCGTCTCGCGGATGCGTACCTCTTGACATCCGCGCTACCTGAGGCGGCCGCGCTTAAACTACGCACGGCCGAGAAGGCGGTCGAGGGCGCGGCCGACCTCCTCGGCCAGAGCGGCGTCGGCGTGGCCCGCGGCAGTGCTGGCCGGACGGGGACCCGCCGCCAGGACCAGCCCGGGAGTGCGCGCAGCCTCGGGCTCCCGGACCAGGCCGCAGTCCAGGCATTCGACCTGGCCGAGGCGCCGGATCAGGTGCGCGCTGGCGCACCTGGAGCAGGACTCGAGCTCAGCGGTCCACTCGCCCGACTCCTGGCACGCCGGGCAGACCAGGACGAGCTCGTCGCGCAGCACGCCCCGGCGCCAGGGGCTCTTCCCCCGCTCCGGGTCCGTCTGCCGCACGCCGCAGCGGTAACACGGCAATCCCCCAGGCCTCCTCGGACCGCGGCGCTAGCCGAGCGCGGCGAGCGCCTTCGAGTATTCGGTGAGATCGCGCGCCTGCGGGGTCGGGTTGACGACCTTCCACCGCACGACGCCGTCCTTGCCGATGATGAACGTCCCCCGGATCGCGAAACCGCGTTCGGAGTCGAACACACCGTACAGCCTGGCCACCTCGCCGTGCGGCCAGAAGTCCGACAGCAGACCGAACTGGAAATGCTCGGCGTCAGCCCAGGCGCGGTGGGCGAAGGTGGAGTCCACCGAGACCGTGAGCAACTCGACGTCGTCTCGGTTGACCTCGGGGAACTCGTCACGCAGGGAGCACAGCTCGCCCGTGCACACGCCGCTGAACGCCAGCGGATAAAAGACCAGCACGACGTGCTTGGCGCCACGGAAGCCCGACAGCCTGACGGGCGTGCCGTGCTGGTCCCTGAGCTCGAAGTCGGGCGCCTGGTCGCCTACTTCTACCGCCATTGGTGGTCCTTTCACTGAAGACGCGAAAATGCCGTACACCCACCAAGTCTGCCACCGATGCGAGGGCGCGAAAACCAGGACCGTTCGGGATGAAAACCAGGTGAACGGCCGGTTAGCGGCGCTGAGACGCCGACCCTCCAGACCCTGATCAGGGTCTCATCGGCGCGCCTTGGGCGCGACCAGCCGACTGCCTGACCAGTCGCGGGCCGCGCTCACGCTCGAGGTCTGCGACAGGCCGGCCGTGGGTGCGGCCTCGCCGATGTCGCTCGGCTCGACATGACCCTCCCGGCCCGCCTTCGGCGTGAGCAGCCAGATGTACCCCCCGTCGGCAAGCGGCGTGAGCGCGTCGACCAGCGCATCAACGAGGTCGCCGTCCCCGTCTCGCCACCACAATAGGACTACGTCGACCACGTCGTCGTAGTCTTCGTCGACCAGCTCCACGCCGTCTATCCGGGTGATCGCGCCGCGCAGCTGCTCGTCGCAATCATCGTCGTAGCCGATCTCCTGCACCACCTGGCCCGGTTTGATACCGAGCCGCTCGGCCTGGCCGCGTTCGTCCTGCGCCT
>Ga0335081_10002069_pt1 | contig 31649 bp, 22 predicted proteins | sample Lox_Sample_35_FD_206713 | JGI IMG/M metagenome (GOLD analysis project Ga0335081, IMG submission 206713) | Soil microbial communities from Loxahatchee National Wildlife Refuge, Florida, United States - Lox_Sample_3.5 | ecosystem: Environmental > Terrestrial > Soil > Wetlands | place: USA...
CAGATCGACCACCAGCACGCCGTCCTGCATGTCCTGGATGATGAGCCGGTTGACCTGCTCGAGGTTGGCCACGTCGATGCCGCGCTGGAGCGCCAAGTCCTCGCTCGCCTTGGTGTAGCGGCCCAACGCGAGAGCGATGCCCACGGTAGCGAAATAGCCGAAGCCAACCAGCCCCGTCTGGAAGAGCTGCGCGGCGGGAATCGCGCCCTGGAGGTAGCGCCAGCCGTCGAGGCCGAGCAGCGCCACGCTGGTGAGCGCCGCGTGAAAGAAGGCGACCTGGGTGCGCATGAGCCAGCCGCTGGCCGCGAGCTGGGGGAAGAGCAGGATCGAGAGCTGCCCGGCGGCGGTTCCGCCGGCGTAGATGAGCAGCGACAAAAAGCACACGTCGCCCCCGAGCAGCGCTACCAGCAGGACGGGCAGCGGCAGCGGCTGGATGTCGCGCTGCACCCACATGAAGGCGGCCAGCCCATAGACGAAATACAGGCCGGCGGCGGTGATGAAGGCGTTGGGCACGAACACCGCCATCGTGCGCAGATCGAAGAACAGCGCGACGCCGAGCAATATCGCACCGCACACGGCGCGATACAGTCCAACGATCCACAGGATGCGCCGCGTCGAATCGTTGATAAGGGACGGCAGGGCCGGCGGCTCGAACGGGGGAACCGCGGGGCGCGGCTGCATCAGATCAGGCATGGCTCGCGCAATCGCCCGCCGGGCAGGCGTAGCCGCCGCGCACCGACTTCGCCTCCGCGCGCGGCAGGTACACGCCGCAGCGCAAGCAGCGCACCATCGGCTGGGCAACGCGAGCGGCGGGCGCGCGGCCTGAGGTTTCCCGCGCGCGCCGCGCGCGGGCCTTGCGCAGATTGGCGATGCGCAGCGCGAGCATCACCACGAGGATGACGATCAGCCAGGCGACGATCTTCGCCATGGCCTCACACGACCTTGCCGGGGTTGAGCAGGTCGCCCGGATCGAGCGCGTGCTTCACGCGGCGCATCAGCTCCAGCTCGAGTTCGCTCTTGTAGCGCGCGAGCTCCCCCCGCTTGAGCTGCCCGATCCCGTGCTCGGCGCTGAAGCTGCCGCCAAGCTCCCGCACGAGGTCGTAGACGATGCGGTGCACGCGCGGGCTCTCGAGCAGGAATGCCGCGGGCGCGACGTCCGGCGGCGCCACGAGGTTGTAGTGCAGGTTGCCGTCGCCCAGATGCCCGAAGACGACGTAGCGCACGCCGCGGAAGGCCGCGTCGAGCCGCGCCTGCGCCTCGCGCAGGAAGGCCGGAACGCTCGACACCGGAAGGCTCACGTCGTGCTTGATGTTGAGCCCCTCGCGACGCTGGGCTTCCGGGATGTGCTCACGCAGGCTCCAGAGCGCGTCGGCCTGCGCCGCGGACTGGGCGATGGTCGCGTCGCGCGCGGTGCCGCTCTCCACCGCCGTTGCGAGCGCGGCCTCGAGCTGCGAGGCGAGCGGCGAATCGGCGGCAGGGTCGTCCGCCTGGATGAGCGCGTACCAGGGATGCCCGGGGAGCGGATCGGCGAAGGCGGGGAAGATCCGGCGCGTGACATCCACGCTCGGGCGCGACACCAGCTCGAAGCCGGTGAGCCGGTCGCCCAGCGCCGGCTTGAGCTCGCCGAGCAGCGCCACGGCCGCGTCGACGTCGGCGAGCGCGGCGAAGGCGGTCGCCGAGACGCGCGGCTTGGGGAAGAGCTTGAGCACCGCCGCGGTGATGATCCCGAGGGTGCCCTCGCTGCCGAGGAAGAGCTGCTTCAGATCGTAGCCGGTGTTGTCCTTGCGCAGTCCCTTCAGTCCGCCCCATACCCGCCCGTCCGCAAGCACCACTTCGACGCCGAGCACCAGATCGCGGGCGTTGCCGTAGCGCAGCACGGCGGTGCCGCCGGCGTTGGTGGACAGATTGCCCCCGATCGTGCAGCTGCCTTCCGCCGCAAGCGACAGGGGGAACAGCAGGCCCGCAGCATCGGCCGCCTGCTGGACCGCGGCCAGGACAACGCCGGCCTCGACCGTCAACGTGGCGTTGGCGGGATCGAGGGCGCGCACGCGGTTGAGGCGGGCGAGCGAAAGCACGATCTCGACGCCGGTCGCATGCGGCGTGGCGCCGCCGCACAGGCTGGTGTTGCCGCCCTGCGGCACGATGCCTGCGCTTCGCTGCGCGCAGCAGCGCACCACGGAGGAGACCTCCGCGGTGCTGCCCGGACGGACCACGGCCCGCGCACGTCCGTGGAAGGCGTCGCGCCAGTCGCTGACATAGGGCGCGACATCGGCCTCGGCGGTGAGAACGTTCGCTTCGCCCACGATGGCTTCGAGAGACGAGAGCAGGGGAACGGCAGATTCCGCCATGGTGCGTTATATTAGCCGAAAAGGGCCACCCTCCCGCGCGCCCCCGGGCGCCTTCAGTCGCCGCCATGTCGCAATCCACGTCGATGCCGTTCACGCCGCAGGAGGCGCTCGAGTTCATGCAGAAGATGTGGAATCCGCTCGGGTTCGCCGCACCTGGCGCGCCGCCGGTTGCCGGCCTGCCGCCGAGCACGCCTTTTCCCAACCCGATGGCGATGTTCGCCACGCTCGACCCGGCCGAGATCGAGCGCAAGATCGGGGAGCTCCGAGTGATCGAGAGCTGGCTCGCGATGAGCCTCAACTTCATGCAGATGAGCATCAAGACGCTCGAGTGGCAGAAGGCCTCGCTCGAGGCCTTGCGCGCGGGCGCCGCGGCGGCGACGCCGGCGGAGGCGCCGGAGAGGTCCCCGTCGCGCGGACATGCGAAGAGATCCAAACCCAAGGAGCCCAGCGAATGAGCATCACGTTCTATTACGGCTCGGGGTCGCCTTACGCCTGGCGCGTGCAGCTCGCGCTCGAGCACAAGGCGCTGCCCTACGAGCGCAAGGTCCTGTCGTTCTCGGCGGGAGACACACGCAGGCCCGAATTCGTCGCCCTGAACCCGCGGCACCGCGTGCCGACGCTCACCGACGGCGACTTCACGATCTACGAGTCCAACGCCATCGCAGCCTATCTCGAGGCCGCGTATCCCGGACGCGGCGCGCCGCTCTTTCCGGGTGACGCACGCCGGCAGGCCACCGTGTGGCGACTGATGATGGAGGTCGACAACTACGTCCAGCAAGCGACCGACCTCATCGTCGACTATGCCTTCTCCACCAAGCCCGAGGACAGGCAGCCGCAAAAGCTGGCCGATGGGCGCAAGGCGGTCACGGAGGAGTTCGCCCAGATGGCGCGCTATCTCCAAGGCGATTTTCTGGTCGGGCCGCTCTCGGCCGCCGACTTCTGGCTCTATCCTCCGGTGGCGTTCATGTGGCGCTGCCGCGTGAAGCTTCCGGATTTCGACGCGGAGGGCCTGCTGCCGCAAGCGCTTGCCGCGTGGAAGAAGCGCATCGAGACGCTGCCGTACTACGACAAGACGATTCCACCGCACTGGAAGGCGTAGCCGCGAATCCTTCGCCCAGAACGTCGGGATGAATTGCATGTAGGCGAATTCATTCGCCCGGGACGATGGGTGAATCTCGTGGAGGTGCGAATTCATTCGCACAAGACATGGGGTGAATCGTGGGTGCGAGTTCATTCGCACAGCAGGGTCGGGAGAATCCCGACCTACGAGGAGTCAAAATGAAGCTCACTAGCACCGCATTCGCCGAGGGCGGTCCCATTCCCAGCGCGCTGGCGTTCTGCGTGGCCGATGCCGCGACGCACGCGAAGCTCTCGGAGAACCTCAACCCGGATCTGCGCTGGAGCGATCTGCCTGCCGGCACCAAGTCGCTGGCGCTGATCTGCCACGACCCGGACGTCCCGTCCCGTCCCGACGACGTCAACAAGGAAGGCCGCACGGTTCCGGCGTCGCTGCCGCGCGTGGAGTTCTTTCACTGGGTACTCATCGATCTCCCCGCGGACACGCCGCCGCTCGCGCGCGGCGAGTTCTCGCGCGGCATTGCGCCGCGCGGCAAGCCGGGCCCTCGCGCCCCGCGCGGCGCGCGCCAGGGCCTCAACGACTACACCGGCTGGTTCGCGAGCGACAAGGACATGTCCGGCCAGTACCACGGCTATGACGGGCCGTGTCCGCCCTGGAACGACGAGCGGGTGCATCACTACGTGTTCACGCTGTACGCGCTCGACGTCGCGCGGCTCGGCGTCGGGGAGTCCTTCACCGGCACCGACGCGCGCAAGGCGATGGCGGGCCACGTGCTGGGCCAGGCCACCCTCACCGGCGTCTACACGCTCAACCCTGCGGTGAAGCTGTAGGGCCCGGGTTTATCCTGCCGGACGTGCGGATGAATTCGCACCTGCAACGGGCACGGTCCGTGCAAGCGCGCAAATGAGCTATCCGATCGAGAGCGGTCATGGTCCATTGCCCTTGCTTCGACGCCAAGAATTGCAAACGGCGCGTGGGTCCGGGGACAGGCGTACCCTGTAGTTCTTACAACCGGCGCTCTCGGCGCGGGGGGGGCTCGGGCGGCGACTCGACGGACCCGCTTCGCGATGAGGGCTACAGCCGTGGCTGAGACGGCGACGGGAACGGTTCGAGCGTCGCCGGCCGCCGCGACGCTGTCCGATCACGACGTCTACCTGTTTCGCGAAGGCACCCACACGCGCCTCTACGAAAAGCTCGGCGCGCACCTCGTCGACGAGGGTGGAGAGGCAGGGGCGGCGTTCGCGGTCTGGGCACCGAACGCCGAAGCCGTATCGGTCGTCGCCGACTTCAACGACTGGGATCGTGGCCGCCATCCGCTCGTCCGGCGACGCGACGGCTCCGGGATCTGGGAAGGTTTCGTCGCCGGGGTCGCGCTCGGCGCGCGGTACAAGTACCACGTCGCGTCGCGCTATCGCGGCTACCGGGCCGACAAGGGCGATCCGTTCGCCTTCCTCTGGGAGGCGCCGCCACTGACCGCCTCGAGGGCGTGGAAACTGGACTACGACTGGGGCGATGCGGAATGGATGGCCGCGCGGCGCGAGCGCAACGCGCTCTCGGCGCCGCTCGCCATCTACGAGGTCCACGCCGGGTCCTGGCGCCGCCGCGACGCAACCGCGTTCCTCACCTATCGCGAGCTCGCCACCGAGCTGCCGGCGTACGTCGCGGATCTCGGCTTCACCCACGTCGAATTCCTGCCGCTCACCGAGCATCCGTTCTACGGCTCCTGGGGTTACCAGACGACCGGGTACTTCGCGCCTACCGCGCGCTACGGCACGCCCCAAGACTTCATGTTCCTCATCGACGCGCTCCACCGCAGCGGCATCGGCGTGATCCTCGACTGGGTGCCGTCGCATTTCCCGAGCGACGAGCACGGACTCGCCTACTTCGACGGCACGCACCTCTACGAGCACGCCGATCCGCGCCAGGGCTATCACCCGGAGTGGAACAGCTACATCTTCAACTACGGCCGCAACGAGGTGCGCGCCATGCTCGCGTCGAGCGCGCGGTTCTGGCTCGACCGCTACCACGTCGACGGCCTGCGGGTCGATGCGGTGGCCTCGATGCTCTATCTCGACTACGGCCGTCGCGGCGGCGAGTGGGTTCCCAACCGCTACGGCGGGCGCGAGAACCTCGAGGCGATCGAGTTCCTGCGCCACGTCAACGAGACCGCCTATCGCGACTTCCCCGACACCCAGACGATCGCCGAGGAGTCGACCGCGTGGCCGATGGTTTCGCGGCCCACCTATGTCGGCGGGCTGGGCTTCGGCATGAAGTGGAACATGGGCTGGATGCACGACACGCTCGCCTACCTCGAGCACGAGTCCGTCCATCGCAGCTACCATCACAACCAGATCACGTTTTCGATCTGGTACGCGTTCAGCGAGAATTTCGTGCTGCCGCTCTCGCACGACGAGGTGGTCTACGGCAAGCGCTCGCTGGTGGCCAAGATGCCCGGCGACGACTGGCAGCGCTTCGCGAACCTGAGGCTCCTCTACGGATACATGTGGACGCACCCCGGCAAGAAGCTGCTGTTCATGGGCGGAGAATTCGCGCAGTGGAACGAGTGGAACCACGATCAGAGCCTCGATTGGCATCTCACGGGCTACGCGCCGCACCGCCAGATGCAGCAGTGGGTGGGCGACCTGAACCGGCTTTACCGCCGGGAGCCGGCCTTGCACACGCGCGACTTCAGCAACGACGGCTTCGAATGGATCGACACGGGTGACGCGGCGAACAGCGTGATCTCCTACCTGCGCAAGGGCGATGGCGCTTCGGTAGCGGTGGCGTGCAATTTCACGCCGGTGCCGCGGCACAACTACCGGATCGGCGTGCCGAGCGGCGGCTTCTGGCGGGAGCTGTTGAACAGCGACGCGACCTGCTATGGCGGCAGCGGACAGGGCAACGCCGGCGGCCTCGAAGCGGCGCCGGTGCCCGCAGCGGGCCGCTATCACTCGCTCAATGCGACGCTGCCGCCGCTGTCGGTGATCGTCTTCCGGAGTCCGTGAGGATGGCGATGGACAAACCGTCCGCCGCCTCCTCGCCGACGCCCGAGGCGGCCGTATCGCGAGCCGCGGGAGATCAAGCAGCCGGCAAGGAAGCGCTGCCCGACCGCGATACGGCGTTGCGCCGCGCGGTCATCGAGGGCGTCCGGCCGCAGGTCGACAACGGGCGCTTCGCGATCAAGCGCGCGACCGGGGAAATGGTGACGGTGGAAGCCGACGTGTTCACGGACGGCCACGAACAGCTGGGCTGCGTGCTTCGCCATCGGCACGCGAGCGCTCGCGAGTGGGACGAGGTGCCGATGGCATTCCTCGGCAACGATCACTGGCGCGGCGAGTTCACCGTCCGCGAGATCGGCCGCTACGAGTATCAGCTCACGGCGTGGGTGGACGTGTTCGTGTCCTGGCGCCACGACTTCGTCCGGCGCAACACCGCCGATGAAAACGAGATCGCGCTCGCGCTGCAGACCGGCGCCGCGCTGGTGCGCGACGCGGTCAAGCGCGCGCCGCCGAAGGCTGCCCAGCGGCTGCGCGAGATCGCGCGCTCGCTCACGGTGGAGGCGGAGGATCTGCCGGCGCGGCGCGCGCTGGCGCTCAGCGACGAGCTGCTCGGTCTCATGGCCGCGAGCGCCGATCGTCGCTACGCGACCGTCTCGCCGCCGCTCGGCGTGATCGTGGACCCCGAGCGCGCTCGCTTCTCGACCTGGTACGAGCTGTTTCCGCGCTCCTTCGGCCCGGCCACGAAGGCGCAGGGGACGTTTGCCGACGTCGAGGCGCTGCTTCCGCGCTTCGCCGCGATGGGCTTCGACGTGCTGTACCTGCCGCCGATCCACCCCATCGGCCGGGTGAACCGGAAAGGCCGCAACAACGCGCTCGTTCCCGCGCCGGACGATCCCGGCAGCCCATGGGCGATCGGTTCCGAGGAGGGCGGCCACAAGTCGATTCATCCGGCGCTCGGCGCGCCCGAGGACTTCCGCCGCCTGGTCGCCGCGGCGCGAGAGCTCGGCATCGAACTCGCGCTGGACATCGCTCTGCAATGCGCACCCGACCATCCCTACGTACGCGAGCACCCGGAGTGGTTCCGGCGCCGTCCCGACGGCAGCGTGCAGTACGCGGAGAACCCGCCCAAGAAATACGAGGACATCTATCCGTTCAATTTCGCCACCAAGGCGTGGGCGTCGCTCTGGCTGGAGGTGAAGAGCATCTTCGAGCACTGGATCGAGCAGGGCGTGCGGGTGTTCCGCGTCGACAATCCGCACACCAAGCCCTTCGCGCTGTGGGAGTGGCTGATCGCGGAACTGAAGCGCGAGCGACCGGAGCTGATCTTCCTCTCGGAAGCCTTCACCCGTCCGCGGGTGATGCACCGTCTCGCGAAGCTCGGCTTCTCGCAGTCGTACACCTACTTCGCCTGGCGCAACACCAAGTGGGAGCTCACCGAGTACTTCACCGAGCTGACCGCAGGCGAGGGCCGCGAGTACTTCCGGCCCAACGTCTGGCCGAATACGCCGGACATCCTGACCTCTTACCTGCAGAGCGGCGGCCGTCCGGCCTTCATGGCCCGGCTCGCGCTCGCGGCGACGCTCGCCGCGAGCTATGGCATCTACGGCCCCGCGTACGAGTCGCTGGAGAACCGGCCGCGCGAGCCCGGGAGCGAGGAGTACCTCGACAGCGAGAAGTACCAGATCAAGCGGCGCGACCTGGACCGGCCGGACGGGCTGAAGGATTTCATCGCCCGCGTCAACGCCGCCCGCCGCGACAACGAGGCGCTGCACTACGACTGGAACCTGCGCTTCCACGGCGTGGACAACAACGAGCTCATCTGCTACAGCAAGGCCATGCCGGACAGGCGCGCAGCGATGCTGATGGTCGTCAACCTGGACCCGCGCTACCGCCAGTCGGGCTGGACCGATCTCGACCTCGGCGCACTGGGGCTCGCGGAGGGCGAGTCGTTCCAAGTGCACGATCTCTTGACCGACGCGCGCTATTTCTGGCACGGACGGCGCAACTACGTCCAGCTCGACCCGCAGGTGTGTCCCGCGCACATCTTTCGCGTCCGGCGGAACGACAACAGCGGGCCGCCGGCCCGATCCTTCGCCTGAGGGGGGCATGGACCAGCAAGTCGCCGCCGTTGTGCCGCCGAGCGCCGAGGTCGAGACCGACACCGGCAAGGATCGCCTCTGGTACAAAGATGCGATCATCTACCAGCTGCACATCAAGGCGTTCTTCGACTCCAATGACGATGGCATCGGCGATTTCCGGGGTCTCACCGACAAGCTCGACTACATCAAGGACCTCGGCGTCAACACGATCTGGCTGCTGCCGTTCTATCCCTCGCCCCTGCGCGACGACGGTTACGACGTCGCCGATTACCGCAACGTCAATCCGCTCTATGGGACGCTCGAGGACTTCCAGCGCTTCGTGGCCGAGGCGCACAGGCGCGAGCTGCGGGTCATCACCGAGCTGGTGGTGAACCACACCTCCGACCAGCACCCGTGGTTCCAGGCCGCGCGCCGGGCGCCGAAAGGCTCGAAGGAACGCAACTTCTACGTCTGGAGCGACACGCCCGAGAAGTACAAGGGCACGCGCATCATCTTCACCGATACTGAGCGCTCGAACTGGGCCTGGGACGAGCTCGCGCAGCAGTATTACTGGCATCGCTTCTTCAGCCATCAGCCGGACCTGAACTTCGACAATCCGGACGTCCTCGAGGCCGTCTACGGCGTCATGCGCTTCTGGCTCGACATCGGCGTCGACGGCTTCCGCCTCGACGCGATCCCGTACCTGTGCGAGCGCGAGGGCACGAACAACGAGAACCTGCCCGAGACCCACGCCGTGCTCAAGCAGTTGCGGGCGATGATCGACGCGAGCTACCCCAACGTGCTGCTGCTCGCGGAGGCGAACCAGTGGCCGGAGGACGTGCGCGAGTATTTCGGCAACGGCGACGAGTGCCACATGGCGTATCACTTCCCGCTGATGCCGCGGATGTACATGGCGATCGCGCTCGAGGAGCGGCACCCGATCACCGAGATCATGAACCAGACGCCGGACATCCCGGACACCTGCCAGTGGGCGATCTTCCTGCGCAACCACGACGAGCTCACGCTCGAGATGGTGACGAGCAAGGAGCGCGACTACATGTACAACATGTACGCCGCCGACAAGCGGGCCCGGATCAATCTCGGCATCCGGCGCCGGCTCGCACCGTTGCTCGAGAACGACCAGGGCAAGATCAAGCTCATGATCAGCCTGCTTCTGTCGATGCCCGGATCGCCGATTCTGTACTACGGCGACGAGCTCGGCATGGGCGACAACATCTACCTCGGCGACCGCGACGGCGTGCGCACGCCAATGCAGTGGCGTCCGGAACGCAACGCGGGCTTCTCCCGCGCCGATCCGCAGCGCCTCTACCTCCAGCCGATCATGGATTCGGTGTACGGCTACGAGGTGATCAACGTCGAGGCCCAGACGCGCTCGCCGTGGTCTTTGCTCAACTGGACCCGCCGGATGCTGGCGGTGTCCAAGGGCTGCCAGCCATTCGGCCGCGGGTCGCTGAAGTTCCTGCGCCCGGCCAATCGCAAGATCCTCGCCTACATCCGTGAGCACGGCGAGGAAATCGTCCTCTGTGTGGTCAATCTCTCCCGCTCGGCGCAGCCGGTGGAGCTCGATCTCGCAAAATACAAGGGACGCGTGCCGATCGAGATGATCGGGCGCACCGCTTTCCCGCCAATCGGCGAGCTGCAGTACCTGCTGACGCTCTCGGGGCACAGCTTCCTGTGGTTCCGGCTCGCGCTTCCCGACAGCGCGCCGTCCGGACGCGAGGAGATCATGCCGCGCGACGAGCTTCCGGTGCTGGTGCTGTTCGACGGCTGGGCGAGCCTGTTCCGCGACCGCGTCGTGCCGTGGCGCATCAACCTCTCGGAGAAGGTCCGCAGCCAGCTCGAGACCGAGGTGCTGCCCGAGTTCCTCGCCGGACGGCGCTGGTACGCCGCGAAGAGCGAGGCGGTGACGCGAGTCGAGATCGCCGATCATCTCGAGTGGAAGCCCGCCGATCGAGCGTGGCTGATCACGCTGTCGCGCGCCGAGACCGCGAGCGGCGGGACGCAGACCTATTTCCTTCCGCTCGCGCTCGCCTGGGAAGACACCGAGGAGCCGCTGGTCAACGCGCTGACGGCGTCCACGATCGCCAGGGTACGGCAGCAGGCCCACGTGGGCGTGCTCGCCGACGCGTTCGGCGACGAGCACTTCGTCCGGGAGCTGGTCGCAGCCGTGGGGCGCGCAGACGAGCTCAAGGCGGCGCGCGGAACGCTGCAGTTCAAGCCGACGGCGGCTTTCGCCGAGCTGGTGGGCGCCGATGTGGCCACGCTTGCCGCGACGATGCCCGGCGCCCAGAGCAGTAACACCATCGTCTCGCTCGGCGACCGCGTCTTCATCAAGGGCTACCGGCGCCTGCAGGCCGGCGTCAACCCGGAGGCCGCGATCGGACGGTATCTCACCGACGTCGTCCACTTCGAGCACTGCGTGCCGGTCGCCGGAAGCGTCGAGTACGTCGCCGAGGACGGCCGCACGGCCACGCTCGCGCTGATCCAGAAGTACGTGTTCAACCAGGGCAGCGCCTGGGAGTACACGCTCAACTATCTCGATCGGTTCTACGAGGACGCCACGCGCGAAGCGCCGTCGCCTGCGGCGGTCGATCTGCACGACGGCTACGCGACGCTCGTTCGCACGTTGGGCCGGCGCACGGCGGAGCTGCACGCGGCGTTCGCCCGCAGCAAGGGCGACCCCGCGTTCGATCCGACGCCGCTCACCGCGGCCGACGTCGGCGCGCTGACCGACGGGCTCAAGGCACAGGCGATCGAAGCGCTCGATCGCCTGGCCCGGCGGCGCGACGCGCTGCCGGAATCGGTCCGCGCCGACGCCGATCGGCTGCTCGCTCAGCGCGATCGGCTGCTCGAGCGGATCGCCGCCCACGGCAGCGACCGCGGCGAGGGCGCGAGGACGCGCGTCCACGGCGACTACCACCTGGGACAGGTGCTGATGGTGCGGAACGATTTCGTGATCACGGACTTCGAGGGCGAGCCGACGCGCACGATGGAGGAGCGGGCGCAGAAGCAGTCCCCGCTCAAGGACGTCGCCGGCATGCTGCGCTCGTTCGACTACGCGATGCACGCCGCGCTGCTGAAGTTCGTCGCCGGTCGTCCGGACGCTCGCGAGACCGTCGCGGCCGCCGGCCGTCAGTGGCAAGCGCAGGCCACGAAAGCCTTCCTCGACGGCTACGACGAGACGGCGGGCCAGGCCGGGCTGGGTTCGGCGAGCGCCCAGGCACACGCGCTGCTCGAGATCTTCGTGCTGGAGAAGGTCGTCTACGAGCTCAAGTACGAGGTCGACAATCGCCCCGACTGGGTGCGCATTCCGCTCAATGGACTGCTGACCGCTCTCGAGGGCGGCGGCTGAGCACATCCGTCGCCGGCGCCGACCGAGGACCCGCACCATTCGCTTCAGGAGGACCCATGACAGACGTCAACATGCTGCTCGAGTCGATCCGCGAGTCGCTGCACCAGGTCGGTGTCTTCCTGCCGCGACTGCTGCTCGCGATCGTGATCATCGTCGCCGGCTGGCTGATCGCCAAGGCGGTTCGCTTCGCCATCGTCAAGGCGCTGCGCGCGGTGAACTTCAACGTGGTCACCGAGAAGGCGGGCATCGACCATTTCCTGAGGCAGGGCGGATCCGACGTCGACACGGTGCGCGTGCTGGGGGGCCTGAGCTTCTGGCTGGTGATCCTCGCCGCGCTGATGATCGCGTCCAACAGCCTGGATCTCACCTACGTGACCGACCTGATCGGCCGCATCGTGTTGTTCGTGCCCAAGGTGATGTTCGCGATGATCATCGTGGTGTTCGGCGCCTATTTCGCCCGCTTCGTCGCCTCGGCGCTCACGACTTACCTGCGCGACCACCACGTCGGCGAGGCGGGCCTGATCGGGCGGCTCGCGCTCTACGCCATCATGGTCTTCGTGATCATGATCGCGCTCGACCAGATGGGCCTCGGCGACATCATCCGCCAGGCGTTCCTCATCATCGTCGCCGGCATCGTGCTCGGACTGGCACTCGCCTTCGGGATCGGTGGCCAGAAGCGGGCGGCCGACGTGATCGAGCGCTGGTCGCGGCCGGTCGCCGACAAGGAGCCGCCGAAGAGCGTCCGTGCCGGCTCGGACCATATCAAGCCGGTGTTGTGAGCGTGTGAGCGCGCGGGGACGCGCGCCGGCGGGCGCGTCCGCTCCCGAACGCCGGATCGGCCATCGACAAGCGGGAACAACACGAAGCGATGAACGGACAAGGATCGCCGATGTGGCCGGGCAGGCCGTACCCGCTCGGCGCGACCTGGGACGGCGAAGGCGTGAATTTCGCGCTCTTCTCCGAACACGCGGAGGGCGTCGAGCTGTGCCTGTTCGATCCGAAAGGCCGGCGCGAGGTCGAGCGGCTCGCGCTGCGCGAGCGAACCGACCAGGTCTGGCACTGCTACCTGCCGGATGCCCGGCCGGGACTGCTCTACGGCTACCGGGTGCAGGGAAAATACGATCCGCCGCAAGGCCTGCGCTTCAACCCGCGCAAGCTCCTGCTCGATCCGTACGCCAAGTCGATCGTCGGGACCTTGCGCTGGAGCGACGCACACTTCGGGTACCGGATCGGTGGGAAGCGCGAGGACTTGGTACCCGACGATCGCGACAACGCCTTCGGCATGCCCAAGTGCCAGGTCATGGATCCCGCCTTCACGTGGGGCGACGACCGCCGGCCCAACACGCCATGGAACGACACGGTGATCTACGAGCTGCACGTCAAGGGCTTCACGCATCTCCACCCCGACGTACCGCACCGTCTGCGCGGCAAGTACGCGGCGCTGGCCACGCCGCCGATCCTCCAGCACCTGCAGCGGCTGGGCGTGACCGCGGTCGAGCTCATGCCGATCCACGCCTTCATCGACGATCACGCACTCGTGCGCCGCGGACTCGTGAACTACTGGGGCTACAACACCATCGGCTTCTTCGCGCCGGAGCCGCGCTATCTGTGCGACGGCACGCTCGCCGAGTTCAAGACTATGGTGAAGACGCTGCACTCGGCCGGCATCGAGGTGATCCTCGACGTCGTCTACAACCACACCGCCGAAGGCGGGCGCCTGGGGCCGACGCTGTCCTTCCGCGGCATCGACAACCAGGCGTATTACCGCCTGGTGGAAGGCGATCCGCGCCAGTACATGGACTATACCGGCACGGGCAACACGCTCAACATGCGCCATCCGCGCGTGCTGCAGCTCATCATGGACTCCCTGCGCTACTGGGTCACCGAGATGCACGTCGACGGCTTCCGCTTCGACCTGGCGGCGGCACTCGCCCGCGAGCTGCACGAGGTCGACCGGCTCTCCGCGTTCCTCGACATCATCCATCAGGATCCCACGCTCGCCAACGTGAAGCTCATCGCCGAGCCGTGGGACGTCGGCGAGGGCGGCTACCAGGTGGGAAACTTCCCGGTGCGCTGGACCGAATGGAACGGCAAGTACCGCGACGTGGTGCGCTCGGTGTGGAAAGGCGAGGGTGGCCTGATCGGCGAGCTCGCCTACCGGCTCACCGGATCGAGTGATCTGTACGCCCACAACGGCCGGCGACCCTACGCGAGCATCAACTTCGTCACCGCCCACGATGGATTCACGCTGCAGGACCTCGTCAGCTACAACGACAAGCACAACGAGGCCAACGGCGAGGACAACCGCGACGGCGAGTCGCACAACCGCAGCTGGAACTGCGGTGTCGAGGGGCCGACCGACGATCCGGAAATTCTGGCGCTGCGCGCGCGGCAGAAGCGCAATCTGCTGGCCACGCTGTTTCTTTCGCAAGGCGTGCCGATGCTGCTCCACGGCGACGAGTTGGGACGCAGTCAGCGTGGCAACAACAACGCCTACTGTCAGGATAACGAGCTGAGCTGGCTGGACTGGTCGTTGCGAGACGAGAACCAGGCGCTGATCGGCTTCGTGCAAAGACTCACCGAGTTGCGGCGCAGGCATCCCGTGCTGCGCCGCCGCCGCTTCTTCCAGGGCCGGCGCATCATCGGCCCCGATGTGAAGGACATCGTCTGGCTCAACCCGGACGGGCAGGAGATGACCGACCAGGAATGGGGCCAGTCGTTCGTGCGCTGCCTCGGCATGTGCCTCGCCGGCCAGGCGCTCGAGGAAATGGACGAGCGCGGCCGCGTCCTGGCCGACGACGATCTGCTGGTCCTCATCAACGCGCACCACGAGGAGATCGCCTTCGCGCTGCCGTCCCTCGCGGAAGGCAGCGGCTGGCACGCGGTCCTCGATACCCACTACGACTCCGGCCTCGCGCCGGAAGTCCGCCATCAACCCAGAGAGCAATATCCGCTGCAAGGCCGCTCGGTAGCCCTGCTCGTTCAGTTTCGAGCATGAAATGCGTTCATGAAATGCCGTTCGGCGCGCAGCTCCGTGCCGACGGCGGCGTCCGGTTCCGTCTCTTCGCTCCCGCGGCCTCGCGCGTCGAGCTCGTGCTCGAGGACGCGCGGTCGCGCCGGACGCTGCCGATGGCGCGCATCGACGACGAGGGCTTCTACGAGCTGGTCACGCCGGACGCGCGTCCGGGGGGACGCTATCGCTATCGCATCGATGGCGGTCTGGAAGTGCCCGATCCCGCCTCGCGCCGCAATCCGGAGGACCCTGCGGGACCGAGCGAGGTGGTCGACCCGGCCGCGCACGAGTGGAACGACGGCGCATGGCGCGGACGCCCCTGGCACGAGACCGTGCTCTATGAGCTCCACGTCGGCACGTTTACGCCCGAAGGCACGTTCGCCGCCGCGAGCGCGCGCCTGCCGCACCTGCGCGACGTCGGCGTGACGGCGATCGAGCTGATGCCGATCGCCGATTTTCCCGGCCGCCGCGGCTGGGGCTACGACGGCGTGCTGCCGTTCGCGCCCGAGGCGAGCTATGGGACGCCACAGGATCTGAAGCGCCTGATCGAGGCCGCCCATGCGCACGGTCTCATGATTTTCCTCGACGTCGTCTACAACCACTTCGGACCGGAAGGCAACTACCTCCGCGCCTACGCGCCGAGCTTCTTCACCGACCGCCATCACACGCTGTGGGGCGCGGCGATCAACTTCGACGGCGAAGGCAGCCGGCCGGTACGCGACTTCTTCGTCCACAACACGCTCTACTGGCTCGAGGAGTACCGCTTCGACGGGCTGCGCTACGACGCGGTGAACGCGATCCGCGACGATTCGAAGCCGCACATACTGGAGGAGATCGCGGCCGCCGCGCACGCGGGACCCGGACGCGAGCGGTCGATCCATCTCGTGCTCGAGAATGAGGACAACTCGGCACGCTACCTGCGGCCGCGCGAGCGGAAGCTCTTCCGCGCCCAGTGGAACGACGACGCGCATCACGCCCTGCACGCGCTCGTGACCGGCGAGCGCGACGGTTACTACGCGGACTACCAGCCGCCGATCGAGCACCTTGCGCGCTGCCTTGCCGCCGGCTTCGACTACCAGGGACAGCCGTCGCCATTCCGCCGCGGACGCAAGCGCGGCGAGCCGTCGGCGGGCCTCCCGCCGGTCGCCTTCGTCGACTTCCTGCAGAACCACGACCAGGTCGGAAACCGCGCCTTCGGCGAGCGGCTCACCGCGCTCGCTCCGGAGCCCGCTCTTCGCTGCTGCACGGCGATCCTGCTGCTCGCGCCGCAGATCCCCATGCTGTTCATGGGCGAGGAGTACGGCGCCGGAACGCCGTTTCTGTTCTTCTGCGACTTCGGGCCCGAGCTCTCGGCCGCGGTAGCGCGCGGCCGACGCGCCGAGTTCGCGCGCTTCTCCGCCTTCAGTGGCGCGGATCTGGAGCGCATTCCCGATCCCAACGACGAGGCTACCTTCGCGCGGTCGCGGCTCGACTGGACCGAGCTGCGATTGCCGCGACACGCCGCGTGGCGCGATCATTACCGCGGGCTAATTGCGCTTCGGCGCGAGCGCATCGTGCCGCTGCTGCCGAAGCTCGGACCGCATTGCGGCACGGCCAACGTGATCGGCGAAGCGGTGCTCGAGGCGGTGTGGTCCGGCGCCGGCGGTGAACGTTTGACGCTGGTGGCGAACCTAAGCGACAAGGCTGCCGCGGCGCCGGCGCGCCCCCCGGGCGAACGGATCTACGCCACGCCCGCCGGCGCTCCGGATGGCACGCTGCCGGCCTGGTCGGCGTACGGGTACGTGCACACGCCATGAACGACTTGAGCGGCACCGGGCAAAGCGCGCTCGACCGGCTCGCCGCGCTCTGCGGCATCCTGCCCGCATATCACGACGTCGCCGGCGCGCCGCACTACACGCACGACGACACCAAGCGCGCGCTGCTCGCGACGATGGGCGTCGACGCGTCGACCGACGCCGCGGCGGAACAGGCGCTCGTCGCGCGGCAGGCTCGAGCGCTGGAGCGCATACTGCCGCCGGTCGCGGTGTTCAGCGTCGACGAGCCGGCGATGGTGCTGCCGCTGACGCTGCCCTTTACGCGCGCGGATCGATCGATCGCCTGGACGGCGACGCGGGAGGAAGGCAAACCGACGCACGGCACGCTGGTTCCGGGTCGATCCGGCGTGACGGAGACTCAAAGCGTCGGCGACGGCTTCGTACGCTGTCGCCTCGATCTCACCGGTGCGGGCGTCGCTCTGCCGGCGGGCTACCATCGCCTGGAGCTGGAGATCGACGGCGAGCGCACGACGTCGACGATCATCGTCGCGCCGACGCGCGGCTATCGGCCTCCGGCGCTCTCGGGCGAAGGGCGGGTGTGGGGACTGGCGGCGCAGCTCTACGCGCTGCGCTCGCGCCGCAACTGGGGCAGCGGCGACTTCGGCGACCTCAAGGCGCTCATCGATTTCGCCGCGTCCGCCGGCGCCGACGTCGTCGCGCTCAATCCGCTGCACGCCCTGCATCCGACCGATCCCGCGCGCGCGAGCCCGTACAGCCCGTCGAGCCGGCTGTTCGGCAATCCCCTCTACCTCGACGTCGAGGCGATTCCCGAATTCGCGGCGTGCGAGGAAGCGCGTCGCATCGTCGCCGCCTCCGGGTTCCAGGCGCTCCTCGAGGCGCTGCGGGCACCCGAGCTGATCGACTACGCGAGCGTCGCGGGGGCCAGGCGCGAGGTCCTGGAGACGCTCTACCGCTGCTTCCGTGACCGCCATCGCCACACCGGCGACGCGACCGACACGGCGTTCGCGGCCTTCCTCGCCGAAGGCGGCCAAGCGCTCCGCCGCCACGCGCTGTTCGACGCGATCGCGGAGAAGCTCCACGCCGAGGGCATCGTGCGCGCCGGCGACTGGCGCTCGTGGCCGCTGCCGCTGCGCGACGCTAACGGCGCGGAGGTCGCGCGCTTCGCCGCCGCCAGCGCCGAGCGCGTGGAGTTTCACGCCTGGCTGCAGTGGCACTTCGAGCGCCAGCTCGACGCGGCTGCCGAGCGCGGTTCGCAGCGGGGGCTCGGCGTCGGCCTGCTGTACGACCTCGCGGTCGGGATCGATCCGGGAGGTTCGGAGGCCTGGTCCGACCCGAGTCTCTACGGCATCGGCGCCGCGGTCGGCGCGCCGCCCGACGCGTACAACGTCGAAGGCCAGAACTGGGGACTGCCGCCGCTCGTGCCGGAGCGGCTGCGCGAGTCGGCCTACGCGCCGTTCGTCGCCACGCTGCGGCGGAACATGCGCGGCGCGGGAGCGCTGCGCATCGACCACGTGATGGGGCTCATGCGGCTGTACTGGATACCCGACGGCGCGCCGGCCTCCGCAGGGGCCTACGTCGTGTATCCGTTCGAGGACATGCTGAGCGTGCTTTCGCTCGAGAGCCAGCGCAGCCGCTGCCTGGTGATCGGCGAGGACCTGGGCACCGTGCCCGACGAGGTGCGCAGCGGCATGCGCCGGACCGGCATCCTGTCGTTGCGGCCGATGTACTTCGAGGTCGAGCCCGACGGCAGCTTCGCGCCGCCCGAGCACTACATGCACGAGGCGGTGGTGTCGATCGGCACGCACGACCTGCCGACCGTGCGCGGCTTCTGGCAGGCGGCGGATCTGGACGTGCGCCAGTCGCTCGGTCAGTTCGGGGGTCCCGGTGTCATGGAGGCGCTGCGATCGGCGCGCGAGCGCGAGAAGCGCGGCATCGGCCGCGCGCTCGCGGCGGCCGGGCTCCAGGCCGATACCGACGCGGCGAGCTGGTCTCCAGCGCTGGCGCTGGCCGCCCACCGCTTTCTCGCGCGTACGCCCGCCAAGATCATGCTGGTGTCCATGGAGGATGTTTTCGGTCAGGTGCAGCAGGTGAATCTGCCCGGGACGGTGAACGAGTATCCGAACTGGCGGCGCAAGCTCGAGCGTCCGATCGAGGAGTGGCCGCGGGATCCTGAGGTGCGGACGCTGATCGAGACGCTCGCCCGCGAGCGGCCGCGCCCGGCGCCGGACACCGTCCCGCCCGAGCGGCGGGCCAAGGCGCTCGTCCCGCGGGCGACCTACCGTCTGCAACTCAATCGCGACTTCACGTTCGCCGACGCCACCGCGATCGTGCCGTATCTCGCCGCACTGGGCGTGAGCCACGTGTACCTGTCGCCGTACTTCAAGGCGCGTCGAGGCAGCACGCACGGCTACGACATCGTCGAGCACGGGGCGCTCAATCCCGAGATCGGCACCCGCGCCGATTTCGAGCGCCTGTGCGCCGCCTTGCACGAGCACGACATGCACCAGCTCGCCGACGTCGTGCCGAACCACGTCGGCGTGCTCGGCGCCGACAACCCCTGGTGGCAGGAGGTGCTCGAGAACGGCCGCGCCGCGGCGCACGCGAATTTCTTCGACATCGACTGGGACCGCACGCCCGACGAGCTGCACGGAAAGCTCCTGCTGCCGGTGCTCGCCGAGCGCTACGGCACCGTGCTCGAGCGCGGCGAGATCAAGGTCGCGCTCGACGCGGCGCGGGGCGAATTCGCGATCCGCTATCTCGAGCAGCGCTTTCCGGTGGATCCGCAGAGCTACGCTCGAATTCTCCGCCCTGCGGCGGAATGCCTGCGCCCGGGCCGGCCGCGACCGCGCGCCGAGCTTGCCGAAGCGCTCGAGGATATCGCCTCGGCGTTCGCGTCGTTGCCCTCCGCGGGCGAGACCGACCCGGAGCGGGGCGCGCGCCGGCGCCGCGAGCAAGTCGTTCACAAGCGTGCTCTGGCGGATCTCTGTGGGCGAGCGCCCGAGGTGCGGCGCTGCATCGACGAGGAGCTCGAGCGCCTGAACGGCCGGCCGCGCGAGCCCGCGAGCTTCGACGCCCTCGACGCGCTGCTGCGCGCCCAGGTGTTCCGGCTCGCCTCCTGGCGCATGGCCGGGGACGACATCAACTACCGGCGCTTCTTCGATCTCAACGATCTCGCGGCGCTGCGCATGGAGGATCCGGCGGTGTTCGACGCCACGCACCGGTTCCTGTTCGAGCTCTTCGCCGAGGGCCGGATCGCGGGCCTGCGCATCGACCATCCCGACGGGCTGCACGACCCCGAGGCGTATTTCGCACGGCTGCAGGCCCGCGCCGCGGAGACGCTGGGGATCGAAGCCCCGCAGCGGGGAACCGCGCGGGCGAAGCTGCCAGTCTACATGGTCGCGGAGAAGATCACCGGCGAGCGGGAATCGCTTCCGGGGTCGTGGCCGATCGCCGGCTCGACGGGGTACGACTTCGCCGGGCTGGTCAACGGCCTCTTCGTCGACGCCAGCGCGGAGCCCAGGCTCACGCGGGACTACTTCAGGTTCATCGAGGCGCTTCCCGATTTCGCGGAGATCGTCTACCGCTCCAAGCGGCTGGTCATGAACGTGTCGATGGCGAGCGAGCTCAACGCGCTCGCGAGCGCGCTCTCGCGCCTCGCGCAGTCCGACCGGTCGACCTGCGACTTCACCTACAGCTCGCTCCGCGCGGCGCTGGCGGAGGTAGTCGCGTCGTTTCCGGTGTACCGCACCTACGTCACGGCGGCCGGAGCTTCCGCGGAGGATCGGCGGCGGATCGACGATGCGATCCACGCCGCGCGCCGGCGCGCGCTTTCGTCCGAGCGCACGGTATTCGACTTCCTCCGGGACGTGCTCACCACCGATCTCGCGCGACAGCGGCCGGATTCGGAGCGCGGCGCCATCGTTCACTTGGCGATGCGCTTCCAGCAATTCACCGCGCCCGTCATGGCCAAAGGCATGGAGGACACGGCTTTCTACAACTACAACCGGCTGGTCTCGCTCAACGAAGTGGGCGGCGACCCGCGGCGCTTCGGCGTCAGCATCGCGGCGTTCCACGACGCCAACCTGCACCGGGCCGCCGATTGGCCGCACGCGATGCTCGCCACGTCCACCCACGACAGCAAGCGTTCCGAGGACGTGCGCGCGAGGATCGACGTGCTCTCCGAGCTGGCCCCCGAGTGGCGGCGGCGGGTCGAGCGGTGGCGGCGCCTCAATCGGGCGCACCGGCGCGAGCTCGAATCGCTGGAAGCGCCTACCCCGAACGACGAATACCTGCTCTACCAGACGCTCGTCGGTGCGTGGCCGGACGACTACGGCGAGGGCGCGGTCGCCGACGCGTTCGCCGAGCGCATCGAGCGCTATCTCGTCAAGGTGGTACGCGAGGAGAAGGCGGTGAGCTCGTGGCTGAATCCGAACGACGAATACGAGGCGGCGTTCACCGCCTTTGCCCGGGCGCTGCTCACTCCCAGTGGGAACAGGCGCTTCCTGGCCGCCTTCCTACCCTTCCAGCGCGAGGTCGCGTGGTTCGGGAGGCTCAACGCCCTGGGCCAGACGCTGCTCAAGCTCACGGCGCCGGGCGTGCCGGACGTCTACCAGGGCTGCGAGTTCTGGGATCTGTCGCTCGTCGATCCGGACAACCGCCGGCCGGTCGACTTCGCCGCGCGCCGCGCGGCGCTGGCGACGCTGGAGGCGGCCGCCGCCTCAGGCCTCGAGGCGCTGTCGCGACTCGCGGTCGATCAGCTCGCGCATCTCGAAGACGGCCGCTTCAAGCAGTTCCTGATCTGGCGCGTGCTTGCGCACCGACGCCAGCACGAAGCGCTGTTTCGCGACGGTGCGTATCTGCCGCTCACGGTCGCCGGCCAGCGCGCCGAGCACGTCTGCGCGTTCGCGCGCCGACACGGCGAGGACTGCTCCGTGGTTGTGGTGCCGCGGCTCGTGCGCACGCTTCTCGGCGGCGAGGCGATCCTTCCGGACGGTAAGACGTGGCGGGATACGTTCGTCGACGTGGGCTCTGTCGCAGGTGCTGCGTGGGAAGACGTGTTCACGGGCAGCAGGGTCGAGGCGAAAGGCGGACGCTTGCCGGTCGCGGAGGTGCTCGGCCGCCTGCCCGTCGCTCTGCTGGTGCTGGTCTAGAGCCAGGCAAGCTCGAGGTCCATGGCGACAAGGGCGAGGCGCTTATCGCCCGTCCACAGCCGTGCGCCGCTGCCGAGGGCCGCGGAGGCGAGCAGGTGAACGTCGACGTAGCCGATGCCGCGACCCGTCATGGCGCGGCGCTCGATGAATTCGAGCGCCTCGCGCTCCGTCGCGACGGGTGCTTCCGGCAAGTGCCAAGCAATTGCAGGACTGCGCGCCGGTTCCTCAGGTTGCCGCAGGCCAACTCCCCGAAGACGAAGGGCCGCATCACGACGTCGCCGCGATGGCGGGCGGCGACGGGCCGCCTTTCGTGGGGCGGCCCGTCCGAGGATCAGACGGAGCGAGCGCGCCTGCCGGCGCGCGCGGCAGCTACGGTTAGGGACGCCCCAGCGAGCGTGGCTCCCTGAAGCCGCGTCCGCCCTCGCGTAGCCGAAGCGCGTCCAGGCTCCACGGCCCGCCGCCGGCGAGCGCGAAGTAAAGGAACACCCAGCAGTAGACCGCGGCCAGCTCGCCGCCGTTGAGGATGGGCAGCACTGCCCGGGGCGCGTGCGCCATGAAATACGCCACCGCCATTTCGCCGGAGAGGATGAACCCCGCGAACCGCGTGAACAGCCCGATCAGCAGCAGCACGCCAAACACGAGTTCGATCACCCCGGCCAGGCCGATCAGCGAAAAGAGCTGGACGCCGTCGAACTGCGCCACGTGCGGAATGTGAAAGAGCTTCGCCGTGCCATGCTGCAGGTAGAGCCCGCCGACGACGATCCGCAGCACGCTGAGCAGCCGATCCGTCCAAAGCGGGAAAAAGCTGGGCTTGTCCATCGGTTGTCCCCTGTCTCCATCCGACATTCAACTGACCCTCGGGGCGCAGTCGAGTTTCGCTTGCGCGATGCTGACTCGGCCGCGCTTCCGCATGGAGCTAACAGCCCACTCGCGTAGACGATTGACCCTTCGAACGATCGTTCGATAGACTGTGGCGCATGGGCATCGGTCAGGAGCGCTGCGACGACTATCCCGGCTTCGAGTGCCCGGTCTGCGGGTATCGACGCTTCTATCGGATCCTCGTCCAGCGCGAGGGGCAGCCGCCGTACCGGACGGTCTTCTACGGCTGCTTCGGCTGCTCGCTGATGTTCACCGATCCCTACCGATTCACGCAGAGCGCCAAGACCGAGGGCAACTTCGGTTCGGCGAGCTACGCGCGGGGGGCGCGTCGCTGAGACTCGGGTGACCACTGATCGTTCGGGAGGTGCGGACGCTTCACTCCTCGCGTCTGGTGATCGTGATGCCCGCGAACGGGCTCAAGCCGTGCTGAATGTGCCGCGACGTTCGATCTTCCTGCTTTGCACGATCCATGATGGCGAAAAGCAGGACGGCAATGCCCGTCGCTGCGCCGACTCCGAGCCAAATGAGCGATGACATGATTCTTGCTCCTCCAAGACTTGGATGACCGCCGACGCGCGAAACCGGGCCGGGCGAGCCCCGGAGACTCGTGCCGGAAATCTTGCCGAAGAGGACATGCGCGACCTCGTTTCCGGCGGCTGACCATGCTACGCCGATCCTGGTCAACGACAAGAGGTCTGGTCGCCGGTAAGGCGCCTGGACCGTGGGTTGTCCGGTGATCGAGCGTATCGGCCCGCGCTCAGCGGCAGCAGTACGCCAACGCCGCGCCTGTCAGCTCGAGACAAAGATGGCACCCACGGCCGGAGTCGAACCGGCGACCTAGCGCTTAGGAGGCGCTCGCTCTATCCACTGAGCTACGTGGGCACACGAGGCAGCCACTTATTGTATTACCTTGCCCTTGCCGGCCCAGCGACGCTGCCGCCCGAAAGCGCCCATCGCCGCCTCAAGCGGCTCGGCGCCGCTCGTCGAGCACCTTGCGGATCCGCTTGGCGAGGCTCGCCTGGGAGAACGGCTTGACGATGAGCTCGATGCCCGGATCGAGCCGGCCGTGGTGCATGAGCGCGGTGCGCGCATAGCCGGTGGTGAAGAGCACCTTCAGGTTCGGCCAGCGCTTGCGCGCCTCGTCGACGAGCTGCCGCCCGTCGATCCCGTTCGGCAGCCCCACGTCCGTGAATAGAAGATCGACCTGGGGACTGCTCGCGAGCACCGCCAGCGCCGAGCTCGCGTCTCGCGCCGTCAGCACGCGATACCCCTGCTCGTCGAGCACATTGGCCGTGAACGTGCGCACGTCGTCCTCGTCCTCGACCAGCAGGATCGTTTCGCCCTGCGACGGCGTCGAGGCAACTTCGGGTTGCGCCCGCGCTTCGATCACGGCCGTTGCCGCCGTGACGCGCGGGAGATAGAGCCGCACGGTGGTGCCACGCCCGACTTCGCTGTCGATCGCGACATGGCCTCCGGACTGCTTGATGAAGCCGTAGACCTGCGACAAGCCCAGGCCCGTTCCCTGGCCGAGCTCCTTGGTGGTGAAGAACGGCTCGAAGGCCTTTGCGATCACCTCGGGAGTCATGCCCGTGCCCGTGTCGCTCACTGAGATCAACGCGTACTGGCCCGACTTCGCGTCCTCGTGACCGCCGGCGTACTCCTCGTCGAGGAAAGCGTTGGTGACTTCGACGGTAACACTGCCGCCCTTGGGCAGCGCATCGCGGGCGTTCACGGCGAGATTGAGGAGCGCCGTCTCGAGCTGGCTGGGGTCGACCGAGACGTGCCAGCCACCCTTGGCACCCTCGATCTGCAGCTCGACCGATTCGCCCACCGCCGACTTGAGCAGCGGCGCCATGCCGCTGATCAGCTCGTAGGGATCGAGCCGTTGCGGTTGCAGCGGCTGGCGGCGCGAAAACGCGAGCAGCCGCTGCGTCAGGCTGGCGGCGCGGTCGGCGCTGCGCTCGATCATCGCGATCGCGCCGCGCAAGTCGGCGTTTGCGTCCGGCAGCCGGCGCTCCAGGATGGTCGCCGCATTCTTGATTACGTGCAGAAGGTTATTGAAGTCGTGCGCGATGCCGCCGGAGAGCTGCCCGAGCGCTTCCATCTTCTGCGACTGCGCGAGCGCGAGACGCGCCTCCTCGAGCTCGGCCTGCTGCTGGTGACGCTCGGTGATATCGCGCGTGATCTTGGCGAAGCCGACCAGGCGCTGGGAATCGTCGCGCAGGGCGTCGAGCACGACGTTGGCGACGAAGCGCGTCCCGTCCTTGCGCACGCGCAGGGCCTCGGCTTCGTATTTTCCCTCGCGCGCCGCCGTCTCCAGCGTGCGCTGGGGAACCCCCGCCTGGCGGTCCTCCTCGGTGTAAAAGATCGAAAAGTGCTTGCCGATGATCTCGTCCGCCGAATAGCCCTTGATCCGCTCGGCGCCAGCGTTCCAGCTCGTGATGTAGCCTTGCGGGTCGAGACGGAAGATGGCGTAGTCCTTGACGCCGGCGACCAGCAGCCGGAAGCGCTCCTCGCTCTCGCGTAGCATCCGCTCGTGCTCCTGACGATTCGCGAGCTCCGTGCGCAGGCTCTGAGCCGCGTCCTCGAGGGCACGCGTGCGCTGCGCGACGACGCGCTCGAGCTCGATGTTCGACGTCTGGATCTTCTGCTCGAGCCGCTGGCGCCGCGAGAGATGCCGGGTGGTGATCAGCCCGAAGAAGATGAGGATGGCGGTGGCGACGATGGCGGCCGCCGCATTGGCGACCTTAGACCATTGCACGATGCGCAACCGCTGCGTGCGCAGGTTGTCCACGCGGTGGTCGAGGTAGGCCTGCTGCATCTGCACCAGGTTGCGGACCTGTTCCATCTTGACCTTGTCGCCGGCCACCATCTCTTGCGTACGGTCGCGGTTGGCTGTGCGATAGGCGTCGACGACGCGGCTCAGTTCGTCGAGGCGGCTGCGGGCGAGGCGGTCCAAATCATCGGCCATAGTCTCGACGTTCAGATCGCTGCGCGGCAACGTCTTCAGCGCATCCAATATCGCGCTGGCGCGCGCGGCCGCCGTGGCATACGACTGCTGGTTCTCGGGGCGGCCCGTCAGCAGGAACGCCTGCGCGGCCGTCTCGGCATCGACCAGCGCGTCGCGGGCGGCATCGAGCTGGTCGACATGATCGCGTACGGCGATGATCTCCTGCGTCGACTCCGAGATCGTCGTCGTGACGTAGTGGAAGAGGAGCGAGTCGGCGACGATCGCGACCAGGCCGCAGGCGAACACGATCGCCATGCCGCGAGGCACGTAGTTCATTCGCCAATCGCGCAAGCGGCGCATCAGACGCGAGACAGAGCTTCCCGTAAGAAACCGAGCGGCGCTTCGCCGGCGCGCTGCTGGAATTGCGACGATCTCCGGACGATGCGATGAGCTGCTCGTCTCTTGTGCAGGCAGAGGCGTGCGTTCGCTGCGGCGCGCCGGGGTGGCTTAGTGTAACGCGCTAGCGCCCGGCGTCGCGATGGGCGATGCGGAAAAGGTGCAACGAATCGTCAGCAGTGTCGGAGTAGGTGAGTTGAAGTGTAGGAGGGAGGACGACAAAACGAGACCTTAGCCCCGCAGCTTCGTCCATTTGCGGGCCGACTTCATTGCCACGATGGTTGACGACTTCCATGTGGAAGAAGGCGTCGTACTGCCGGAACATCCCGCGAACGGAATGCAGTGGGCATGTCCTTGCGTACTGACCGGCGTAAGGCCCCGTATCGTCCGTCGTAAACTTCTTCGACGTCGAGTGGAGCCCCGTCGAGCGTCTCGTACTGGTAGTGATTCTGGGTTTCGAAGTCCTCTGAAAAGAGCGTCCTGCCGCGCCTGGATCGTGCACCTGCCGCCGGCGACGATCGTCACCCTGGATCCGCTGACGGTGCACACGGCACTGGTCGCCGAGACGAAGGTCACGGCCAGGGCGGACGACGCCGTCGCACTTATGGTGAACGGCGGGTTGCCGTACGGCTTCCCGGAAAGCGCGCCGAAAGCAATCGTCTGCGCTGCCCTTCGCCACCGTGAAGCTTCGGCCGACGCTCGGGGCGGCGGCGTAGGTCGAGTCGCCCGCCTGCGAGGCTTGCACGGTGCACGTTCCCGCGGCGGCGATGGTGATGGTGCTCCCGCTCAGCGTGCCCACGGCCGTGGTGGTCGAGGCGAAGCTCACGGGCAACCCGGAACAGGCGGCCGCACTGACCGTGAACGGCGCGGCGCCGTAAGTCTTGCCGGCGAGCGTAGCGAAGGTGATGGTCTGGCTGAGAAGCGCTGCGGCGGTCGTGGACACTAGCGCTCCGGCGACGGCGATCGCCGCGGCGCAGAGCGACCGCGCTCTCGAGCCCCCGACGCGATGCGATTTCTCCAAGGTTTCCGACCGTGGTAGCCGATTCGACCCGATCGACTATGCCGCTGCCGGCCAGCGATCGATATCGGCCAAACGGATGAGGCGAAGTCGTAGTCGCGCCATCGAGCCGGCCGGGCCTGGCTCTGCGAAGCCGCGCGGGCTGTAGAAAGTTACAGGGCCGCGGACCGCGGCGGCGAATTCGATAAGGGGCCCCCAAGGCCGCCCTTGCGCCGGTGCGGATCCGCGCGCCTTGAGACGTGGCCGCGTTGAGTGGAAGATGCGCGCCGATGGATGCCCCGCTGCGCCCCCAGCCTGCCTCCGCTCCGAAACGCACGCGGCAGCTCCCGGTCGACGATCGCGGCTATCCGATGCCCGAGTTCGTCTCGCGCCTCGGCGGCCAGCGCGACTGCCGCGTGGTGAGCCTCGACCACCTGGCGAAATGCATCCGCGAGGACGTGTGCTGGATCTGCGGCCAGCCGCTCGAGGCGCTCAAGGCCTTGCTGATCGGCCCGCTTCCCGCGCTCCGGGGCATCTCCAACGAGCCGCCGTCGCACATCGAATGCGCCGAACGCGCCGGAGCCGGTCGCGTGGTTCAGGCGAGGAGGACCCACCGAGCGCAGCGAGGTGCGATGGACGCGAGCCCGAAGACGCTGCGCCACGTCGGATACCGGCGATCGAGCGGCGCGTGGCCGAGCTGGTTCCGGCGTGAAGCGGATCAGCCGTTAGAGAGCGAATCCACCTCCTTCAGCTCGCTGAACCACCGCATCCACAGCCCGGCGACGACGAGCGTTCCCACGCCGCCGAGCACCACGGCGGGCACCGTGCCGAACCACGCGGCGGTGACCCCGGACTCGAATTCGCCGAGCTGATTCGACGCGCCGATGAACATCGCGTTGACCGCCGAGACGCGGCCGCGCATCTCGTCGGGCGTGCGCAGCTGCACGAGCGACATGCGCACGACCACGTTCACCATGTCGGCGGCGCCGAGCACGACCAGCGTCGCGATGGAAAGCGCGAACGAGCGCGAGAGGCCGAAGACGATGGTCGCGGCGCCGAACAGCGCGATGGCGGCGAACATCTTGCGTCCGGCGTGCCGCTCGATGGGATGGTGCGCGAGCCACAGCGCCATCGTGAGCGCGCCGACCGCCGGCGCCGAGCGCAACAGCCCAAGGCCCCACGGTCCCGTGTACAGGATGTCGCGGGCGTAGATGGGAAAGAGCGCCGCCGCGCCGCCGAAGAGCACGGCGAAGAGATCGAGCGAGATCGCGCCTAAGAGCTCGCGCCGGCGGCGGATGTAGCCGATGCCGGCGAAGAGCGTGGAAAGCGTCGTCGGCTCGCGCGACGGCACGCGGCGCTCGATGGCGAGCGTGGCGTTGAGCGTGCTCGCCGCGATCTGCAGCGTGGCGCAGAGCGCATAGACGACGGCCGGACCGGCCGCGTAGAGAAAGCCGCCGAGGGCAGGGCCCGCGACGATCGCCGTCTGCCCCGCCGTCGAGCTGGCGGCGATGGCGCGCGGCAGCAACGCTGCCGGCACCAGCGCGGGTACGAGCGTCTGCTGGGTCGGCAGCGTGAAGGCCCGCGCGGCGCCGATCAGCGCCACGAGCGCGAAGATGGCGTGCGGCGTGATCGTGCCGCGCAGGCTCAGCACCGCGAGCGTGGTCGTGGCGCTCGCGTCGACGAGCTGGCAAAGCGCGAGCACGCGCCGGCGGTCGTAGCGGTCGGCGACGTGTCCGACCAAGAGCAGCAGCGCGAGCGACGGCGCGAACTGCACGAGCCCGACGAGACCGAGGTCGAGTGCGCTCCCGGTGAGCGCGTACATCTGCCAGCCCACGGCGACCGCCTGCATCTGGTTGGCGAACCCGCCGGTGAGCCGGGCGATCCAGAAGCGCACGAACGAGCGGTGCTCTAGCAGAGCGCGGAGCTCGGTGGTCGGGGTCGTCAAGTCTCTAGGAGCGAATGCGGGAGTCGCGGGCTGGCGACAGACGACGCGCAGTATAATTGCCGATCGGCCGCTTTCGCGGTTGCACGTCGGGAGTCGGGCTTGCCGCAGGTGCTCTGGTCGCTGCTCGCGCCCAAGTTCATCGTCGTCTATCTGTTCGTCGCCTCCGCGCTGTATGTGCACCTGCGCGGACGCGTCCGGCACACCTTCGTGCGCCAGCTCAAGGATCACTCGACGCTGATGGCGCCGTACAACACGCTGATGTACCTCTTCTCCGCGGTGCCGCCGCGGCCGTTGATCGACGTCCGGACGGTGCCCGAGCTCGCGAAGCTGCGCCAGAACTGGCAAGTGATCCGCGACGAAGCGCTGGGCTTGATGAGCCAGGGCGGCATCCGCGCCGCCACCGGGCACAACGATCTCGGCTTCAATTCCTTCTTCAAGGAAGGCTGGAAGCGCTTCTATCTCACCTGGTACGGGCACGCGCTGCCGTCGGCCAAGGCGCTCTGCCCGAAGACGGTCGCCCTGCTCGAATCGCTGCCGCACGTGAACGGGGCGATGTTCGCGCTGCTGCCGCCGGGCGGAAAGCTCAACCGGCATCGCGATCCGTTCGCGGGGTCGCTGCGCTACCACCTCGGCCTGGTCACGCCGAACTCCGACGACTGCCGCATCTTCATTGACGGGGAGCCGTACTCCTGGCGCGACGGCCAGGACGTGCTCTTCGACGAGACCTTCATCCATTCGGCGGAGAACAGGACCGACGTCACGCGCATCATCCTGTTCTGCGATGTCGAGCGGCCGCTGCGCACGCGGGCGATGACGGCGGTCAACCGCTGGGTGTCGCGGAACATCATCCGCGCCTCGGCCACGCAGAACGTCGAGGACGAGAAGATCGGCGCCGCCAACCGCGTCTACGCTCTGTTCGGGAAAGGGAGCGATCTGTTGAGCCGGCTCAAGCGCAGGAATCGGACCGCGTTCCGCACGGTGAAGTACGCGCTGATCGCCGGGTTGGTCTACTGGATCTTCGTTCAGCCGCTGATCGCTGCCGGCTAGAGTCGCCGGGCAAAGCGCCCGCGCGATCGGCTTGCGGGCCGGCGTTCACGCGATAGCCCGCGCCCCCGTCGGCAAGCCTAGCGTCGTGTTCGGCTTCGGCGCCGATCCGCCGTAAAATCGAACGTTGCCGCCGTCGCATCACGGCATGAATCAAGGAGCCGCATGAGCCCCTCGTTGTCCCTCAGGACGTTACTGTCGCTCGCCGCGTTGCTCGCGAGTGCGATCGCGCTCCGCGCGCACGCCGCGCCTGCGTACTTCGAGGTTTCCAAGGGCGCGCACCCGCACGACGTCGCGGCAGCCCCCGGCGTGGGATCGCCGGTGTACTACACCGCGCAGATGACGGGCAGACTCGGCATTCTCGATCCGAAGAGCGGCAAGTTCGAGGAGGTTTCGCTCGGCTCGCGCTCGGCCCCTCACGGCGTGCTGATCGGTCCCGACGGGGCGCCGTGGATCACCGACGGCGGACAGAACGCGATTCTGCGCGTCGATCCGAAGACGCACGCCGTAAAAGCCTGGCCGCTGCCTGCGGGGGCGCCTGACGCGAATCTCAATACGCTCACCTTCGACAAGAAGGGACGGGTGTGGTTTACCGGCCAGAGCGGCTACTACGGGCGGCTCGACCCCGCGACCGGCGACATGAAAGTATGGAATGCGCCGCGCGGCACCGGCCCGTACGGTATCACCACCACGCCCTCGGGAGACGTGTATTACGCCTCGCTCGCGGGCAGCTACATCGGCAAGATCGACGTCGAGTCGGGCGCGGCCACGATCATCGAGCCGCCGACCAAGGGACAGGGCGCGCGGCGCGTGTGGTCGGATTCGCGCGGCCGCGTCTGGGTGAGCTACTGGAACACGGGGCAGGTCGGGATGTACGACCCGGCGAGTCAATCCTGGCGCGAGTGGAAGCTGCCGGGTAGCGCGCACGCATATGCGGTCTGGGTCGACGGTCGCGACAAGGTATGGCTGAGCGACTGGTCGATCAACGCGATCGTCAAGTTCGATCCCGCGACCGAGAAGTTCGAAACCTTCGAATCGAACCGGCGCGGCGCCGGCGTGCGGCAGATGGCGGGCCGCGCTGGAGAGCTCTGGGCTGCGGAATCGGGCACCGACCGCCTGGTGATGATTCCAACGGGATAGGGCGAGAACATCACTCAGCCGGCTCGCTAGATCGCCATCGGCTGAGGAACCTGCTCGTCCTGCCGCCAGACCTCCTGCAGGAGCGAGCGCACCGCCTCGAGCAGCGGATCGCCGTCTCGCTGCGTCTGGTGAATGAACCAAAGCTTGGTCTCGAGGCGCGCCTGCGGCCACACGGCGATGCGGCCTTCCTGTTCCAGCGCGAGCGCGATTTCCTCGCGGGCGAGGCTGGCTCCGACGCCGGATTCGATCAGGTTGACGATGACGGTTTCGTTGTCCGCCTCGATGACCTGGGTCGGCGCGAGGCCGCGCGCGGCGAACAGATCCATGGCGAGCACCCGGTGCGAGCTCGTTTCCGGCGCCAGGATCCAGGGCCGCGACGCGATGGCGCCCCAATCGACTTTGCGTGCGTCGAGCCCCCATTCCGCGGGCAACGCAACGCGATAGCTCAGCGTGCGCAGCGCTTCACCGGCAAGCGCGGGATCCT